>Ga0326733_1000033_pt1 | contig 72571 bp, 72 predicted proteins | sample 14_GP2_308_FD_207946 | JGI IMG/M metagenome (GOLD analysis project Ga0326733, IMG submission 207946) | Glacier ice microbial communities from Ngari, Tibet, China - 14_GP2_30.8 | ecosystem: Environmental > Aquatic > Freshwater > Ice > Glacier | place: China: Ngari, Tibet | collected 2018-07-17
ACGCCCGCCGGTGTCATTCCGCGCCTAAAGCAATTCAACATTGTTGGTATATTCGAAGCTGGCCACTATGAATATGATTCGACCCTCGCATTCATTCACCTGCAGGATGCGCAGACGATGTTTAAACTGGCCGCGCCCTCGGGTTTGCGCATCAAGATTGCCGACATGCAGCGCGCTCCAGAAGTGGCGCTCGATCTTTCGCGCATCCTGACCGGTGACGTGCTGGTGCGCGATTGGTCCAAACAGAACCGCAACTGGTTTGCAGCAGTGCAGACCGAAAAGCGAATGATGTTCATTATTCTGACGTTGATTATTGCGGTGGCTGCCTTCAATCTGGTTTCCACCTTGGTGATGACCGTGACCGACAAGCAGGCCGACATCGCCATCTTGCGCACTTTGGGTGCTTCACCGGGCTCGATCATGAAGATTTTTATGATCCAGGGCGCATTGGTCGGCCTTTTTGGTACCGCAATCGGCGTGACATTAGGGGTGACCGTTGCTTTAAATGTGGACGTATTGGTGCCTGCAATCGAAAGTCTGCTCGGCGTGCAGTTCTTGCCACGCGATATTTATCTCATCAGTGCATTGCCTTCCGATTTGCGTTGGCCGGATGTTTGGACGATCGGTGGAGTGGCAGTGGTGCTGGCGTTTTTCGCTACTTTGTATCCGAGTTGGTGGGCGGCGCGGGTGAAGCCCGCCGAGGCGTTGCGCTATGAATGAGACTGGAAGCAAGACCGTTCTATCCTGCAACGGCTTGGCAAAGACGTTCACCCAAGGAAAATACGCCGTTAATGTATTAAGTGGGGTGGATTTCAATGTTGTTACCGGTGAGCGCGTGGCAATCGTCGGTGCCTCCGGCTCCGGAAAATCAACATTGTTGCACCTGCTGGGTGGTTTGGATACGCCAACTGCGGGGCAGGTCAGCTTGTTGGGGCAGGATTTTGCGACATTGCCGGAGAAGGCGCGTGGAAATCTGCGAAATGCCTCGCTCGGTTTCGTTTATCAATTTCATCACCTGCTGCCGGAATTTTCAGCGATCGACAATGTCGCCATGCCCTTGATGATCCGGCGCGTGAAGCGCGCGGAAGCGCAAGAGGCGGCTGCTGCAGTTCTTTCCAGGGTTGGCTTGGCTAAGCGCCTGACCCACACGCCGGGTGAACTTTCCGGCGGCGAGCGGCAACGCGTGGCCCTGGCACGTGCGCTGGTGACGCAGCCTGCCTGCGTGCTGGCCGATGAGCCTACTGGCAACCTTGATCGCGGGACAGCCCACAACACGTTCGATTTAATGCTGGAATTGTCGCGCACGCTGGGTACGGCATTTGTGATCGTGACGCATGATGTCGAGCTTGCGCGGCATTGTGACCGTATCTTGCGTTTATCGGAAAACGGCTTGCTGCCGTATCACGAAATCGTCGTGCCGACCGATTGATGTGGATCGACACTCATTGCCATCTGGACGCTGGTGAATTTAGCGATCAAAGTGCCGAGGTGGCGGAGCGAGCCCGGAAGCAGGGCGTTTCCTGGATCGTCATTCCAGCTGTTTCACCAAAAAATTTCGATACGGTACGATGCCTGGCCGGGGCTCAGTCAAACTGTGCCTATGCTCTGGGAATACACCCACTCTACGTGCCTGAGACTGACCCCTCTGCACTTGAGCAATTGCGCGAAGCAATACCTGCTGCCCTAAAAGATCCGCGCTTCATTGCAATCGGCGAAATTGGCTTGGATTATTTCGTGCCGGAGTTATGCGTGCCTGAGATTCGAGAAAAGCAGCTGCATTTTTACACTGAGCAGTTAAAGATTGCCCACGACTTTTCGTTGCCTGTTTTGCTGCACGTTCGTCGCTCGCAAGACATCATCCTAAAATACTTGCGGCGCATTTCACCTGCGGGCGGTATCGCCCATGCTTTTAATGGCAGCGCCCAGCAAGCGACGGCGTTTGTCGGGCTCGGCTTCAAGCTCGGGCTTGGCGGCGCCATGACATTTCCCCGTGCTTTGCAAATCAGGCGCCTTGCCTTGAACATGCCGTTGTCCAGCCTGGTTCTGGAAACCGATGCGCCGGATATTTCTCCCTGTTGGATACATCCCCAACGCAATAGCCCGGAATATTTGCCCGGCATTGGCACATGCCTGGCGGAGATTCGCGGCATGACGATCAAGGCAGTCGCGCAAGCGACCAGTGCTAATGCATTCGCTGTTCTGCCCCGTCTCGCACATCTGTAGCAGCTTTTGATGCGTAGCCTGATTATTGGCTTTGTAGCCGGGGTAGCGTTGTTGCAGGTACAGCCATCTTTGCCGGCATATTCATGGCTTTCTGCGCTGTTTTTATGCGCAATGTTATTGCTGGTCGGTGCGAAACGGCTTGGTAAGCATGCCTGGTTGAATGCAGCACGCTTGTTTGCTGGTGCACTAGTTGGTTTTGTATGGGCTGCGTTGGTTGCCCATAACTATTTAGAAGCCGCATTGCCCGCAACACTGGAAGGGCGCGACCTTGTCGTGGTTGGCATAGTCGACAGTTTGCCTTCCCAAACGGAAAAAGGCGTGCGCTTTAACTTCCAGATTGAAGCGGCAACCTTCGAAGGCAAAACCGTCACCCTCCCCAATCGCGTTTCACTTGGTTGGTATGCCAGCGACGATGAATCCGATGATCCTGCAACGTTCATAGCGCCCGGCGCGCGCTGGCAACTGTCGGTGCGCCTGCAAAAACCGCATGGTAACGCCAATCCTGAAGGATTCGACTACGAAGTTTGGTTATTGCAGCAAAGGTTGCGCGCTACCGGCCAAGTGCGAACAACGTCGGCTTCGGCCAACATCAATCACAAGATCGATGCCTTTGTGCCACGAGTACGTACCGTGGTCGAGCACATGCGTGGCATCCTACGCGAACGTATTTTGGCAGCGCTACCCAACAAGCCCTACGCAGGCGCAATGGTGGCGCTGGTCATTGGTGATCAAAAAGCGATTCCACAGTCTGACTGGGAGATTTTTAATCGTACGGGAGTTGGGCATTTAGTCTCGATTTCTGGCTTGCACATCACGATGATTGCCGGGCTATTTGCCGGCCTGGCACATTTCTTTTGGCAGCGCTCTTTTTTTACAGGCATGCAGCTGCCCTTGCTATTACCTGCGCAAAAGGTTGCTGCCCTGACCGGTGCCGCCGTTGCACTTTTATATGTACTATTGGCCGGTTTTGGGATCCCGGCGCAACGCACTCTCTACATGCTTTGGGTGGTTGCTCTCGCGCTTTGGTGCGGGCGTATCGGCAGCATTTCCCATATTTTGTGTATCGCTGCATTGGTTGTGCTGGTGCTCGATCCATGGGCAGTATTGTGGCCTGGTTTCTGGCTGTCATTTTTTGCCGTCGGCATTATTTTGTATGCATCGGTTGGTCGTGGCAAAGAACAGTCTCTTGTCCAACTGCCATGGCGCGCGCGCATGCTTGCGCAACTTCGTGCCGCAAGCCATACCCAGTACGTCGTGACCATCGGGCTGGTGCCACTAACAATTTTATTGTTTGGGCAAGTGTCGCTGGTGAGCCCTATAGCGAATGCAATTGCCATTCCGCTGGTGACGCTGTTGGTTACGCCGCTTTCCTTGGCAGGTAGTGTATTACCTGCACTTTTGTCGACGACTGCCCTCGCGTTTGCCCATGCATTGTTCGAATGGTTGGCCTCTGTCCTGACCTGGTTTAGCGCGTTGCCTGGTGCCGTATGGTCGGCACCACTGCCATCCTTGGGCATGTTTATCTGTGGGCTGGTTGGCACGCTTTGGCTGCTTGCGCCACGCGGCTGGCCAGCGCGGTGGCTTGGTATCGTCGGTTGGCTGCCGCTGCTGTGCAATAGCGCCAGCTTTCCGGCACCCGGCAACATGATCGTGACGGCGTTCGACGTCGGCCAGGGCACCGCAGTGCTGATCGAAACGGCAAGCCACCGGCTGCTCTACGACACCGGGCCGTTTTATTCGCCTGAATCCGACGGCGCTACCCGTGTGCTGATTCCTTATCTGAAAGCCAAGGGCATCGAACGGCTCGACGGCGTCATTATTTCGCACAGCGACAATGATCATTCAGGCGGGGCGCTATCAATTTTTGATCGTATTCAAGTCGATTGGGTCGCCTCGTCATTGCCATTGGATTTGCCGATTGTTGCGGCTGCGCCAGACCATCGGCGTTGCCAGGCAGGGCAAAAATGGTCTTGGGATGGCGTCGATTTCGAAATACTGCATCCCGGCCCAGGCAACTACGAAAGCGCCAAACAGAAGCCAAATGCGCGTAGCTGCACACTCAAAGCGACGCTGGGGAAGTATTCGATTCTGCTGCCAGGCGATATCGAGAGCCCGCAGGAACGGGAACTGGTCAATACCATTCCTGAAAAGCTCAGGGCCACCGTCCTGCTTGCACCCCATCATGGCAGTGGTACTTCGTCGACGATCGAATTTTTACAAGCGGTTCAGCCGCAAGCGGCCATTTTTCAGGTGGGATACCGTAATCGCTATCGTCATCCCAAACAGCAAGTGCTTGGTCGCTACGAAGCGCTTGGCATCCGGCGTTTGCGCAGTGATGAGTCGGGTGCTGTGTCGCTGCGATTTGGTGAGTCGGTGTCTTTTAGTGAGTACCGCAAAACGCATGCGCGTTATTGGTACGGACAATAAAACGGTTTATTTCGATAACATTCCTTGGATATAACCCGAATTCGGGCATATTAACGATATCAGTGCCGCTAATATTAGAAAAGGCTGCCTTCATGCACTATGACGACCCTGGATTCCAGCAATTAGCCCGACCCGGTGCGGTATAATTCGAATTTCCCGCATGTGCCGTCCGGCACCATTTTTAATGACCAAGTTTGTGTTCGTCACTGGTGGCGTCGTCTCTTCCCTGGGCAAGGGAATTGCAGCTGCCTCCCTCGCCGCCATTTTAGAATCGCGTGGCCTCAAAGTAACCATGTTAAAGCTAGATCCGTACATCAACGTTGATCCGGGCACAATGAGTCCGTTTCAACACGGAGAAGTATTCGTCACTGACGATGGCGCTGAGACAGATCTGGATCTCGGGCATTACGAGCGCTTTATCACGGCCAAGATGCGTAAGGTCAATAATTTTACGACCGGCCAGATCTATGAATCTGTTATTCGCAAGGAGCGACGCGGTGAGTATCTTGGTAAAACCGTGCAAGTCATTCCGCACATTACCAATGAAATTCAGGATTACATTCATCGTGGTGCTGAAGGGTTCGATGTCGCTTTGGTGGAAATTGGTGGCACGGTGGGCGACATTGAGTCCTTGCCGTTTCTGGAAGCGGCGCGCCAGCTAAGCTTGCGAGCAGGGCGAAACGCTGCCGCTTTTGTACACTTAACGCTAGTGCCATATCTGGTATCAGCAGGCGAACTTAAAACCAAGCCAACCCAGCACAGCGTACAAAAACTGCGTGAGATCGGCATTTCACCGGATGCGCTGTTGTGTCGCGCCGACCGGCCAATTCCTGACGATGAGCGGGCCAAGATTTCTTTGTTTTCCAATGTCCAGGAAGAGGCGGTTATTTCAGTATGGGACGCCGACACCATCTATAAGATTCCGCAGATGCTGTTTGATCAAGGGCTAGACCGCATCGTTTGTGAAAAATTGGGTTTGTCACCAAAACCAGCAGATCTATCGATCTGGACAAAACTTGTGCATGCTTTGGAAAACCCCAAAAGCGAAGTTACCATTGGCATGGTCGGCAAATATGTCGACCTGACTGAATCTTATAAGTCACTCACCGAAGCATTGCGCCACGCAGGTATTCATACCGAAAGCCGGGTCAATATTGAATATTTGGATTCAGAGGATTTGGAAACGTGTGGGCCGGCAGTGCTGGCTAAATATGATGCCATTTTGGTACCCGGTGGTTTCGGCAAGCGTGGCGTGGAAGGCAAGATTGCGGCTGCAAAATATGCCCGTGAACACAAAATTCCCTACCTAGGTATCTGCTTGGGCATGCAGGTGGCGCTGTTGGAGTACGCCCGCAATATGGCCGGTTTGGTGAAAGCTAATTCCACAGAATTTGATCCTGATACCGAACAGCCGGTGGTGGCACTTATTAACGAGTGGCAGAACCACGATGGCAAGATCGAGCGACGCGATATGAATTCCGACCTGGGCGGCACGATGCGTTTGGGCGCGCAGACTTGTGCAGTCAAACCAGAGACGCTGGCTGCTGAAATCTACGGCAGTGTGGTAACGGAACGGCATCGGCATCGCTATGAAGCCAATAATCATTACCTTAGTCGGGTAGAAGAAGCTGGCCTGGTCGTTTCAGCCCGCACCCCGACTGAAGACTTATGTGAAATCATGGAGCTGCCCCGCCAAGGTGCAAATGCCCACCCCTGGTATGTGGGTGTGCAATATCACCCGGAATTCAAGTCCACGCCACGCGACGGGCATCCGTTGTTCATTTCATTTATCAAGGCAGCCATGGCGTATAAACTGGCGATGGCAGGCCAAAAGGAAGCGGCATGAAATTGTGCGGATTCGATATCGGCTTGCGCCAGCCGTTTTTCTTGATTGCCGGCCCCTGCGTCATTGAGTCGCGCGGGATGGCTTTTGATACGGCAGGGCGCTTGAAGGAAATTACGGCAGCGTTAGGCATCCCGTTTATCTACAAATCTTCTTTTGACAAGGCTAACCGTTCTTCCGGCACATCCTTTCGTGGTTTAGGCATGGACAAAGGCTTGGAGATTCTCGGTGCGGTAAAAAAGGAGCTGAACGTTTCCGTGCTCACCGATATCCATGCGATCGAAGAAGTCACTGCAGTCGCAGCAGTGGTGGATGTGTTGCAGACACCGGCATTCCTGTGTCGCCAGACTGATTTCATCCAAGCGTGCGCTGTGTCCGGCAAGCCGGTCAATATCAAGAAGGGCCAATTCCTGGCACCGCACGATATGGTGCATGTGATCGGCAAAGCGCGTATGGCGGCCAAGGAAGCCGGGCTGCCGGAAGATGTGTTTATGGCATGCGAACGCGGCACCTCGTTTGGCTATAACAATCTGGTTTCCGACATGCGTTCTCTGGCAATCATGCGCGAGACGCATTGCCCGGTGGTGTTCGATGCGACGCATTCGGTGCAATTGCCCGGCGGGCAAGGCTCAACCTCGGGCGGCCAACGTGAATTCGTACCGGTGTTGGCCAGGGCTGCCGTTGCGGTCGGGATTGCCGGATTGTTTATGGAAACCCATCCTAATCCAGCGCAGGCAAAGTCTGATGGCCCGAATGCGGTGCCGCTCGATAAAATGTGCGACCTATTGGCAACCCTGGTTGAGCTTGATCGGGTGGTGAAGAAAAACGGTTTTATGGAAGCCGACTTTGCTTGAAAACCTAAACAGAAATTATTGAATCTTAAATGTAAGTGATTGGAGAAAAAATGAGCGCTATTGTTGACATTATCGGTCGTGAAATTATTGATTCTCGCGGCAACCCGACGGTTGAGTGTGATGTGTTGCTGGAGTCCGGCGTCATGGGCCGTGCAGCCGTGCCTTCCGGCGCTTCGACGGGCTCGCGCGAAGCGATCGAGCTGCGCGATGGCGACGATAGCCGCTATTTCGGCAAAGGCGTATTACGGGCTTGCGAGAATATCAATACCGAGATTTCCGAAGCCATCATGGGCCTGGATGCCAACGAGCAAGCCTTTCTGGATCGTACGTTGATCGACCTGGATGGCACCGATAACAAGGCTCGCCTGGGCGCCAACGCTACATTGGCCGTGTCGATGGCTGTCGCCAAGGCCGCCGCAGAAGAATCGGGTTTGCCGTTGTATCGTTACTTTGGCGGCTCCGGTGCCATGCAAATGCCTGTGCCGATGATGAACGTCATCAACGGCGGCGCACATGCAGACAATAACCTGGATATCCAGGAATTCATGATCATCCCGATCGGCGCACCGAGCTTCAAGGAAGCCATTCGTTACGGCGCCGAAGTGTTCCATACGTTGAAAAAGATTTTGCATGCACAAAACCTGACCACGGCTGTTGGCGATGAAGGTGGTTTTGCACCGTCAGTTGCCAGCCATGAAGCGGCGATCAAGCTCATCATTCAGGCAATCGAGCAGGCTGGCTATGAGCCGGGCAAACAAATTGCATTGGGGCTCGATTGTGCAGCCAGCGAATTCTACAAAGGCGGAAAATATCAGCTGGCCGGTGAAGGCATGAGCTTGTCGTCGGCAGACTTTACTAATTTGCTGGGCACCTGGTGCGATAAGTATCCAATCATTTCCATCGAAGACGGCATGGCTGAAAACGATTGGGATGGCTGGGCGACCCTTACACAAGCGTTGGGCAAACGCGTACAGCTGGTAGGCGATGATCTTTTCGTGACCAACACGAAAATCCTGCGTGAAGGAATCCAGAAAAATATCGCCAATTCGATTTTGATCAAGATCAACCAGATCGGTACGCTAACCGAGACGTTTGCTGCGATTGAGATGGCAAAACGTGCTGGCTATACAGCCGTGATTTCCCATCGTTCTGGTGAAACTGAAGATTCAACCATTGCAGACATCGCAGTAGGCACAAATGCCTTGCAGATTAAAACTGGTTCTATGTCACGTTCGGACAGGACGGCAAAATATAACCAGTTACTACGGATCGAAGAGGATTTGGGCGATATCGCTACTTATCCTGGCCGCAGCGCTTTTTATAATCTGAAGTAATCCGTCAGAACGCACGCCAGGCAGTCCCAATGCGGCTCATTTTGATTTGTCTAACCACGCTGCTTTTGCTGATCCAATATCCATTATGGCTAGGCAAAGGCGGCTGGTTGCGTGTGTGGGAGCTGGATCAGCAAGTTGCTGCAGCACATAAAAGAAACGACGAGCTAAAGGCGCGTAATGCGAAGCTCGATTCCGAAGTGCAGGATTTAAAACAAGGCATTGGTGCAGTTGAAGAGCGCGCCCGCTTCGAATTAGGCATGATCAAGGAGAACGAGATCTTCATTCAAGTGCTTAATCCCAACACAATGCCTGGCCCGGTTTCGGTAACGCCTTTGCCTGTGGCCACCCCTCCTGCTGCAACACCAAGAGCGCGGTGACCTAGTGCCGTTTTTCGCTGGGCGGCAGGTGCGTTGCAACGGGTGCTTCCACTGCAAATAGCTGCGCACAATCGACCCTGTCGAATTTGTAACGCTGGCCGCAAAAATCGCAATCGATCTCTAATTTTCCCAACTCTTCGATTGCTTCATCAATTTCACGCTGGCCCAGCATTTTCAGCATATTGCCGACTTTTTCACGGTGGCAGCTGCAACGAAATTGTGGATGTTTAGGTTCAAGAATCCGGATGGTTTCTTCCCAGAACAAGCGCCTCATCAAGGTTGTACCGTCAATAGCAAGTAGCTCTTCTTCTTTCAATGTGGAAGCCAGCATCACACTACGGCTCCAGGTATCGAGTTCTTCACCTTCCGTGGAAGCGGTCGCGTCGTCACCGGGCAACTTTTGCAGCAGCAGCCCACGTGACACCTGGTTATCCGCCGCAAGCCATAGACGTGTATCAAGCTGCTCCGAACGCATCATGTAGTTCTCTATTACGGTGGCAATTGTTTCGCCGTCCAGAGGTACGATACCCTGATAAGCTTGTTGTCCAGGCAATTTATCCTTTGGGTCGAGCGTGATGACAAAACGCCCGTTGCCTGCAGCATTCACCAGCTCCGGCAATTGAGCATCTTCGGCAATCACGGCACCTTCCCGCAATTTGGCAGTAGCCCGTAGGTGCAGATCAGCATCGCACTCCACCACAAGCAATTTCACTGGTCCATCGCCGTGAATCTGCATCACGATTACGCCATTGAATTTTAAATTCGCACTGAGCAGTGCAGCCGCAGCAACCATTTGCCCTAACAATGCCTGGACGGGAGCAGGGTAGTGCCGATGGCTGAGGATGTGCTTCCAGGTTTGCGATAGTTCAACCATCTCGCCCCGCACCGGGGCACCGTCAAACAAGAATTTTTGTAGTTGATCGGTCATGCTTTGTCGATTCGTTTCAAGCTGGTTCGGCAGTGCTGTGCCCGTGCAACATATTCTTTGCTGACTAAGGCAAGTTTGTCGATCTCTTCAGGCGTCAGGGTGCGCACTATTTTTGCTGGTCGGCCTAAAATAATGGCATTGTCAGGAAATTTTTTGCCTTCGGTAATTAAAGCGCCGGCACCTACGAGACAATTTTTGCCGATCTCTGCCTTGTTCATCACCACTGCCTGAATACCGATTAGCGTCCCGTCGCCGACTGTGCAACCATGCAGCATCGCCTGATGGCCGATGGTGACATTTCGGCCGATTACCATGGGGCAGCCGATGTCCGTGTGCAGCACACAGTTTTCCTGTACGTTGGTACCCGCGCCAACTGTGATCAATTCATTGTCGCCACGAATGGTAACGCCAAACCATATGCTGGCATGTGCTTCGAGCCGAACCTTGCCGATAACACTGGCAGACTCCGTCACATATGCCGTCGCATCAAGCTGTGGCACGTCGTCGCCGAGCTGATAAATTGCCATGGGTGCTTTAAACTCCAACTTTACAAAGATGTCATTTTACTGCTTGCATCAGCAAAGTTTGGTGCGAATTCCAATTCCTGCAGGTAAGCTTCAGTTTTTTAATAGGTAAAGGAAACACCATGCATTCAACATCACTCCCGTCTACTAGATATAGCCAGTTTGCAGCACTAATATCGACTACCGCGCTATGTGTGGCTTCTTTGGCATTGACCGGTTGCGGGCGCACGGAAGATGCCTCTTCTGGCCAAGGCCCGGCAGAAGTGGCTGGCAAGCAACTAGACAAGGCTGCCATTGAGGCCGGTAGAGGATTGAAACAAGCAGCTGAAGAAACCGGCAAGGTTATTGAAAAAGCGGGCGCAAAATTGCAGGAAAAAGCACAAGAGGCGCAAAAATAGATAGTTTGCGTGCAGCGTACAATCACGGCATGGTTAATCTTTATTCCAGTCCTTGTGTGACGCCTCATGCGTAATGTCGACTTGCATTGCCACTCGCTGATTTCCGACGGTACGCTTGCACCGGCAGCAGTCGCAGTCAGGGCAAAGGCAAACGGCGTGGACCTGTGGGCCCTGACCGACCATGATGAGCTTGCCGGGATTGGGCCGGCACGGCGTGCCGCACAAGAAATCGGCCTTGCTCATATTGCGGGCGTAGAAATTTCGGTCACATGGGGTGGGCAAACCGTACACATCGTGGGCTTGCAAATTGACGAGACCAATAATGAGCTGGTGAAAGGATTAGAGATTACCCGTGGCGGACGCAAGGATCGTGCTGCAGAGATGGCAATGCAGCTGGAACAGGTCGGAATACCGAACGCTTTCGAAGGCGCCTTGAAATTTGCCGGCAATCCGGATTTGGTAGGGCGTACTCACTTTGCACGGTATCTGGTCGAAACCGGCAATTCAGCGAGCGTACCTGAGGTGTTTAAGAATTATTTGATCAAAGGCAAGCCGGGCTTTGTGTCGCATCAATGGGCCACTCTTGCGCAAGCAGTCACTTGGATTCGCAATGCAGGTGGCACGGCTGTTGTTGCTCATCCCGGCAGGTATAAATTTAATGACGTTGCCTTTCCTGAATTTTTTAATAATTTCAAGGATCTGGGCGGCGAAGCAATTGAGGTGGTCACCGGTAGCCACACTGTGGAGCAATACGCGGTTTTTGCTAAAGTAGCGCAGCGTTATGGATTCAAAGTGTCTCGCGGCTCGGATTTCCATTGCCCGCGCGAATCGCGAGTCGATATCGGGACGTTGCCACCGTGCCCGGCAGGTCTGCAACCCGTATGGCGAGATTGGTGAGCTTGAAAAGTCTTAAATTATCCACATATGCGGATTGCAAGTGCAGGAGCATTTGTATGGGACTACCGATTTTGATCATCTTTTTGGAGCTACTCAAGTGAAACGGATTTTCCTGTTTGTTGCGACCAACATTGCCGTGATTGCGGTGATGACGATCGTATTGTCCTTGTTGGGAGTTGATCGCTTTCTGACGTCGTCGGGTTTGAATTTGCCGATGTTGATCGTGTTTGCATTGGTAGTAGGATTTACCGGATCGATCTTTTCTCTGCTTATCAGTAAGCCGATGGCAAAATGGTCAACCGGGGCACAGGTAATTACTACGCCGTCGTCCACCACCGAAGCTTGGTTGCTCGACACCGTAGCGAGGTTGGCGCAGCGCGCTGGCATTGCCATGCCTGAAGTGGCGGTGTACGAAGGTGAACCAAATGCATTTGCAACTGGTGCTTTCAAAAATTCGGCGTTGGTAGCCGTTTCTACCGGCTTGTTGCAGGGTATGAACCGCGATGAGGTAGAAGCCGTTCTCGCGCACGAGGTTGCCCACGTGGCCAACGGTGATATGGTCACCATGATGCTGGTTCAGGGTGTGGTCAATACCTTCGTCGTGTTTTTGTCCCGCATTGTCGGCTATGCAGTTGATCGCGCTCTGTCGCGCGGCGACAATAGCGCTCCCGGTATAGGCTACATGGTGACGGTCTTCGTCTCGCAGATCATTTTCGGCATTGGTGCCTCGTTGATCGTCGCCTGGTTTTCACGCCACCGTGAGTTTCGCGCCGATGCTGGTGCGGCGCGTTTGCTCGGCACACCGCAGCCGATGATGAACGCGTTGGCACGTTTGGGCGGTATTGAAGCAAGTAATTTGCCGCAATCCTTAGGATCTCTTGGTATTCACGATAAACCCGGCTTTCTGGGCCTGTTTTCCAGTCATCCTCCTATCCAGGAGCGCATTGCAGCGCTGCAAGGGCAGCAATAGCTTTTTGAGATGAGCCAGTTTTTCCAACTACACCCGGATAATCCCCAACCCCGTTTGATAAAGCAGGCAGCCCATGTCATCCATGCCGGTGGCATCGTGGCGCTACCGACTGATTCCTGTTACGCCCTGGTATGCCATCTGGACGATAGAGATGCGGTCACCAGGTTACGACAAATCCGTGCAATCGATGAAAAGCACCATCTCACCCTGTTGTGCAGGGACTTGAGCGAAATCGCACTGTATGCCAAGGTAGACAACCAGCAATACCGGTTGCTTAAAGCCGTCACGCCGGGCCCTTACACATTTATCTTGCAGGCGACGAAGGAAGTCCCGCGCCGCCTGAGTCATCCTTCTCGTAAAACCATTGGCTTGCGCATCCCGGAAAATCGCATCGCGCACGCGTTGCTGGAAGAGCTTGGGCAACCGCTGCTTGGCACCACGCTGATATTACCGGGTGATGAAGAGCCACTGACCGACGGCGAAACCATTCGTGACAGATTGGAGCGCCAGATCGAACTTGTTATCGACGGTGGCGCTTGCGGTGGCGAGGCCACCACGGTGATTGACTTGACCAATTCCGAGCCGGTATTGGTGCGGCAAGGGCGGGGCGACGGCACCCCATTCGGGTTTTGAGGTTTTTTCCTCTGCGCACTGCGGGGGTGTGCTCTGCTAGAATCCCGGCATGACAGATCTGATTCAGACCTTTGCGGTCTATGCCTTGCCGATTGTTTTTGCAATCACGCTACACGAAGCTGCCCATGCCTACGCCGCCAAGTATTTTGGCGATGATACCGCGTACAGCCTGGGCCGAATGAGCCTTAACCCGATCAAGCACATTGACCCGATCGGTACGCTGTTGATACCGATCGTGCTGTTTTTTTTACAAAGCCCGTTTCTGTTCGGTTACGCAAAACCGGTGCCGGTGGAGTTCGGCAGATTGCGTAACCCTAAACGCGACATGGCATGGGTAGCTTTAGCCGGTCCTGGCGCGAATTTTGTGATGGCTTTGATGTGGTTGCTGTTTTCATTGGGCCTTCTGGCTTTTCAGGTAACCGAACCGTATTTCCTGAAAATGGCCAAGGCAGGCGTGGAAACCAATCTTGTTATCTTGGCTTTCAACCTGTTCCCGATTCCCCCGCTCGATGGCGGCCGCGTCATGACCAGCATCCTGCCGAATCGGCAGGCTTATCAGTATGCCAAACTGGAGCCTTACGGGTTTTTCATTGTGCTTGCACTGGCCTATTTCCATATCTTGCATTTTTGGATGGTGCCGGTGATCGGCGTGGTGCAAACCATCTTGCAATGGCTTCTAGTGCCGTTTACCTTTTTCTTGGGTTAATCATTCATGCATCCCGATATCTATCCCAATCGTGTCGTATCAGGCATGCGGCCTACCGGTGCGCTGCACCTGGGCCACTATCACGGCGCGCTAAAAAACTGGGTTCGGCTACAAGACGAGTTGCCTTGTCTTTTTTTTGCGGCGGACTGGCATGCGTTGACAACGCATTACAACGACCCGAGCGCTATTGTGGCCAGCACCTGGGATATGCTCATCGACTGGCTGGCAGCAGGGGTGGATCCTAAAAAATCGACCCTGTTCATTCAATCGAAAGTACCTGAACATGCAGAATTGCACCTACTGCTTTCCATGGCAACGCCATTGGGCTGGCTTGAGCGCGTGCCGACCTATAAGGATCAACAGGAAAAACTTGCCGACCGTGATTTGGCTACTTATGGATTCCTTGGTTATCCATTGCTCCAGGCAGCTGATGTACTGATCTATCGTGCCACCCAAGTGCCGGTGGGTGCCGATCAAGTGCCACATGTGGAAATGATGCGTGAAATCGCACGTCGATTCAACCATCTGTATGGCAAGGAAAAAGGGTTCGAAGAAAAAGCGCAGGATGCCGTTAAAAGGCTCGGTGGCAAACGTGCAAAAGCTTATAAGGAATTGCGCACGGCCTTTCAAGAGCGGGGTGAAAGTGCGGCACTAGAGCAAGCCAGGATCTTGCTTGGTGATGTACAGGAATTGTCGCCAGCCGACCGTGAACGGTTGTTTGCTTATCTGGAGGGCAAGCACAAGTCAATTTTGGTCGAGCCTCATGCGCAATTGACGCAATCATCCCGACTCCCCGGCATCGATGGCCAAAAAATGTCTAAAAGCTACGGCAACGCCATCGCCCTGCGCGAAGACAAAGAAACACTCACAAAAAAGATTCGTACCATGCCAACCGATCCGGCCCGTGTGCGTCGTACCGATCCAGGCAACCCGGAAAAGTGCCCCGTTTGGCAACTGCATCTGGTCTATTCGGATGTGCCGACGCAACAGTGGGTGGTTGCCGGTTGCACTACTGCCGGCATTGGCTGCCTGGAATGCAAGCAGCCGGTGATCGAGGCAATCTTGAAAGAGCAGGAGCCGATGCGCGAACGCGCACAGTTATATCTGGATGATCCATCCCTCGTGCGCGCAATCGTTGCCGATGGCTGCGACAAGGCGCGCATGCTGGCGCAGGAAACCATGCGCGACGTGCGCGATGCGATGGGGCTCAGTTACAATCGCGTTGTCGTTCAACACACCACCACATCATCATGATTCAGGGTAGCCTGGTAGCAATCGTCACCCCAATGCACACCGATGGCAGCCTCGATTTACCGACGCTGCGCAAGCTGATCGACTGGCATATCGCCGAGGGTACCGATGGCATTGTCATCGTTGGTACCACCGGCGAATCTCCAACCGTATCGGTGGAAGAGCATTGCGAATTGATTCGGCTGGTAGTTGAGCATACGGCGCTCCGCATTCCCATTATTGCCGGTAGTGGCGGCAATTCGACCGCCGAAGCTATCCGGCTGACGCAGTACGCCAGGGATGTCGGTGCCGATGCGTCGTTGCAGGTCGTCCCTTACTACAATCGGCCTACCCAGGAAGGCATGTATCGCCATTTTCTTGCGATTGCCGAGGCAGTGGACTTGCCGGTAATTTTATACAACGTACCTGGCCGCACCGTTGCCGACATGAGCAACGATACCATCGTGCGATTGGCGCAGGTACCCAATATCGTCGGCGTGAAAGATGCTACCGGTAATATTGCGCGCGGTACCGAGTTGCTCCGTCTTGTAGACCCGTCTTTTGCGGTGTATTCCGGCGACGATGCAACAGCCATGGCACTGATGCTATGTGGAGGCAAAGGCAATATTTCCGTGACTGCCAACGTTGCGCCACGGGCGATGCATGCCTTATGCCTAGCAGCTATGAATGGCGATGTGAAAGAGGCGGTCGCCATCAACAACAAGTTGTTGCCTTTGCATTTGAAACTGTTTTGCGAACCGAATCCATTACCGGTGAAGTGGGCAATGCAGGAAATGGCGTTGATTGGGTCCGGCATCCGTTTACCGTTGGTGCCATTGGCCAAAGAATTTCATGCACTTGTGCGCTCGGCATTGCGCGAGGCTGGTGTATTACATTGAATACCACACGTTTACGCCTGAAAAATCTCATCACTCACATGAATTATCGGAAGACATTTCACATGGCCCAACGCTCGATCGTTCGACACGACATCCTGATGGCATTCATCCTGCTTGGTTTATCGGGTTGCAGCAGCGTCAATACACTCCTTGAAGGAGACAAAGTCAATTATAAGAGCGCCGGCAAGGCACCAACACTGGAAGTTCCGCCGGATTTGACGCAATTGCAGCGAGATAATCGTTATGCAATTCCAGAAACCAACCGTGGCACAGCAACCGCTTCAGGCTTCAATGCGGAGCAAGGTTTGCGTCCAGCCAACTCCACCCAACCTGCCGTTGTGGCACCTGCTGCCTCGCAAGATATGCGGTTAGAACGGGCAGGCGGACAGCGCTGGCTGGTGGTGAAGCAATCACCCGAAGTGTTGTGGCCACAAATTAAGGATTTTTGGCAAGAGTCCGGTTTTTTGGTCAATATTGACACCCCTGAGGCGGGGATCATGGAAACCGACTGGGCTGAAAATCGTGCGAAGATTCCCCAGGATTTTATTCGTAATACGTTGGGTAAAGTGATTGATTCGCTTTATTCAACAGGTGAACGGGATAAATTTCGTACGCGTCTGGAGCGCTCCCCTGACGGTAACACTGAGATTTACCTGAGTCATCGCGGTGCCCAGGAAATGTTGGTGGGTATCGATCGAAGCAGCACGGTTTGGGCACCAAGGCCTTCTGATCCTGAGCTCGAAGCCGAATTTTTATCCCGGTTAATGGGGCGTTTAGGTGCCGATACGGCCAAAGCCAAGGCGATTATTGCCGCTAGTCCAGCATTTGCACTGCAAACCAGTGCAAAGGTCAGCCCTTCGCCGGTCGGCGGTACACTAGAAATTAATGAGGAAATTGATCGCGCCTGGCGTCGTGTAGGTCTAGCCCTCGACCGTGTTGGTTTCACTGTGGAAGACCGGGATCGTTCGCAGGGCTTGTATTTTGTGCGGTATGTGGATCAGAGCCGTGAAGCAAAAAATACGGACCCTAAAAAAGGCTTTGTCAGCCGTATTTTTTCTAGTTCTTCAGAAGACGATAAAAAAGCGGCGCAAAAATACCGCATTGTTGTCAAATCGACGGGCAGCACTAGCCAAGTATCAGTCCAGCGCGGTGACGGTACGTCTGACACTTCAGCAACCGCTACTAGAATCCTGTCATTGTTGAGTGAGCAGCTGAAATAAAGTGGGTATGTGCATGGCAATCACGTGCCACTGAAATTTGCCAGTTTGGGCAGCGGCAGCGACGGCAACGCGCTGTTGATTTCCGCCGGCAACGGCACGGCCCGCACGACTGTTATGCTTGACTGCGGTTTTGGTGTTCGCGAAGCCGAGCGTCGTCTGGAACGCCTAGGAATGAGACCGTGTGAGCTCTCGGGCATTCTCGTCACCCACGAACACCAGGATCATGTTGGCGGCGTATTCAAGTTTGCCCGCCGCCATGATATTGGCGTGTGGCTTACTCATGGGACAGCGCAAGCCGTTGGCTCCGACGCCACCGGCGTGGCGCTTACAATCTGTCGCGATGCTGAAATGCTGGTCATCGGCGCGTTGCACATACTTCCTTATACGGTCCCCCATGATGCGCGCGAGCCGGTGCAGTATGTGCTCGGGGATGGTGTCAATAAGCTCGGTGTGCTCACCGATGCCGGCCATGCGACCGCGCACGTAATTGGTGTGCTCGGCGGCTGCAACGCATTAATGCTTGAATGTAATCACGATCACACCATGCTGGCAAATTCCGTTTACCCACAATTTTTAAAAAACCGCATTGGTGGAGATTATGGCCATCTTTCCAATGCAACGTCCTCTGCAATTCTTGCGGCAATCGACCAAAGCCGGTTAAAGACTGTTGTAGGCGCTCATTTGAGTAATCAGAACAACACGCCGGCGCTGGCACTGCATGCGCTCTCGTCAGCCGTAGATGCTTCACGCACAAGCGTTTCCGTTGCCTGTCAAAAAGAAGGGTTTGGATGGATTGAAATTATTGCCTAAATCCAGCGCGAATTTTCTCAATCATCAGTGCCATGACAGTTGCGTTGCATCCAAGTGCAACATGGCCTATTCCTTTAAGCACAATATTTTTCGCGCCAGGCAGGTAAGAAGAATCGAATGGCGCGATGATGTTATCGCGCATTAGATGGATGGATATCGTCGGCACTGCAATGTGGCGTACCGATGGTGCCTAATTTCGCTACCATGATCCCGTATCCAGGCGCGGGTTACTAATCATCGAAGCTGACTAAAGCGGTTGTGCGGTTGCACCTCACGCTGGCACGATTGAATCTTTAGGCACATTAATCAACCGGGTTCCGGCAAGCTGGTCGTGCAGGAATTGCCTGTCGCTGCTAATCAAGGCAGTCGAGAGCCATAGCAACATACCCAAGCCAACCAGGCTGATGCTTTGCCAACCGGCGAAATGCACCAGGTATCCCACGGCTGCGCCTGGTAAAAACAACATCCAAGCAAGCAGGTACCGCACAACTGCTTGTTTATATGACAAATTTTTGTTCTGGAGCGAAACAACTCGAATCCGCCAGGTTTTCATGGCTAACGTCTGGCCGCTGCGGCACCAAAAAAATACGAAATAAGCACCGATTATAAAAAAGAGCCAGGCTTGCCGTAGATGCCGAAGCCTTAAAGCGTGGCGGCTTTCGCTTAATGTGTCAAACAGCCAAGCGCTGGCAAAAATAACGCTAAACAGTAAGAACGCTTCGTAGATCATGCAGGCGAGCCGGCGTCTGATGGATGGTGTGGAGATGGTATTCAACTAACGGTCTTATTTCTATGGCGCACGTATAGGTGCCGGCACTGGTGGAGTAGGCGGGTTTGGCTTCGAATTAGGGCTTTGCGGTGTCACAGATTGTTGCAACACCTGTTTTTGAACCGATTTCAGCGGTGGAATAACAGCAGGTTTCACATTTGGTGGTGCAAGCGTTCTGACTTTGCTCTTGCCAGTCTCGCCCATCAGTTTTTTCTTTTGCTCGTCCGACAGTTGTTGATATTGCTGCCATTGTGCTGATTTTTGATCCGTATTGAGCTTTCTAGAGCGCGAATAAACTTCACGCGCCACACGCCGTTGTTCTGGCGTTAATGCCACCCAGGCACGCATGCGCTCTTGCATGCGGTTCTGTTCTTCAGGCTTCATTTTTGCAAACCGTCGGCTGATTTCCAGCCATTTCAGTTTTTGTGGTCCATCCAACTGATCCCAAACAGAGATTAACGGAGATAGTACTTGATGCTGGGCTGGCGAAAGCTCTCTCCAGTAAGGGCCATCCATCTTCGGCTGGATCATTGTCACCGGTCTGGCGCCAGCTACAGGTGCCGTTGGCGTCGAACCCGGCTGATCGGCAAATACCAAAGTGTGGCTAGCCATCAGCCCTGCCAGATAAAAGAGACCAGCACAAAAGTTCATTACTCAGCCTGCTTGGCGAGATAGGCATTAAAGCCTGTATCTAGATAAGCCAGCAGCGTCAATTCATCAGACAACACCGCGATGTCCATTTCGGCCAGTTCCGCAATACGTTGCTGTTGCGCCGTTTGGTACATACCGGCAAATATTGCTATACCAAGAACGAGCGGCGCAGCCACGCCAAAACGGCCAAGCCAGGAAAAAGATCGCTCAAAAAATACGCCAGACGTGCTCGAAGCCATTCTTTGGGTTGCCAGCGCAGCAAGAGGCTGAGCATTTTTTTTCTGAGCTACCGCTATTTTACGCGCTTGGGCAAGCCTGCCCAGCGTCGCAGGCGGCAAAGAATCGGCACACTCATTCAGCGCATGACGAATTTTATAAGCGAAGTTGATGTCGGTAGGGTTCATAACGTTATTCCTTTGGCTTTGAGCGCATTGGCCAGGGAATGTGTCGCCCGCGAACAATGCGTTTTCACGCTGCCTTCCGAACATCCCATTGCGGCCGCTGTTTCAGCCACATCCATATCCTGCCAGTAACGCATGAGGAACGCTTCCCGTTGACGTGTCGGAAGCTTTTGTACCTCACGATCAATCGCCGCCAGCACCTGGTCTCGCTCTACCTTGTCGGCACTTGATTCGGAGGCTTGTGAGCCTTCTTCTGCTTCATAACTTTCTAATACGTCAAAATCATCGCCGTGCTCGCGAGCGCCACCTAAACTTGAAAAAAGGCTTACCCAAGTATTTCTCACTTTTTCACGACGAAAATAGTCGTGTATCGTATTTTGCAAGATGCGCTGGAAAAGCATGGGTAACTCGGCAGCTGGCTTGTCCCCGTATTTGTCTGCCAGTTTAATCATGGCATCCTGGACAATGTCGAGCGCAGATTCATCTTTTCGAACGGCATAAATTGCCTGCTTGAACGCGCGACGTTCTACATTCTCAAGAAAATCAGAAAGCTCTTTTTCAGTTGCCATGCGGTCCGGCGAGTGGATGAGGCGCAATGCGAGACGGGAAAATACCCTGGTTTAAGGTATTGGCAACGTGTTGGTTTGTTGAAACTGCTCGCATACTAGCAAAAAAGCGCTCGATTGTCCTTTTGATGTATTAAAAATCCTTGATTTCAAACGGGTTTTGGCTGAATTATCTTGACTGCAACGATGCGATACATTAACGTAAAAGGCCCTGCGCCACAGCGTAGAAAATCAATGTTCCTCCGGTTGCGGCCCAGAATGCGGCTACCGACGGAACGCGCTTTTATAATGTAAAGCTGTTTGCTCTAACCCGCGCCACAAGCGCGAGGAATCAGATTGTTGTCGTAGTATCTCTGGCCGAACGCGCTGCATTCAACGTTATCGTTAAAAATTGTCCGTGGATGATTCTCAAAATAACGCCATTGCACAACAAAGGGACGCCTCCAACTGCCACGCACGCTGATTTCGCCAGGAATGAGCATCCGATCAATTTCCAATGGACCTTGAAAGGAACGCAATATGAATACCGCCCTATCCTCATCTAAAAGTTCTACCCCAACTAGTGCAACTGATACAAGCGTTCCTGCCGACGATGCATCAAATGAAATCACTGGTGCAGAAATTTTAGTACGCTGTCTCGCCGAAGAAGGTGTCGAACATGTTTTCGGCTACCCAGGTGGCGCTGTTTTATACATCTACGACGCAATTTTCAATCAGGACAAGTTCCAGCATGTTTTGGTGCGCCATGAGCAGGCGGCTGTTCACGCTGCCGATGCCTATTCCCGCAGCTCGACCAAGGTCGGCGTTGCATTGGTAACCTCTGGCCCAGGCGTTACTAATGCGATCACGGGCCTGGCCACGGCATATATGGATTCGATACCGATGGTTGTGATCTCGGGGCAGGTACCGTCACATGCAATCGGCCAGGATGCATTCCAGGAATGCGATACGGTGGGTATCACACGGCCCTGCGTTAAGCATAATTTTTTGGTCAAGAACGTCAAGGATCTTGCCGAGACTGTAAAGAAAGCGTTTTACATCGCCACGACCGGGCGGCCTGGCCCGGTACTGGTGGATATTCCCAAAGACATCTCCATGCATAAGTGCGTGTACGCGTATCCAAAAGAAGTGGAGATGCGCTCGTACAAGCCGGTGGAAAAAGGCCATTCCGGCCAAATTCGCAAGGCAGTGCAGTTGTTATTGGCAGCTGAACGGCCGATGGTGTATGCGGGCGGTGGTGCAATACTGGCCAACGCTTCACCGGAGCTCAACCGGTTGGTCGACATGTTGGGCTTTCCAATTACCAACACGTTAATGGGGTTAGGTGCTTATCGCTCCTCAAGTGACAAGTTTGTCGGCATGCCCGGCATGCACGGCACGTATGAAGCCAACATGGCGATGCAGAATTGCGATGTGCTGATTGCTATTGGTGCCCGTTTCGATGACCGCGTGATCGGCAACCCAAAACATTTTTCATCGGTGCCACGCAAGATTATTCACATCGACATCGATCCTTCCTCTATCTCCAAGCGCGTGCGCGTTGACATTCCTATCGTCGGCAATGTCAAGGAAGTATTGCTGGAAATGCTGGCACAAATTGAAGCCAGTGAAGTTAAGCCAAACCCGACTGCTCTGTCGGCTTGGTGGAAGCAGATTGGTGAATGGCGCGGTCGTGAATGCCTGAAATATTTGCCGTCGGAGTCGATGATTAAGCCACAATCCGTCGTGCAAAAAGTGTGGGAAATCACGGGTGGCGATGCATTTATTACCTCCGATGTTGGTCAGCATCAGATGTGGGCTGCGCAGTATTACGGCTTCGATAAGCCGCGTCGCTGGATTAATTCCGGTGGCTTGGGCACTATGGGTGTGGGGCTTCCGTATGCAATGGGCGTGCAGATGGCCAACCCGGGTTCAACCGTTGCCTGCATCACTGGCGAGGCATCGATTCAAATGTGCATCCAGGAATTGGCAACCTGCAAGCAATACCACTTGACGCCAAAAATTATTTTGCTTAACAACCGTTTCTTGGGAATGGTTCGTCAGTGGCAGCAAATTGATTACGGTTCCCGCTACTCAGAGTCATACATGGATTCGCTGCCTGATTTTTCTTTATTAGCGGAGTCTTTCGGCCATGTTGGCATGAAAATTGAAGATCCGAGCGATGTCGATGGTGCTTTAAAAGAAGCGTTTGCCATGAAAGATCGCCTGGTGTTTATGAATTTCATTACTGATCAAACCGAAAATGTCTGGCCCATGGTTAAGGCAGGCAAAGGTTTGTCTGAAATGTTGCTTGGCTCGGAGGATCTGTAATCATGCGCCACATTGTCTCTGTATTACTTGAAAACGAGGCCGGCGCCCTTTCACGGGTGGTCGGGCTCTTTTCAGCCCGTGGCTACAATATCGAAACGCTGACCGTTGCGCCGACCGAAGATGCGACACTGTCGCGCATGACGATTGTTACCAGTGGTTCTGATGACGTAATTGAACAGATCACCAAGCATTTGAATCGTTTGATTGAAGTTGTGAAAGTTGTTGATCTAACCGAAGGCGCGCATATTGAACGCGAATTAATGCTTATTAAGGTGCGTGCGGTAGGTAAAGAACGTGAAGAGATGAAGCGCACTGCTGACATTTTCCGTGGACGAATCATCGATGTTACCGAGAAGACTTATACGCTGGAATTAACAGGCAACAAGACAAAACTTGATGCATTCATTGATTCCATTGATCGTGCCTCGATTCTTGAAACAGTTCGCACCGGTGGCTCCGGCATCGGCCGCGGAGAGAGAATCCTGAAGGTTTGAACTGCTGCAGGGTTAGCATCAAACCTCATGTATTGAAATTCAGTTATTGAAATTAGTGACCAACAATTATTTAGGAAAATCATGAAAGTGTTTTACGACAAAGACTGCGACCTCTCCCTCATCAAAGGAAAGAATGTCGCCATCATTGGCTATGGCTCACAGGGCCACGCTCATGCACAAAATCTTAACGACTCCGGCTGCAAAGTCACAGTCGGTCTGCGCAAAGGCGGCGCCTCATGGGACAAAGTAAAAAATGCCGGGTTGAATGTGGCTGAAGTCAATGCGGCCGTGGCTGCTGCCGACGTCATCATGATTTTGCTGCCGGATGAAAACATTGCCCAGGTCTACAACGAAAATATCGCGCCAAACGCAAAACAGGGTGCGGTGCTGGCATTCGCGCACGGCTTTAACGTGCATTATGGCCAGGTCGTGCCCCGTGCCGATTTAGACGTGATCATGATCGCGCCAAAAGCACCGGGCCACACCGTGCGCGCAACGTATACGCAAGGTGGTGGTGTGCCACATCTGATCGCAATTTATCAAGACAAATCCGGCATGGCGCGCGATATCGCTCTGTCCTATGCGATGGCAAATGGTGGCGGTCGTGCGGGCATTATCGAAACCAATTTCCGCGAGGAGACCGAGACCGATCTGTTCGGTGAGCAAGCGGTTTTATGTGGCGGTACGGTTGAGCTTATAAAAGCCGGCTTCGAGACATTGGTAGAGGCGGGTTACGCACCGGAGATGGCATATTTCGAGTGTCTGCATGAGTTGAAGCTAATCGTTGATTTGATTTATGAAGGCGGCATTGCCAACATGAATTACTCGATTTCAAACAATGCGGAATATGGCGAATATGTCACCGGGCCTCGGATAGTGACTGAAGATACCAAAAACGCTATGCGCCAGTGTCTGAAAGATATTCAGACCGGCGAATACGCTAAAAACTTTATTCTCGAAAATCGTGCCGGTGCGCCGACATTAATTTCGCGCCGTCGTTTGACAAGTGAGCACCAGATCGAAGAGGTTGGTGCCAGGTTGCGGGCGATGATGCCGTGGATCTCGAAGAACAAAATGGTCGACCAATCCAAAAACTGAGCAAATCAGTGAACTAATTATTAAGCGGCGCTTGCGCCGCTTTTTTATGCTTACTCATTAACTGTGTTTGCCGATCGGATCACGCTACACTAGCGCCACGGTTATATTTTGGAGAGCAATTGTGACGAAAACTGCCTTACAATTTTTTTTTGCGACGTGCTTTGTATGTGCAGCCGGCGCAACTGCCACAGCCGGTGCAGTGCCTCAGAATTCCCAGCTGGCTGGCACCCATGTCACAGTGCCAGCCCAAGGTGAAGTTAGGCATGCAAACGATGAAGCCTTATTAACTTTGCTGGCGGAAGAACAGGATAAGGATAAAAGCGCAGCAGCCTCTCGGGTAAATCTGAAAATGAAGCAGGGCATGGAAATCATCCGGCGCGAAGATCCATCTGCACAATTAAAAACACGTGGTTACTATACGTTTCCGGTGTACCCGGACGAAACCATGCCCAGCGGAGCTCGCAACCGGCAACCGGTCGCATGGCGCGTTGGCCAGCATCTCGATGTCACGACAAAAAAATTAGTCGGTCTACCTAAATTAGTGGCGGCAACTCAGCGAACACTGGCATTGAGCAGCCTCAATTTTGGGCTCTCTGAAGTGACTTTGAAGAGCCTGGATGAGCAGCGTATTCTGGCTGCCTACCAACATTTGAAAGAGCGTGTTGCGTCAATTGCCAAAGCCACTGGGCGTCCGGTCAGCGATGCCACGATAGTCTCGGTCGACCTGGAAGGCGCCGGTGGTGATGGCCCGGCTTCGATGTCGGCCATGGCAAGCAGAGCAAGCATGCGCGCTGCTGACGTGCAGGGCGCTATTGAAGAGCCCAGTTTTGAGCCTGGTGAGACGACGTTGCAGATGCGGTTGGTCGCAAAAATCCTATTTAAATAAGTCACAATAAATAAGTCACACACGCTGCTGTAAAAAATTCAGGCAGGTTTTGCGCTATAGGCGCTAGGTTACATTTTCCCCAGGGCTCGACTAGAATAGCGACGCCTTCTATGCGGTTGCCGGCCAATCGCACCATTTACGATCGGAGTACCCTTGAAATCCTATCCCCATCCCATCATTGCACGTGAAGGCTGGCCGTTCCTGGCAATCGCCATCATCGTTGCTGCAATTGTGACGTCTGTTTCGCCCGGCTGGTCAATTCCGCTGTGGATTATTGCTTTATTCGTCTTGCAGTTCTTTCGCGATCCACCCCGTGAAATCCCAAGCCAGGCCAATGCCGTGCTTTCGCCCGCCGACGGACGCATCGTAGTAGTCGAGAAAACCCAGGATCCTTACGCCGGTCGCGAAGCCTTGAAAATCAGCGTCTTCATGAACGTGTTCAATGTGCATTCAAACCGGTCGCCGGTTGATGGAAAGATCAACACAGTGCAGTATTTTCCTGGGAAATTTGTCAATGCCGATCTTGACAAAGCCTCAACAGAAAATGAACGCAATGCCGTCGTCGTCACCGCAGCCAATGGGCAGACCGTAACCTTCGTGCAAATTGCAGGTCTGATTGCACGCCGGATTCTATGTTATGTCCGGCCTGGCGACACCCTGACTCGTGGCCAGCGTTACGGCTTCATCCGGTTTGGCTCGCGCGTGGATGTGTATCTGCCGCTGACTGCCAAACCTCTTGTCGTGGTGGGTGACAAAGTCTCGGCAACTGAAACGATTCTTGCCGAGCTGTGAGCCATAAGCATGGCAACCTTCAATCGCCGTAAAGGCAAACGCAGACTTGCTTTCACTACTGCACTCCGGGGCAACAAGCCATTGCACGGTAATGCGAATGTGGAGGGCGTTGATGGCGACGTCATACGTCCCGCTCCTCGCCGCCGGGGGATCTACCTGCTACCCAACGCTTTTACGACTGCAGCATTATTTTGCGGTTTTTATGCAATCGTCATGGCAATGAATTTGAAATTCGACCATGCGTCCATTGCCATTTTCGCAGCCATGGTGCTCGATGGCATTGACGGCCGGGTTGCCCGCCTTACCAATACACAAAGTGAATTTGGTGCGCAGTACGACAGCCTTTCAGACATGGTGTCCTTTGGTGTTGCACCCGCATTGGTGATGTATGCCTGGTCACTACGTGGGCTCGGCAAGCTAGGCTGGCTTGCTGCATTCGTGTATTGTGCCGGTGCAGCGCTACGGCTGGCACGTTTCAATACCAACATCGAGGTTGTCGATAAACGCTATTTCCAGGGTTTGCCCAGCCCCGCTGCTGCTGCTTTGGTTGCCGGGCTTATTTGGCTCATGGACGATCTTGGATTCAGCGGTGGGCCTTGGCAGTGGGTGGCGTGGGGCATTACTGTCTATGCTGGGTTGACGATGGTGTCAAATGTTCCCTTCTATAGCTTCAAGCAAGTCAATTTTCGCAAATCGGTTCCTTTTATCGCAATTTTCTTGATCGTGCTGGCGTTTGTCGCCGTTTCAAGCGATCCGCCAAAGGTACTATTTGGGCTTTTCGTGGTCTATGGTTTGTCTGGCTATGGTGTTTTCTTCTGGCGGATGTTAAAAGGCAAGCCGGTCAGCATCATCCAGACAAAGGCTGAAGGACCTGATTTGTAGTGGCACGAATTGGTGCAAACGGTGGGGCCGTCACGACTGCGCGTTGCCAGATTTTAGGTCGGTTGCACTTTTCCTGAATTCAGCTTATAGTTTTTAATATGCAACCGCTCATTTCTTGCCGACCATTATTTTCGACAGCTCGCCTACCCCTAGGTTCGCTGCGCCTGTCCGCTCTGCACCTGCTGCGCTAGCGCGCAGACTCTCATACCCCCTCTCGTTGTGCTGCACCCGTGCCCTTGCAAAAATGCCAGAGCATGCCGGGGCGGTACGACTTATGGTTTTGTCTAAGTTTCATCCACAATTGCGTTTGCATCACTTTATTCTCACGGGAGAACAGCATGGCCGATAAATTAATTATCTTTGACACGACATTGCGCGATGGCGAGCAGTCGCCAGGAGCATCAATGACACGGGAAGAAAAATTGCGTATTGCGAAACAGCTTGAGCGCATGAAGGTTGACGTGATCGAAGCCGGTTTTGCTGCCGCATCGCCAGGTGATTTCGAATCGATTCGTGCAATTGCGAGTGTTATTAAAGATTCGGTTGTGTGTTCGCTGTCGCGCGCCAATGAGCGCGACATTGCCAGAGCTGCCGAAGCGCTTGAGCCAGCGTCACGTAAGCGCATCCATACATTTATTGCGACGTCGGCCTTGCACATGGAAAAGAAATTGCGCATGACGCCAGAGCAAGTGTTTCAGCAGGCATGCCAGTCGGTGCGTTTTGCCAGGCAATTTACAGACGATGTTGAATTCAGCCCTGAAGACGGCAGTCGTTCAGATCCTGATTTTTTATGTCGGGTGATCGAAGCTGTGATTGCAGAGGGCGCCACAACCATCAATTTCCCCGACACGGTCGGCTACGCAGTGCCGGAACTGTTTGGGGCCACATTACGTAACTTGCGAGAGCGCATTCCAAATTCCGATAAAGCCATCTGGTCGGTGCATTGCCATAACGACTTAGGCATGGCAGTTGCAAATTCCCTGGCAGGCGTCATGATCGGTGGCGCCCGCCAGATTGAATGCACCATCAATGGTCTCGGCGAGCGGGCAGGCAACACTGCACTGGAAGAAATCGTGATGGCCTTGCGTACTCGGTATAACCACTACAACCTCGATATCGGGATTGATGCCACCCAGATCGTTCCTGCGTCAAAATTGGTGTCCCAGATCACCGGGTTTGCCGTGCAACCAAATAAGGCAGTCGTCGGCGCCAATGCTTTTGCCCATGCTTCAGGTATTCACCAGGATGGTGTGTTGAAAGCCCGTGATACCTATGAAATCATGCGTGCAGAAGATGTGGGTTGGGCTGCCAATAAAATTGTTTTAGGCAAGTTATCCGGTCGCAATGCTTTTAAACAACGTTTGGAAGAGTTAGGCATTTTGTTGAAAACTGAAGCAGATGTGAACGCAGCTTTCACTCGGTTTAAGGAATTGGCAGACCGCAAATCCGAGATTTTTGATGAAGACATCATGGCGTTGGTTTCTGACGAGGAACAGTCTCACACTAATGAGTTCTTCAAGTTTGTTTCTCTTTCACAGCAATCTGAGACGGGTGAGAAACCTAAAGCCAATGTAGTCTTTTCCATGGATGGCAAAGAATTGACGTGTAACAGCGAGGGAAATGGCCCGGTCGATGCAATCGTCAATGCCATTGAATCCAAAGTCGGTAGCGGTTCGGAACTACTACTGTTTTCTGTCAACGCCATCACCACCGGTACGCAATCGCAGGGTGAAGTGACGATGCGGTTATCCAAGGCTGGGCGCATTGTCAACGGTGTCGGTGCCGATTTGGATATCGTGGTGGCATCTGCAAAAGCTTATCTGGCTGCCTTGAACAAGCTGCATTCGAAAATTGAGCGCCTTAGCCCGCAATTGTGAAATCAGGAGAGAGATCATTGGAATGGCCGTCGTTTTTCCGATACAATGCGCAACTGGCTATTTTGGCCAATTTTATCCATCGTTAATTCACGGTGCTTCGGGTGCATTTTCAACTAAATAGCCACTCGATACACCGCATGTGAAAGGCTTTACCCGTCATGACAATCGAAAAAGAAAACAAGGCCGCCATCATCGCAGATAATGCACGCGGCCAAAACGATACCGGCTCGCCGGAAGTGCAAGTTGCTTTGCTGACTGCGCGCATCAATGAGCTGAACGGCCATTTCAAGGCACATGCCAAGGATCACCACTCACGTCGTGGTTTGATTATGATGGTTAATCGTCGCAAAAGCCTGCTTTCTTACCTCAAAGGAAAAGACGCAACGCGCTATCGGTCATTGATCGAAAAATTGGGCTTGCGTAAGTAAATAAATTTATTTTGACATTTTTATCCCTGTTTTTTGTTTCGTAAATGCCCGCGTCGTTTGCCCGACGCGGGCATTTGTTTTTAATCCGCCATATTTCGGCGGTGCATTAGTGGTGAGGTGGACGACAGCACCTGAAAATCTGCCGGCAAAAATGAGAGAGGAAACATCGTGTTCAATAAAGTTAGCAAGACCTTCCAGTACGGCCAACATCAGGTCACGCTTGAAACCGGCGAAATTGCCCGTCAGGCATCCGGTGCAGTCATGGTGTCGATCGGCGACACGGTAGTGTTGGCAACAGTAGTTGCCCGCAAAGACGCAAAACCTGGGCAGGATTTTTTCCCACTGACTGTTGACTATGTAGAAAAGACTTACGCAGCCGGGCGTATCCCAGGCGGCTTCTTTAAACGCGAAGGGCGTCCTTCAGAAAAAGAGACGCTGACGTCGCGTCTGATCGACCGTCCAATGCGGCCTCTATTTCCAGAAGGCTATTTGAACGAAGTCCAGATCATCATTCACGTCATGTCTGTTGATCCAGAAATCGATCCTGATATCGCTGCCATGATCGGCGCATCTGCTGCGTTATGCGTATCCGGTGTGCCATTTGCGGGGCCGGTTGGCGCGGCACGTGTTGGTTATATCAACGGCCAATATGTATTGAATCCGACCACAAGTCAGTTACCCAAATCTGATCTTGATCTAGTGGTTGCCGGTACTGAATCTGCCGTACTCATGGTTGAGTCTGAAGCCAAGCAACTTTCTGAAGAAATTATGTTGGGCGCCGTGGTGTATGGGCACGACCAGATGAAGGCAGTCATCAATGCAATTCACGAGCTTGTGCGTGAGGGTGGCAAGCCGGAAATTGAATGGCAGCCTGCACCAAAAAACGATATCCTGATTGCTCAGATATCTGAGTTTGCCGGCGACAAAGTGCGCCAGGCGTATCAAACCAAAGACAAGCAGGCGCGTACAACCAAGCTCAAGGAAGTAACTGCAGAGGTGCGCGCTGCATTGGCAGCCGATGCGGCAAGTACCGGCACGGCAGCACCTGATGCGGCCGAAGTTAGTAATATCCTTTTCGATATTGAAGCCAAGATCGTACGGTCGCAAATTCTGGATGGCGAGCCGCGCATCGATGGCCGCGATACCCGGACGGTACGCCCAATTTCAATTCGCACTGGCGTGTTGCCACGTACCCATGGCTCGGCATTATTCACCCGCGGTGAAACCCAGGCATTGGTTATTGCCACGCTTGGTACTGCTCGTGACGAGCAAAAAATCGATGCGTTAATGGGTGAATACAGTGATCGTTTCATGCTTCATTACAATATGCCACCTTTCGCCACCGGTGAAACCGGTCGCGTTGGTACGCCGAAGCGCCGTGAAATCGGCCACGGCCGCTTAGCCAAGCGGGCATTGCTTGCAGCACTGCCGCCAGCAGAAGAGTTTAGTTACTCTGTACGCCTGGTGTCCGAAATTACCGAGTCAAATGGCTCATCGTCGATGGCATCCGTTTGCGGCGGTTGCCTGGCGTTGCTTGATGCCGGCGTGCCGATGCAGGCGCATGTGGCCGGCATTGCTATGGGTTTGATCAAGGAAGGTGGAAAATTCGCCGTCCTGACCGACATCCTGGGTGATGAAGATCATTTGGGTGACATGGATTTCAAGGTTGCTGGTACGGCAAGCGGCATCACTGCGTTGCAGATGGATATTAAGATCCAGGGCATCACCAAGGAAATCATGCAAGTCGCGCTTTCGCAAGCCAAGGAAGGCCGTATGCACATCTTGGGCATCATGCAAGAGGCTGTTCCACACGGAAAAGCTGAACTTTCCGATTTTGCGCCACGATTGATCACCATCAAAATCAACCCGGAAAAAATTCGTGACGTGATTGGAAAGGGTGGGGCAGTCATCCGTGCCTTGACTGAGGAAACCGGTACCCAGATCGATATCAGCGATGAAGGTTTGGTGACCATCGCGTCGGTTGATGCTGCCGCCGGCCAGGAAGCAAGGCGTCGCATTGAAGAACTGACCGCATCGGTTGAAATCGGCAAGGTTTATGAAGGTACGGTTTTGAAGTTGCTGGACTTTGGTGCAATCGTGCAGGTAATGCCGGGCAAGGATGGTTTGTTACACATTAGCCAGATTGCCAACGAGCGAGTCAATGCCGTAGCGGATTATCTGAAAGAAGGCCAGGTAGTGCGGGTAAAGGTACTTGAAACCGACGACCGGGGTCGCTTGAAGCTCTCGATGAAAGCAGCTGTGTCAGAAGACGGGGCAAGCCCAGCGCCTGAAGCAATGGCTTAGCCGTTTTAAACACAGTGACGCATTTCGAAGCCCGACCTTACAAGTCGGGTTTTTTTCATACGCGGCCGCATCAATTTGAAAGGTTTGACTGACTTGCCCGCAAAAGCTAAACTAACGGACTATTTAAACTTGGGCTACTATGCGTCGCACCCTTATCGCTGGCAATTGGAAAATGAACGGTTGCCTGGCCAACAACGCAACGCTTCTTGCAGATCTCAAAGCCTTATCAAGTCCGAAAAACCCTGAAGAATTCGTCGATATTGCTGTTTGCGTGCCAACGCCGTATTTAGCGCAATGCGAGCAATTATTGCGGGATACGCCCTTTATGCTGGGTGCGCAAGATGTGTCTACACATGCGCATGGTGCTTATACTGGTGAAGTCGCTGCTTCTATGCTGCAGGATTTCGGTTGCCGCTTCGTTATTGTCGGCCATTCCGAGCGCCGCAGTTATCATGGCGAAACAAGTCAAGCGGTCGGCCTGAAGACGGTTGCCGCGCTGGCAGCCGGTATGACGCCAATCGTTTGTGTCGGTGAAAGCCTGGCGCAACGTGAGGCAAATCAGACCGAGAAGGTGGTTGGCGAGCAACTTGAGGCAGTGCTCGACGCAGTGTCAGCCGCTGATCTGGCAAAGCTTGTGATTGCCTACGAGCCGGTTTGGGCAATTGGCACAGGAAAAACCGCCACGCCACAAATGGCGCAAGAGGTTCATGCAGTATTGCGGCAGAAACTGGCTGCTAGAAACGCCGTTGTGGCCAACTTGGTGCAAATTCTTTATGGTGGGAGCATGAAGCCTGAGAATGCACGCGAGCTTCTGGCTATGCCGGATATCGATGGTGGACTTATTGGCGGAGCCGCATTAAAAGCGAGTGATTTTCTTGCTATCGCTAGTGCTGCAACTTAATTATTGTTTCAATCCTTGAAGTGATCTTATGAATACTATGTACACACTGATTGTCATTGTCCAGGTGGTTTCAGCGCTGGCAATCATTGGCCTCGTGCTGCTTCAACATGGCAAGGGTGCCGACATGGGTGCGGCATTCGGGTCAGGTGCCTCTGGCAGTCTTTTCGGCGCTACGGGTTCTTCTAATTTTCTCTCCAAATCCACGGGCTTTGCTGCAGCAATATTTTTTACTGCCACGCTGATGCTCGCCTATCTGGGTAACAACCGCAGTGCAGCAGTAGGCGGTGGTGTGATGGATAAACTGCCAAAAGCATCGGCAACTATGCCAGCTAAGTCTGCAACGACGCCACCACCAACCGGCAGTGCCGCTATCCCAGGGCCAACGTCGCAAGCACCTGCGTCAATTGCCCCGGCAGTGCCGGAGCCCCTTGCACCCGCAGCTGGCGGTGCGCAACCAGGTGCTACAGGTGTTGGCCAATCAAGCGAGATTCCAAAGTAATTTCTTATGCAAACTAGAATGGTTTGCCGGCTAGAGATACATCACGCACACGCACTATGCGCATTAAACAGAAGAGGCAAAACAGGGTAAAATAACCAACTTAAGCCGACGTGGTGAAACTGGTAGACACGCTATCTTGAGGGGGTAGTGGCGAAAGCTGTGCGAGTTCGAGTCTCGCCGTCGGCACCAAATATGATAGCCAGCAAAGGGGTACCCGCGCTGGCTTTTTATCGGCGGTGATTTTTGGTGGCAAGGGTTGCGCAGAGTACTTGCCCGCTGGCTGTCTCAATCTTTTGTTCCACCCTTTGTTTGGCTGCGTAAAAATTGTGAATCTCGAAAACTATTTCCCCGTTTTACTGTTTATTTTGGTTGGTATTGGCGTAGGCATTGTGCCGCAGTTACTAGGCCGCCTAGTCGCGCCATTCAAGCCGGATACTGAAAAGAATTCACCCTACGAATGCGGTTTTGAAGCTTTTGAAGACGCACGCATGAAGTTTGATGTGCGGTATTACCTTGTTGCTATTCTGTTTATTCTGTTCGATCTCGAAACTGCATTTTTTTTCCCGTGGGCGGTTGCCATACGTGATCTCGGGTGGCCAGGTTTTGTCACGATGATGATCTTTATCGCAGAGTTTGCGGTCGGTTTTTGGTATATCTGGAAGAAAGGTGCCCTTGACTGGGAGTAATTCATGTCAATTGAAGGCGTACTGAATGAAGGTTTTGTCACAACCACAGCAGACAAACTGATCAATTGGACCCGCACTGGGTCGATGTGGCCAATGACGTTCGGCTTGGCTTGCTGTGCCGTTGAAATGATGCACGCCGGCGCATCGCGCTACGACATGGATCGCTTCGGCGTAGTATTTCGCCCATCGCCACGGCAGTCCGATGTGATGATCGTTGCTGGCACCTTGTGCAACAAGATGGCGCCGGCGTTACGAAAAGTGTACGACCAGATGGCTGAGCCACGATGGGTGATCTCCATGGGCAGCTGCGCTAATGGCGGCGGCTATTACCACTACTCTTATTCTGTTGTGCGCGGATGCGATCGTATCGTACCGGTTGATATTTATGTTCCTGGATGCCCGCCCACCGCCGAAGCGCTGCTATATGGAATCATGCAGTTGCAAAACAAAATCAGGCGCACCAATACCATTGCACGTTAATAGGCCGCTCACAAAGACATCATGACCACCAAACTGGAAACACTCGATGCCGCGTTGCGTGATGCACTAGGTGCGCACGTGGTAAGTTTGCAAACGCGGTTATCGGAAGTTACGTTGATCGTCAAGTCTGCCAGCTATCTGTCGGTAATGGAGACGTTGCGCGACCATGCCGCACTGCGCTTTGAAGAACTCATTGATCTTTGCGGCGTGGACTATTCTACCTACGGCGAAGGTACCTGGGATGGGCAGCGTTTTGCAGTGGTATGCCATCTGCTGTCATTGACACACAACTGGCGCTTGCGGGTGAGGGTGTTTGCTGCCGACGACGATTTGCCGATGGTGTCCTCCTTGACCGGTCTTTGGGCTTCTGCCAACTGGTATGAGCGCGAAGCATTCGATCTTTTCGGGATCATTTTTGAGGGGCACAATGATCTGCGCCGGATTCTGACTGATTATGGATTTATCGGCCATCCGTTCCGCAAGGATTTCCCGGTCACGGGGTATGTGGAGATGCGCTACGACCCTGAGCAAAAACGTGTGATCTATCAGCCAGTGACGATCGAGCCCCGTGAAAACGTCCCCCGCGTCATTCGCGAAGAACTATTCGGAATGAAATAATGGCTGAGATTAAAAATTACACCCTGAACTTTGGCCCTCAGCACCCGGCTGCACATGGCGTGTTGCGACTCGTGCTAGAACTCGACGGCGAAGTCATTCAACGTGCCGATCCGCACATTGGCCTGTTACATCGGGCAACTGAAAAGCTGGCTGAGCAAAAGACCTATCTGCAATCGGTGCCTTACATGGATCGGCTCGATTACGTATCGATGATGTGCAATGAGCATGGATATGTCATGGCAATCGAGCGGTTGTTGGGTATCGAAGTTCCATTGCGTGCGCAATATATTCGAGTAATGTTCGATGAAATTACTCGCATTCTTAATCACCTGCTTTGGTTAGGGGCACATGCACTCGATGTCGGCGCGATGGGCGTATTTCTGTACGCCTTCCGGGAGCGCGAAGATCTGATGGATTGCTATGAGGCAGTGTCTGGGGCTCGTCTGCATGCTGCCTATTATCGGCCGGGTGGTGTTTACCGCGACCTGCCCGACGCAATGCCGCAACACAAGGCGTCGATATTGCGCAATGCCAAAGCAATTAAGCAACTCAACGAGAACCGCCAAGGCTCGCTGCTTGATTTTATTGAGGATTTCACCAATCGCTTTCCACACTATGTGGATGAATACGAAACTCTGCTAACCGATAACCGAATCTGGAAGCAACGTCTTGTCGGCGTTGGCGTGGTTTCGCCGGAGCGTGCGAAAGCCATGGGATTTACTGGCCCGATGCTGCGTGGCTCGGGTATCGAATGGGATCTGCGCAAAAAGCAACCTTATGAGGTGTACGATCTTATCGATTTTGACATCGCTGTTGGCGTAAATGGCGATTGCTACGACCGATACCTGGTGCGTATTGAAGAAATGCGGCAGTCGAACAAAATTGTTCGCCAATGCGTCGAGTGGTTACGCAATCATTCAGGCCCGGTGATGATCGACAACCACAAGGTGGCGCCGCCCTCGCGCGTCACCATGAAATCGAATATGGAAGAATTGATTCACCATTTCAAGCTTTACACGGAAGGCTTCCACGTGCCTCCTGGTGAAGCCTACGCAGCTGTTGAACATCCCAAGGGTGAGTTTGGCGTCTATCTGATTTCAGACGGTGCCAACAAACCTTACCGAATGAAGATCCGGGCACCGGGCTTTCCACATTTGCAAAGCCTTGATGAAATGGCGCGAGGGCACATGATCGCCGATGCGGTAACCATCATCGGCACGCAAGACATTGTATTTGGTGAAATCGATCGTTAGGCCGGTTTCTAAGCAGGGCAATATTGAGGCCATAAGAATGCTGTTATCAGAGCAAGCGTACAAAAAGATCGATCGTGAAGTTGCAAAATTTCCGCCTGAGCAAAAGCAATCAGCGGTAATGAGCGCGCTCGCCATTGCGCAGGACGAGCAGGGCTGGCTTTCGCCAGAGATATTGCAGGATATCGCCGGCTATCTCGGCATGTCGGCGATTGCGGTTCAAGAAGTGGCAACGTTTTATTCCATGTACAACGTCAGCCCAGTCGGAAAATTCAAGATCACTGTTTGTACCAATCTGCCGTGCGCTTTGTCGGGTGGAGAAAAGGCTGCGCAGTATTTGAAGCACAAACTTGGTATTGATTACCGTGAAACGACGGCTGACGGCCACTTCACGCTGCAAGAAGGCGAATGCATGGGCGCTTGCGGTGATGCGCCTGTCATGTTGGTCAATAACAAACGTATGTGCAGTTGGATGAGCAACGATAAAATCGATTCGTTGCTGGGTGAATTACGTTCTCCAGCCGCAGAAGGTGTGAAATGACAAGCCTACACGACCGCCATATCAAGCCCCTTATCCTGGCTGGCCTGGATGGCAAGAACTGGCACGTTGCCGACTATGTAAAGCGTGGCGGTTACAAGCAGCTTAAACGCATCTTGAACGACAAGATCACGCCAGAGCAGGTAATTGCGGAAATGAAAGCGTCGGCGCTGCGAGGTCGCGGCGGTGCAGGTTTCCCAACAGGGTTGAAGTGGAGTTTCATGCCACGCCAATATCCTGGACAAAAATACCTGGTGTGCAATACCGATGAAGGCGAGCCTGGAACATTCAAGGATCGTGACATCATCCGTTATAACCCACATGCCTTAATCGAAGGCATGGCGATTGCTGCCTATGCAATGGGTATTACCGTTGGTTATAACTACATCCACGGTGAGATTTTTGCCGACTACGACCGCTTTGAAGAAGCGCTGGAAGAAGCGCGTGAAGCCGGGTTCTTGGGCGAGCGCATCTGGGGTAGTGATTTCAGCTTCCAGTTGCACGCGTTTCATGGCTATGGTGCCTATATCTGCGGTGAAGAAACCGCATTGCTTGAGTCAATCGAGGGCAAAAAGGGTCAGCCCCGTTTTAAGCCGCCTTTTCCCGCCAGCTTCGGTTTGTATGGCAAGCCGACGACGATCAACAATACTGAAACCTTCGCAGCCGTGCCGTTCGTCTTTGCATTGGGTGGCGAAGCGTATGCGGCACTCGGCAAGCCAAACAATGGTGGTACCAAAATATTTTCCATGTCTGGTGATGTGGCAAAGCCTGGTAATTATGAAGTGCCGCTTGGCACACCGTTTGCCACTTTGCTGGAGTTGGCTGGTGGCATGCGCGATGGTAGGAAGATCAAGGCGGTAATTCCAGGTGGGTCGTCGATGCCGGTTCTCACAGGTGAAGTGATGATGGCTACCGACATGGATTACGACTCCATTGCCAAGGCGGGTTCGATGCTTGGTTCCGGTGCGGTTATTGTGATGGACGAGACGCGCTGCATGGTTAAATCCTTACTGCGGCTGTCTTATTTTTATTATGAAGAATCCTGTGGCCAGTGCACGCCGTGCCGCGAAGGCACGGGATGGTTATATCGCATGGTTCATCGCATCGAACATGGGCAAGGCAAGCCAGACGATTTGGATCTGCTGAATTCGGTCGCAGACAATATTCAAGGCCGCACTATTTGCGCGTTGGGTGATGCCGCTGCGATGCCGGTGCGCGCGTTCATCAAGAATTATCGCGAAGAATTTGAGCATCATATTGCGCACAAGCGTTGCCTTGTGCCGACCTACATCTGAGGCAACAGACATAGCCATGGTTGAAATTGAAATAGACGGCGTCAAGGTCGAAGTGCAGGAGGGCAGCATGATTATGGACGCTGCCAGCAAACTCGGAACCTACATTCCACACTTTTGCTATCACAAGAAATTGTCGATTGCGGCGAGCTGCCGCATGTGTCTGGTGGAAGTCGAAAAAGCGCCCAAGCCGCTTCCAGCCTGTGCTACTCCGGTGTCGGCGGGCATGATTGTGCGTTCCAATAGTGACAAGGCCGTGCAAGCCCAAAAAGGCGTGATGGAGTTTTTGCTGATTAACCATCCTCTTGATTGCCCGATTTGTGACCAGGGCGGCGAATGCCAGCTTCAGGATTTGGCCATGGGCTATGGCAAATCTGCATCGCGCTATACAGAAGAGAAGCGGGTGGTCGTGCCCAAGGATGGCGGCCCGCTGATCAATATGAAAGAGATGAGCCGTTGTATTCACTGCACTCGTTGCGTGCGCTTCGGCCAGGAGATCTCAGGTGTGATGGAGCTGGGGATGCTGGGCCGTGGAGAACATGCGGAAATCGTGCAGTTCGTCGGCAAAACGGTTGATTCCGAATTGTCGGGCAACATGATCGATCTATGTCCGGTTGGTGCCTTAACGTCCAAGCCGTTTCGTTACACTGCCCGTACCTGGGAGCTATCGCGTCGCAAGTCAATTAGCCCGCATGACGGACTTGGTTCCAATCTCCTGGTTCAGGTAAAAGGCGCTAAAGTCATGCGCGTTCTGCCTTTGGAAAACGAAGCGGTCAATGAATGTTGGCTGTCTGATCGTGACCGCTTTTCTTATGAAGGGTTGAATAGCCCCGACCGGCTCACCAGCCCGATGATCAAGCAGGATGGTCGTTGGCAAGAGACTGATTGGCAGACTGCATTGGAATATGTGGCGCATGGTTTGCGTAATATTCGGCACGAACATGGTGCAGACTCCATCGCAACGCTTGCAACGCCGAGTTCGACACTTGAAGAACTTCACCTTCTTCAAAAGCTGATGCGTGGGTTAGGAACGGAAAACATCGATTTCCGCCTGCGTCAGTCGGATTTTGCCCTTTCGGGAAAAATCATGCCTTGGCTAGGTATGTCGATTACAGAATTTGGCGACTTGAAACGCGCTTTTATCATCGGTTCATTTTTACGCAAGGACCACCCACTGCTCGCAGCACGGCTGCGCCAGTCTGTCAAGCAAGGTGGTAGCGTAAGTCTCTTGCATGCGACTGATGACGACCACCTGATGCCGATCGCTAACAAAATGATCAAGGCACCATCTGAGTGGCTTTCTGCTTTGGGTGAAGTGATCGCAGCCGTGGCAGAGGCAAAAGGCATTCTGGCGCCCGCCGGCTTTGACAGCCTCACGATTTCGCCGGCAGCCAAGCAAACGGCAGCCAGTCTTTTATCCGGTGAACCGAGGGCAATCCTGTTGGGTAACGCCGCCGCCCAACATCCTCAGGCGAGCGCCTTGCATGCCGCCGCAGAATGGATTGCAACGCATACGGATGCAAAATTTGGGTATCTCACCGAGGCAGGTAATACGGTTGGTGGTTATCTGGTGAATGCGCTGCCTGGCAATGAAAGCAACGCCGCACAATTTTTAGCCCAGCCCAAGAAAGCGTATTTGCTGTTTAATACCGAGCCCGAACTTGACTGCGCCAATCCGCAGGCGGCTCGTGCAGCCTTGCACCAGGCCGAAATGGTTGTGGTCATGTCGGCTTACAAACATAGTGGTGATTACGCTGATGTCATGTTGCCGATTGCGCCCTTCACTGAAACAGGTGGCACATTCGTCAACTGCGAAGGTAGGCCGCAAAGCTTTAACGGTACCGTCAAGCCCCTTGGTGAAACACGACCCGGCTGGAAAGTTTTACGCGTGCTCGGTAATTTACTGGAACAACCTGAGTTTGATTACGACAGTGTAGAAGCCATTCGTACTGAAATATTAGGCAGTAAAGATGCGCCGGTCGACATCATTTCGCGCCTTAACAATCGTAGTGAGATTGCTCCCGATGGTTTGTTCAAAGCAGCCGATTCAACAACCGGCCTTAAACTCGAACGCGTCGCCGATGTGCCAATTTACTCCAGTGATGCGATCGTGCGTCGCGCGCACGCGTTACAGGAAACCAGAGATGCCAAAGCACCGCGCGTACACATCTCCGGCATATTGGCGCAGCAGATGAATATTCAACAAGGCGTATTGTTGAAAATAACGCAGGACATTGGAACAGCGACGCTTGAAGCGTGTATCGATGCTGGTTTGCCAGCTAACGTCGTACGTGTGGCAGCGTCCCACCCGACTACCGCAGCATTGGGTGCGATGTTTGGCCCAATCAGCGTGGAGATTGCTTGATGGATCAGTTGCTATTGTCTATCCACGCGACTGGCCAAGGCATTTTTGGATTCTTCTGGCCATTGGTGTGGAATTTAGTAAAAATAATCGGCATTGTGTTGCCGATCATGGGCTCCGTTGCTTATCTTACGCTCTGGGAGCGCAAGATGATCGGTTGGATGCACGTACGAATTGGTCCAAATAGAGTAGGACCGGCTGGCCTGTTTCAACCGATCGCCGATGCGTTGAAACTGCTGTTGAAAGAGATTATTATCCCAGCCAAGGCGAACAAAGCACTGTTTGTGATTGCGCCGGTTATGACGATCATGCCTGCACTCGCAGCATGGGTTGTCATCCCTTTTGGTCCCGAGGTGGCGCTCGCCAATATCAATGCTGGTTTGCTATTCGTAATGGCGATTATGTCGCTGGAAGTCTACGGCGTGATCATTGCGGGCTGGGCATCGAACTCCAAATATGCGTTTTTGGGCGCGATGCGTGCATCTGCGCAAATGGTGTCTTATGAAATTTCGATGGGCTTTGTGCTGGTGATTGTGTTGATGGTGTCTGGCAGCTTGAATTTTACCGATATCGTGATGCGCCAGACGACGGGTTACTTCAGCGATATCGGCTTGAATTTCCTGTCCTGGAACTGGTTGCCGCTGTTGCCGGTGTTCGTCGTGTACATCATTTCAGGCATTGCTGAAACTAATCGACATCCATTCGACGTCGTTGAGGGGGAGTCGGAAATCGTCGCTGGCCATATGGTGGAATACTCTGGCATGTCGTTCGCTATGTTCTTCCTGGCTGAATACGCCAACATGATCTTGATTTCAGCCCTGGCGTCGCTAATGTTTCTGGGTGGCTGGAATTCGCCAATCGGTGCACAGGTGCCGGTTTTGGGACTGATGGCCTACTTGCCCGGATGGATATGGCTTGGCATCAAGACATTTTTGGTGGTGTCGATTTTTGTTTGGGTTCGTGCGTCGTTTCCGCGTTATCGATATGACCAGATCATGCGGCTGGGCTGGAAGATTTTCATTCCGCTAACCCTGGCCTATCTGGTGATCGTTGCTGCCTGGATGCAGACATCCTGGAATATTTGGAAGTAAGTAGTTAATCAGTTGAGGTTCATGATGGAAGCAATCAAGGATTTTTTTGGCAGCCTGATGCTGCGCGAGCTTTTAAAAGGCTTGGCGCTGACAGGGAAATACATGTTCGCCCGTAAAATTACAGTTCAGTTCCCGGAAGAAAAGACGCCGTACTCGCCACGCTTTCGTGGCCTCCATGCACTGCGTCGTTATCCGAATGGCGAGGAGCGTTGTATTGCCTGCAAATTGTGCGAGGCTGTGTGCCCGGCCATGGCTATTACGATTGAGTCTGAGGAGCGCGATGATGGCAGTCGCCGTACCACGCGCTACGACATCGATCTTACCAAGTGTATTTTCTGCGGATTTTGTGAAGAGTCCTGCCCGGTTGATTCGATTGTTGAAACGCACGTGCTGGAGTACCACGGCGAAAAGCGCGGTGACCTGTTTTTTACCAAAGAAATGCTGCTGGCTGTCGGTGATCGCTACGAACCTGAAATTGCAGCAGCCCGTACGGCAGACGCGCGGTATCGTTGATGAATAATGATCTAACAACATCGCCGCCGCAAATCCTGCCGATATCGCTTCTATATCGTTCTTCCCACCAATTTCAGCTGTCTAGTTTGCGCCGTCATGGAATTTAAAACTGTATTGTTCTATGTCTTTTCGTTCATCCTGGTGATTGCTGCGAGCCGTGTCATTACTGATCGCAATCCGGTACATGCAGCGCTTTACTTGGTGCTGTCATTCTTTTCGGCTGCGGCGATTTGGATGCTGCTCAAGGCGGAGTTTCTTGCCATTGTTCTAGTGCTTGTTTATGTAGGCGCGGTCATGGTGCTGTTTCTTTTTGTGGTCATGATGCTCGATATAAATATTGACAAGATGCGCGAAGGGTTTTGGGGGTATCTACCGTTTGCCGCCGTGATTGGTGTATTAATCGTGTTAGAAATGTCGGCGGTATTGCTTAGTAGCTTCCGCTCCGACGCTAGCATTCCCGCCGCAGCTGACACAATCGGCAACACCAAGGAGCTCGGCAAGTTGATCTACACGGAATATATTTACGCGTTTGAGATTGCGGCTGTAATCCTGCTGGTGGCGATCATTGCCGCAGTAGCCTTGACAATTCGCAAGCGCAAGGACAGCAAATATTTCTCACCTTCTGCAGCGGTGAAGGTGAACGCCCGTGATCGGGTTCGCATCGTCAGCATGAAGCCAAGTGAGCGTCATGATGCGCCACCGCAAAAATAACAGGGAATCGACGTGGCTTTAACTCTTTCGCACTATTTGGTTCTCGGCGCTATTTTGTTTGCGATTTCGATTGTTGGCATTTTCATGAATCGCAAAAATATTATTGTGTTGCTGATGGCAATCGAATTAATGCTACTCGCAGTGAACATGAACTTCATCGCGTTTTCTCATTACTTGGGTGATGCCGCCGGGCAGATATTTGTATTTTTTATTCTAACTGTTGCAGCGGCCGAATCGGCAATTGGGCTGGCAATTTTGGTGGTGATGTTTCGCAATCTCGACACCATCAATGTTGAAGATCTGGATAGCTTAAAAGGCTGACCGTTGATACATCCGTGCGGGGCGCCGGTTACTGGCAGCGTTTTCTACAATAATAACCACAAGGTTTCATAATGACGGGGCAACTTAACCCTAGCCTGTTATTGGCTGTACCGATGGCGCCGCTGGCCGGCGCTGCAATTGCTGGCCTGCTTGGCACTCGGTTTTTTGGCAACCTCGTTGGCCGAAAGGTATCGCATACAGCGACTATTTTCGGCGTATTGGTCGCGTTCTTGATTTCCTTTGACACTTTGCTGGCGGTATTAAACGGCGCAACTTACAACGGTACGTTATATACCTGGATGACAGTTGCCGGTATGAAGCTGGAAGTCGGTTTCTTAGTAGATAGCCTCACGGCGATGATGATGTGCGTTGTAACTTTCGTCTCCCTCATGGTGCATATCTACACCATCGGCTATATGAAAGACGACCCCGGCTACAACCGCTTCTTTTCCTATATTTCCCTATTTACCTTTGCAATGTTGATGCTCGTGATGAGCAACAATTTCCTGCAGCTGTTTTTTGGCTGGGAAGCAGTCGGGCTGGTTTCATACCTGTTGATCGGGTTTTGGTACACCAAGCCAACCGCGATTTTTGCCAATATGAAAGCCTTTTTGGTTAATCGCGTTGGTGATTTTGGTTTTATCCTGGGTATCGGTTTGTTGATGGCCTACGCCGGATCCATGGATTACGCAGAGGTTTTCGCTAAAAAAGAAGCGCTGGCACAACTGACCTTGCCGGGAACCGATTGGATGCTGCTCACCGTAGCATGCATCTGCTTATTTATCGGTGCCATGGGTAAATCGGCACAATTTCCGCTGCATGTATGGCTGCCTGATTCGATGGAAGGCCCGACACCGATTTCTGCATTGATCCACGCGGCGACCATGGTTACTGCTGGCATCTTCATGGTCGCGCGAATGTCGCCACTTTTCGAACTTTCCGACACGGCGCTGTCCTTCATCATGATTATCGGTGCCATTACAGCATTGTTCATGGGATTTCTCGGGATTATTCAAAACGACATCAAACGAGTTGTCGCTTATTCAACGCTGTCGCAACTTGGATATATGACCGTGGCGCTAGGAGCCTCCGCTTATTCCGTTGCGGTGTTTCATTTAATGACGCATGCATTTTTCAAGGCATTATTGTTTCTTGCCGCCGGCGCGGTAATTATCGGCATGCACCATGATCAAGATGTTCGCAACATGGGTGGCCTGCGCAAATATATGCCGATTACCTGGATTACGTCACTGCTTGGTTCTCTGGCGTTAATTGGTACGCCGCTTTTTTCAGGCTTTTACTCCAAAGACAGCATTATCGAGGCTGTGCACGCTTCAACCTTGCCTGGCGCGGGTTTCGCAAATTTCGCCGTGCTGGCCGGTGTTTTCGTGACTGCTTTCTATTCGTTCCGTATGGTGTTTCTGGTCTTTCATGGCAAGGAACGTTTTGGCAAAGCGCACTCTGACCACGATGCTCATGCAGCCTCGCATGTTGACCATGGCGAGCACCATGGCTTGGCACTTGGTGAAAAACCCGGCAAAGCACCATGGGTCGTAAAGCTGCCGCTGATTTTGTTAGCAATTCCATCGGTACTGATCGGTTATTTCACTATTGAGCCCATGCTGTTCGGTGATTTCTTTAAAGGCGTGATTACGGTTCACCCATCGCATCGTGCAATGGCAGAGCTCACAGGTAATTTTCATGGTGCTGCTGCCATGGCATTACATGGGTTAAGCACTTTGCCATTCTGGCTGGCACTTGGCGGTGTGGTTAGTGCGTGGTATTGCTATTTGGTCAATCCGCGTGTGCCAGCATGGTTTTATTCGAAGTTGCGTTTTCTGCACACACTGCTTGATAACAAGTACTACATGGATAGATTCAACGATGTTGTATTTTCCAGTGGTGCGCGCCTTCTCGGTGGCGGGTTATGGCGGGTTGGCGATAAGGCATTCATTGATGGCTTTGCAGTCAATGGCAGCGCCAGGGTGGTAGGCTGGTTCTCCCGTTTCACCCGTTCGCTGCAATCTGGCTACATATACCATTACGCATTTGTAATGATCCTCGGCGTATTGGGCTTCTTGACCTGGTTCATGCCTTTTCCGTTGCCGTTTTCTTTTGCCAGGTAGTTGCCGCTATTCGGTAACCCCATTCCAATAATAATCATGATGCAGTCAACTTTTCCGTTATTGAGTCTTGCAATTTGGTGTCCGATTGCGTTCGGTATATTGGTGCTGGCCATTGGCAAGGACCGGCCCTCAATGTCGCGTTGGATCTCGCTAATCGGTGCAGTAGCAAGTTTTGTAGTAACCCTGCCGATTGTCACCGGGTTCGACAATGCAGCCCATGGCATGCAGTTCGTTGAAAAGCATGCATGGATTGCCCGGTTCAATATTTTTTATCAGCTCGGCATTGATGGCTTGTCGTTGTGGTTTATCCCGCTGACAGCATTCATCACAATAATTGTCGTGGTCGCAGGTTGGGAAGTAATTGAAAAGCGTGTTTCGCAGTATATGGGTGCTTTTCTCATCCTTTCAGGTTTGATGATTGGGGTGTTTTGCGCGCTAGACGGCTTGCTGTTTTACGTCTTTTTTGAATCAACCTTGATACCAATGTTTATCATCATCGGGGTCTGGGGCGGTGCGAACCGGGTGTATGCATCGATTAAGTTTTTTCTTTATACCTTTTTTGGTTCGCTCTTGATGTTAGTAGCGATCCTGTACCTTTACTTTAAAGCGGGCAACAGCTTTGACATCTTGACGTGGCAGCAATTGCCATTGGCACTTAATGTCCAGATTATGTTATTTCTGGCATTTTTCATGGCGTTCGCCGTCAAGGTGCCAATGTGGCCGGTGCATACCTGGCTTCCCGATGCACACGTTGAAGCGCCGACTGGCGGCTCAGTGGTTTTGGCGGCAATAATGCTCAAATTGGGCGGTTATGGCTTCGTCCGATTCTCGCTACCAATCACCCCCGATGCAAGTCAATATTTATCAGGTTTTATGATCACGTTGTCGTTGATCGCCGTCATTTATATTGGCTTGGTTGCATTGGTGCAAACCGATATGAAAAAGCTGGTGGCGTACTCCTCAATTGCGCACATGGGGTTCGTCACGCTTGGCTTTTTCATGTTTAACGATATGGCAGTGCAGGGCGGGTTGATGCAGATGATTTCGCACGGTTTTGTTTCCGGCGCGATGTTTTTATGTATCGGCGTGTTGTACGACCGCATGCATTCGCGGCAAATCGCCGATTACGGCGGTGTCGTCAACACCATGCCTAAATTTGCTGCGCTGTTTGTGTTTTTCTCGCTAGCAAATTGCGGTTTACCGGCCACGTCTGGTTTCATCGGTGAGTTTATGGTGATTTTGGGCGCTGTCAAATTCAATTTCTGGATAGGCCTGCTGGCAGCCACAGCATTGATTTTTGGTGCCGCTTATTCATTATGGCTGGTGAAGCGAGTGATATTCGGCGCAGCCGGCAACCCGCAAGTGGCAGCGTTAGTTGACCTCAACAAGCGAGAATTCTGCATGCTCGGCATACTCGCCGTTGCCGTCATCGCCATGGGCCTATATCCGGCACCGTTTACTGACGCAATGCAAGTATCGGTTGCCGATTTGCTCAAGCATGTGGCTGTCTCCAAAGCACAATAAATAAAACATGAACACCACCAATCTATTACCAGCACTGCCGGAGATTTTTCTGACCATCGCGGCTTCGTCGATTTTGTTGATTGACATGTTCTTAAACGATGCAAAACGCCACATCACTTATCTCCTGTCATTGCTCACACTCGGCGTCTGTGCTTGGATAAGTATGGGCGATGTCGTCAGCGGCGCTACCGTCTATACATTCAGCAATATGTTTGTCTCGGATGCGATGTCGAGTCTGTTGAAAGTGTTTTCCTATGCTGCTGTCGCTTTGACCTTAATTTATTCCCGGCAATATGCAACCGATCGCGGGATGCTTGGCCAGGAGTTGGGCGGCGAGTTTTACGTCCTGGCGCTGTTTGCCTTGCTAGGACAGATGATCATGATCTCCGGAAACAATTTTTTGGTGATTTATCTTGGCCTGGAATTGATGTCTTTATCGCTATACGCTTTGGTAGCCCTACGGCGAAACCATACACAGTCGACCGAAGCAGCCATGAAGTTTTTCATTCTCGGTGCACTGTCTTCTGGCTTCCTGCTTTATGGCATTTCAATGCTATATGGCGCTACCGGGTCGCTAGACTTGACTGAGGTGGCGAAAGCGGCTGCCTCGCCAGTGTTAGACAAGAATATTTTAGTGTTTGGCGTAGTGTTTCTGGTCGCCGGTCTGGCCTTTAAGCTAGGCGCAGCACCCTTCCATATGTGGGTGCCCGATGTGTATCAAGGTGCACCAACTGCAGTCACCCTGCTGTTGGGCGCAGCACCTAAGCTGGCGACTTTCGCAATCTGCATTCGCCTTTTGGTAGAGGGGCTGTTGCCATTGGCAATCGATTGGCAACAGATGCTAACGGTGCTGGCTGTCATGTCGATGGCAGTAGGTAATTTAGCTGCTCTCGCCCAAACCAACTTGAAACGCATGTTGGCTTATTCAACAATTTCCCAAATGGGTTTCATGCTATTGGGCTTGCTTGCGGGTGTAGTCAACGGCAACATTTTTTCAGCGGCCAATGCCTATAGCTCGGCAATGTTTTATTTGATTACTTACGTGTTCACAACGTTGGGCACCTTCGGTGCGATCATGTTGCTGGCACGTGCGGGCTTTGAAGCTGAAAATATTGAAGATTTTAAGGGTTTAAACCAGCGCAGCCCATGGTTCGCGCTGGTCATGTTGCTGTTAATGTTTTCCTTGGCAGGTATTCCGCCGGTCATGGGTTTTTATGCAAAGCTGTCGGTATTGCAGGCGGTGCTTGGTACCGGGCAAATCTGGCTCGCCATGGTCGCCGTGCTGTTCTCGTTAATTGGCGCGTTTTATTATCTGCGCATTGTTAAAGTTATGTACTTTGACGAGCCTACAGACACCGCAAAAATCAAGCCAACTTCAGATATGGGTATAGCTTTGAGCATTAACGGTGGATTGGTGCTGGTATTAGGGCTGGTGCCAGGCCCTTTGATGACTGCCTGCGCAAACGCAATCGTAAAAACGCTGGCTTCTTGATGTCAAAGCTTTTTAAGTACCATACCGCCCAATTGACCAGCCGGGTAATTGGTCAATAATGCGTAGCTGATTGCAGAGAAATGCTGATGGATGTGTCCCTGGCAAGTTGGCTGGTAATTTTGTTGGCGGTAATCGGCGCTAATTTGCCTTTCTTAAATGAAAAACTGTTTACTGTAATAGTGCTAAAAAACGCTGTTAAATCGTTTTTGTGGCGTTTGTTTGAATTGTTTGCGCTGTATTGTCTGATTGGCGTCATCGCGCGGTTCTTCGAAGGGCAAATCGGTACAACCTTCTCGCAGAAGTGGGAATTCTACGCGGTCACAGGTTGCCTGTTCATCGTCCTGGCATTTCCTGGATTTGCCTTTCGTTATTTACGAAAACAATCGCTAAGATACCGACTGCCAACTGATGAATAACCATTCCGACGATCTTACTAATGATTGCATTAATGATTGCGCCAATGAGTGCCATTTAAGTGAAACACGCATTAATGGCAATGCAGTCTACAACGGCTACTTTCTTAAGGTGCAAAGCGATCAGGTAAGGCTGCCCAATGGCGAAACTGCAACACGGGAATATATTCGCCATCCCGGCGCCGTGGTTATCCTGCCGATCATGGATGACGGCACGGTATTGCTGGAACGCCAGTTTCGTTACCCACTAAACAAGGTATTCATCGAGTTTCCTGCTGGAAAAATCGACCCGCATGAAAAACCGCTCGATTGCGCCAAACGTGAGTTACGCGAAGAGACCGGTTATACAGCCCAGCATTGGCAATTCGTTTGTACGATTCACAATGCTATTGCCTATGCTGATGAGCATCTGGAAATCTATCTTGCTCGCGGCTTGGTCGCTGGCGAAACGGCTCTAGACGATGGCGAGTTTTTAGACGTGTTCAGTGCGCCGCTATCAGATTTGTTGATGTGGGTTCGGGAAGGAAAAGTCACCGATGTCAAAACGATCATTGGTGCCTTCTGGCTAGAAAAACTGGCAGCCGAAGCCTGGGTGCTGTAGTTATTCAGGTGTATCAAATTGTGGTCTACATACCCGGATAATTCGGGCCACCGCCGCCTTCGGGAGTCACCCAGACGATGTTTTGCAACGGGTCTTTAATATCACAGGTCTTGCAGTGCACGCAGTTCTGCGCATTGATCTGTAGGCGGTCTTCGCCGTTTTCACCTTTCACATATTCATAGACACCGGCAGGACAATAACGGGTTTCAGGCCCTGCATATCTTGCCAGATTCACACTCACGGGAATACCGGCATCCTTTAGCATCAGGTGTACAGGTTGGTTTTCCGCATGATTGGTATTGGAAATGAAGACTGAGGACAGGCGATCGAAGGTCAGCTTGCCATCTGGTTTCGGATAAACGATCGGCGTAAAATCTGCCGCGGGTTTTAAGCATTCATTGTCTGCCTGATGATGCTTAAGAGTCCACGGCGCTTTGCCGCGTAACACGATCTGGTCGATTCCAAACATCACTGACCCCACTGCCAACCCCTTGCTCATCCACGGTTTAAAGTTGCGTGCGACGTGCAGCTCCTCGTGTAACCAGGATTGTTCAAAGCGAGTGCCGTAAGTTGTCAGTTCATCCCGCTTGCGGTTTTGGCCAAGTGCCTCAAAGGCAGCGTCGGCCGCTAACATGCCGGTCTTGATCGCTGCATGACTACCTTTGATGCGGCTCGCATTTAAGAAACCAGCTTCGCAACCAATTAAAGCGCCACCGTTGAACACCAGCTTAGGCAGCGACTGCAGCCCTCCAGCTGTGATAGATCTCGCACCGTAGGAAATACGTTTGCCATTTTCAAAAAAAGGTCGGATAGCCGGATGTGTCTTGTAACGTTGGAATTCTTCGTAAGGCGATAGATAGGGGTTCGCGTAATTTAAGCCAACCACGTAACCGATCGCGACTTGGTTATTCTCGAGATGGTAGAGGAACGATCCGCCGTATACGTCGTTGTCCAATGGCCAGCCGGCCGTATGTATCACCAGCCCTGGCTGATGCAGTGCCGGGTCAATTTCCCACAGCTCCTTGATGCCGATGGCGTAGGTTTGCGGATCGCGGCCGTTGCGAAGGTCAAACTGGCGTTCGAGTTGCTTTCCTAAATGGCCGCGTGAGCCTTCGGCAAACAGGGTATATTTTGCATGCAGTTCCATGCCTAATTGAAAAGCGTCCGTAGGTTTGCCATGCCGATCAACACCAAGATTACCAGTGGCTACGCCCATGACCGCGCCGTCATCATCGTATAAAACTTCGGCTGCCGGAAAACCGGGAAATATTTCTATGCCAAGGTTTTCCGCCTGTTGGCCGAGCCAGCGCACCACATTAGCCAGTGAAATAATATAATTACCGTTATTTTTAAAACATCTAGGTAACATCCAATCAGGTGTTTTGAATGCTGAGGTTTTTGTCAGAAACAAGAACCGGTCTTCCGACACCTCCGTGGTCATTGGCGCACCAAGCGCTTTCCAGTCCGGGAAAAGCTCGGCAAGCGCACGTGGGTCCATAACTGCACCCGACAGGATATGCGCACCCAGCTCGCCGCCTTTTTCCAATACACACACCGACACCTCGCGTTGGTGCAGCGCCGCTTGCTGTTTCAGGCGTATTGCTGCCGAAAGGCCGGCGGGTCCGCCGCCCACAACCACTACGTCATACTCCATCGCTTCACGTGGGCCATATTGAGCCAGCAGGCTATCGGTCGGACTTTGGGTCATGGGTCACCATCCAGTATTGATTGAACTAATGTGACATCATAGCTGCCAACCGGTTCAGAGCGGGAAAGTGCGCCGACGTTTAATCTAAAGGAAGCTAGATGGGCATTGAAATGAATTTTGAAGGCAAAATTGCCTTGGTCACCGGCGCCTCTAGCGGGCTAGGAGCCCGTTTTGCAAAAGTGCTGGCACAGGCTGGCGCGCAGGTAGTGCTGGCATCACGACGCCTTGATCGCTTAAAGGAATTACGCGCTGAAATTGAAGCTGATGGTGGTGCAGCCCATGTCGTACAGCTTGACGTGACTGACTATGCCAGCATTAAATCTGCGATTGCCCATGCAGAAACAGAAGCTGGGCCGATTGATATTCTGGTTAATAATTCTGGTGTATCAACAACCCAGCGCTTGGTTGACGTAACGCCTGAAGATTATGCTCACGTGATGGATACCAATCAGCGGGGCGCTTTTTTTGTTGCGCAAGAAAGCGCCAAGCGCATGATTGCGCGCGCCAAAGGCGATCCGCGTAAGCAGCACCGCATTGTTAATATTGCTTCCATTGCAGGCTTAAAGACCATTGCGCAAAATGGCATCTACTCGATCAGCAAAGCAGCGGTCATCCACATGACCAAGTCGATGGCAGTCGAGTGGGGCCGCTACGGCATCAATGTTAATGCGATCTGCCCGGGTTGCATCAGCACCGAAATCAATGACGAGTATTTTGCAACAGAGGCCGGGCGTGCACTCATTGGTACCTTGCCACGCAAACGCGTAGGTAAGCCCGAAGATCTGGATGGTTTGCTGCTGTGGCTGGCGTCGGAAGAGTCGCATTTTATTAATGGCACAATCGTTAATGCCGACGACGGCATGACGGCACACTGACTAAATCGCAGCATTGAGATTTTCAGGAGATTAACTATGAATAAAGTATTTCCAGATGCGGCCTCTGCGCTCGCCGATGTCGTACGCGATGGTCAGACGATTGCCGTGGGAGGTTTCGGGTTGTGCGGTATTCCAGAAGCGCTAATTTTAGCTTTGCGTGATTCTGGTGTGCAAAATTTGACTGCCATTTCCAACAATGCTGGAATTGATGGTGCCGGTTTGGGTTTGCTTCTTGCAACCCGGCAAATTAAGAAAATGATCGCTTCCTACGTTGGTGAAAACAAAGAATTTGAGCGTCAGTATTTAGCTGGCGAATTGCAGCTTGACTTTACGCCTCAAGGAACACTGGCTGAAAAGCTACGTGCAGGCGGCGCTGGTATTCCAGCTTTTTTCACTAAGACTGGTGTGGGCACCATCGTGGCAGAAGGCAAGGATTTGCGAGAGTTTGATGGCGAGACCTATGTGCTGGAGCGTTCGCTGGTGGCCGATGTGTCGCTGGTGAAAGCCTATATGGCGGACAAGGCCGGCAATCTGGTGTACAACAAAACCGCCCGTAATTTCAACCCCAACGTTGCCATGGCTGGAAAGCTGACTATTGTCGAAGTGGAAAAATTGGTTGAGATTGGCGAGATCGACCCGGACCACGTGCATACACCCAGCATCTTCGTGCACCGCATCGTCGTTAATGCACACCCGGAAAAGCGCATTGAACAGCGCACCGTACGCCCGATCTAACAAGCGACCAACCTGATTATTTGGAGAATCGAGATGGCCTGGACACGAGATGAAATGGCTGCACGTGCAGCCCGTGAATTACAAGATGGTTTTTATGTGAACCTCGGTATCGGATTGCCGACCCTGGTTGCAAATTACGTTCCAGCCGATATGGAAGTCTGGTTGCAATCTGAAAATGGCTTACTTGGTATCGGGCCTTTTCCTACGGAAGATGCTGTCGACCCGGATTTGATCAATGCCGGCAAGCAGACGGTGACATCGCTCCCCGGTTCCTCTTATTTCAGTTCCGCTGATTCATTTGCCATGATACGGGGTGGCAAAATCAGCATTGCTATTTTGGGTGCAATGCAGGTGTCTGAGAAAGGTGACTTGGCCAACTGGATGATTCCAGGAAAAATGGTTAAAGGGATGGGTGGAGCAATGGATCTTGTGGCCGGTGTCAAACGGGTCGTAGTGTTGATGGAGCATGTGGCAAAAGCCAAAGATGGTTCCATCTCACACAAAATCCTTTCCCACTGCACCTTGCCTTTGACCGGGGTTGCGGTGGTTGATCGCATCATTACCGATCTTGGCGTAATCGATGTCACGCCTAATGGTTTGATGTTAATGGAACTTGCTCCAGGCGTTACCAGGGAAGAGATGGTTGAACACACTGGCGCGCCTTTGGGCATCTACGCGGCTTAACAAAAGACGAACCTATGACACCACATCAATTCAAATCAGTGCAATGTCTTTCGCCAACCGGTTTGCATGCCATGGCATACAAGCAATGGGGCGACCCGCGTAATCCAAACGTATTAATCTGCGTGCATGGCGTTACCCGCGTAGGAGACGATTTCGATGTGTTGGCAAGAGCCTTGGCCGACACCTATCGGGTTGTTTGTCCAGACGTGGTCGGTCGCGGTCGGTCAGGTCGGCTGCTGGCGCCACAGAACTATCAATTGCCGCAATACATGAGCGATATGGTGACGTTGATTGCGCGCCTCGACGGTGAAACAGTCGACTGGTTCGGTACCTCGATGGGTGGGCTGATCGGTATGGGGGTCGCCGCCATGCCCGGCAATCCCCTTCGCAAACTCGTTCTTAACGATATCGGCCCCGTACTCGATCCTACGGCGCTGGCGCGCATCGGCGAATACATCGGTCAACCTGTGCGTTTTGCAACGTTTGAGGAAGCTGCTGCCTACATCCGCAGTATCTCCGGCACCTTTGGGCCGCATACCGACGAAGAGTGGAAAAAAATGGCGGCCGATGTATTGGTCCAGGATGAGGAAGGGCAGTGGGTAAGGCATTACGATCTGGGGTTGGCGGTGCCCTTTAAAGCAGCCACGCCGGAAAGCGTTCATCAGGCCGAGACGCTATTGTGGCAAGCCTATGACGCCATTGAATGCCCGACTTTGCTGGTTCGCGGTGAAATGTCTGATTTGCTTAGCCGAGACGTAGCGCAATCAATGACTAAGCGTGGGCCTCATGCCACGCTGGTGGAGATTGCAGGGGTGGGCCATGCGCCTACATTCCTGCACGCCGACCAGATTGCAGTGGCCAAGGATTTCTTGCTGGGATAACCACCAATGCTTTCCACCGCCGCCATCCAGGGTACGGACATCGTGCATTTTTGTGCCGGCCTGAGCGATGACGATGCTGCCCGTGTCGTGTCGGTCTATGAATTTGTCAAGCCGATGTATGCCGGGCGCAATGTCGTCACCGGCGAGAATGCGTTGGCATTTACAGAGGGCGTGATTGCGGCGCTGTCATCGCTCAAAGCCGACGCTGATACACGCATTGCCGGCCTGCTTTTCGAGTTGCCAGTGCTCGAGCCAGTAATGGCGGTTCAAATTGCGCCGTTATTCGGCAGCGATGTAGCAGAATTGGTCGACGGTGTGCGCCAACTCATGCGCCTGCACGAACTGACCTTCGGCCAGCAGGAGGTCGAGCGTGGCAAGAATGCTGCCCAACAAGCGACCGCACAACGTGAAGTGTTACGCAAAATGCTGCTGGCAATGGCCAGCGACATGCGGGTAGTGTTGGTGCGTTTGGCCTCGCGCTTGATGACCTTGCGTTATTTTGCCAATGCCCGACTCGACGATGACCGTACCCGCTCATATGCCCAGGAAACCATGGATTTGTATGCGCCGCTGGCGAACCGTCTAGGCGTATGGCAATTGAAGTGGGAACTGGAAGATCTGTCATTTCGTTTTCTCCAGCCCGAGACGTATAAGCGTATTGCCCGGCTGTTGGAAGAAAAGCGTATTGAGCGCGAGAGTTTTGTCGAACACGCTATCGAAAAACTGCGTGCTGCCTTGACTGAAGCCAGCATCACGGCCGAGGTATTTGGCCGCCCGAAACATCTTTACAGCATCTGGTCGAAAATGCGAGGAAAATCCCTGGATTTTGCCGAGCTGTACGACGTACGCGCTTTCCGTGTAATCGTCGCCGACATTACCACCTGCTACGCCGTGCTGGGCATCATCCACAACATCTGGACGCCGGTGCCGGCGGAATTCGACGATTATATTTCCCGCCCGAAAGCCAACGGTTATCAATCCCTGCATACGGTGGTGCTCGGCGACGATGAGCGCGCACTGGAAGTGCAGATTCGTACGACCGACATGCATCGGTTTGCCGAATATGGAATCGCTGCTCACTGGCGCTACAAGGAAGCCGGGAGTTCCACGTTTGCTGGCCAGAAATATGATGAAAAGATTGCATGGCTGCGTCAGCTGTTAGCGTGGAAGGGCGAGGTTGCCGATGCAGTCGTCAGTCCGGACGACGAACGGCAAGGCTGGGTCGAGCAGCTAAAATCCGCCACCCTTGATGATCGCATTTATGTACTGACGCCCCAAGCACGTGTGATCGAGCTACCCAGCGGCGCAACGCCTATCGATTTTGCTTACTATCTCCACACCGATGTCGGACATCGATGCCGTGGTGCTCGCGTTGACGGGATGATGGTGCCGTTGAATACGGCCCTGAAAAACGGTCAGACGGTAGAAATCATCACGGCACGCGGTAGCAATGCCGCAGCAGCCGGGCCCTCGCGCGACTGGCTAGGCGCTGGGTATGCCGCCAGTACCAGAACGCGCGCCAAGGTGCGCGCGTGGTTCAATGCACTGGATCAAGCCGAGACATTAGCTACCGGACGTGCATCGGTGGAAAAAACACTGCAAAGGGAGGGTAAAACCGCCGTTAACCTGGAGGAGTTAGCGCACAAGCTGGGTTTTACCAAACTGGAGGAGTTGCTGTTATCGGTTGGTAAGGAAGAATTCAGCCTTCGTTTGGTTGAACAAGCACTGCAGGCCGACCCTTCGGCAAAAAGCGCCAACCCGGACGACGCTGTAGTCTTCAGGAAAAGCCGAGCGGCTGGTGCCACCCGTGGGGCAAAGTCGAGTGTATTGGTAGTCGGCACCGAAGGGTTGATGACCCAGCTCGCAAGATGCTGTAAGCCTGCACCACCGGACGAAATTACAGGATTTGTCACCCGAGGCAGGGGTGTATCGATCCATCGTGCAAGCTGCAAGAATTTCGCTGAGATGCAATCCAAGGCGCCGGAGCGGGTCATACAAAGCACCTGGGGCACACCAGCCGGCGACGCTGTTTATCCGGTGGACATTTTCGTATCGGCAGGGGACAGGCAAGGGCTGCTGCGCGATATTTCCGAAATTTTTTTGCGGGAAAAAATCAACGTGGTTGGCGTTAGCACGCAAAGTGCCAAAGGTCAGGCTCGCATGGCTTTCGTTGCGGAAATCGCATCAACCGCCCAGTTACAAAAAGCCTTGGGCATCATTGGGGAAGTAGAAGGCGTGCTGCAGGTTTACCGGCAGTAGTAGCAAAAATAATAAATTGTCGCTATAATTCGGCTTCTTTAGGCGCGTAGCTCAGCTGGTTAGAGCACTACCTTGACATGGTAGGGGTCGTTGGTTCGAGTCCAATCGTGCCTACCAAAATTATTTTGGTAATCTGAAAGCGAGATCCAGCTTTCTTACTGGTTTTCTTGGTTGTCCCGTAAGAGCGAGAAAGGCATCCTGGTTATGACACCGCGAACTACCACCACAATGGTTTGTAAGCGACACTAGTCGGGATCTTTTTCGTCATTGCATTCGAAAAAAGCGCGGCTAGCCCGCGTTTTTTTTCGTCTGCGTTTTTCCTTGCCACTTTCTTATCATATGCCGGCGCACCAAAAGCGCCGTAGCGGAGAGCACCATGGTTACAGTTAGTCTTCCAGATGGTTCCAAACGCCAGTTCGACGCCCCGTTGTCGGTTGCACAGGTTGCAGCCAGTATCGGTGCCGGCCTGGCCAAGGCTGCACTTGCCGGTAAGGTCGATGGCAAGGTCGTCGATACCTCGTTTGTCATTGATCGCGATGCCGATCTGGCAATCATTACCGATAAAGACGCCGAAGGGTTGGATGTGATTCGGCACTCGGCAGCGCACCTGCTTGCATACGCAGTGAAGTCGCTGTTTCCCGATGCGCAGGTAACAATCGGCCCGGTGATTGAGAACGGGTTTTACTATGATTTTTCCTACAAGCGGCCATTTACCCCCGAAGACCTGACAGCCATCGAAAAAAAGATGCTGGAGCTGGCAAAGAAGGACGAGCCTGTTACTCGCAGGGAAGTGCCGCGTGATGAGGCGGTAGCCTACTTCAAGTCCCTCGGCGAGCATTACAAGGCGGAAATCATTGAATCGATCCCCGCTGACCAACCGGTGTCGCTCTACGCAGAAGGTGGGTTTACCGATCTGTGCCGCGGCCCGCACGTGCCATCGACCGGGAAATTGAAAGTCTTCAAACTCATGAAGCTGGCGGGTGCTTATTGGCGCGGCGACTCAAAAAATGAGATGCTGCAGCGAATCTACGGCACTGCCTGGGCACGCAAGGAAGAGCAGGAAGCGTATCTGCATATGCTGGAAGAAGCCGACAAGCGCGACCACCGCAAACTGGGCCGCACCCTCGATCTGTTCCATTTTCAGGAAGAAGCACCTGGCTTGATCTTCTGGCATCCCAAAGGCTGGACCGTATGGCAACAGGTAGAGCAGTACATGCGTCATATTTATCAAGATAACGGTTATCAGGAGGTCAAGGCGCCGCAGATCCTCGACATCAGCATGTGGGAAAAATCCGGCCATTGGGAAAACTACAAAGAAAATATGTTCACGACCGAGTCGGAAAACCGCTCGTATGCATTAAAGCCGATGAATTGCCCAGGTCACGTACAGATTTTCCGGTCGGATATGCGTTCTTATCGGGATTTGCCGCTACGGTATGGCGAATTTGGCCAGTGCCACCGCAACGAACCTTCGGGCTCACTGCACGGCATGATGCGCGTGCGCGGTTTCACGCAGGACGATGGCCATGTGTTTTGTACCGAAGACCAGATTCAGGATGAATGCATCGCCTTTACCGAGTTGCTGCAGCGGGTCTACAAGGATTTCGGCTTCACAGACATCATCTACAAGGTTGCTACCCGTCCTGAAAAACGGGTAGGTAGCGACGAAGCCTGGGACAAAGCGGAAAGCGCCTTGATTGAGTCGTTGAAACGCTCCGGCTTCGAATATGAAATTTCGCCAGGCGAGGGCGCCTTTTATGGCCCAAAAATCGAATATGCCCTGAAGGATGCAATTGGCCGAACCTGGCAGTGCGGCACCATGCAAGTCGATTTTTCCATGCCGAGCCGGCTTGGTGCCGAATATGTTGCGCAAGACAATACGCGCAAAATACCTGTGATGCTGCATCGGGCGATTCTCGGTTCGCTCGAGCGATTTATCGGCATGTTGATTGAAAACTATTCGGGTGCCTTGCCAATGTGGCTTGCGCCGACTCAAGTCTCGGTGCTCAACATTTCCGAAGCCCAGGCAGAATATGCGCAAACCGTTGCACAACACTTAAAGAAACAAGGGTTTAGGGTTGCGCTCGATTTGCGTAATGAGAAAATAACCTTTAAAATACGCGAGCATTCTATGCAGAAATTGCCATACATCATCGTTATTGGTGATAAAGAGCGGGATGCCAACACAGTGGCCGTGCGTGCGCGGGGCAATCTTGATTTGGGCGTCATGCCTGTCGAGAAATTGGTACAGCGACTGCAACAAGATGTCGACGCCAAAGCCTAAGCGCTCAGCACGGCCTAATTATTTGATATTAAAAGGAAATTACAATAGCTACTGATAAGTCGCACCGCATTAACGGTGAAATCACTGCACCTGAACTCCGCCTCAGCGGAGTCGAGAACGAAGCGCTGGGTATCGTAAGTCTTGCCGAAGCGTTCCGTCTGGCCGAAGAAGCGAATGTCGATCTGGTAGAAATCGCGCCGACGGCACAACCGCCTGTGGCACGCCTGATGGATTACGGCAAGTTTAAGTACTCGGAACAGAAAAAAGCGCACGAAGCCAAGCTCAAGCAGAAGATCATTCTGGTCAAGGAAGTCAAGTTCCGACCGGGCACCGACGATGGCGACTACAACATCAAGCTGCGTAATCTGATCAAGTTTCTCGACGAAGGCGACAAGACAAAAATCACTCTGCGTTTTCGTGGCCGTGAAATGGCCCACCAGGATATCGGTGTGCGCATGTTGGAGCGTTTGAAGCTTGATCTCGCCGAATACGGCCAGGTCGAACAATGGCCAAAGATGGAAGGTCGCCAGATGATCATGGTGCTGGCGCCGAAAAAGAAAAAGTAGCCAGCGGCATTTTCAGCCTGGGTATAAAGTATCTGCGGCAAGCAACGCTAGCTAGTTGCTTCTGCGATGGCGGCAGACTCGATTCTGCCGCATAACAAGTGAGAGCAGGCATCCAAGCGCAACGAAATGTTGCCACCTGCAATCATATAAAAATGGAGCTGTCGCAAACGACAGTGATCATCATGCCAAAAATGAAGACAAAAAGCGGCGCGAAAAAGCGTTTTCGCGTGCGTCCAGGTGGAACCATCAAGCGTGGTTCAGCGTTCAAGCGCCACATCCTGACCAAAAAAACTACCAAGACCAAGCGCCAGTTGCGCGGTTCGAAAGAAGTCCATGACACAAACATGGTTGCTGTTCGCGCCATGATGCCTTTCGCCTAACCCCTCACCACATCAGGAGAATGTATGCCTAGAGTAAAACGTGGGGTCACGGCACGGGCCCGTCACAAAAAAGTTCTTGACCAAGCCAAAGGTTATCGCGGCCGTCGCAGTAAAGTCTATCGTATCGCCAAACAGGCGGTCATGCGTGCAGGCCAGTATGCCTACCGTGATCGTCGCAACAAGAAGCGTGTTTTCCGTGCACTTTGGATCACGCGTATCAATGCAGCCTCCCGTGAGCATGGTATGACTTACAGCGTGTTTATGAATGGCTTGAAGCGTGCCTCGATCGAACTCGATCGTAAGGTACTCGCAGACATGGCTGTGATGGACAAGCCCGCATTTGCTGCAATCGTCAATCAGGTGAAGGCTAATTTCGCTGCTGCCTAAATAAAGTAAAGTAGGCACTGCCGAATCAATGTGGTATCCCAGCGGGGCAAAGGTCAATCACCTGTGCCCCGTTTTATTTTCAGCACGGCTTCACCACGAAGCGAAAGAATCTGCATGAGTCTTTTAGAACAACTCGTACTTCAGGCAACAGCCGATTTTGCGGCGGCAACCGACGCAGCAGCCCTGGAAAATGCCAAGGCAAGATATCTAGGCAAAGCCGGCGAAATCACTAAGCAAATGAAGGGCCTCGGCACACTTGCGCCGGACGAGCGCAAGGTGCAGGGGGCGCTCATTAATGCTGTCAAGGAGCAGGTAGAAACGGCATTGAATGCTCGCCGCACTGCAATGGCAAATGCCCAGATGCAGGCACGTCTGGATGCTGAGGCCGTTGATGTGACGATGCCGGGCCGTGGCCGATCCACCGGCGGTATCCATCCGGTCATGCGATCTTGGGAGCGGGTGGAGCAGATTTTTGCGTCGATTGGTTTTGACGTAGCCGATGGTCCGGAAATCGAAAACGACTGGACAAATTTCACCGCCTTGAACAGCCCGGAAAATCATCCTGCGCGTTCAATGCAGGATACGTTTTATATCGATGGCAAGGATGCGCAGGGCAAGCCACTCTTGCTACGCACCCACACTAGCCCGATGCAAGTGCGCTATGCACGCATGCACAAACCGCCGATCAAGGTGATAGCGCCAGGCCGGACTTATCGGGTTGATAGCGACGCCACCCATTCGCCCATGTTTCACCAAGTAGAGGGGTTGTGGATTGCCGAAGACATCAGCTTTGCCGACTTGAAAGGCGTCTATCTGGCGTTTGTCAAAGCGTTCTTTGAGACCGATGATATGCAGGTGCGCTTTCGGCCATCGTATTTTCCCTTTACCGAGCCATCTGCAGAAATCGATATTGCATTCGGCAGTGGTCCGCTAAAAGGCCGATGGCTGGAAGTGTCCGGTGCCGGCCAGGTGCATCCCACGGTGATACGCAATATGGGCCTGGACCCGGAACAGTATCTTGGCTTTGCATTCGGCTCCGGCCTCGAGCGGCTGACCATGCTGCGTTACGGCATCAACGACCTGCGCCTGTTCTATGAAGGCGACCTGCGTTTTCTGAAGCAATTCAATTAGGTGAGTGTGAAGAACCATGCAATTTTCTGAAAACTGGCTACGTACCATGGCTAACCCGGACATGGCGTCCGAGCAACTGGCCCATCTGCTGACGATGTCTGGTCTGGAAGTTGAAGAGGTCGATGCGGTGGCGCCGCCTTTTTCTGGCGTTGTTGTGGCTGAAGTTTTGACCGCAGCCCAACATCCAAACGCCGATCGCCTGACTGTTTGCCAAGTCGATACCGGCACCGGCGTGCCTTTAACGATTGTGTGTGGCGCCCCGAATGTACGTGCTGGCCTGAAAGTGGCTTGTGCATTGCCAGGAGCCACCCTGCCGCCAGGCAACGATGGCAAGGCAGTGGAAATCAAGGTCGGCCAATTGCGAGGCGTGGAATCGGCCGGCATGCTTTGTTCGGCACGCGAGCTGACGATTGCGCAGGATCAGGAAGGCATATTGGAGCTACCGGCCAATGCACCAATCGGCCAGAATATCCGCGATTATTGCCAACTTGACGATACGCTATTCACCTTAAAACTTACACCAAATCGAGCTGATTGTCTTTCGATTCTAGGGGTGGCACGTGAAACATCGGCGTTGGCTGGATGTGCATTGACGCCACCAACCTGGCAAACCGCTATTGTGACAACAGACGAACGCTTACCGGTAAAGGTGAGTGCATCTGATCTATGTGGCCGCTTCGCCGGTCGGATCATTCGTGGCCTGAATGCCAGGGCACAAACGCCGGATTGGATCAAGCAGCGCCTGGAGCGTAGCGGCCAGCGTTGTGTTTCAGCCCTGGTGGATATTTCCAACTACGTCATGCTTGAACTCGGCCAGCCGACGCATGTATTCGACCTGGCAAAGATGCAGGGCGGCCTCGATGTGCGCTGGGGCCGGGCAGGTGAGTCACTGAAGCTACTTGGCGGGGCAACGGTTGATGTGGATGAGAAAGTGGGCGTTGTCGCCGACGAGCAGGGACCGCAATCACTGGCGGGCATCATGGGTGGGGATGCTGCCTCCGTCAGCCTGGAGACGCAGGATATTTACCTGGAAGCGGCTTTCTGGCACCCCCATGCCATTCAGGGTCGTACCCGTCGCTATAATTTTTCTACTGATGCGGCACACCGTTTCGAGCGTGGTGTCGATCCGGCTGCGACAGTGGCGTGTCTGGAGCGCGTGACGGCACTGATCCTGGAAATCTGCGGGCAGGGCAGTCGTACTCAGGTTGGCCCGGTGGATGACCAAGTGCTCAGTGTGCCAACGCGTGCACCTGTAAAGATGCGTCTTGCCCGCGCCGTACGGGTAATCGGTGTGGCGCTCGACGAAGCGGAGGTCTCGGGAATTTTCACCCGGCTTGGCCTGGCCCATTCTTGCCACGCTGAAGTGTTTACCGTCACCCCGCCGGCGTATCGTTTCGATATGGAAATCGAAGAGGATTTGATCGAAGAAGTTGCACGTGTCTATGGTTTTGAGAAAATTCCAGCGTTGCCTCCGGTGGCGCCGAACTCGATCCACCTGCCACCTGAGAGTCGACGCTCGCCGTTCATAATCCGCCGCTTGTTGGCAGCCCTTGATTATCAAGAGGTTGTTAATTACAGCTTCGTCGATGCAGCCTGGGAGGCAGATTTTGCAGATAACTCCGATCCGGTAAAAGTTGTTAATCCAATTGCCAGCCAAATGAGCACCATGCGTTCAACTCTGGTCGGCAGTCTGATTGCTAATTTACGCTACAACCTTAACCGCAAGACCAATCGCGTGCGGTTATTCGAATTAGGCGCAATTTTCAGGCGAGATGCTGGCGCGCCGGATGGCCCCTTGTCCGTTGCAGGTTTTTATCAGCCCAAGCGCATCGCCGCAATTGCTTGCGGTGGTGCGGTTGAAGATCAATGGGGGCAAGCAGGTCGCGCAGTCGATTTTTTTGATGTAAAGGCAGATCTTGAAGCACTGTTTGCACCTCGACTGTTGCGCTTTAATCCCTCTGCGCATCCGGCGCTTCATCCGGGGCGGTGCGCTTCGGTCGTGCTTGATGGTGAAGATATTGGTTTTATTGGTGAGCTGCATCCCCGATGGCAGCAGAAATACGAGTTGCCAACGGCACCGGTTCTGTTTGAAGTCAATGCAGCAGCGCTTGAACAACGCCCGATACCAAAACATCAAGAAATTGCAAAATTTCCGGCAGCTGTGCGGGACCTTGCTATGTTAGTTCCGCAGTCGGTTTCGGCGCAAAATCTGATGGATGTATTTCAGGCTCAAAGAGATAAGAACCCAGTTTGCTTTATCATGCAAGCTGTTGTTTTGTTTGATGAATATCGCGGAAAAGGCCTCGCAGAAAATCAAAAAAGTCTTGCTTTCCGGTTCATGTTGCAAGATACTAATCGAACCCTGCAGGACGACGCAGTTGATGCTGCGATGGAAGCTTTTGTCGCGGCCGCTGAAGAAAAATACGGCGCAACATTGCGCGTTTAAAATGCCATTTCGGGCAGCCTATGCCTTCCCTATGATGAACGAAGCAACAATTGCTGAAATGCAGTCCGTACTAGCCGCAGATCTTGGGCGTGCAGTGCTTGAGGCAAATATCCGATCGCAGGCTCAGAAAGAGCTGCTCACGCTTACCAAAGCTGAACTGGCCGAATTGCTGTTTGAGCAGGTAGGCTTAAACAAGCGCGAAGCCAAAGACATGGTCGAAACATTTTTCGATGAAATTCGTAATGCTCTTGAAAGTGGTGAGCCGGTTAAGCTGTCAGGCTTCGGCAATTTTCAATTGCGAGACAAACCTCAGCGTCCGGGCCGCAATCCAAAAACAGGTGAAGAAATTCCCATTACTGCCCGCCGTGTTGTAACGTTTCATCCCAGCCAGAAATTGAAAGCGATGGTAGAAATTGCAAATGAAAAGACCGTCGCGCATGCTGCATGATAATGAATGACCGTTTGCAAAAGGTTGAGTTGAGTCCTCTGCCTCCAATCCCTGCCAAGCGCTACTTTACGATTGGTGAAGTCAGCGATTTATGTGGCGTGAAAGCACATGTGTTGCGCTACTGGGAGCAAGAATTTACGCAGTTAAAACCGGTCAAGCGTCGTGGCAATCGGCGCTACTACCAACACCACGAAGTACTCTTGATCCGTCGAATCCGCAGTCTGCTTTATGAGCAAGGATTTACCATCAACGGCGCACGCAACAAGCTTGATAGTCGTACGATGGATGACCCTGTCGATGTGCCAAAAGATTTGCCGCAGCCAATGCCTGAGGCAAGTGTGCTGCGAGCTGAGCTAAATGAAATTCTGGCGTTGCTGACGCCCTAGTTGTTGGCCAAAACTATTTGCCGGATTGTTCGTGAATGGCGGTAAACAATGACACCAATGTCGACAATACCGCACTAAAATCTTTCACCGGTTCGGTCTCATCCCAAATGTAGTTAAGCATAACGGCTTCAAACGCCTTGCGTTTGGATTTCACCGTTACCTCATGTGCCCTAGTAATTGCCTTCAAAAATTGCCGACGCATGCCCGGCATCAACGGCAAGTGCTGCACATCATCCAAGAATTCAAAGCCACTAGGCAGGCTGGTGCCCTTCAACGCAAATTCCAAACGTTCAAACACCGAAGATGGCATCTCACGAACCAATTCGCAGGCACTGGCTTCGAGCTTCAATAATAAATTGAAGCCTGCCGGATAGACTGCGCCGTAATCGTCCCGCTCGGCCAAGAAAATCGCTGCACGCAACGAATATTCGGCAGAAGAGGCATCTGCATATACGCTTGCTTGGCTGGTACGTGTGGTGGGCCAGAAAAACAGGTTACCAGGCGTGCTTGGATCGTCCGGGTCTGGAAAAAACTGCATTGCGATATCGTCGTTTTGTGTACCAGCTTGCGCCAACATTTTTAGTACCGGTGCCGAGAGCTCATTTAAGGCTGTTGCAGCAAGCGATGCCGCAACACTCATGTCGGCATTGGAAAGATCTTCGATAATGTAGGGTTTGAGCGGCGCCAATAAAGCAATTGGATCAATATTCAAAAAAGCGGTCATATGTGAAATCTGTGAAATCTAAGAAATGGGAGCGCAGAGTGTATCGTGAATAGACACCCGGCTCACGTAGAACCTGCGTAAAGCTTGCTCAACCACTTCGTAAATTCAGGAGGAGAATACTGGGGTAGAAATGTTTGGCGCGCCCATCTTGCGTCGTTCGGCGGGGTGCAGGAGCACCCGTAAGGCGATATCGACCGATACGCCTTTGTAATCCAAAAATACAGCAGCAAACTTGGTGCCCGCCTGTTGTTGTAAGGCAATGCCTTCTTCGACTATCTGAGCGGTGACGATATCACGCCGCACAAGGCTCACTGGAACGGGACGCATCCTACGATTGCACGCATTCCAAGTGTTTCTGCTTACATAGTGATTCATTGAGCAATCCAGTCGCTTGGAAAAGAGGCAGGCAATTCTCGTGTATTCGTACGCTCGTCCTTATCTTAACGATATTTTGCATTTGCAGTAAATAAATTACTACCAAGATAGATTGATTTTCGTCAATTAAACTGGCTTTTAGCCAGAAGTTTTCCGTTCGTAAAACTTTTGGCAACTTTTGGCAACTTTTGTTATCACGATGCAGTGGTGTATTGTGTGTGACATACCAGCTATGGCAAATCTTATCGACTGACATTGGAGAAAAAAATGCCTGATACTATCAAAAGCACCCACGCTGAACAGCTAGAAGTGCAAAACAAAGACCGGCCCTCATCGCCCGGCGATAATTCCGCGGCAGTGACACCAAAAGATGCCGAAACCGACCAAAAAGTTCCTGGTGAGGTCACTACGAGAAAAATCACTTCCAGCAACCCGGATGAGAAACAGGAAGCTCAACTTGACGATGCAATTGAACAGACGTTTCCGGCAAGTGACCCGCTGCCAACAACCGGTGGCATCACGCGCATTGAAAAGCCTGCAAAGTAACAACAATGCAGTTAACCTTGTTTTCCCGGAAACAGGCGAGCACCTTAACGCACGATGTCGCTTTCTTCAGGCTTCAATAAAAAAAGCGCCGCACAATCTATCGTGCGACGCTAAAAAAAATCACCAGTTAAAGATCAGCGATAGCCCGGCGCATAGTACCTGTCTGGCGTTGCATATTGGCGTTGCGAGTAAGTCTCTCCACCATAAGATGCATGGCTGACCGGCTGCGAATACTGGGCGGGATGCGGTAGATTATTCTGAATGCGATCGCCCACTACAGCACCCACCACGCCGCCGAGTGCAGTCGCGGCAATTTTCCCATTCCCCTTGCCAATGCGGCTGGCAATCAGGGCACCGGTTACACCACCAACCAAAGGCCCGGCATACCCTCTTTGTGTCTGGGCCGGCTGCTCATAACGCACTGGCTGTTCATACCGTACTGGCTGCTCGTAACGCACCGCCTGATGTCGCGGAGCGCGTTCTTCATAATAAATTGGCTGAGGCTGTTGATAACGCTCGTAAGCATACGGCCTTGTTTCGACCTGCTGATAAGCCGGATAAGAGTAGGCGGTCTGCTGCGCAACCTGTGCCGGGTAAGGCTGCCGCGGGTAAGGCTGCTGATGCATAGCCGATTGTACATTGCCACCCACCATCGAACCTAGCACGCCGCCCACCGCAGCAGCCGCGACCTGCCCACTACCACCACCGATCCGGCTGCCCAGTAGTGCACCTGCTACACCACCAATGATATTGCCGGCATACCCTTGCGCGTCTTGAGCATGTACCTGCGATGGCGCCAAGGCAGCAGTTCCCGTCGTAATCGCCAGTGCGCCGGCAACCAGTGCAGTGTGCAGCTTCGAAGCAACGACAACATTTAAAGCGGTTTTCATGGCAATCCTTACTGGGCAATATTGATGGGTAACTTCAGCTTCGACAGCGATTTCATAGTACCCACCTGTGCGGGGGTTGTCCAATGTCTGACGGCACTTTTACACGTAGTTACTTTTGGGGGAGGGGGTCCATCTCTGGCTGATACCAGCAATATCAACAGGCTCGACGACTTCTTCCGCAACGCCAAGTTACGCGTACCGGCCAAGCAGGCGGTAACAATTTGGCTTAGTGCGGACATGTTGGAGTGGCTCAGGAAGCAGGGTAAAGGTTACCAGACACGCATCAATCAATTGATTGTTTGTATATACGGAGCACGTAGGAACGGCAGTAACCTAGCGCGCTCTTACATCGCTTGCCGCTGTGCTTTACCGTCCATCAAAAAAGCAACGCGAGGTCGACTGCTCAGCCACTGCGGGATGATTGCTCACGGCGGTCAACATGGTGCCGTCACTTCCAATAATAAAAACTGCATGTATCAAGTTCTCTCAAGTTCTCTCAAGTACTACTCGCATCTTAGCTAGCAAGCATACGTCGGGCAATAAATCCTGAACGGCTTTCACCAGCCGCTTGCGCATCTCGATCGATTCGCCTAAGAACGCGACTTGGCAATGTAATGTTAATTCGCTCTGCCTTGTCGGAAAGTGACGCCAAGTCTACATTGATGATTGCCCAGATCCAGCCGGCAAATTCTGGATTGGTTTGATGAGTCGAGAATGGTTGTGCTTCCGGAACGTCACCACCATCATCAATTACTGTCTCCAACCATAAATCGATTGCCTCTTTTGCATTATCGAGAGCTTCGTCAAGCGTATCACCAGCTGAAAAACATCCGGGTAAATCGGGTACGACCACACTGAACGCGTGATTGTTGTCTCCAGGTTCAATTGCAATTGGATATTTCATTGTTGGTGTCCTTTCATTTCATGCCTGCCTGCTTTAATAGCTTATTGACTAAACCGATGCCGAGATCTTTTTTGGGATGTGGAATAGTGATGTGGCCGCCTTTATCTGGATGTCTATAAATATGATGTGAGCCTTTGACTCCCCGTAGCTTCCAGCCAGCTTTTTCTAATTTCTTAATAATTTTAGCGCTATCCATGTGTGTATAATACACACAAATTTTGGATGTGTGAAATTATAATTCTGCTAAAGACGTGCTGGTTTAATCTCTGCGTTAAAGTTTGTCCGGTTCATTGTTCAAAAATGGCCCCAATCTCAGCCGGTTGAACCGACGCCCTCGATATCATGAGCGCGACCAAATTTCCGAGGACTCCTGATGGATGCAGCGCCCGCCGAGGTAAAGCCAGAAAAAAACCTGTCCGAAGACGGCGTAAAGGGGTTTGCCAAGCGCGTCCTGCGCTACTTTCAAGATTTCATTGAAACCGATTTCAAGCGCCAGCAAGCACCCCGGCGCCGTGTCATCCTGAAAAACGATGCCGGGTTCCGCCTGGGCATTCCGCTTCGCAAATACTCTGGTCTGTTCGAAATGGTCTGGGCACAAGCCCGTCAGCCTCTGGCACAGCCGTTCGAGCTGCGCATCCCGAAAGGCCGGTACACCTCGCCGCTCTCGCTGACGCTGCGCGAACTCATCAAGAAACAGGTGGCAGCAGTCGATAATGCCGAATTCGTCCGGATCACGGATGAGGTCGTGGCCTTTGCCAACGCTCACCGGGTAGCCGGTGCCAAAGATGCCGAGCGCTTTGTCGACGATGTGGCCCTGCAGTACGTCGAGCAGGTTGGTCAGCGCCTGGTCATCCAGCTCCTGACCGTGCTCGAGGAGCCGTTCAAGCAGAATGCCTATTCGGCTATCGAATCCATCTACGATATCGAAGCCGACATGACCGAGGCGATCACGATGCCCTTGATCGGCCAGCTTCCCAACGCCCTGACGACGCTGATCACATCGGGTGACGACACGATCTTGAAGCAAATATTCGAGGAATTCTTCGCCCCGGCTGACGTTCGCCGGTCGCTGACCGAGTTTTTCGAGCAATTCAGCACCGCCGATATCTTCCTGGAAGTGCGCGACCTAGACAATACGCTGCGCACAGCCGAAGGCCAGAGCCTGTACCTGTACATGGGCGACGTGCGCTATGGAACCGCCAACTTCCCACTGTTTTACATCCCGCTGGACTTGCATTTTGACGACAAGACAACATCCTATGTTCTGCGCGCGGATCCGCACCTTTACATCAACAAACGGGCGCTGGACTGGATCGTGCAAGAGGTATCAGCCACCACGGGTCGCACCTTCGTCTCGCCGGCAGCCGACCGGATCCTGTATCTTGGAGAAGCCGATACCTTTGTCGCTGCGGTCACCCGGGTGGTCAAGCAGATGATTCCGGCCATTGATGTCGCGGCCGACCTGGATCTGACATCGAACCGGTTGAAAACAACCGAAGGCGCCAATATCCGGATGTCGAACGCCCTGTATCTGGCGGTATTCGACAGGGCCGACGAGTCCATCCTTTCGGATTATGAGGCGCTCCTGACTGCGGTGGTGGGTGATCAGGCACTGGCCGCTGGCATGTTCGAAGATATCGTGCGGGGCATGATCCTGCAGGAGCCGAGGAACTCGACACCGGAAATCGAGCGGGTCTGGGGCGCGACGGAGACGGCCGACCGGCTTATTGCAACCTCGCCGATTCCAATGAACGAGGAGCAGCGAAAGATTCAGATTGCGCTGAATACTGAAGGATGCCGGTTCATCGTCGTGCAAGGTCCGCCTGGCACCGGCAAGTCCCACACCATCAGCGCGCTTGCATTCGATGCGATCCTTTCAGGGAAGAAGATCCTTATTCTATCGGACAAGAACGAGGCGCTTGATGTGGTTGAAGACAAGCTGGCCGGAACCTTGGCCAAGGTGCGCTATGGTGAGGACTTTCCAAACCCCATTCTTCGGCTGGGGAAAACATCTTCCTACTCAAAGCTGATCGCCTCCTCAAATCTTGAGCGCATCAAGGAGCAGGACCGGTCGCAGCAGGCTAATGCCAGACGCTTGAATGAGGAAACGAAGGCTGTCCACGACACCTTGCGTGCCAACGTACAGTCTACGATTTCAGCCTATGCCAACGTCAAGATCCGAGATGTTGAGGTACTGACGATTGCCGAGCGGGAGATCGACGCCGCGCTTCCGGGTGCCACTGCTGCCTTGCAGCGCCCGCTCGATGCGGCCCAGCAACGCCGGCTTAATGACGCTGTCGTCGCCTGCACCCCAGAGCAGATGTCCGGCACCGCCGCGGCGATGCCTTGGTCGGGCGCGACCAGCGCCGAAGTGCGCAGATCGGCGCGAGCACTGCTTCTGGCGGCCAAAATGCAGGGCGCCATGCCCGGCGCCGACACGCTGGCGTTGTTCAAGGATCTGAAGCCGGACTATATCAAGCCACTGTCGGGATTCATCGCCGAATACCAACACGCCAAGTGGCCGGTGTTTGGCTTCCTGTTCGCAAAGGGTAAGGCGCGCGCGATCGACCAGCGGGTGGCAGCTGCGCTACCGTGCGCGAACCCGCTAGACCTGTTTCGCAAGGTCGACCACCTGAAAGCGATCGTTGCGATGCTGGTGGCAATGGAGCGCCATGCCCGCGACCTGATGGTCGACGGCGACCAGGCGGTGACTGCCTACAATCATCTGGCCGCCGGTAACACCGTTCCGGCCGGCGCCGCGCCGGTGGAAGCGTTCATCGGTGTTTTTAACCGTGTGCTGCCAGATCTCTGGCCGCAATTGGGTCAATCTTTGGAGGAGGACCTGTTACTGGCCCACAAATGCGCTACCTACGCGCTCCAGTTCAATCGGATCTCGGCGACGATGAATTCGGCGCCAGTGTTCGACTATGTGGGCGACAAGTCGCAGCTTGAAACCCTCCATGCCTCGCGCATGAGCCGTGAAATTGACCGGAAATTCGTCAATTTTGTCGGCGAAAACCGGGCCTTGGCGAAATCGATCGGCGAGGTCATCAAGGCGAAAAAGCGGTTTCCCACCAATGAATTTGAGCGTTTCGGCGAGGCTTTCCCCTGCATTATTGCTGGGGTGCGGGACTACGCGGCGTATGTGCCCATGAAAGGCCAGATCTTCGATATCGTCGTCATCGACGAAGCCAGTCAGGTCTCCCTCGCACAGGCCTTCCCCGCGCTGCTGCGCGCGAAACGGGTGGTGGTCTTTGGGGATGAACGCCAGTTCTCGAACGTTAAGTCGCAACAGGCCTCGAAGGAGCGCAACGCGACCTACTTGACTGACATGGAGACCTACTTCCGGCGCAATATCTCGGATGCGGCCGACCGGATCGAGCGTTTGAAGCAGTTCGATGTCAAGAAATCAGTGCTGGACTTCTTTAAGCTCGTGGCCAACACCGAGATCATGCTGAAGAAACACTTCCGCGGGTACCAGGAACTGATCAGTTTTTCGAGCCAACATTTCTACGGTGGCCAGTTGCAGGCAATCAAGGTGCGCAGCAAACCCCTGACAGAGGTGCTGCAATTCGAGGAAATAGAGCACGATGGGCGGGTCGAGAAACACCGGAACGGCAACTCGGCTGAGGGCGAGTTCATTCTGGCGCACCTTCGCGAAATGGTCGACGAGGAGGTGCACCAGTCTGTGGGCATCATTACGCCGTTTCGGGAGCAGCAGGAAGCGCTCTCGCGCCTGCTGTTCAATGATGCCTATTCGGACCGCTTCCAGTCGCAACTACGCCTAAAAATTATGACCTTCGACAGCTGCCAGGGAGAGGAACGGGATCTCATTATCTATTCGATGGTGGCAACTGCCGGTCACGACGGCCTGAACTACATCTTCCCAACGTCGCTGGAGGACCAGCGTGAGCGCATCGAGGAGGCGCTGAAGGTGCAGCGCCTAAACGTGGGCTTTTCCCGGGCCAAGGAGGGCATGCTCTTCGTGCTCTCCAAGCCGATTGCAGAATACAAGGACAGCGCCGGCCGGGCGATCCGTCATTTCCACGAGATCCTGACCAGCCGCGCGACGCCCACGGGCGGTCCGACCGAGTCCCCAATGGAAGAGAAGGTGCTTGCCTGGGTGCAGCAGACGGCGTTCTACCAGAACAACCATACCGCGGTAGAGCTGCAGACCCAGTTCCCATTGGGTGACTACCTGCGCCAGCTCGATCCGTCTTACAAACATCCGAACTACCGGTGCGATTTCCTTCTGACGTACTCGGGCGAATCTGGGCAGGTGCGAGTCATCATTGAATACGATGGTTTTGCCGAACACTTCGTCCAGCGTGACAAGGTCACCGCGCACAACTACGAACAGTTTTACCGGGAAGAGGATATCGAGCGGCAGTTGATCATTGAGGGATATGGCTACAAGTTCCTGCGCATCAACCGTTTCAACCTGGGTGCGCAACCGGTGGAAACGCTCTCCGAGCGCCTCCACCAGTTGATCAATCAGGCCTCGACGGAGCGGCCGCAGAATTCGGTGCTGAAGAAAATCCGGAAGGATACCGAGCACCTGGCTGACAAGATGTCGAAGGTATGCCCGAGGTGCGAGCGAATTACGCCAGTCGCGGCGTTCTTTGATCCTGGACTAAAGGGTGGCGCCGGCGGCGTGGGACGCATCTGCATGTCATGCAAGACTGGCAAGGATTTCATACAGACTGATTTTTTGTCGTGATCCGTTGGAGCATGTCCACTCTTGCTCCACTGATATTCCGCATCCCATGATTGATTTGAAGCAAGGGTAATATTTGCTTTCCAGCCTTTCCTG
>Ga0326733_1000034_pt1 | contig 70774 bp, 65 predicted proteins | sample 14_GP2_308_FD_207946 | JGI IMG/M metagenome (GOLD analysis project Ga0326733, IMG submission 207946) | Glacier ice microbial communities from Ngari, Tibet, China - 14_GP2_30.8 | ecosystem: Environmental > Aquatic > Freshwater > Ice > Glacier | place: China: Ngari, Tibet | collected 2018-07-17
ATTGTTACCTGTACTGGCTATATACTGGTCAAAAGCTTCCGCCTCCTCTTTAGTCATCTGCTCTCGCGGCTTAACAGCCGTTTGCCCAGCAACCTCATTTGTAACTACGGTTGCACCTGTAGAGGACGCATTATTAGGAGTGACTGTATTGGCCATGACATATCTTCCAGGTAAGTATTGCAACAAGGGCTGTATTGATGCAGCCAGTAAGTTAAACCGTGTCTCGCGGATAAATCATAGATCAGCTATTTTTTCAGTATTGGCGGAAAGCGAAAAACTAGTGAAAAATGCGTACTCTTTGGCACAATTAAATTATCAAAATGAAAAAAGCGTCCAGTCGAACGCTTTGCTTCATACCAAACCATGTCAGAAACCAATCGGTATAAAGGCGGGGCTTAATCGTTTATTTGACGAGTTATCTCAAACCAAGTACCCACTTTGCCAAGATCCGGGCCTCCGCTTCCGAAACCTGAGGATTTGAGGGCATTGGTACGGCACCCCATACGCCACTGCCACCCTTCCGTATTTTTTGGACAAGTTTGTCCTCCGCTTCGCTCTGCCCTGCATATCTTCCAGCAATATCCTTGTACGCCGGGCCGACAACTTTGCTCGCCACGGCATGACAAGCCATGCAATTCTTGCTCTTTGCTAATTCAGCATTGGCAAGTACAGTGTTTGAAGCGAGCATGCAGAGCGCAAGGCAAATTATTGAAGATAAATTCATTACCATCCCTACCTATGTTAACTTCGGCTTTAAGACTGAGTAGTCGCCCAAAAAATCACATCTTACTCTGACAACGTCAGAAATGACCTACACGTTGACAACGTGGTTGACCATTACACCTTCGCACAATATCCTACAAGCAACGGAGGAAACCATGCCACTCATACTTGTGATTGTTGCACTTACTTTATTGAAGTATTTTGAGGTTGGTTTTGTCGAGAACATTTCCTGGTGGTGGGTCGCTGGATTAGGCGCTGCGGCATTTATCTGGTTTGAATTTCTGGAAAGAATTTTTGGCCTGGATAAACGCCGTGCATTTGATGAAATGGAAAAAATGCGCAAAGATCGTATCGACAAAATTTTTAAAAAAAAATAATTTGCTTAGATTTTCAGCAGGTAACGGCGCCTTTACTGGCTGAGGATGTGAGCAAAGCAAATTTTGCCAGTACGCCTCGCGTATAACGCGGCGCAGGTTGTTGCCAATGTGTACGCCGACGGGCGATTTCTTCGTCTGGCACATTTAACTCAATTAATTGCTTGTGCGCGTCAATGGTGATGGAGTCGCCCTCTTCGACCAGTGCAATCGTGCCACCGGCAAATGCTTCAGGCGATACGTGCCCTACCACCATACCCCAGGTTCCACCAGAAAAGCGACCGTCCGTGATCAGACCGACCGTTTCGCCAAGCCCTTTTCCAATCAGTGCAGATGTTGGTGCCAACATCTCTGGCATTCCAGGGCCACCTTTTGGGCCAAGGTAACGCATCACCAACACATCACCAGCCTTAATCTGATCGGCCAGAATGGCCTCCATTGCTGATTGTTCATCATTGAACACCCGCGCTGGCCCGGTGATAACTGGATTTTTTAACCCCGTAATCTTCGCCACGCATCCTTCAGGCGACAAATTACCTTTCAGAATTGCCAAATGCCCCTGTTTGTACAGCGCCTTGTCGAGTGTACGAATTACATCTTGACCGGCAGGCGGTTGCGGTGGAACCTCCGCCAACTCTTCGCCAAGCGTGCGGCCGGTGATGGTGATGCAGTCCCCATGTAGCAAGCCGGCGTCTAGTAACAATTTCATTACCTGTGGGACGCCTCCGGCGCGATGAAGATCGGTTGCAACATATTGGCCTGAAGGTTTAAGGTTGCAAATCACCGGCACTTTCAGACGCATTCTTTCGAAGTCATCCAAAGTCCACTCGATTTCCGCAGCATGAGCAATCGCCAGGTAATGGAGTACTGCATTGGTTGAGCCACCTGTGGCCATGATCAAAGCAACTGCATTTTCAATCGATTTTCGGGTAATGATGTCCCGAGGCTTTAAATCGCGCTTCACTGCTTCCACCAATACCCTTGCCGATTGAGCGGCCGAACTGGTCTTTTCGTCATCGGGATTAGCCATGGTCGAGGAATACATCAAGGAAAGGCCAAGCGCTTCAAATGAAGAAGACATGGTATTGGCGGTGTACATGCCACCGCACGAACCCGAGGAAGGACAGGCATTTTTTTCGATGCCATCAAAATCTTCCTGCGACATGCGACCCATTGAAAATTCGCCCACTGCCTCGAATGCAGAAACAATCGTCAGATCCTTGCCTTTCCAATTACCCGGCTTGATCGTTCCGCCATAGACATAAATACTGGGAACATTCGTGCGCGCCATAGCAATCATGCCGCCCGGCATGTTTTTATCGCAACCACCAATGACAACACAGCCGTCGAGCCATTGGCCATTGACAGCTGTTTCGATGCAGTCGGCAATAACTTCACGCGAAATCAGAGAATATTTCATGCCTTCGGTGCCCATCGACATGCCGTCCGAAATAGTTGGTGTACCAAACACTTGCGGGTTGGCGCCGGCTTCCTTGATGGTGGAAATTGCAATATCTGCGAGCTTTTGCAGGCCCGAATTGCACGGCGTGATAGTGGAATGGGCGTTGGCGACGCCAATCATGGGTTTATCGAAATCGTCTTTTTCGTAACCCATCGCGTAGTACATGGAGCGGTTTGGGCTGCGGGAAACGCCTTGAGTAATATTTTTCGAACGACGATTGAAGGCCATGACGGCTCCTGGCTAAAAATAGGAAGCCGCTACATTGCCTTGCGCGGAGCAACGTGTCAAATATATGATGCGTTTCCCAATTCACCAGCTTTCTCACCTATCTTTCAAGAAAGAAACCGATGCTGATACATCCGATGCCCGATCCGATTGCACTGGCAATCGGCCCGCTTGCCATACGCTGGTATGGCTTGATGTATTTATTAGCTTTTGCACAATTTATGGCGTTGGGTCGCCTGCGCATTCGCCAGCCGCACATTGCGCTGGCCGGCTGGCGTAGCGAACATTTAGACGATATGCTGTTTTACGGCGTACTGGGCGTGATCGTCGGCGGGCGGCTTGGAGAGGTTTTGTTTTATAACCCGCTCTATTACATGGATCACCCATTGGAAATTTTTGCGATATGGAAAGGCGGCATGTCCTTCCATGGCGGGTTTCTCGGCGTGCTTGCCGCGATGTGGGTGTGGTCCCGGCGGGCTGGACGTCCTTTGATGGAAGTGATGGATTTTATCGCACCCCTAGTGCCGCTTGGCTATGCTGCCGGCCGCATCGGGAATTTCATCAACAGCGAATTACCGGGGAAAATTGCTGACCCGGCGCTGCCCTGGGCCATGATCTGGCCTACGGTTGACCAAATGCCGCGGCATCCTTCGCCCCTGTACCAAGCATTAGTAGATGGCATCCTGCTTTTTATTGTTCTCTGGTTTTATGCGCGAAAGCAACGACCGATGATGGCGGTGAGTGGTGTATTTGCGATGGGATACGGTGTGGCCAGGTATTTCACCGAATACTTCCGCATACCGGATTATGAAATCGTGTTGGCTGGCATAACGATGTCGGCTGGACAAATGCTGTCGCTGCCGATGATCATCTTGGGCATCACCTTACTGGCTGTCGCGTACACAAAGAAAACGACGCAGATTGCTTAGTTACCTGCTACTAAGCCAGGATAAGAAAATACGGCTGCACAAGTGCAGCCGTATTGGAAAAAGACCCCGCCTTTGCCGCTTTGCCGGCATCCCGAACCAAGAGGTTCAAGGTGGTCACAGTTAGTTCGATTTCGGGTTCGTCGGACTAGCGACGCGCACTCCCATCAAACAAAATTCCGCGACCGATGCACATAAATGGTTCAAGGAATATATGGCAATGGCGAACAATGCAGGAGGTTTTAGTCTACTCTTCTCGAATGACATGTCAACCGATTGTGTCGAGATCAAAAAAGATTTTCCTGCGGCGTAAGCGCGTCATCCAACACATTTTGCAGGGTGTGCATTTGCTCTTGCAGTGTAGCCATTGTCATGGATGAAAACGGCCCTTCGGGTGCGTTAGTACCCAGCAATTCTGCAGCGATTCCCAGAGCGGCAATTACCGCAATCCGATCGTTGCCTCGGACCTTGCCGGCATCACGAATTGCACACATGCGTGCATTTAAAAACCGCACTGCTTGATGGAGTTCAGCTTCCTCGCCTGTTTTGCAAGATAATTTGAAACCTTGCCCCATGATGGAGACATCAAGTTGACTCATGGATGCGTCCTCATGCTGCTATCAGAGTCAGCATCGGTAGCTGGATTGGGAATGCGCGTTAGCAAAGCTGCAACACGCTCGTGCGCTAATTGCATGCGTTGCTTTAGCTCATTATTTTGTTCGGAAAGTGTCGCTGTTTCTGCACGCAAGGCGGCGTTTTCACGACGGAAAGAGTGCGTAAGCTCCGCGAGTGCGTGAATTTTTTGGGAAAGTTGGGAGAAATCAGAAATCATCTAGTTACTATAGAGGTGCAACGGATTGCCCGTCAACCAATTCACGCGAGCAGATGTTGCATTCAATCTGGTTGATTAATCCAGCTCCCAAAGACGGCCATCAAAGCTGATTAATGCAATCTTGATGCTTTGGCCTGGCATCACCTGGTGCAGGGTAGCGCGGTATCGGGATAACTGCGTTTGGTATGTTGCAAGATCGACAGGGCCAATAGTGCGCTTATAGTCAAGAATCCACACGTCGTTTTCAAATCGCACCAGCCGATCCATGCGCATGAGTTCGCCATCGGCCATCATATCAAGTTCGTTTTCTGCGCTCTGAAAAATCGAAGAATCGAAAAAACGGCGCAATGGTGCCTGGGACAATATGCACGTTGCATGTTGGCAGGCCACGAGTGCCTCAGCTAGCGTGCAATCCAACCAGCTTGCGACAATTTCAACCGGGGGTATGCGCAATGGCCATTGATGGGCAGCCGTGACGCGTTCCATCAGCGCATGCAGCAAAATTCCCTCATCAGCGGCTTCCTGCACCGCATCGGTGCGTTTGGTCTGGAGAATTAAAGCAGGGATGGAGGGAATGGAAAATGTTGCATTCATCCCCACTGATAGGGAACGTCCCTGAAATTGCGACAAACAAAATCTTGCCTGTACTGCTTCTTGTGTTACCGAGTCTGTATGCTGCACCTCGTGCTGCGGCACGTTGGCCAAGCGTGCGTACCAACTATCGGCAACAACGCCTTCGGCTGCGGCATTGCGGCCTGCAACGCCACTGACGATCAATATCTGCTGCGCTCGCGTCACAGCAACGTAGAGTAAATTCCAATCTTCCTGCTCTTTCAGGCACTCTTCTTCCTGAAACAACGCCAGTCTTGCCATACCGCGCTCAGCCTTGCGGCCAAATGCTGAAAAATGCTCGGGCGCCGGCGCGTCTTGTGGCCAAACGCATAAAACGCCGACGTCTTCCTGAGCCGGTTCACTATGATTTGCATCTAGCACGACGACGATTGGCGATTCCAATCCCTTGGCGCCGTGAATAGTCATGATGCGTACTGCATCGACACCGGCATCGACACACGCTTCATCTGGTGCATCCTGGTTGGGATTATTGCGCATGGTACGCAATGCCTCGATAAACTTCGGCAAGCTTGGATAACGCCCGGCGTCGAGGCTTAATGCAAGTGCCGTAAACGCATGCAGATTGCCGATGACTTGCGTGCGCTCCAATGGTTTTGCCGCCTGTGCGTAGCGCGCCACGATATTGCCATGATCCAGCATAATGTCGAGCAAGTCATGTACCGGCAAGCGCGGCGCTGCGTCGCGCCAGGTCGTCAACAATTGGACTGCATATTGAAAGCGTGACGATTCGATCGATGTTATAGATGCTGGCGGCGAAACTAGTGCCGCCTGTTGCAAGCGAAGCCACCAGGTGGCTTCGTTGCGTTGGGCAAGCATCACCAGATCAGCATCACCCAGGCCAAAAATTGGGGATTTCAATACCTGCGCTAAAGCCAGATTATCGCCAGGCGCTACCAAAAACATCAATAGTGCTGTCAAGTCACTGATTTCCAGAGATTCAAGTAAGCCACCACGCTTATTGGAAACAAACGGTATGCCAGCTTCGCGTAATGCTCGTTCGTAGGCGGCTAGGTGCGCCCTTTTTTTAACCAGCAACATGACATCTGACCAGCGGCTGGGTGCTGTGCCAGGCTGAGCCATCCTATCAAGTTCGGTACGTGCAGCACCGATTGCCTTTGCCACAGCAAACCCTTCGAGCAAGCGGCGCGCATCCTCTTCCTCTTCACGCGCAGTGCTTAGTGGGTCACGTAATGGCGTACGGTGTGCTGAGGATAATATCGGCGGTGTACTCAATGTCAGTGTTAATGGCTCATCATTGGTTGGCGAAACGCACGTTGCCAAAGGCAGTCGCCACACTAATCCGCCACCTGCAACCAGTGTGGTTTGAGGGAAATACAGCGGGTTGGCAGAAAATATTTGATTAAAAGCAGCTGTTAATGCCGGGCTATTACGCCGAGTTTGGCTGGTGCGTAACAGTCGAGCACCTTGTGTGCGCAGCATTTCCCGCGCTGCGGTAAAAACGCGAGGTTCGGCACGGCGGAAACGATAAATCGATTGCTTTGGATCTCCCACGATAAACACACTTGGCCGCCCCGCCTCTTCGCCATAGGCATCAAGCCACGAGCGCACTACGCTCCATTGCAAGGGATTGGTATCTTGAAATTCGTCCAGCAATACGTGGCGGTAACGTGCATCCAAACGGCTTTGCAGGTACGCCGCATGCTGCGCATTGCTCAACAGCCGATAAACATGCCATTCAAGATCGGCAAAGTCGAGCACCCGCCGCTCTGCTTTAAGTGTCTGGTACTGCTCCAAAAAAGCATCGCCCGTCACCATGAGGGCGGCGTTAAGTTCTATCACGCCAGGCTCTTGGCTACGCGCCTGTAGCTCCCTCAGCATCGTGCCAAGCGCATTGAATTCGTCTTCAAAACAAGCAGCGCCATCTTGACCGAAGGCCTTGTTCAAGGCTGCCAAAAAGGACTTCACCACACCATTTTTGCGCGGGTTACCGGCAGCATCATAAAACTGCGTGGCGAGCGACTCGAAATTGTCGAGCATTGGCGGTCCGGCCAGGGCCTGGTCAATTGCCTGCGCCCGTTTTTGATTGGCGATCCCGCCTTGGCCCAACAATTGGGCGATACGAGCAAGCCGGCCACATACGTCTGCCATAGACCATAACGACAACCTGGCATCAATCTCGGCATCTTCGCCACACAATTCGCGCAGATTTTTTAACGGCGTGCCATGGCTTGCAGCAGCCCACCACTCCGCTCGTCGGGCAACGAAGGCTTCGAGCAGTTTTTTTGCCTGGTGATCCCCGGCCAGCTTGTACAAGTTTTGCAGGGCTTCACGTACCTTCAGGTGCTCCGGCTCGTTGATGAAGCGCATAAAGCGCTTATCAGCCTCCATCAGCAACTCGCCTGTTGTCTCGGTCAATGAATATCCATGGGGCACACCTGAAGCGAGTGGGGCAACTTGCAGCAGCCGGCCAAACCAGCTATGGAATGTATCGATTGAGAGCCGTTGCGAACTTGATAAGATACGCTCGTACAAGCCTCGTGCCACAGGGAGCAACCGGGCGACATCAGATCCTGCCACCCCGCGTTCTTGCAGCAACCGGATTGCATCGCCATCCGGGGCCAGCGCCAACTCACGCAACAGACGCATCAAGCGCTCCTGCATCTCCTGCGCTGCCTTGCGGGTAAATGTGATTGCCAACAGTGCGGAAGGCTCACACCCATCAAGCAGTAATCGCAGCATCCGCGCCACCAGTAGCCAGGTTTTGCCACTCCCGGCGCACGCTTCCACAACGACCGAAGCCGCGGGGTCGCAGGCTGCTGCGATAAATGCGGCGGCTTCGGCCGCCTCACCGTCTACTTCGTAAGCACGGGAAGAAAGACTATTCATAAAACCCACTTCACCATGCGCCTTTACGGCACAAGCCTCGTACCTCACAGTATTGACAGATTGCTTCAATACCTGAAGCACGCATTGGGGAACCACCGGCAAGTGCTTGGATGGTTAAGACAATCTGTTGGCGTAATTGCTCTTGCCATACGCCAAATTCCATCGCGCTCAAGCTACTGATTTTGTCCTTATGCGGTTCCAAGCCTACTAAATGAGCACTTTCTGGAGGCGTTGCCGAGAGCAAGCCATAGAATGCCAACTGATGGTCTTCATTGCCTTCAAGTTTTTTTTTCAGTGCCGCGTTGCCAGCGGTTTTGTAGTCAATCACCGTCATCTCGCCTGCATCATTATGATCAATCCGGTCAATACGTCCGTGCAGCATTATCTCGCCGCCCGGCCAACGCAGTGGTTGCTCGTGCCACTGCTCGCCGGAGACAAAAGTCCAGCCTGCCTCTTCGTGTGCGACGGCCCAATTGAGATAAGCAGGCATCGCCTTTTGCCACCGGTCGTAGTAACCAAGTGCGGCGCCGCTCTGCCTTAGCTCCCCGGCAAATACTTGCTCAGTCACCTGCTGTAAAAATGCCTGACGATCCTCTGCTCCAGCTACCCGATCTCGCAGGCCAGTATGAAAAAGATTCAGAATCTGGTGCAGCCAGTCACCGTAATCGCGCTTTTCAGGCTGTTCAGAAAACTCTTTGAGGCCAGATAAACCAAGCATACGGGTTGCAAAGAATTGGTACGGGCAAGCAACCAAGCTGCTGTAGCCACTAGCAGACAATTTGTTTGGCAGCAATTCTGGCGCGGCAGGCGTTGGCGTTGGCGTTGGTACTGGGCAATAAACCAAATCTACCAACGGCAGCTGTGCCTGATGCACGGCCAGTTCTGGTTTTCTTTCAAGTGCCAAGGCCAGCGCTAGCCGTTCCACCCAGCTATTTACCGCGTTTGGCTCGCCATCGCGGATGAATTGCCATGAAATCACTACCACTGCATTAGCGCTCAGTACTTCCGCAAATTCACGTAGTTGCTGCAGATGCCTCCATTCTCGCGTAGCCAGCCCCAGCTCCTGTCGGACAGGGTTAGCAAAAAACAATGTTTCATTGGATGGAGAAGGCAAATGCGCGGCATCTGCACCAACGATTAATACAGCGTCGAACGAACGCAAGACCATACAGTGAAGCGGCAGCATGACAACGCGCCGATCGGTTACCGGGGGCACGAAAGTTGTCGATTCCAGTTGCATCGACATAAAGGCGCGCCATTCCGAAAACGAAAATTGCTGCAACAATGCATGGCAGTCACGCGCAATTTGGCTGAGCAGCTTGATTACCTGTTGTCCAGCCGCGTCTTTCCGGTAGGCGGTTTCCATGCCGATGGCGTTGAGCGAAGAAACAGTCAGCTGCGTCCATTCCACTACACTACGCCGCTCTCGAAACAGACCGGCCAATGTTTCAAGGCATTGAACTTGTACGCGCGCGGGGCCCGGCGGTATTGATGCAATAACTGCCCTCCAGCCACCGGCCACGTTGCCGCATCGCAGCGCCATCTCAATAATCATCACAATGTCTGCGTGATCTTGGGAAGCTTCCAATAAAAACGGTGATTTTAAAAAATCAAGCAGTGCAGTGTTTTGTGCGCGGGTTGTTACTACATCAAACCAGGCAACAAGCGATGCTGCAGCCCTGGTAGTTGACAATTTCCAACCAGTCTCGTCTGCAACTTGCACTTGCGCACGTTGCAGCAGCGCCCGCAGGCGACGGGCCACAACCCTATCTTGTACAACGATGGCTATGGAAGTTTTTCCTTGTCCCAACCAATCGACGATTGTCTGTGCACCGCGCGAGGCTTCATCTTCCAGACTGTTTGCTGGGCTAAGGGACACTTGAGCCAACTGGCGCGGTTTAGGTAGACGCAAACCTAGAAAATGCAAATCTAGAGTAATAGCTATTTCTGGGCTTGGAGCAAAGCATGGTGTGCTGGCTGACTCGACCAACTCCGGCCAGGCCCTGCATAGTGCCCAAGGCAAACTAGGTGCGCGCCAATCAAGCTGGACCGTCAGCACAGGTTGACGCGCTGCCCACGCCGCCAGAAATGCTTCAGCACACGCGTCAGGTGCAGCGGGTGCAATCCAGATGAGTGGGTACGTGGCCTGGGCTGCTAGGCGCAGCATTCTGGAAAATGATGTGGCGCCAGGATCATCAGCGCCTAGCTGGGTTTTCCAGATAGCCCATACCAGCTGCGCCTCTTCTGATAAAACAGTGCGTGCCGACGGCGGCAATTGTGAAAGAGCGCTTTCCCAGCGTGCATCGGCATGTTCAGGATGGGTTGCCATGCCGGGCAATAATGCAGCAGTGAGTTCGTCAGCTAGTGTCAGCAGTGTTTGAGCAAGAGGTAACAAATCCGTATTTCGACGGGCACCAAACAATTTCTTCAGCCATACATGCTGGCGAAGTTCCGCATACAAAAGCATCAAGCGTTCGTTGCCGGTCGCCGCGTGTAACAAGGACGTTTGTAATTCGGTGTGGCGACGCTCTTCAGGGGGTTGCAATGCCAGCCATGCAGATAGTGTAGTGATGCGTGGTGTAATAAACGCCGTGCCTAGTGCGTGATGCAATGCTAGCCGAAGTTGTGCTGCATGCTCAAACGTTGGAACGACGATACGCACACCTGAAAAATCCAGACAGTTAGGCGCTGTAGCAAGCGTTTTTTGCAATAGCGGGAGGGCATCCAATAATGCCTGCGCTGTTTGCGCCCAAAAGCCAACACCTGGCGGAATCCTCAAAGTTTGTTGCGACATAGGGCTTTACGCTGAGCGATGACGCATGCAGTGGCTGCAAACAAACCACACTGCATGCACATTATCTGGAAAATAGGTTATGATTTATTTAATTCCTCGCAACATATGTCCTCGCCGCTTAAAGTTTTTTCCTAATATCAAATAAAATTCAAGCAAAACATTCAGCGACCATGGCGATATCACCGCCGCTATTTCCGTACACCGGTTATAACCCATCTTTTTTATCTGCAACCAGAGGCAATAATGAGCGAAAACATTAAACATATCTCCGATGCGTCGTTCGAGCAGGATGTTCTGAAGTCGGACAAACCAGTATTGGTAGATTTCTGGGCAGAGTGGTGTGGCCCGTGCAAGATGATCGCACCGATTTTGGAGGAAATTGCCAAGGAATACAATGGCAAAATCGATATTGCCAAAATGGACGTCGACGCGAACCAGGCGGTGCCCGCAAAATTCGGCATTCGTGGAATTCCGACGCTGATCTTGTTTAAAGATGGCGTGCCGGCCGCTCAAAAAGTCGGGGCAATGGGCAAGGGACAGCTCATTTCGTTTATCGATAGCAATATTTAATTTATCAACGCTTTTATTTCATTCTTACGTGTTGATGGTTCATAGCGGTACAGGTCAACCTGTACCGTATGCACGCAAACTCTGCCATCCCACGGCACCCTACCACCTCCCTACCTATTACATGCCCGTTCCGGGACACCCACAATCATGCATTTATCCGAATTAAAAGCACTTCATGTATCAGCCCTGTTGGAAATGGCAATTGGGCTTGATATCGACAACGCCGCTCGCCTTCGCAAACAAGAATTAATGTTTGCCATCTTGAAGAAACGCGCAAAATCTGGTGAACAGATTTTCGGCGATGGTGCGTTGGAAGTGCTACCGGATGGGTTTGGCTTCTTGCGCTCCCCAGATGCCAGTTATATGGCGTCAACCGATGATATTTATATCTCTCCGTCTCAAATCCGGCGCTTCAATCTGCATACGGGTGATTCGATTGAAGGCGAAGTACGCACGCCAAAAGATGGCGAACGCTATTTTGCATTGGTAAAAGTAGATAAAGTAAACGGTGAATCGCCAGAGGCATCGAAGCATCGCATTCTTTTCGAAAATCTGACGCCTCTGCACCCCAATAAGATGCTCAATCTTGAGCGGGAAATGCGGGGGGAGGAAAATATCACCGGTCGCATTATTGATTTGCTGGCACCGGTCGGCAAGGGGCAGCGTGGCCTATTGGTTGCTTCACCAAAATCTGGAAAATCAGTGATTTTGCAACACATTGCTCATGCAATTACAGCAAACCATCCTGATATTACGCTCATCGTGCTGTTGATAGACGAGCGGCCGGAAGAAGTGACGGAAATGCAGCGATCGGTACGGGGTGAGGTGGTGGCTTCGACTTTTGATGAGCCAGCTACACGACATGTACAAGTTGCTGAGATGGTGTTGGAAAAAGCCAAACGCCTGGTGGAAATGAAAAAAGATGTGGTAATTCTGCTTGATTCCATCACCCGGCTAGCACGTGCGTACAACACAGTCATTCCAGCTTCCGGCAAGGTATTGACGGGCGGCGTGGATGCCAATGCCCTGCAACGGCCAAAACGATTTTTTGGTGCTGCGCGCAACATCGAGGAAGGTGGGTCGCTTACTATCATCGCCACAGCGTTGATTGAAACCGGTAGCCGTATGGACGATGTGATCTTTGAGGAATTCAAAGGCACCGGCAACATGGAAGTTCATTTAGAACGACGTTTGGCAGAAAAACGGGTCTACCCCGCAATTAACCTCAATAAATCAGGCACTCGCCGTGAAGAGTTGTTAATCAAGCCTGACCAGCTACAAAAAATCTGGGTGTTACGCAAATTGCTCTACAGCATGGATGAGATGGAAGCGATGGAATTTATTCTGGATAAGATGAAAGCCACCAAAAACAATGCAGAATTTTTTGACATGATGCGTCGAGGAAATACCAATTCCTGATGCGTCGGCTGTGAATTTTATGGCAAGCGAGAATGGTTCCCGTATAATCGTCGGTTTTCCACAAAGGCAAGTGATTACTAATCGGGTCAAGAGGCATTGCGACCGACGAAGTGGTGGTTGGCTACCTACTTATTGAAAGCGTTTATGAAAGAAAATATTCATCCAGAGTACCAAGAGGTCGTTTTTCACGATTTGTCTTGTGATTTCAAGTTTATCACCCGTTCAACGGTTAAAACACGTGAGAAAACTACCTTTGAGGGCAAGGAGTATCCGCTGGTGAAAATTGAGGTGTCGTCTGAATCGCACCCATTCTTCACGGGCAAACACAAGATCGTCGATACAGCAGGCCGGGTCGATAAATTCCGCAAGAAATTCGGCGTGGTTGGCTCCAAGACACAAGTTACTGCAGAATAAAACGGCATCATCGTTCTACAGATCAGGGCAGCTTCGGCTGCCTTTTTTGTTTCACTGGACGCAATGTCCAGAATTTTTACGATATGCCCATCATGAAACCTGTTCGCCTGCCCGCTTCTGCCACGCTTGCCTTGCCGAGATGGGCGCTTTTCGCGCTGACGTTGCTTTATATCTTGCCAGGCCTGTTTGGGCGTGACCCCTGGAAGAACGAGGATGCCAGCAGCTTCGGCATCATGTGGAGCATGGCGCATGGCAGCTTGTCGGACTGGCTGGCGCCGAATATTGCCGGCCTGCCGATGCCACAAGAAGGGCCGCTAGCGTTTTGGATCGGTGCGTTATGCATCAAGGTCTTTGGCACATTCATTGGCGATGTCATGGCCTCCCGCATCGCTACTGTTTTGTTTTTTTTATTAGGCGCGCTGTCGGTCTGGCATGCCACGTACGGTTTAGGAAAACGCAGCGAGGCGCAGCCTTTGCGGCTCGCTTTTGGAGGCCAGCCTGAAGCGCGTGATTTTGGCCGCACCCTGGCAGATGGCGCGTTATTAATTTACCTGGGACTATTGGGGTTGCTGGCACATAGCCACTCAAGTAGCGCTGGCGCCTTGCATGTAAGCATGATGGCGTTCGTGCTGTATGTCGCCATACAACTATTCGACACAGGTTCCCTGCGTTCAGCCGCAGTGCTGGGCTTGGGGTTAGGTGCCTCGGTGCTCACCCGGGGATACGTTGCACCTGTCGCGTTAGCCATTGCCCTGTTGATACTGGCAGCCATGCGTGAGCGCAAAATTTTTGTACGCTTATTGCTGGTCAGCGTACCGCTCGCGTTTCTCGTACCAGGTGCATGGGTAATGGCTGCAATGGCTCAGCCGTTTGGCTCGACTCCGATAGCGGATTGGCTGCATTGGAACAACAGGATGCTGGGCTGGCCTTCCTGGGAACCAATGAAATATTTTCTGAAGAATGGCATTTGGTTTGCCTGGCCAGCCTGGCCTTTCGCCAGCTGGGCAGTCTATGCGTGGCGCAAACAAATCAGCGCCTTGCACATCATACTGCCACTGCTGTTTGTAAATATCATTGCCTTGCTGGTGCTGCTGGCGCCAACATTCGATGAAAAAATATTACTGCCCATGCTGCCACCACTGGCTATTCTTGCTGCCTTTGGCCTGCCAACGATGAAGCGCGGTGCCATCAACGCAGTCGACTGGTTTTCAGTCATGACACTGACAACCTGCGCAGCGTTTATCTGGCTCGGCTGGATCGCCAAGCAGACTGGCTGGCCGGCGCAATTGGCGCGCAACGCCTTCAAGCTTGCACCGGGTTTCAAACCTGAATTTGGCTGGATCGCTTTTTTGACTGCAGCCGCTGCAACCGTCGCATGGTTCGTTGTGGTGAACTGGCGCTTGTCGCGCCGGCCGCAAGTATTGTGGCGGGCCGTGGTGTTGTCTTCCGGTGGCGTGATCCTGTGTTGGCTATTGCTAATGACGCTCTGGTTACCATGGGGCAATTTCATGAAAAGTTATGCCGGCGTTGCGCAGCAGATCGCAAGCAGCTTTCCAGTCACGCCTAATTGTGTGGATACCAATATCGGCCCGGCACAACGGGCATCGTTTGCTTTCTTCGGCCGCATCCCATTTGGTCCCGCCAACCATACCAATTACGCCGTGAGCATGGAGGCCGATACAACGCAATGCGATTTCCTGCTCTTGCAGGATAAAAATCGCCTGGACTCTGCCAACGAACCACGCCTCTTACGTGACGGGGCGCGCTGGAAACTGCTATGGGAGGGTCGCCGTGCATCCGACCGTGACGAACGCTTCCGGCTGTACCAACGGCTGAAATAACGCCATGCATTGGCAGAATTTAAAAAACCTCACCAGCCTTTCCTGGCCAATTCTGGTGGGCCAGCTTGCCGTGATTGCCAACGGCGTGATCGATACCGCTATGACGGCGCGCTTCTCGTCAATCGATCTTGCAGCATTGGCAGTGGGATCGTCGATCTATATCAGCGTGTTTGTCGGCGCCAGCGGGGTACTGCAAGCACTTTCTCCAACGATTAGTCAGTTATTTGGCGCGCGCAACTGCCCGGCGATCGGGTATGAAATAAAACAAGGAGCTTGGCTGGCGCTGTTTTTGACAATCATTGGATCGGTGATTTTGGCGTTTCCACAGCCGTTTTTATCAATCGCCCAAGCCTCGCCAGAGTTGACTGAAAAAGCAACGCTATATCTGCAGATTTTAGCTCTAGCGCTGCCGGCGACCCTGGGTTTTAAGGTCTATGCCGCAATTAATACAGCACTGGCACGACCAAAAATGCTAATGGCAATCCAGCTTGGGGCATTGCTGCTAAAAATTCCGTTGAATGCCCTGTTTATCTTTGGTGCTTTCGGCATTCCTGCATCTGGCGGCCCCGGTTGCGCAATCGCCACCACGGTTCTAGCGTGGCTGGAAGTGGTGGCAGCCTGGCTTCTACTACGTCATGGCGCGTTCTACCGGCCGTTTCAGATCTTTGGCAGCGGAATAGTGGCGCCAGCATGGAAAGCGCAGCGTGCGCTGCTAGCGCTGGGCGTGCCGATGGGTTTGTCTTATCTGATTGAAGTAACTGCCTTCACCTTCATGGCGCTTTTTATCGCACGGCTGGGGCACGTCGTTGTTGCAGGGCATCAAATTGCTGCCAGCCTTGGCACCGTGCTGTACATGCTTCCGTTGTCGATCGGAATCGCCACCGGCACGCTAGTGGCGCAGGCAATTGGCGCCAAAGATATGGCACAGGCGCGGCGCATCGGCAACCAGGGAATTCTGTTGGCAGCATTTGTCTCGTTAGGTGTAGGAATTGTGATCTGGCTGGCCCGCGAGCACATCGCCGGTGCTTACAGCCCGGAGCCAGGCGTGGTTGCCATCGCAGTGCCGCTGCTGGTGTACATCGGTTTTTATCAAGTGTTTGATGCGCTGCAAGTTTGCGCTGCATTTATTCTTCGCGCTTATCGTATTGCTTTCGTACCGACCGTGATCTATGGGTTGGCTTTGTGGGGAATCGGACTTGGTGGAGGCTATGTGCTTGCGTTTAATACAGTTGGCTTTATTCCATCAGCATTTCATGGAGCGGCTGGCTTTTGGGCCGGCAATAGCGCAAGCATCATGGTGCTGGCTGCAGGATTGTTATGGTATTTACGCCGTGTGCAACAGCGTGCGCCTCACCCCTGATTAACCAGGTAGGGGAGTAGCAAGAGCCTTCAGTTGCGCGTAGCACGCAAGTTGCGCCTCGGACAAACCATCAGTGAATGAAGCATCGGCTGTTTGGCAACCTAGCTGTGTAAGCAGGCTAAGCTTGCTCAAGTAATCTGCCATCGCCAAATTCATTCCCACGGCCGACAACGCCACGCTGCGCTGGACGATTCCCTGCTCGTCGATGGCCGTGATAACTTCCGCCGGAAAATTCCATTCGCGCCCAATGCTTGCGGAAAGTTTTCTCGCTTTCGAGATCAGCACGTTACAAAATGACACCGACCCAATTCCCTCACCACCGGGAATGCTCTGATCCAATACCCGAAGAGCGACGATCAAGCCAACGTTCTGAATTAACCCTGCCAAAAATGCTTCAAAACAGTTCAAACCAGCTTGCTGCGCAAGCAATCGGCTAGCAATCGCGCATTGCTCGGAGTGATCCCATATCCGAGGTGCTACCAGGCGATTAAAGTGCCCCGATTTTAAATCGATGATCGGGCGAAATGCAACGCTGGTAATTAAATGGCGCAAACCATTTTGCCCCAACACCATTACCGCATGCTCAATACTATTGATAGGATCATCTTTAGCGTACAGACTGCTATTGGCCAAGCGAATAACTTCCGCGACCAGTACGACATCATGGGAAATTTTGCGTGAAAGTTCAGCACCTGAGAAATCGTTGGTGCGCAGGCTTTGCAGCAACTGCGGTATGACACCCGGCATGCGCCGCACCAGTTGCGCGCCGGACTGTGGCGTGTCGAGGATGCCATCGAGCGTATCAAGAATGGATTGTTCTGCCGGCGCAAGCTGAAGTTCGGAAAACGGCTTTCGGTCAAAAAGCCAACTAGTGAAATTAGCGTTGATCTCTTCACGGCTTAGGGACGAAATGCCGGCCCGTTTAATAGAATTTTTCAACACCGGCAATTCTGGTAATGGCGGTGCTGACGCAAGAACATCAGTTTGCTCCGCTGCTACCGTCGCAATGCTGTTCTGTTGCGGAAAATGCGCCGCTGGTTTTACGAATAAATTGCGTAGCCAGTACAGCATGCAGGCCATCCCATCTTAAAGAGTGAAATTGAGAAACACACAGGCAAGTGTGCCACCGATTTGTACTTAGGCAAAGTTGAACAAAAACGCCGCCACTGTTGCTGTAACGGCGCAAATCAGCGATAATCGTGGCCGTGCCGCCGGGATGGCGGAATAGGTAGACGCACGGGACTCAAAATCCCGCGCTGGAAACAGCGTGCCGGTTCGATTCCGGCTCCCGGCACCAATGAATAGGCTCCTGCAAAGGGGCTTTTTTCATTTGGGCAATCGATTTAAGTACGACTATATACTGCCAGAAGTACCCTCCAATACCCCACTGGTTTGTCCTGGTTCATTTCCATGGCCAGGTATTCGTCCTGGAATTTTCCATTAAAGCCCCATGCCGGCAGACTATTAGTGGTCTTGATATCCCCGGTCAGGTCAGGGCTGACCTGCCTGGTTTTTCAGGACCAACTCAATCTGGCGTAGCTCCGGTTAATAAATTTTTGGATTGTTTCCTGCCAAACGCTTCTGGTGTTTTATCTTAGTGGGTTTTTTTTGCGTGTTTTAAGCAAGGCTTTGCTTTTTTTGCTTAGCTACAATTGAGCCAAAAAAACGGCGTTTCCCTTTCACATCCGATTCTGGAGAACACGAGCTCTCCCGAATCTTGGATGCTTCCAATTGGGTTTCAAACAGCACTCCGCGTGCCTCCTTGATATCATGATACAGCTCGCTACGCAGCGTTTTAGATAACGTGCGCTCCGGAGATGCTTCCGGCAAATCCGATGATGTCGCCCCAAAATAGTCAGCCAGATTTCGCAGCAAATTATGTTTGTCTTTTAAAGCAGCACGCTGATCGTTGCCTGCACAATCAGCAGATATCCCGGCTTTGCGCACACGATCGATTTGGCCTAGAAGGGCGAGGCTGCGTTCAAGCTCAGCCTGGTCCTTCTCGATCAACGCATCCTGCTTTCCGACATAGGCGGTGTAAGCATCCAGGATCGTGTCGGCGTTGTCGGCAGACTCTCCTGGCGGCACCACGGCACCTTGTTTTGTTAAGTCGAAACGAATCTTGAGCTTCAGGGCAAGATAATTAGCGCGGGAGTGCAAATCTTTTTGGGCAAATCGAAACAAGGCTGACTGGCCGGGCTCTGATTTGATCCACTGTTCGATATGGCGACTGCCGAGGTCTTTTCTGCTTTCCATCCGGGTGTCGTGTGCGCTTTGTGCTGCCTTTTTCAGGCTCCTTGTATTTGTTAATTTAGCGAAGTACGTTGCGCCCACTTTGATAGCACATGCGCCTTTACTCCAGAGGTGATGATGCGGGTCACGTGGCATCAATTTGTCGTGATGCGTCGCAGCTTCCATGACAAATTCTTGCAACGACTGCTTGCGGGTATCGAGCCATTGCAGGCAAGTCGATCGTGCATCGAGACCAAGGGATGACCATTTCAGTGCTGCAGATGGATCAGGTTGGTCGTCTTTCGCAAATTTCCGAAACAGGTCGAGCGACACTAGAAATTCCCGGTCGACACCAGCATGCTCTTTCGATGTATGTTTTGCATAGCGCCCCTGTTTGTCGTGTCCGGTGATAAAGGACAGGGAAGCTCCACCCATGACAAGCGCGCCAACGATTCCCACACCCAAAACAATTCCCAACCCTACCGGATTGCTCGCGGCCGCACCAACGCCTGCCAGGGCTAAAGACGTGACGACCATTTTGGTTGTGGCGCTTGCCGCATACAAACCGCTGCCTGCGAGAAACGCTTTATTCCAGCTACCAAACTTTTGAAAAAACTGGATGCGTTTAGTGCCTTGGCGGAGGATAAAATCTGAATAATTGGCGTGGTGCTGGCACTCGAACCCTGCTGCTTTATTCAGTGCCAGATTCATGCCGATGTGCTGTTTTGCCCACTTAAAATCACGCTTGAGCTGCGTTTTTTTACGGGTGGATTTATAGACGAAAAAGATGCCGAGGGTAGTGGCAAACACGCCTGCCAAAGGGCCAAGTACCAGCGTTCCAGCCGCGCCGGTGACAACGCCCGCCGTTCCGATCTGCGTTCCCTGCTGCGCCATATCAAGTAGTGAAAACTTCTTCTGGGTAGCGACGAGCGTCGATTTAAAGGCAATGTCCATCGTCGACTTTGCCGCAATCGCGCTACCGGATAAAAGCGAACTAACACCCACTCCCAAATCCTGGCGTGCCAGTTTTTTTGCAAAAGCCAGATTTTCTGCTTTGCTTGCCGATAGAGAAATGTCTTGCTCAACACCGGGCACCACGCCCTGAAGCAACATCAATTGCTGCATATCCTGCTTTTCTCGTGCGCTGTGCTCCTGCAGTTTTTTTAGCTGGGCTCGGGCATCGCCGATCTCATGGATGCCTGCGTGGATTGCCAATCCTGCCAACGGCAATATACCTGCACTGACGCCGATACCTGCTGCAAAATCGGCCACGCCGGACGGCACGATTTCCTTGGTCAGCGCATCCTTTGGTGCATTGGCGGCTTGAAGCGCATCTTCCTTAAATTGCAAAGTGATTTTTGCAGGATCCCCACTCATCGCATCAATCATGTATTTAGTTGATGCATAGGCGCCATGTGCGGCCTCGTCTAAATCCACGGCAATCAAGCCATGGGAATGTTCGTGCTCGTGTTGATCGGCATTCTCTGCAACGGTTGCATGGCAATTTTTCTTCGATTTGTACGGATTCAACGTGGATAGAAGTTGCTCTGATACATCGGCTCTTGCTCTTGTCGTCGCATTGATCGAGAAATCGTCTTCACAATGCAGCTGGGCTTTTTGATGCATGAAATAATCGAGGCGCATGTCTAGTTGCTTGTCGTGTTCCTTTCGAATGTCATTCCATGTTTTTTTCCATTCAGACGACGAAGCCTGCTGGTTGGCGTTGGCCGCTTTTGGCAAGAGGTACTGCTCTGATGCTGCCGCTTGCTTGTGTGCCGAGTAAAGTCGCTTCGGATGACGTACAAGTTGCCTGCTGAATTTTTCATTAAGTACAGGAGGTAACACTTTGCCGGACCGGTCGTCTGTTTGCCTAGAAGACGGTTGCAACACTCTTTGTGGAATTAATGGCGGCCTACCAGTTCGGTTTGATCTGGAATTGCATACCCGGTTCCGTTGATCATCAGAAGATACAGATGGCAAATTGTTGGTCGTTTCTGTAGGCCGCATGCCGCTGTTAGCACCTACACTGCCGGGGATGGGCAGCGGAAAACTTGCCGGAAAAGAAGGCATTGGTATGTATCCCAGTGGAAAGTGAAATTGTTGATTGACGCAAAATCAAAGATCGGCAAAACACCGTCGGATGTAAATGATAATGAGAATTATTATCATTTACAAGATAAATTTTATGGTCGAGTCACCCTCTTGCCATTAAGAAGTTTTATCTAGTGATTGCGCTATATCAAGAGATTTTGGTTCGCAATTACTTTCCTGATTCTTATCGCCAGCTCCTCGCGCTGATACGGCTTACTGAGTAATTGCCTTTGATGCCAGGCTGGCGTAGTGCAGCGTCAATACAGGGAAGTGCTTCTGGGCCAAGCATTTTCAGCACGCCTGCGCCGGTGGAGCGCATGCCGCTGTTCATGTCGCCTTGTTGCAGGAGATAAACGACTAGGGGAATGTGAGCGGGAACGAGAGAAGTAAAGACGTTTTTAATATCGGCGCAATCAACATTCCAATGCGAAATGATGTTGTAGCCCGCACTGCGAAAATGTGTATTTTTTGAATAACTTGCGCAGCGATTTGAGATCAGGTGAGGAGGGAGAAATCTGGCGAAGGCGCGCATGCATGCATCAGCTGATTGAATTTCGGGCGGTATTGTCGACAGTGTTTGCACCAAAAGCGGAGATTTTTGCGCGCTGAGTGGTTTAACCCAAGCGTGACTCAAAACAATCAAGCTGGCGCCTACCAAAAAGCTTGCCTTGAAGCATCGCATTGCACCGCCCATGGCAATTGAAGAAATTTGGATATCTCGTCAACTGGTTAAGCAATATCAATGCCAAAAAGCTGAAAATCTTAAATACACAGGTACATCAAACACTTACGTACGCCTGGATCATTAAAATAAGTTACACAATGTTACAAATTTTAATAAAAGCGACATTTCGACTGCGTCAGTCGAGCGCCCAGATCACACCGATATTGAGGCCCAACACGTCGATGCCTGGATTCGGATTAGTCATGCCGAGGTTGGAATGATGTGTGAAATAAAGGCCACCGGTGAGCCCTACTTTCTCATTGACCTGGCGACGCAGACCCAGCTGCGTGAACCAATTGAACGTTAGATCTTGCCCCTGCCCACCTGGGATGCCTTTTGAATTGGTAACACCTGCACCACCGCCAATTTCATAAAAAATTGCCGAGCGTTGGTCGGCAGACCATAGCTCAAAAGTTGGCGCTCCAGATAGAGCGAGGTAATAATCCTCAGCACCTTTGAGGTAGGCTTCGGCAACAATTGCTGTGCGGTTACGCACTGTCAGGCGAGCGCCATCAGTGCCGCGCCAGAATTCAAACAACGCCGGTGAACGCCATACCAGTTGGGTGGGAACGATGGCGTAATCCAGCGGCGAATTATGTCGAATTTTGGTCAGGTAGCCGCTTTCGATGGCGAATTCCCATTGTTGCGATGGATGAATTTGCGCCATCGCGGGCGAGGCAAGTAGAAACAATACAGATGCCTTCGCCAGCAGGCAGGCGCGACCTGCCCATGACCGGGGCTGATGCATATCAGCGATCGGACACGGCATCGACGACGCACAAAGCCGTCATATTGACGATCCGGCGCACCGTCGCCGACGGTGTAAGGATATGCACAGGCTTGGCACAACCCAGCAGGATTGGGCCGATTGCCACGTTGTTGCCGGCCGTCGTTTTTAGAAGGTTGTAGGCAATGTTTGCCGCATCGATATTGGGCATGACCAAAAGATTGGCATCGCGCTTCAACGGCGAATCCGGCATCATTTTTTTCAGTAGTGCCGGATTCATGGCGGTATCGCCGTGCATTTCGCCATCGACTTCCAGGTCGGGCGCCATTTTCTGCACGAGTGCCAGCGCTGCGCGCATTTTCTTGGCCGACTCGCTATTGCTGGAGCCAAAATTCGAATGCGAAAGTAATGCCACGCGTGGTATCAAGCCAAAACGCTTCATCTCTTCAGCAGCCAGAATCGTGATTTCTGCAAGCTGCTCGGCGGTCGGGTTTTCATTGACGTGCGTATCAACCAAAACCAATTGGCGATCAAGCAGGATCAAGCCATTCATCGCAGCATAAACATTGACGCCTTCGCGCTTGCCCAGCACTTGATCGATGTAATGTAAATGAAGGTGGGTAGTACCGTAGGTGCCGCAGATCATGCCATCTGCATCGCCCTTGTGAATCATCATCGCGCCGATCAGCGTATGACGGCGGCGCATCTCCAGCTTTGAATATTGTTCGGTACCGCCGCTACGAATCGTCATGGCCAGGTAGGTTTGCCAATAATCGCGGTAGCGCTCGTCGAACTCAGGATTGATCACCTCGAAATCAATATCGGGGCGCAGGCGCAAACCAAATTTTTCGATGCGTTTTTCCAGCACGGCAGGCCGCCCTACCAAAATCGGCTTTGCCAGTTTTTCATCAACAACGATTTGCACTGCGCGCAATACCCGCTCTTCTTCACCCTCTGCATAGACGATACGTTTGCGCGCGGCCGGCGCCTTCTTGGCTACCTGGAAAATCGGCTTCATGAACGTGCCGCTGTGATAGACGAATTGCTGAAGCTTGTCGACATACGCTTCCATGTCAGCAATTGGGCGGGACGCCACGCCGGCTTCTTCAGCCGCTTTCGCTACGGCAGGTGCAATTTTTATCATCAACCGCGGATCGAATGGCTTGGGAATCAGGTATTCGGGGCCAAAACTCAAATTGGTGATGCCATAAGTGGAAGCAACGATATCGGATTGCTCGGCCTGCGCCAGTTCGGCAATTGCGTGCACCGATGCAATTTCCATTTCGCGGGTGATCGTGGTGGCGCCACAATCGAGCGCACCACGGAAAATGTAAGGAAAGCACAAGACATTGTTGACCTGATTCGGATAATCCGAGCGGCCGGTTGCCATGATGGCGTCGGTGCGGATCGCCAGCACTTCTTCCGGCAAGATTTCCGGCGTCGGATTAGCCAACGCAAGAATGATCGGGCGTGGCGCCATGGCAGCTACCATTTGTGGCTTCAGCACGCCACCCGCGGAAAGCCCCAGGAAGATATCTGCGCCTGGAATCACGTCGGCCAATGTGCGGGCGTCGGTCTGCTTGGCGAAACGATCCTTGTCGGGATCCATCAGCTCAGGCCGACCTACGTACACGACGCCTGCTAGATCAGTGACAAAAATATTTTCAATCGGAAAGCCCATATCGACGATCAAGTCCAGGCAAGCCAGAGCCGCAGCGCCGGCGCCACTGACGACCAGCTTGACGTGGTTGATATCTTTGCCGACGACCTTTAAGCCATTGAGAATAGCCGCGCCGACAATGATCGCAGTGCCATGCTGATCGTCGTGAAATACCGGAATTTTCATCCGGTCGCGCAGCTTGCGTTCTATGTAAAAGCACTCCGGTGCCTTGATATCTTCAAGGTTGATACCCCCAAAAGTCGGCTCCAGTGAGGCAATGATGTCGCAAAGCTTGTCGGGATCGTTCTCATTGATCTCAATGTCGAATACATCGATGCCGGCAAATTTCTTAAACAGAACGCCTTTGCCTTCCATGACCGGCTTCGACGCCAGCGCACCGATATTGCCCAGCCCAAGAACAGCAGTGCCGTTTGTAATAACTGCCACCAGGTTGCCACGCGCCGTGTACCGGTAAGCGTTGGCCGGATCGATCACGATTTCTTCACATGCAGCTGCCACGCCGGGGGAGTAGGCCAGCGCAAGATCACGTTGGTTGGTGACAAGTTTCGTGGGGGTGACGCTAATTTTTCCGGGGGTGGGAAACTCGTGATATTCAAGAGCCGCCTGGCGTAATTGAAGGCGCAATTCTTCTTTACGGTCAATCATTGAATCCATTGCTGCGGCATCCTGTAAGTAGTCGTTACTGGCGAAAAGGGTCGATTTTATCAGACCGATCGACCGGGTTCCGCATGAATTTGCAGAGCCGGGCATGATGGCAATCCAACGATTCGACCGGCTAAGCACCAATTGCAACAGTTAGAATTACCAAAATACAAATATTATTGATCAACATCATTAAAAATTAAACATGAAACCACTGGTCATTATTGGCGCCGGCATGGCGGGCTTTACGCTCGCACGAGAGGTGCGCAAGCTTGATAAGGAAATGCCACTCCTCATCCTGACATCCGACAGCGGCGATTATTATTCCAAGCCGATGCTGTCGAATGCATTCGCACAAAATAAGCAAGCGGCGCAGCTGATCATGCAAACTGCCGTACAAATGGCAGCACAGCTAAATGCCACCATCAAAACATCCACCCATGTGCAAAGCATCAACACCACGCAAAAGAAAATTATGCTGGACCACGAAACCCTGGATTACGAGAAGCTGGTGCTGGCGGTAGGCGCGCAGCCGATCAGGCTGATGATCGAGGGTGACGGTGCAGACCTGGTGCAGTCAGTCAACCATGTTGTCGACTACACGCGCTTTCGCGACATGATTGCACTAACCCGCCACGAGGGTTCGGCCAGGGTGACCATTCTTGGTGCTGGCTTGATTGGCTGCGAATTTGCAGACGACTTGCGTGGCGCCGGGCATGCCGTGGCGCTAGTCGATCCAAATCCATTGCCCCTGGCAGCTTTGGCTGCACCGGTATTATCGCAACGGTTGTTGGCTACATTGGTTTCACGCGGCGTCACAATGCAATTGTCGACGACCGCTACCCGCATCGACCGAGATGGCGAGTGCTTGCAGGTAACGCTCAGCAATGGCGTTACATTCAAAACGGATATTGTGCTGTCTGCCGTCGGGTTACGGCCCGACCTGACCCTAGCCCGTGCCGCAGGGCTGGCAACGGGGCGCGGAATTCTGATCGACCGCACTGGCCAGACCAATGCTGCCGATGTCTATGCTGTGGGCGATTGTGTGGAATATATGGTCGACGACAACGGCGGCACGCGGATCATGCCTTATATCGCGCCGCTCATGACGGCTGCGCGGGCAATCGCCAAAACCCTTACCGGCACGCCGACAACCATTGACTTCAGCGATGCTCCCGTGATCGTAAAAACGCCAAGTTATCCGATTGCTTTGATACCACCGCCCCTGCATGCGCTAGAGGGCGGCAGGTGGGAATCGGAAGAAATTGACGGGCGCATGATTTGCCGTTTTTACGGTGCCGATGGCGCCATGGCAGGGTTTTGCGTTGCGCCACAGGATGCGGCCACGCGTACTGCGCTACTTGCGGCAATGGGCGCCCCGGCACATGTCTAAACCCGCAATGTCTGAATTTGAGCTGATCAAGCGGTATTTTGTCCGGCCGACTACTGAAGATTCTGCCACCTCACCCATGCATCAAGGTGTTGCGCTGGGAATCGGCGACGATTGTGCCCTCTTGCAGCCTGCCGGCAACATGGAGTTGGCCATATCGACCGACCTGCTGGTAGAAGGCCGCCATTTTTTCCCTGGAGCCGACCCGGAGGCACTTGGGCACAAGGCACTCGCCGTCAACCTTTCTGACCTGGCAGCCATGGGCGCAACCCCGGTGGGGTTCACGTTGGCACTGGCAATGCCAGTTATTGACACAGATTGGCTCGATGCATTTTCCACGGGTCTTTTCGCACTCGCTGATATGCACGGATGTACCTTGATTGGTGGCGATACCACAAAAGGCCCTTTGACGATCTGCATCACCGTGTTTGGTGAAGTGGCACAAGGATCGGCGTTGCGCCGCGATAAGGCAGTACCAGGCGACGATATCTGGGTATCAGGCTCACTCGGCGATGCACGGTTGGCACTTGCTGCTTTACGCAACGAACTAGTTAATGGCTTGCGATTGGCGCTTAGCCCAGAGCAACTGAAGCAGGCACTGCATTGCCTGCATCGACCGACACCACGTCTGGCATTGGGAATTGCCCTGCGCGGAGCGGCCCACGCGGCGATCGATATTTCCGACGGCTTGGGAGGCGACCTAGGCCATATCCTGGAGCGCTCCAACTGTGGCGCAACGATCAATATCGATGCCCTGCCCGTCGGCCCTGCGCTGCAAATGCAGTCAATGGCAGTACGTCGCGCATGGTCATTGTCTGGTGGTGATGATTATGAATTATGCTTCACCGCACCGCCGCAACATCGCACCGCCATAGCAGCGGTCGGCCTCTCTACGGATACGGCTCTATCCCGAATCGGGGCAATCACTAGCGGTACCGGCCTAAAATTGGTCGATGCTCAAGGTGCGGAACTAGCAATGCCTTTTTCTTCATTTGACCACTTTCACATCCCATGATGAACACCCCATGATGACTCTTGAACCTGGTCAGGCCGCTTCAATTCAAAAACCAAATGCCCGCTTCATGCTGGCGCACCCGGCTCACATCCTGGCACAAGGTTTTGGCAGTGGCCTTGCACCTTGGTTGCCGGGCACTTCCGGCACCCTCTACGCATGGCTTTCCTTTACCCTCTTAACAGCCCGCTGGCCTGAGATTTTTACGCAGCGAAACTGGGCGCTGATCATCGGCATCGGATTTCTGATTGGCGTGTGGGCCTGCGCAAAGACCTGCCGCGACCTCGGCATTGCGGATCATCGTAGCCTGGTATGGGATGAAATCATTGCTTTCTGGCTGGTGTTGCTGGTGCTTACACCGGCTAGTGGGGCAACCCAGTTTTGGGCATTCCTCTGGTTCCGCTTCCTTGACATGGCCAAGCCCCCACCGATCGCTTATTTTGACCGGACTTTTAAGGGCGGCTTCGGCGTGATGATCGATGATCTAGTTGCGGCCTTTTGCACCTTGTTGCTGTTTGCCTTGTGGCGCGTGCTTTGAGCGCGGTACCAAGCTGTTGCGTACTCTAATAAAAAAATGTTTGATTCAGATCAAGCATGACCTAAAAATTATTCGCAAGCGTATTGAAGAAGTTATAAGTAGCGTAGTTACGCTTTTTCCTACAATTAAATTTCCCGGCTGTGCGCTTTTGCTTTAAAGTTTTGTTCAATTTTAGACATTTAAAGTTGCCTTCATCAAGGCGATTTTCATTCAAAACACTATTTCTTAAAGGAAATCGCATGCCGTGGTTTTTTACGTGTGGCAAAGGAAATCAAAATGTTGTCGAGCCAGTTGTGCAACAGGCAGCGGAGCGTACAAGTGTTAATGCAACTGCAGGTGTCCGGCCAGAAACCAACCAACCCAATGGCGCTTCCCGTAACAGACCTGCCAACATTCCCCCGCGTACAGCACATAATCAAAGTGCCATGGCTCAACGACCTAGAAGAAATGCTTCACCACGTCCAATTCCACTTATGACAGTAGATGGAAAAACATTTTTAGGGATGGATAACAAGTCAAAAATTCAATGGCTGCTAGCATGTGCGCAACACAGCCAAGAAGAGAATTGTGTGACAGATCGAATCACAGCGGGCGATATGAAAATGACCGGAAGGGAAGCAACTACTTACGCACTGGAGATAGCAAGCATACATAATCGACGGGAGGTACCGAACATTGCGACTAATTTGCTTGAAAATTATCCCAACCCATACTTCCTTTTTCACGGTGTTAATTTTTCGAAAAGCAGAGTTCAAGGGTGGGCCCGCAGCGGCATGATCTCTTTGAGCGAAGAAGAGGTCACCCCTGCATTACAGGAGGTGGGAAAAATTCTTTATTTTGATAATTCTCAAAATGTTCATACTGCCCAAATTAGATCTGCACAATATGATCAGCTTCGAAGAATCAAACAGCGTGTAGTGCCTGCGAACTGCATCTCGCACGAGTTAGCACAACAAGAAATGCACAGTTTCATTTTGGCATCATCTACTAGATCGCACGTTGCAGTAGCCGGGCTAAACAAAGTGATAAATCTTACTGCTCAAGTAGAAAACTTCCACAATGAAGTACCACGGGACTGCCTCACCTTGCTATGGAACTATATAAGGCAAATTCCGGACGAAGAATTAAAATCATGCCTCAAGGAATCATTGAAAACCCGCTTTGATGAACTAGGTTCGGGTTATATCTGCGCTCTCGGAACTGTTCAGCGAATCATTGACGTGCCTACAGGAGTTGATTGGTCGATTACTGCTAACCTGTCAACTGAACATTTGCGCGAAGAGCTGGTTACGCTGGCAGGTACGATCAATGAGTCATTTGAAGATGAACCCGATATTGCGGAGCATATAAGGAACGTTCGTCAGGCACATGAGTCAGGCGAAACCACTGAAAATCCAGCCGTTATTTTAACAACACTCAAACGTGAACGCTTTCTTGCAACTGCAGACATTGAATTTGGGACACTGCGAAATTTAGATCGTTCTATTGTTCAGCAGCAAGCAAATATCGTCTTCCCGGTGGATACTGAATTGGCATAGACGCCTGCATCATCCAGCACCAGGTGCGCTTTATCATGTTTAAGGAAGAATTGCGATCATGACAGGATTACGAAGTCATTTTAGGTTTGGTGCAAAACGGCACAGCAAACCTGCAGCTGAATCGGAATTAAAAAACACGCCTTTTCTTAAATCGGAGGCGCATCTGCAAGTGTTTTCAGATGCGGTGCATCAACATCTAGACGGCAGGCGCCCAGGCGGGACATCCTCTGGCGCTTTGAAACGGCTGGCAAATATCGTTAAAGAGACGCTGCGCCCAAAAATTCAACGCGGCGATGGAAGTTACACCACCAATTTCTCTCACATTGAATACCTTCCGAAAAGCAATAAATTTAAGCTGAATTTAGAAAATAATCGCTCTGTTTATCGTGAGCAATCCGAAATTGCGTTGCACATTTACTTACAGAGCCAGTTTCGTCAGCGCGAGTCCAAGCACCAGTCTAATCCGATCGGGTCAGACACCGGTGATTCGCTTGCGCCTGAAATTGCGGCAAAAGTAATTAAACACAATCAGCGACAAAAACGCCAACGCATAACGTCACTGGATACAGTTCAGCATCAATTACCCGATAGCCCGCGAGCGCCAACGGCTACTGACTCACCTGATCACCCACCTCCACGCGAAGTACCGGGAAAATCTGCATCAACTGCAACACCAATTTCAACAACTGATCAAAATTTCAATCTGGACACCGCACAACGGCGGCCTTCTGTGAATAGTCCGCGTGCGGCTACGGAAGCAACCGAAACCTCAACCGAGGTGGCTCGTCTTGCTGGATGCACTCATCACAAGGATTATCTTGGCAACAAAATCGCTACATTTGATTCGCAAGCAGTTTATTTCACCAATTTAAATAAGGAAGATCACGGCATCCAGTTATCAGGAATAGACTATATGCTGACCTATACATCGCACGACCTTAAAAGAATATCCGATCAGGCTGGTAGTTCCTGGTGGCGTGCAGCATGGATTGGCGCTATTACCAAACATTCAGGAATCTCTAGACAAGAGCCGTTCAAAAACTTTCTCAGAAATAGATTAGGCACGAACCTAACGCCAGAATTGGATGCAGATATTGAAAATATCGGCGATATGATGAACGCCGTCCAGCAATCAAAGCTTAGCGAAATCATGACTGAGATGGAATTGGCCAACCGTACCCAGGATTTGGGCCAACCAAGCTGCTTAAAACTTCCAGGCACGCAAGACCCCAACGATACCGCAGCAGAGGACAGTTGCCGGCGCTTAACCGATGCACTACTTAAAAAAGCAGGCGTACCGAATGATGCGTATATTTTAAATAGTTCCAAACCGCAAGATGGGGGTATATCGATTGTTGCAACGCTCATGGGCCAGCTTGATACTGAATGCGTTATTTACTCGCGAGCGTTGGATGACAAGGGGGATACAAATTTGAAGGCCTCTGCCATTTCCGTATGCGCTCAATCCGAAAGCCAGTTGTCAAATATCGAGTCGGAAATCAACAATGAAAATCGTACCACCGCATTAATCCATGGGTGTGAGAATTTGCCTGTTCTGTTGAATGAAAATGGGCGTTACAGCGTGTGTGTTCTCGATTGTTACTTAATTGATTATCCAACCTAAGGTCTTTCAATCGTTCCAAGCGGGTACTGCAAAGGCTGCATAGGCTTGGTCCCATCAACGCATTTTTCTACTTTATAAAATTACAATTTATGTTTCGAGCTTTGTCACGCCTACGGCCATCACACACTCCTACAATGCCAGAACAAGAATCTGGCAAAGAACCACTTTCACCTGGTCGCGTGAGGCAAACAATGTCAACAACTCCGCGATCCGTCGACCGTTCAGGGAGCACATCTTCTTCGGCGTCTCCACGCGATAGGCATCAGTCTCAACCGCCATCGGCAATCTGGTTGAGGTTAGTGCAAGCAGCGCGTCGTTTGCATGATGCGGCGGTATTACGTAAAAATACCGATACTGCGCAGCAAACTGATCACGGCATATTGCAGGTAAATTTTATCGAAAACGGTGTGAACTGTGTGCATGACCTCGATGCAATCAAAGTTATGATCGACCGACCGCAAGCCCGGAATGACGTAGGCAGTGTTCCTGTTCAATATCATTATTCGTGCGGCAAGTCCCCAGTAGAGTCCGCACATAATCCATTTACTGAACATGAAGAATTTATCGTGCAGGGAATCGTTTCCGGACAGGGCGTGTATCAATTCGTTTCTCCTAGAACACACTTTCGGCCCGCTGAAAGTACAAAGAAACCCATTATTGGCGCATTACGCGAGCAATGGCAGGCGCATCAAAAAAGTGGCACGCAATTTGTCCTCGGTGGTCGTTTTGAAGTCGTTTCGATCAATCCAAACGAGCTACCTGAGGTTCTACCAGATGGGATTGACCCCCGGCCGGACCAGATGCATTTTGAGTGCGAACTTACCGTGATTGATTTGCAACATCCTGATGATGCAATCCGTCGCATACCAATGACTCAGGCCGGTTTAAAATTTTCTGATAAGTGTCTGGCGTCCAAGCAGATCGTGCAGGCGCACAATATTCTTCAAGATCATCAAAAGAGATGCATGCCTTCCAACGCATTACGTGATGCACATCCACAGTCGCTTCCAACTATCGCTAGCCCTGCTGGGCGAGGACGTGCACCAACTTTAATTGTGTACAACGAAATATTTGAGCGGATTAATGCAGGGTTAATTATTGACAAGGCATCGTTGGAAGCCACACTTCTAGACGTAATCAATGACGGGCGCAAGGCGCGGATTGCTAGCGACCTGCACCTCGGTCGCAAGCCTGATCTTCACGGGTTCGTGCATTCTGACAATCAGCTGCGTGAATTGAAAATTGCCCTAGAAGAACATTTACAAAATAAAATAGCGATTGACGGTGTGCGAAAAGGCGTTGTCAGAGGCGATGAAAGGTTGGTTAATCACGCCTCTGCTGCAATGCGTGAACATCGTTTTTCTCTGCTTCAAAATAATGGAAAAGGTGATTGTCTTTTTCATGCTCTTGAGGGGACTGAACGGAGTCCTTCACTCAGCCAAGACCGCGTAGTTGAAATTCGCCAAGAGGTTGCCGCGGTCATTGCAGGAAAGAAAGATTCAGATAGCGGAAAGAGACGGAATGCTTCTGAAATTAATGAAGCGAAATGTCAAGAAGACCCGAGTTTTATACCTGAAAAATTTAGTGTCACGAACGAAGAAATGGCAGTGTTTCAAGCTGAACCGGAACGTATTGCAGGATACATGGAATTAAAGCAGTGGCTTGAAATTCCGCGAAATCATGATAAAACAGTTGTGATTGTCGACGCCTTACATGGTTCTGAAATGATTGATGTTTTTACGCCATTTGTAAATCCACAGACTGGTGAAATTAATATTCACCACAAGCGTACTGAATTGGCACCTTCGGAATCTCGAGGTGCAATGAGTGAAAACGAAATCGTTAGTATTGTCGATGCTGAAATTTGTAAGAATGCATCTCCGACCCAAACCGGCACCAAAATAATTCCACCATCATCTGTAGTGCTATATAGGACAAGAGGTCATTTTGCTCGTCTTACAGGGATAAAAACTAAAGCAGAGATGGAAGCCGATGTGAAAACTAAGGCTGCTGAGAATTTAAGACTACTTCAAGCGTCAAATGATCCCAATTTGGATATTTCAAAATTGGGATGGGATACACATTAATCTTTGATCCTAAAGTATTGGAGTAGCACTATTTGGTGAGAATGAGGCAGCACTTGATTTGGCATGGCCATTATGGAGCTAGTCGCTGACGGAATGGTAAAGTGAACATGGCGGCGCATTGGATTGCCGCATACGAAAGGAGACTGCTTTGGACAACATTATTGAACTTTCAACCGAGGCCGGTCGCGTTCTACAGGAAAAAGGCATGCTGCTGGCAGTAGCAGAGTCGTGCACCGGTGGCGGCGTTGCCCATGCTATTACCGACATTGCCGGTTCTTCCAACTGGTTTGAATGTGGCTACATCACTTATTCGAACGCCTCCAAGACCGAATTGCTCGACGTCTCCGCTGCGCTCATTGCGCAACATGGCACCGTGAGTGAGGAAGTAGCGGCAGCTATGGCCGAGGGCGCCTTAAAAAACAGCAACGCACACGTGGCACTTTCGACCACCGGCATTGCCGGCCCCGGTGGCGCAGTGCCCGGCAAGCCGGTCGGCACCGTCTGCTTTGGTTGGACAGATGGCCATGAAACCCATACGGAACGATTGGTATTGTCGGGAGACCGGCAGTCGGTACGTGAGCAGACCGTAGCACTCGCACTACGGGGCTTGTTACGTTTTATGGAACACGGCCGATCCGCTTCTTAGGCAGGCAACCGCGGCAGCCGCCCACGGCTGGCATTGATGGCGTCCCGGGTGGCCAACGCCGCCTGGCGCGCTGCTTCGGCAAACCCCTCCCCGTTTCCGGCATACAGGATGGCACGCGACGAATTGATCATCATGCCCACGCCACTGGCATCGATACCGGCGCTGACCGTCGCATCGATATCACCTCCCTGTGCGCCGACCCCAGGCACGAGTAGCGGCATGTTACCCACCACCCCCCGCACCTTCGCCAATTCTCCGGCAAACGTTGCGCCGACAACCAATGCACACTGGCCACTGGTATTCCACTGTCGAGCAACCATGCGCGCCACATGCAGATATAGCGGAGTGCCCTCTGCACCACCGATATCAAGATGCTGCAAGTCTGCGCCGCCAGGGTTCGATGTACGACACAGCACGATCGTGCCACGATCCGTGCGTTCCAGATATGGCGACACCGAATCAAATCCCATGTAGGGATTGACCGTTACCGCGTTTGCGCCATAGCGCTCGAATGCTTCCCGCGCGTATTGTTCCGCAGTGCTACCGATGTCGCCGCGCTTGGCGTCCAGAATCAAAGGAACGCCAGGATAAGTTTGCCGGATATAGACGCACAACGCTTCGAGCTGTTCTTCTGCCCGTAACGCCGAAAAGTAAGCAATCTGTGGTTTGAAGGCACACACCAGATCGGCAGTTGCATCAACGATCGCCTTGCAAAATCGATAAACCCCGTCGGGTTGGGTTTGTAGATGGGGTGGCAGGCGCGCCATGTCCGGGTCCAGGCCCACACACAATAGTGAATCGTTGGCAGCCCAGGCGCCCGATAATTGATGAATAAAATTCACGCCAACTTCCTCTCTTGACTGTACGGATGCGCACCTTACATTGTAGCCTGCCGTGTTATCGTTCTGGCATCCATGGCAATGTATTTCTCACCAAACATTTTTAGGAAAACAAAATGATCGTTCATTTCAGCGGCCGCCTTCGCAACATGTTTGTCTTGCTATGCCTGGCATCTGCTTTGAGCGGATGCAGCTATAACGCATTCCAGCAAAAAGACGAAGCCGTCAAAGCTGCCTGGAGTGAAGTGGTCAATCAATATCAACGCCGCGCGGACTTGATTCCAAATCTCGTCAATACCGTTCAGGGATACGCAAAACAAGAGCGTGAAACACTGGAAGCCGTTATCAAGGCACGGGCTTCGGCCACAGGCTTGCAGATCACGCCCGAAGTATTGAACAATCCCGAAGCATTCAAAAAATTCCAGCAAGTGCAAGGAGATTTGTCTTCTGCACTGTCACGGCTGTTGGTCGTGACGGAAAATTATCCGCAACTTAAAGCCGACGCCGGATTTCGTGACTTGCAATCACAACTCGAAGGCACAGAAAACCGTATCACCGTTGCTCGCAACCGCTACATTGCGCAAGTGCAGGAATACAATGTGCTTGCACGCAGTTTTCCCAGCAACTTGACAGCCTTGATTTTCAGCTACGACGTGAAACCGGCTTTCACTGTAGAAAACGAAAAAGCGATTTCGACCGCGCCAACTGTGAACTTCGGTAAGTAATGAAGCGCGTCAGGTATTGTGCTGGAAGGTTGACGGCAACATTGGCCAGTATTGTGCGGCCCAATACAGTGCTCATACTGCTTGTCTTGCACTTGTGGACGGTAGGCATAGCACTGGCACAAGCACAAGTTCCTGTGCCGCCATTGACTGCGCTGGTAACCGACACCGTCAATATGCTGGATAAAACCCAGCGCGCTACGTTGGAAAACACATTACAAGAATACGCCCAACGCACCGGTACACAGATCGGCATCTTGCTGATTTCAACAACTGCACCGGAAGCTATCGAGCAATATGGCATACGCGTTGCAGATGCCTGGAAACTGGGCCGCAAGGGTGTAGATGACGGTGTCATTTTAATCGTCGCCAAAGATAATCAAAAGCCGTCGCGCCGATTGCGTCTGGAGGTTGGGCGTGGCGTGCAGGGTACCGTGACGGATGCGCAATCCAACCGTATCCTGCAAGAAGTCATCGCACCACACTTCAGACAAAACGATTACTACGGCGGGCTTGTCGCGGCCACTACCGCACTGCAGACATTACTTAACAAGGAACAACTGCCTGCGGCGCCACGCTCGGCTAAAACGGCTGATGGAAACGAGAGCTCAGGCGGATTTTTGCCGATCTTGTTCGTCATGCTGGCTGGCATTGCCATGATGGGCTCACGTCGTCGTAGTCGGGGTTTAAGCAGTAACGGCTGGGGCCAGATGGCTGGTGTCATTCTGGGTAGCCAGATTGGTAGTGCAATGGGTAGAGGCGGCTTCGGCGGTTCAGGCGGTGGCTTTGGTGGTGGAGGCGGCTTCGGTGGCGGTGGTGGTGGCGGCTTTGACGGCGGCGGCGCGTCGGGAGATTGGTAATGCATCAGTTAAAGCGCATCTTTCGGCACCTCATCAAAACACGTCGGTCAGCCCAACGCGCCTTTCCACAAAAAAACCTGAAAGATCTTCACGCAGCCATTACCGACGGCGAAGACCGCCATCGCGCGCAACTGAAACTCATCATCGAACCAGCGCTGGATTTTTACACTCTGCTGGATGGCGAAACGTCCCGCTCACGGGCACACACTCTGTTTTCTCGTTACCGGGTATGGGATACGGAAGAAAACTGCGGCGTGCTGGTGTACATCAACCTGGCCGACCACAAAGTAGAAATTATCACCGACCGTGCAACCGGACGTGCTGTGAAACAAACAGACTGGGAAGCTGCCTGCAAGCTAATGACAAAAGGATTTGCAGAGGGCCGTTTTTATGAAAGCGCGCTGGAAGGCATCCAACACATCAATACCTTGCTGTCTGAACATTTTCCGGTGGTTGCTGGTGGCCGGCAGCACAATGAGCTGTCGGATCGACCGGTGATGTTGTAACGTTGTTGAGGTGCCATCACCACACCGATAATGCTTATAAAATTTCATCCGTTGTCATAAATCCACTGAAGCAGTACATCCTGCGCCTCTTGTCCGACTGCAGCATTGGCATGATTGATCAGGTTTACGACAGCGTAACGGCGCCCTGACGTGGCATGAACATAGCCGGCCATTGCACGCACGCCCTCCAGACTACCGGTTTTTATATGGGCATTGCCCAACACGGAGCGGCCCTGTACCCGGCGGCGCATGGTGCCGTCCATACCGGCAATGGGTAGCGAGGATAAGAATTCTGGCATGGTTGATGACTGATAGGCAGCAACCAATATGCGGCCCAATGTAGCGGCTGATATACGTTCAATACGGGATAGCCCCGAGCCGTTTTCAATGACAACTTCCGGGTTTTCAATGCCTCTGGCTGCCAGCCATGACTTGATGACATGAGCACCACGCTCAGGCGTGCCAACTGTGCGCCCACCTTCGGTCGCGATTGTCAGCAACAAATGACGCGCAATCACGTTGTTGCTGAACTTGTTCATATCGCGTAGCACTTCCGGTAATGCTACCGATTCTCGTTCGGCCACTAAACGCGCTTCCATCGGCAACACCCCATCCATCACCTGCCCTTGCAAGCCACCGCCCAAGTCACGCCACATCTGCCTGAATACCGCACCAAAATATTGTGTGTTGCTCATGGTGTAAGGATGAATGCTCCACGTCTTTTCACCACAAACTGCAGGCATGCTGCCGTTGAAGCCGATAGAGGTCGGTGTCATGGCAAGTTGCAGTTTGCCTTGCCAAGCGCCACATGCCTCTTGTGTGAGAGGCGGTGCAACCAAGGTCACGCCATCGAGGGGAATATCCATTGTCACCAAAGCTGTATTCGTGCCGAAGTCGGGTTTCAAGCGTAAGGTGATCGCTTTATAGCCCAGCAAGAGCGCATCGGCGCCGGCGTTGTAGGGCTTGGCCGGATCGCCATCGAATCGGGATGGATCGAAAAAGTCGTTTGCATACATCGTACGGTCGAGGACGACATTGCCGCGAATTTCACGCACGCCTTTCGCACGAATCTGCCTTAGAAACAGCCAGAAATTTTCCAGCACCAGTTTCGGGTCGCCACCACCCTTTATTATCAGATCACCAAAAAGTATCTCGCCATGTACGGGGCCATTGGCAAAAGCACGCGTTTTCCAGGTATAGGTTGGGCCAAGAAGCTCCATTGCTGCTGCACTGGTCACTAGTTTCATCGTGGACGCTGGGTTCAACGCTACAGCATCGTTGGCAGCGATCCATCTTTGATCTCCACTCACCTCTTGAACAAACGTACTAATCGCTGCAGATGGTATGGAAGCCTGCTCGAAAGCCGCCGACACAACTGGGGGCAAGGTATGCAGGGCAAGTCTTTGTGCATGTGCATGTGCAGGTGCTGCAACAAAAGCAAAAAACATAATGGTGATGCTGTACTTAAAGGACAGCAGATATTGGTTTAACTGAAACATAGAGAAATCCGTTATTGGTAAAAATTTACATTTGGCGGGAAAAAATTCAGCAGGCGTTTGCAAATATGGCACTAAGCAATTTATCTGCGCTGCGCTGAAGACAAAAATGATTTTTTCAATCTTTCTTGAAAATTGCATACTTCACCCCTATACTCAGCACTCGCCGGCCTAGAGTGCTAACAACTTGACGCTTGAAACCTTGGCGTTTTTTACATATTTCTATCGTGGAAGTACCACGATTTGTTGCAACCCACTGAATTTTAAGGAGTTTGTATGAATCTTCTCCCATTGCGTGACCGCGTAATTGTTAAGCGCCTCGACCAGGAAACAAAAACTGCTTCCGGCCTCATTATTCCTGAAGCAGCTGCTGAAAAGCCTGATCAAGGCGAAATCCTCGCAGTTGGCACTGGCAAGATCCTCGATGACGGCTCCACTTGCCCATTGGTAGTCAAAGTTGGCGACCGCGTTTTGTTCGGCAAATATTCCGGCCAGACCGTCAAGATCAAGGGCGATGAGCTGCTGGTGATGCGCGAAGAAGACATCATGGCAGTCGTTCAGCAGTAATTCAGAATTTTAAGAATTCCATCACACAGGAGTAACGAACATGGCATCTAAAGAAGTAATTTTTGGCGACGCAGCCCGGGCCAAAATGGTCGAAGGCGTCAACATCCTGGCCAATGCAGTCAAGGTCACCCTAGGCCCTAAAGGCCGTAACGTCGTACTCGAGCGTTCATTCGGTGCGCCGACCGTGACCAAAGATGGTGTATCGGTTGCCAAGGAAATCGAACTCAAAGACAGGCTCATGAACATGGGCGCGCAAATGGTGAAAGAAGTTGCCTCCCGCACCAGCGACAACGCCGGCGACGGTACAACCACTGCAACCGTTCTGGCCCAGGCGATTGTTCGCGAAGGCATGAAATTTGTTGCCGCTGGCATGAATCCGATGGATTTAAAGCGCGGCATCGACAAGGCAGTCGCTGCTACTGTTGAAGAGCTGGCAAAAATCTCCAAGCCTTGCACCACCACCAAGGAAATCGCTCAAGTCGGCTCGATCTCGGCCAATAGTGATTCTTCCATCGGCGACCGCATTGCCGAAGCCATGGAAAAAGTTGGCAAGGAAGGCGTCATTACTGTTGAAGATGGCAAATCGCTGAACGACGAACTCGACATCGTCGAAGGTATGCAGTTTGATCGTGGTTACCTGTCACCGTACTTCATCAACAATCCAGAGAAGCAGACTGCAACCCTGGAAAACCCGTTCATCCTGTTGTGCGACAAGAAAATCTCCAACATCCGTGACCTGCTGCCAGTATTGGAGCAAGTGGCAAAGGCCGGTCGTCCGTTGCTGATCATCGCCGAAGACATCGAAGGCGAAGCACTGGCAACGCTGGTAGTCAACAATATCCGTGGCATCTTGAAGACCTGCGCTGTCAAAGCGCCGGGCTTTGGCGACCGCCGCAAGGCAATGCTGGAAGACATCGCGATTCTTACCGGTGGCCAGGTTATTGCAGAAGAAGTCGGCCTGACACTGGAAAAAATTGCATTGACCGATTTGGGCCAGGCAAAGCGCATCGAAATCGGCAAGGAAAACACCACGATTATCGACGGTGCCGGCCAAGCTTCGTCAATCGAAGGTCGCGTCAAGCAAGTACGTGTGCAGATTGAAGAAGCGACATCGGATTACGACCGCGAGAAGCTGCAGGAACGTGTCGCCAAATTGGCAGGCGGCGTTGCAGTGATCAAGGTCGGTGCTGCAACCGAAGTTGAAATGAAAGAAAAGAAAGCCCGCGTCGAAGATGCATTGCATGCAACGCGCGCTGCAGTTGAAGAAGGTATTGTTCCAGGCGGCGGTGTTGCGCTGTTGCGTGCACGTGCCAACATCAACGTCAAGGGCGACAACCCTGACCAGGAAGCTGGCATCAAGATTGTTTTGCGTGCGATGGAAGAGCCACTGCGCATGATCGTGCAAAACGCTGGTGAAGAAGCGTCGGTCGTTGTGGCGCGCGTACTTGAAGGCAAAGGCAACTTTGGCTACAACGCCGCAAATGGTACGTATGGTGACATGGTTGAAATGGGTGTATTAGACCCAGCCAAGGTTACACGTTCGGCACTGCAAAATGCTGCGTCGATCGCTTCCCTGATGCTTACGACCGATTGCATGGTCTGCGAAGCAACCGAAGACAAGCCAGCTGGTGGTGGCATGGGCGGTGGCGGCATGGGTGGTATGGGCGGCATGGGTGGTATGGACGGCATGATGTAATCAAGCATTAAAACTTGGTACGTTCAAGATAAAACGCCTGCAGAAATGCAGGCGTTTTTTTTATGCTTTTTGTGTTTACAGCAAAGCAACGGGCATCAATCGAAAATCACATTTTTACCCGTATTACTAATAATTCTTTTTTACTCCTTTTAAAGGTAAAAGTCATTTACCCGCCAGAGAAGTAATTTTTCGGCTACCGAATGTTTAGAGGGTATGTGAAGCAAATCTTTTCCTTGGTTAATCAAATCGGGCCTTTCGTCCAGGCTGCACGGAAATCCGCAGGACTGTCTCAAGCGGTGCTTGCCCAACGTTTGGGCATCAGTCAAAGCCGTGTATCGGCAATGGAGCTTAGTCCGGGCTCTATCAATGTCGAACAATTATCGGCACTGTGCTCCACTTTGAATCTCGAATTAATTTTACAAACCAAACCACCGGCAGGCAGGCAAAAGCGATACGACAGCAAAGCTGGACTGGTAGAGATGGGCCGAACATCACATTCAAGCGTCTTGTCCGTCTAGAGCAATGGCGAACGTGTCGGGCTATGGTGCCAATCAATTTTCCCTACATAACGCCAAACTTGCCATGGCGCTGGTCGGTAAAGACCGACATTACTATTTTAAAACGATACAACGAAGGCACCTCAACAGAACGGCCGCCAGATATTTTCAGAGAAAAGACGCAGAAGATTTGATTGAAGAGGTGATTCAAAAGACGCCCTCGACAATTACGGCTGTGAGAAAAAAATTGCCTTTTGAGTTTCCAGAGAAAATCGCTCAATCGATATTTCAAGGATTGCAGCAATCAGCGGACCTGCTGGCTCACATGCCGAAAGAATAAACTTCGCGCACGGTGGCTTCCTTATGTAGAGCCAGCATCCTCAAACATCACAACATGAAATGTTGTTTCACTAAACTGCACCACGAAATCCCCATGCCAGCCGCAGCCAACCCGGCAGCTGAACTGAAAATGCCCATAGGTTTCATCGCTCAGGGTGAAGGTGGAGACAAGCTTGGCGGCACCATGGATAAGCTCAATCCGGCCTTGTGAGAAGAAAAAGAACGTCGGGTCCTTAGCCCCAGAGAGATTGTCGAAAGAAACCAAGTAGACATTTTTAGCCTGGGAAGGCAGCGAAAAAATCCTTGGAGGACCGAGGGACAATTTAATGGGATGTTCACCGTCATCCTTTTCAAAATCCTGAGCACGCAGGCGGATTTGTCGTTCAACTTCCTGGCTTTCAACCACCGAGGGAATGGAATGATTTTTGATTAGTTTATAACGTGGGGGCTTTTCGCCATGTATGTAAGCCAAACGCCATGAATTATTCGGACACTTCCCGATACGAAGCCCGGTAAATGAAAAATGATGTCCAGCCTCTAAATCTTCCGTAGTGATTTTTGTTGCAAAGGCACGGCATGTCTGGGAAGCGTCGGTTCCAAGAAGGTAGAGAGGTGTCGTTTGTGGAAGCTGGCCAACCACGAAGGCGTTATTCGGCTCGCAACTTCTTACGGCAAACAAGCCTTCACCAGAGCCTGGCTCCTTTGCCACATATGCAGCAAAAGCGGCAGGACAGCTGATACATAAAGATAACAACGCGGCAGCAAAGCTAAAAATGAAAGCTCTGCCTTTGGATATTGCTGATCTGTGGTGGCTCTCCTATCTCAAATGGAAAAAAATGCTACGAAGTTGAATACGGTGAGCGCCGTGCGGCCTCCTCTGCAAAAGCCGCCTCTTTCGCTGCTTTCTCACTCTTTACACGCTCGGCTTCTTCAGCAAAAGTTTTTAACAGCACAGCCCGTGTTTCAGGCGTCTCCAGGCTTATACGCCCGAGTGTGCCGGTGCGGTAATCCTGCAACAAAGTATGTGCCGCTTTTTCCAGGTCGATACCGCCGCCCTTCAATAGAAATCCACGCCGCCGCGCCACCCCTTCAATCACGCTTACACCATCGAGCACATTACCGTCTTCGCTTGCCAAACCATAACGCGCTGCAATCAAGGCCGGGTAACGCGCCAGCAGGGCATCCGCCAAAAAGGTCGCCACTTCTTCTTCAATCAGGGCGTTGCTGCCGATGGCGTGGCTGGCAGCCAGCATTAGGCCATCGGCAGGATGCTGGATTTTTGGCCACAGCATGCCGGGGGTGTCGATCAGCACAATGTTGTTGCCTAGATAAAGCCGCTGTTGAATCTTGGTCACGGCCGGCTCGTCGCCTACCTTGGCAACACGCTTGTTGAGCAGCGCATTCATCAAGGTCGATTTGCCGACGTTGGGAATGCCCATGATCATGATACGCAGCGGCTTGAGCGCAGTGCCGCGATGGGATGCGATACCCAGGCATAGCTTCGGCACCTTAGCCACGTCGGCAGGCTTTTTGCAACTCAATGCCACGGCTTGCACATCGGCTTGACGATTGTAGTAAGCAATCCAGCCATCGGTGGCCGCAGGGTCGGCCAGATCGCTTTTATTGAGGATTTTCAGGCAGGGGCGCTGGCGAAAAAGCCGCAGCTGCTCGATCATCGGGTTGCAGCTGGCCTCCGGCAGGCGCGCATCGAGCACTTCGATCACAAGATCGGTGTTCTCCATGGCTTCGGCCGCCTTCTTGCGGGCGGCATTCATATGACCTGGGAACCATTGGATCGACATTGCTATTTTCTTGGAATGAGAGCGGGAAAGCATTGTACTGCCTGCATTGGCGCTGCCCGTTTTGCTCAATCAAGCTGCGCCAACGCTTTCACATGTGCCACCACGCTACGACCCAGTGCCGACAAGTTGTAGCCCCCTTCCAGGCAGCTGACGATGCGACCCTGCGCATACTGCGCTGCAATTGCCATGCACTGGCGGGTGATCCAGGCATAGTCTTCTTCCACCAACCCCATCTCGCCGATATCATCTTCGCGATGCGCATCGAAACCAGCAGAAATAAACAGCATTTGCGGCTGGTGCGCATGTAAGGCAGGTAACCACACTTCACTAACCAGGCGGCGCACCACATCGCCTCCGGTATGAGCCGGCAACGGTTGGTTGATCATATTGTGATGACGACCAGAGTCACCTGAAGCACCGCCAAATGGATAACAGGGATGCTGAAAAAAACTGACCATCAGCACGCGTGGGTCATCCTGAAAAGCTTCCTGCGTGCCATTGCCGTGATGGACATCAAAATCAATAATGGCGATGCGTGTCAGGCCATGCACCGCCATCGCATGCCGAGCTGCGATAGCAATATTGTTAAAAAGGCAAAATCCCATTGCTTTAGAGCGTTGAGCATGATGACCGGGAGGGCGTACTGCGCAAAAAGCGTTGTCAATCTCGCCCGCGATGACTGCATCAGTAGCAGCAACGGCCGCACCGGCAGCGCGCAACGCTGCATTGAAGCTGTAAGCATTAAGCAAGGTGTCGGGATCGAGCGCAGCATAGGCCCGGCTGCCACGACTTTTATCCTCGTCATCGCTGGGGGACATGATTCGGATTTGATCCAACAACGCCAGATCATGCACGCGGCCGATCATCGCCGGAGTTGCCATCGGTGCCTCGCGATGATCCAGAAAACCGTGGATGCCGCTAGCGATGAGCCGGTCTTCAATTGCTTGCAACCGCGCCGGGCATTCCGGATGGCCTTCGCCCATTTCATGGCGCAGGCAGTCAATGTGTGTGTAAAAAGCCGTCAACATTGCTGAATTACTATATTGATTTTGGTCAAGATTGATTTTCTCGAATAGAATTTGGTTCGCGTCTATCTAATTTAAAAAATCCATGTTTGCAAAAGTTCATGCAGTTGCGCAGCAAGTTGGCCAGATTGTCGTTGGCAAGGAACTGCAGATAAGGCAAGCGCTGGTGTGCCTGCTTGCTGGTGGTCATTTGTTGATCGAAGATGTGCCGGGCGTCGGCAAGACCACCTTAGCACATGCCTTGGCAATTTCACTCGGGTTGCAATTTAACCGATTGCAATTTACCAGCGACCTGTTGCCCGCTGACGTAGTGGGCATCTCGATTTTTGAGAGGGATAAGAATGCTTTTGCCTTCCACCCGGGCCCTGTGTTTTCTCAAGTCCTGCTTGCCGACGAAATCAACCGGGCAACCCCGAAAGCGCAGTCGGCACTTTTAGAAGCGATGGAAGAACGCCAGGTCACGTCGGATGGCGTTACGCGGGAGCTACCCACACCATTTTTTGTTATTGCAACACAGAATCCGGCACACCAGATCGGTACTTTTCCACTGCCGGAATCGCAACTAGACCGCTTCCTCATGTGCCTTTCGCTTGGCTATCCAGACGCCGTTGCCGAGCGAGCCTTGCTATTGGGTGAGGACCGCCGCATGCTGCTCAAAGGGTTGCCCACCGCAATGCAGCCACTCGAGTTGATGGCAGCCCAGGCGGGCTTGCGCGAACTGCATGTATCGTCGGCCTTGATTGACTACGTGCAGGCACTGGCACAAACATCACGGCAATGCGGGTTGTTTGCCGAAGGTTTAAGCCCTCGCGCAGGCATTGCGCTGTTGCAAGCAGCGCGCGCCTGGGCTGCACTTGAAGGGCGCAATCATCTGATCCCTGAAGATGTGCAGGCAGTGCTGGTGCCGGTAGCAGCACATCGCCTGCGACCCTTAAAAGCGACCGGCAGCGCAGCGCTTGCCAGCCGCGATGCAGTACTGCAGTTAATGAAGCTTGTCGCCGTTTAGTGCCGAAGATGCCAACGGTGCCGGCGATACGCCGCTGGCTAGATAACTGGCTGTTTCGGACTGGCCATGCGGAACCCGGCGAGGTTTTGCTAACTCAGCGCCGGGTATTTATCCTACCAAGCAAAGCTGGGCTCGGCTTTGCCGTGTTGCTGGTAGTGATGTTTATCGGTTCCATCAACTACAACCTCAGCCTTGGTTTTGGCTTGACGTTCCTGATTGCTGCGTGCGCCATCATCGACATGCACCTTACCTTCCGCAACCTGGCCTATCTACACCTCGCACCGGGGCGCGTATTGGCCGTGTTTGCCGGGGAGGATGCGCAATTTGAGTTGCACGTTACAAACCGTTCCCGGTACGACCGCTTTGCTATCTGGATTGGTTTTCTTGAGGCTGTTGGACCGCAACGCAGCACTGCGCTGGCGCAACCAGTTGATGTTGCCGCATCGACGACCATACAAATCAAACTCGGTGTGCCGACTACTGATCGTGGGTGGCTTATCGCACCACGAATCCGACTGTACACAAGATTTCCCCTTGGGCTTTTGCGGGCTTGGAGCTACTGGTGCCCTGACGTCAGTGTGCTGGTATATCCCATGCCGGAAGTGAATTGCCCACCACTTCCAGTATCCGGCATGTTTAATGCGATCGGCAGCGGTGCAAGCGGCTCAGACGACTTCGCTGGCATTCGTGCTTATCAACATGGTGATTCGCCACGCCAATTGGCTTGGCGCCATATCGCCCGCATCGATGTAGATACCAATGCTGGTTTGGTAAGCAAGCAATTTGAAGGGGGTAGCGCCAGCGACTTGGTGCTTGATTTTGATGGCCTGCCACGATCTCTTGATATGGAAGTGCGGTTATCCCGTATGACGCGTTGGATACTGGAAGCCGAAAGCCAAGCCATCGCCTATGGCTTCCGGCTCGGGGACCTGCGACTTGACCCAAGTATCGGGCCGGCGCACCAGCAGGCATGCCTGCGTGCGATGGCTCTTTACGAAGGATATTGATGGCGCCGCCGATCCTCGCCCCCATAAAGCCAATTTTGTCACGTGACAAGGCGGACACGCTGTTGCTACTGGTTGCCTGTTGCCTAGTACTAGCACCGCATGCATTGCACATAGCGCCTTGGATCAGCGCAATGTCGCTAGTGATGCTGGCGTGGCGTGGCTGGATCACTTTTCGTGGCAACCGCATGCCACCACGGTGGATTCTAGCGCCGATTGCATTGTTGATCGTGCCGGGAATCTATTTAACCTACCAGACCTTTTTTGGGCGCGATGCTGGCGTTGCCATGCTAGTGCTGCTACTGACTTGCAAATTATTAGAGATGCGTGCGAAGCGCGATTTATTCGTTGTGATCTGCTTGTGCTTCTTTTTAATGCTGACCAATTTGTTTTATTCGCAAACGTTCGGCACGGCTATCTTGATGGTCGCGGCCACTGTTGCCATCCTCACCACCCAGCTTTCACATCAATACACAGGTGCCGTACCCTCTTTAAAAAACCGGTTAAAACTTGCTAATACGATCGTTGCGCTGGCCACGCCTCTGATGCTGGTGTTATTTTTCTTGTTTCCAAGAATTCAGGGGCCATTATGGAGTATGCCAGGCGATGCACCTGGTGGACGCTCCGGCGTATCTGACACCATGGCGCCTGGCAGTATTGCAAGATTGAGCATGTCGGACGATATTGCATTTCGTGCCAAATTTTTTGATCCATTACCCACACGCGCATCGCTTTATTGGCGAGGCGTGGTATTAGGCGACTATGACGGTCGCACTTGGCGTGTGTTGCAAACAAACAGCTTTATTACACCCCCCGCGCCAAGTATCACCATCGTCCCAAAAAGCGCCCCTGTGCGTTATCAGGTGACGATGGAAGCCAACGGCCAGCCATGGTTTTATGCATTGGAAGTGCCGCAGCGAGTGCCCGTGGTGGATGGTTACACGACGAGTGTCACGCCGGAATTGCAACTGCGTGCAAGCCAGCCAATTTCACAACGTATCCGTTACGACGTAGCCTCAATTGTCAGTTTTAATCTGCAACCAGATCACAACCAGCTTGCCTTACAAGACTGGCTCGACTTACCGCCTGGTTTCAACCCGCAAACCCATGCCTACGCCGCGCAACTGCGCCGCAGCAGCGATAACGATGCAACGCTGGTGCAGGCAGTACTCTCACAATTTCGCGCCGAGCCGTTTCGCTATACATTGGAGCCGCCGCTTCTGGGCAAGCACGGAGTCGACGAATTTTTGTTTCGCACGCGTGCCGGCTTTTGCGAGCATTACGCGGGTGCCTTCGTGGTATTGATGCGTGCGCTCAATATTCCGGCGCGAGTAGTGACGGGTTATCAAGGCGGCGAAATCAACCCCGTCGACAATTTCCTCACTGTGCGTCAATCCGACGCACACGCCTGGGCAGAAGTATGGTTACGCGGCAGGGGCTGGGTCAGGGTCGACCCGACTGCAGCCGTCGCACCAGAGCGCATCGAGCGTGGGAGAGCCGCCGTAACACGCCAGCCTGCATTCGGCGGCCTGACGCAATTTGGTTTAGGTAACGGCTCTATGCTCTCAGCCATCAGTCTGCGTTTTGAGGCGTTGGGCAATGGCTGGAACCAGTGGGTAATGAATTACACACCAGAGCGCCAAAAGATTTTGCTGCAATCGCTTGGCTTTGAGACAGCCGATTGGCAAACCTTGACAATTGCAATGCTCACTCTTGGCAGCGCTGTGATGTTGATCATTGCTGTTCCTCTATTACGGCAGCGCACGCCCACAGATCCGATCAAGGCGTTGTATGCCAAGCTGTGCACACATTTAGCCAGGCGCGGAATGCCCCGTGCAAGTTACGAAGGCCCGCGCGCATATCTCGGGCGCCTTCAGGCAATCGATTCGCCCTTGCCCGCCGATAAACGCGTGATGATCGGCCACTTCATGGCACTTTATGAGGCTGCACAATATGGCTCGAAAAGCCATGAAGAAAACACCACCAGCAAGGCGGAGCGGGTGCTGCTGATCCGACAATTAAACTTTTTATTAGCAAAATCCTTATGAACAGAGTTTTAATGCAGCGATCTATTTTCAGTGCTACTGCTAGCGTCATTGCTACAGGTAAGGGGCCAATATTTTCCGTATCGTGGGCACGTTTTCTTCGCTGCTTAGCGCCCGCCCTGCTCTGCATCGGCTCTCAGAACGTCGTAGCGCAAACAACAGCAGTAAATGGAGAATTTGCCAATTTCGCCCAGTGGCAGGGAGTACCTGAATTCATTGACCAAATCGTTGCCAAGCACGGCTTTAACAAAGTTGAAGTCGAAACCTTGCTGCGACAAACACACTACGTCGATAGCGCAATCCAGCTAATGAAACCTGCCCCACCAGGTCGCCCTAAAAACTGGAATGCCTACCGAGCACGATTCGTCGAGCCGGTTCGCATCAATGCAGGCGTAGCTTTTTGGGACAAAAATGCCGAGGCACTTTCCCGTGCTGAGGCACAGTTTGGTGTTCCTGCCGAAATTATCGTCGGTATCATTGGTGTAGAAACGGTCTACGGCCGCAATACCGGCAACTTTCGGGTGATGGATGCCGTTACCACCCTCGGCTTTGCTTATCCAAATACGCCAAACCGCGAAGCGCGCATGATGTACTTTCGCGGTGAACTGGAAAATACTTTGTTATTGGCCCGCGAAAACGGCATTGATCCATTTTCCCTGCTCGGCTCCTACGCCGGTGCAATCGGCTGGCCACAATTCATGCCGGGCAGCATCCGCCAGTTTGCAATTGATTTTGACAATGACGGCAAGATCGACCTGCGCAAATCGCAAATCGATGCGATTGGAAGCGTAGCAAATTTTTTGGTGAAACACGGCTGGAAATCAGGCGCGCCAATCGTTTTCCCGGCAAGCATATCGACAGCAAATGTTACGACACCTAATGAGACGACCGGCGTTACCAATGATGCAGCCATGGCGCCAATCATCAACAATGAGAATCGCTGGCAGTCTTTCATTGCCCAGAGTCTGGAAGCAAAATACACGCTACAAGAGCTTGCCGCCGGCGGTATCGTGCCTGGTGTGATGCCACCCCCAGATATGCGTTTCGGATTGGTCGATTTGCAAAACGGCACGCAACCAACCGAGTATTGGCTTGGCGGCGACAATTTTTTTGCCATCACCCAATACAACCGCAGCTTTTTCTATGCGATGTCAGTCATTGATCTGGGTAGGTCAGTGCGGGTTGCACGTAGTCGGCTGTAATATAAAACGCTGTTACTTTTTTCCTTAACGCACGCTAACAAAATCTTTCAAAACCATAAAATCGATTTGCACACTTTCCGAGCCCGCGGTTACCCAAAGCTGCCCGTCTTGCACCGTACACTGCAACTGCATGCTGCGGTGCGCCATTTTCGCCAACGCCAGGCTTGTTGCCGCAGCAAGATTGACAACCATCAGGTTTTTCGCGCGTTCAATACGGTTGCCAACTTGGCCCCACCAGATGGCGCTACTGCTGCTGTAGGTGTAAATCACTACTTGCTCTGCCCGGCCACAGGCTTTAAGAATGCGTTTTTCATCAGGTTGCCCCACCTCGATCCAACGCTCGATTGCCCCGGTCAGATCCATTTGCCACAAATCAGGTTCATCATCGGTGCCAATGCCCCTGCCAAAAACCAGCGACTCGCTGGCATGACGCACGAATGCCAGAATGCGCATCATCATCCGCTCGTCGGTTTCTGAAGGATGCCGGGCCAAGGTAAGCTGATGCGTCTGGTAATACTGCCGATCCATGTCGGCAATTTGCACTTCAGCTTTGTAAATAGTAGATTTGATTGCCATCTTGTCGTTCTTGCGTAGCCAGAAGGAAAAAGCGCTGGGCGAGTATTGGTAGGAGCGCAAGAATAGCTGACTTTATGGCGATGATTTATAAATCACGGGAAAATCACTGAATGGCTGCTGCATCCCCACCTACACCCTCACCATTTGATGCACTCATTGCAGCATGTGCAATACAGGTTGGCAATGAGCATGACGCTGCCATACTGCGTGCCACGGAAATCTGGCTGGAAACCGCTGTCATCGGATTAGGCCTCTGCCCATTCGCCAAAGCCGTGCACCGCAAAAAACAGATCCGTTACGTCGTCAGCAACGCTACTGACAGGGAAACACTTGAATGTGTGCTAACAGCGGAATTGCAGTTGTTGCACACTGCCGATGCGCAAAAAATCGACACCACGCTATTGATCCACCCCTACGTATTGCAGGATTTTTTCGACTATAACGGTTTTTTGCAGGTCGCCAATCGGATCATCAAACGCCAGGGTTTGCGTGGTGCGATTCAACTTGCCAGCTTTCATCCAGATTATGCATTTGCGCATTGCGCCAGTGACGCCTTAGAGAATTGCACTAATCGCTCACCCTATCCGATGCTTCATCTTTTGCGCGAAGCAAGCATTGAAAAAGCGCTTGCTACTACGCCTGATGCAGAAGATATTTATTTGCGCAATATCGCCACGTTGCAAGCGCTTGGCATTGAAGGCTGGAATCATTTATGGCGTGAGGCCGCAGGTAACACTCGATAAAATCGGCGATTGGTTCTTGTCAATGCTATAATATTGCGTTAACGAACTATCGCCCTGATACCGTTATTTGCCTAAAAAGAAAGCACCATGAACAACCGTAATTCGATGCAAGAGCACGCCTATGATCCCAACCACCTTCTTGATTCTCTGCTCAAAAAAATGGGCTTAAAAAACGATGCGGCCTTATCTCGCGCGTTGGAAGTAGCACCACCTGTCATCAGCAAGATCCGTCACCGTCGTCTGCCGGTCGGCGCATCGCTACTTATTCGCATGCATGAAGTGAGCGAAGAAAGCATCAAAGATCTACGTGCGCTGATGGGTGACCGCCGTAATAAATTTCGTATCAGCGACAAGCAATTCAAGCCAAAAGAGTTGCTCACTGCAAAAGCCGCTTAATCTCGTGTCAGGCCGGAAATAAACCGGTCGAAAGATAGCGGTCGCCTCGGTCGCACACGATAAAAACAATCACGGCGTTTTCTACCGTTGTTGAAACCCGCAATGCCACCTCGCAAGCGCCGGCTGCCGACATCCCGCAAAAGATGCCCTCTTCAATCGCCATACGGCGTGCCATTGCTTCGGATGCCGACTGTGTGACATTTTCTACTTGATCTACACGGCTTTTATCGAAAATCTTTGGCAGGTAGGCTTCGGGCCATTTTCGGATGCCTGGAATTTGTGAACCTTCTTCCGGTTGGGCGCCGATGATTCTAATTTCCGGGTTTTTCTCTTTCAAAAATCGGGATACGCCCATTACGGTACCGGTTGTGCCCATTGCACTAACAAAATGGGTCACAGTTTCTTGGGTATCGCGCCAAATTTCCGGTCCGGTGGTTTCGTAGTGCGATAGTGAGTTGTCGGAGTTGGCAAACTGATCCAGAATTCGGCCTTTGCCAGCCTTTTGCATTTGCTCCGCCAGATCCCTGGCATATTCCATACCGCCGGTTTTTGGCGTGAGGATAATCGTCGCGCCGTAGGCAGCCATGCTTTGGCGTCGCTCCTGGCTAAGGTTTTCCGGCATCAGCAAGATCATCTTATAGCCACGCACTGCCGCCACCATGGCTAGAGCGATGCCGGTGTTGCCACTCGTGGCTTCGATGAGCGTATCGCCTGGCTCAATCTCACCTCGTGCTTCGGCATGACGGATCATCGACAAGGCAGCACGATCTTTTACTGACCCGGCTGGATTATTACCTTCCATCTTGCCCAGGATAATATTGCCGCGTCGACGTGCAACCTCACCGGGCAAACGCTGTAATCGTACGAGCGGCGTATTGCCAATCGTGTCTTCCAAAGTGTTATAGGCCATTTGAATTTAATATCGCCTTCTTTAAACAGGCATTTTAATCCTGGAGCACCGCTGTTTATCGTGCAGGTGCAAGCATCTGCGGGCGGTCGGCCGTTTTAGTGAGAGGCTTGGCCGTTGCCACGGAGCTTCCTGCATTTTTTGGCGACGGCGGCTGCGCGGTAATCACGCCGCCTTTATTGCCAGCATTTCCCATATCGTTTGTTTTAGTGCCGGGCTGGTTTGATTTGCCGGCAAACGCTGGAACTACGCCGGCATTAGCCAACGACTGGCCGTTGACCGTTAAGCCGCCATCGGACAACTTGATCGCTGTTTTGTCACCGACACCATGCACGCGTTCAGCAAAATCCGGCCAGCTTTTGAAAGCACCACCCCTCTTGCGCGCTTCGAGGATTTTCGCAGACGTGGATGGGCCGATGCCTTTTACGGTTTCCAATGCTGCTTGGTCGGCCTTGTTGACATCGACTTGCGCGAATGCGACGCCTATTGATGCAGTCAGCATACACAACATGGCTCCCAGCTTAATAGCAAGTTTCTTAAACATTACATTCCTCTCAAAAGTAAATTAGTCAAACAACTCTTCCCGGCTAACAGTCGCCGTCCCTAGCTTTCCAACTACGATACCACCGGCGCGGTTGGCCACAACCACCGCCTCGGCAATCGGGCGGCCGGCAGCAAGCATCACAGCAAGCGTCGCAATAACCGTATCGCCGGCTCCAGAAACATCGTAGACCTCGCGCGCCAAGGCAGGCATGTGGGCAACACCCTCTTCGGTGTAAAGCGTCATACCTTCTTCGGACCGCGTCACAAGTAATGCTTCAAGCTGCAATGTCGTGCGCAGTTGCTGAGCCTTCTCAGTCAATTGTGCTTCACTGCTCCAGGCACCGACGACGTGTCGCAACTCTGCTTTATTAGGCGTCAATACTGAGGCGCCTGTATAGCGGCGAAAATCTTCCCCCTTAGGATCAACCAACACTTTTTTCCCAAGGCTGCGACCTGCAATAATCATATCTTGCACGTTCACCAAACTGCCTTTGGCATAATCAGATAGCACAATCACATCGTATTGCGGTGCCACCATCGTAAATTGCGTCAGTTTATCGCGCAGCACTGATTGGCTAGGCGGCTGCTCGAAATCAACCCGTAGCAATTGCTGCTGGCGGCCGATTACGCGTAATTTAATGACTGTCGAAATCACTGGGTCACGATTAAGCCGGCTGTCTATGCCACACTCCTGAAGCAATTGCTCGACCATGTCACCAGCTTCATCGGTGCCGACTACACCCAGTAAAGCTGCCGACGCCCCTAGCGTAGCGAGGTTCCTGGCTACATTTGCAGCGCCACCCAAGCGATCCTCGGTGCGTTCGACACGCACCACCGGAACTGGTGCTTCCGGAGAAATGCGATTGACTTCACCGAACCAGTAGCGATCGAGCATGACATCGCCTACAACCAACACGCGGCAATTTTCGAATGCATTACCCGGTGCACCGAATGTCGTCACGTCATTGGCCGCACCACTCAACGCATTAATTGAATTTTGCATTTAATTAATCACGTTCAGTTCTTCGGTACGTCGTGGTGGATAGGTTTCCCATTGACTGCAACCCGGACATTGCCAGTAAAATTGCCGCGCCTTAAAGCCGCACCGGCCACATTGATAGCGAGCGAGTTTTTGCGTATAGCCATGCACCAGGTTTTTTACGATCGCCAACTCCGGCCGCACCTCAGGTGGCGCCCCCATAAGCCGCGCCTCAAGTAATTTATCCAGGCCAAGCAATGTCGGCATGCGACGCAATTCGTCGCTGACAAGCTGATTAGCAGCTTCAACGCCCTCCAAATCCAACACCGCCTTGAAAACGACTTCCAGCAGATCAATTGAAGGTGTTTCGGCAAGATAAGCGCGCGAAAGGTTAAGCCCCTCGTGTGGTCTGCCGACGGCACGGTATCCATCCATCAGCCGATGGGCTACTAATGCCACATGCGGCACGCTTTGTTGCTCTACCCTGCGCCAGGCTAGCAGTGCTGCTTCGATGTCTCCCTTGGCAAGATAAGCATCTCCGGCCAGCATCGTAGAACGTACGTTCTTGCGATCCGCAGCAATAGCTTTCTCAAGCATTTCCAGCGCTGCATCCGGGTGCGTATGCACCAGCGCATCCTGAGCCAGTTCACAATAAAACTGCGCAATTTCTTTTTGCCGTCCACCGGCACCAGATTCCTGCAACGCTTGGGCTGCCTCGATTGCACGTATCCACTCTTTTTCGCGCTGATAGATTTCCAGAAGGGCACGCCGCGCCTGCGCACTGTATTGCGAATCGAGCAGCAGGTTGAAGGTTTCCTCGGCCCGATCAAGCAAACCGGCTTTCAAATAATCCTGGCCTAATTCATACCGTGCATGCGCCTGATGCTCCACCGCCAGATCAGGACGTGCCAAAAGATTCTGATGCACCCTGATGGCACGCTCGGTCTCGCCACGGCGCCTGAACAGGTTACCAAGGGCAAAATGCAATTCGGCCGTTTCAGGATCAAGCTTTAAAATTTCAATGAATGCATCAATTGCCTTATCGGGCTGATCATTGAGCAGAAAATTCAAGCCCTTAAAATAGCCTTTCGGCAGACTGCGCGATTCAGACACCAGTTGCCGGATATCGACCCGTGCCGCGATCCAGCCAAGCCCGAAAAAAATCGGTATCCCGAGCAGCCACCAGGTTTCAAATTCCATCGGGATGCGGTGCTCGCGCTAGCGATTGCCGAACCAGCTCCTGCTCTTGCTCAATGACGCTTAATTGCTTCCTGTATCGCGACATATCGCGTCGATGGCGAAACACTGTCGGCATCATTGCCAGCACGCCAAAAATGGCGCCTGTAGCAAAAAACCCCAACAACAATATGACCAGTGGGCCGCGCAATTCATAGCCAAGAAAAAAGCTCAACACGGCTTCCTGCGTGTTTTTCAGTGCAAATCCAAAGAAAATAATGAAAATGACTGCAGCAACCACTCTGAATAGTAATTTCATTGTTATTGTCCTAAGAGTGCTGTGATCGGAGCACACGAATTGTACGTGAAAAAAAACGGCATCCGAAGATGCCGTTTGCATTGCAAACCTGATTTGAACCGCTGTAACCCTGACTAATCGTTTCGAATTGGCTGGCCGACCATGGCATCGACCCGCTCCCGCAATTCCTTGCCTGGCTTGAAATGCGGCACCCGTTTTTCAGGAACCATCACCTTTTCACCCGACTTCGGGTTTCTGCCAATGCGGGGTGGCCGGCTATTCAATGCAAAGCTGCCAAACCCACGAATCTCGATGCGCTGACCAACTGCTAATGCTGCAATCATTGCATCGAGTATCGTCTTGACGGCGTAATCCGCATCTTTGGCGACCAGTTGCGGGTACCGCTCGGCGAGCAACGCAATCAATTCCGACTTTGTCATGTACAGGCGTGCCCTTCATCAATTAAAACCGGTGTTGCAATGCTCTCCAGATACAGGCTTTGCCGCTTAGCTCTTGTTGTCGAGCTTTGCTTTAAGCAATGCGCCCAGGCTGGTCGTGCCCGAAGCAATATTAGACTCGGACGCTGTTGACACCTTTTGTATTGCCTCTTGTGTCTCAACGTTGTCTTTCGCCTTGATCGACAGCTGGATAGCACGTAGCTTGCGATCAATGCTTAACACCATCGTTTCAATTGAATCACCCACCTTCAAGTGCGACCCTGCATCTTCAACGCGGTCACGGGAGATTTCGGAGGCACGCAAATAACCTTCAACCTCTTCCGACAATTGAAGCATCGCACCCTTCGGCTCAACCATTATGACCACGCCGGTTACCAGTGAGCCTTTATCATTCATGGCAGCAAAGTTATTGAACGGATCGCCCTCAAGTTGCTTGACGCCCAGAGATACGCGTTCACGCTCGACATCGATTGCCAGCACGATTGCTTCGAGCTCGTCACCTTTCTTGAAACGGCGTACCGCTTCTTCGCCGGTTTCGGTCCAGGACAAATCCGACAAGTGAACCAACCCGTCAATATTCCCGGCCAAGCCGATGAAGACACCGAAATCGGTGATCGACTTGATGGCGCCACGAACTTTATCGCCCTTCTTGTGGATCACTGCAAAATCATCCCAAGGGTTCGCCTTGCACTGCTTCATACCCAGGCTGATGCGGCGACGCTCTTCGTCAATCTCGAGCACCATGACTTCAACTTCATCGCCCAACTGCACGACCTTGTTCGGTGCCACGTTCTTGTTGGTCCAGTCCATTTCCGAGACGTGTACCAAACCTTCAATACCCTGCTCAACTTCAACAAATGCGCCATAGTCGGTCAGGTTTGTGACCTTGCCAAACAAACGGGTGCTCTGTGGATAACGGCGTGACAAACCTGTCCATGGATCGTCACCCAACTGCTTCACACCCAGCGAAACGCGATTTTTTTCCTGATCGTACTTCAGGACCTTGGCAGTGATTTCCTGGCCAACGGTCAATACTTCCGACGGATGACGCACACGACGCCATGCCAGATCGGTAATATGCAACAAGCCGTCGATGCCACCCAAATCCACGAATGCGCCATAGTCTGTGATGTTCTTGACGACGCCGGTAACAACCGTGCCTTCACGCAGTGTTTCCATCAGCTTCTGGCGCTCTTCACCCATCGATGCTTCGATGACTGCGCGGCGTGACAGCACAACGTTGTTGCGCTTCCGATCAAGCTTGATAACCTTGAATTCAAGGGTCTTGCCTTCGAACGGTGTAGTGTCCTTGACCGGACGGGTATCGACCAGCGACCCCGGCAAGAAAGCACGGATACCATTGGTCAGGACTGTCAAGCCACCTTTGACCTTGCCATTAACAGTACCAATGACGATCTCACCAGACTCCATCGCTTTTTCAAGCGAGAGCCACGATGCAAGACGCTTGGCCTTGTCACGGGAAAGAATTGTGTCACCGAAACCATTTTCCAGTGATTCAATGGCAACGGAAATAAAGTCGCCGACATTGACTTCGAGCTCGCCATTGTCGTTCTTGAATTCTTCGATTGGAATGAATGCTTCAGACTTCAAGCCAGCGTTGACGATCACAAAATTGTGGTCAAGACGCACGACTTCGGCCGAAATGACTTCACCCATGCGCATATCTTGGCGCGACAGCGATTCTTCAAAAAGCGCTGCAAAACTTTCCATACCAACTTCAGATTCCGGGGATGTGGCAACAGTGGACATAGTTTGAGAGTTTGCTAAGGTTGGCCTATTTCAATCATCTGCGCGCTTTATGGCGGCGATTGAAAAAGGGTAAGGTTAAAAAAATACTGCCTGCCGGATGCTACGTCCGAACAGACAACGGGTACTGCAACGTCAGTTTGATGCTGCTCAGCTCAGTGCAATTTTCTTACTGCTGCGTACCAGCCAAGGACCCGTTGCACTGCCTCTTCCGCAGCAATATCGGATGTATCGAGAAAATACGCGCCTTCGGCGGGTTTGAGGGGCGCAATGGCACGGCTTTCGTCCCGCAAATCGCGTTCGCTCAAATCTTTTAGAAGGTCGTCCATATTAGCAGAAAAACCCTTGTCAATCAATTGCTTATGACGCCGTTGTGCTCGCGCTTCAACACTCGCGGTCAAAAATACCTTAAGCGAGGCGTGGGGAAACAACACAGTGCCCATGTCACGACCGTCTGCTACCAATCCGGGCGTTGCACGAAAACGTCGCTGCAGGCCATACAGGGCTTGCCGCAAAGCGGGAAATGCAGCAATTTTTGAAGCGACGTTGCCCACTTCTTCTGCGCGAATTGCATTGGAAACGTCGTCATGGCCTAGCAGCACATGCTCGCCGTTAAACGCACATGGCAAATCCGCCGCCAGCTTTGCCAAGGCATGTTCATCTGTCAAGGCAGTGCCTTTACGTAAGGCTGTCAAAGCCGTCAAACGATAGAGCGCGCCCGAATCAAGATAATGAAAACCGAGGGCGCGCGCCACTTTTTGAGCAACAGTACCCTTGCCAGAGGCGGTAGGCCCATCGATCGTAATTACAGGAATATCATTGTGTAGCATTATCAGGTCTGGTAATTGCCGCAAACTGTTCAAAATATTCAGGGAAGGTTTTGGCCACGCATTTTGGATCATTGATTCGGATACGGGTGCCCTTTTGCAAAACGCCGTCCAGCGATGCAAGTGAAAAACACATCGCCATCCGGTGGTCATCGTAAGTATCGATGTCGGCTGCCACTAACTGCGATGGCGGCGTGATACGCAAAAAATCCGGCCCTTCCTCGACAACAGCGCCTACTTTACGCAGCTCAGTTGCCATCGCAGCAAGCCGATCGGTTTCCTTCACTCTCCAGCTGCCAATATTGCGCAACACACTAGTACCCTGCGCATACAGCGCCGCTACGGCGATCGTCATGGCAGCATCAGGGATATGGTTGAAATCAGCATCGATCGCGTGCAATACACCGTTGGCGCGGCATTCGATCCAGTTTTCGCCCATGCTCACTACGGCGCCCATTTGCTGTAACGCATCGATAAAGCGCACATCGCCTTGAATACTGCCCTGGCCCACACCCTGCACGCGCACGGGTCCACCGGAAATCGCACCGGCAGCGAGGAAATAAGAAGCCGAAGAAGCATCGCCTTCAACTTGTATGCGGCCTGGACTACGATACCGCTGACCCGGCTCAATGGTGAACGTCTGCCAATCCTGATGTTTGACATCGACCCCAAAACGCTTCATCAGATTTAGTGTGATTTCTATGTAGGGGCGGGAAATTAATTCGCCGACCACTTCAATATTGACCGTCTGTGAAGGTACTGTGGCGCTTGTCATAAGAGGCGCCGCCATCAACAGTGCAGTCAGGAATTGGCTGGAAACATTGCCCCGCACACGAATTTTTTGTGCTGCAATTTGCCCGCGGTGAATATGCAACGGCGGGAACCCTGCCACACCAGTGCAAACAATTTTCGCACCGATTGCATTGAGTGCATCGACCAAGTCGCCAATCGGGCGTTCATGCATACGAGAGACGCCATGCAACGTGTAATCACCACCCATGACAGCCAGCGCTGCACATAGCGGACGAATTGCTGTGCCGGCGTTGCCCATGAAGAGATCGGCCTGATGTACAGGAAAGCGTCCGCCGGCCCCATGCACGGTGTAATCGTCGCCCAGGCCAGCGTCCAGCGCATGCTGGTTCCATGCCACACCTAATTTTTGCAGTGCCATCAGCATCACGTGGGTATCGTCTGACGCGAGCAGGTCAACAATATCGGTATCGCCGTCTGCCAATGCCGCAAGCAACAAGGTACGGTTAGAGATACTTTTGGAACCGGGGAGAATAACGGTGCCGCCTGCACGATGCCCCGGCGGTAAATCCAAAAATCTGGGGAAATGCTTCATTAGTCACCGCCTGTTTTAGGTGGCTGTTCGCCTGCTTCAATTCTCTCAAGCCACGCTTGCCGGGCGCGCCGGGCATTGGAAAACATGGCTTGAAGCCCGTCACCATCGCCCGCAGCGAGCATGGTCCGTAAGTGCGCAAGCTGTAGAGCGTACGTGTCGATTTCAGCCAGCAACGCCACACCATTGGCAAGGGCAATGTCGCGCCACATTTCCGGCGACGAGCCGGCAATCCGGGTGAAATCCCGAAAACCGCTCGCCGCAAACTGGAATAGCAGCGCTGCCTCCGGCGTCGTGTCGATCTGATCTACTAACGCATAAGCCAGTAAATGCGGCAAATGGCTGACTGCCGCAAAAATCCGGTCGTGCTGCGCTGCCGACATGCGATGCACTACAGCGCCACACAATTCCCAAGCGGCTGTAACGGCTTCGATTGCGATCGCTGAATTTTCCGGCAATGGCGTCAGCACGGCTTTTTTGTTTTGATACAGGTCAGCCAGCGCAGCCTCCGGGCCGTTGGCTTCGCGCCCTGCAATCGGATGCCCCGGAACAAACTGGCCGATCTTTGACCCCAATGCGGTGCGGGCTGCAATAATCACATCGCCTTTGGTGCTTCCAGCATCCGTCACCACAGTGTGAGGCTGCAAATGCGGTGCGATCGCTGCCAGGATTGCACCAGTCTGGGCGACAGGCGTTGCAATTAACACCAGCTCGGCGTCCTCCACCGCTTCGGCAAGCGAGCCAGCTGCATGGTCGATGATACCGAGATGCTTTGCCCGCTCCAGCACGGCAAGTGTGCGCCCGATGCCGGTAATTTTTCCTGCTGCCCCCGCCTTTTTTAACGCTAAAGCAAATGAGCCGCCAATCAACCCCACGCCGACTATCGATACCTTGCCAAAAACGTGTGCCATGTCGATCAAGCCAGGGCGCGCTCAAGCGCCTGTAGAAAAGTAGCATTTTCTGACGGCAAACCAATGGATACGCGCAGCCACTGCGGCAACCCATAATTACTGGTTGGGCGCACAATCACACCTTGCTTCAACAACGCCAGGTTGACGCGCGCGCTGGCGTCATCATCATGCCCTACGCGAACCAGCACAAAGTTACCGAACGACGGCACATACTCCAGGCCGGCCGCCTCAAATGCCTCGGTCAAATGCCTGTAACCCAGTGCGTTGAGTGCCGCGCTTTTTTCCAGGAAAGCAGAATCGGTCAACGCCGCGATTGCTGCTGCCTGGGCCATGGAATTTACATTGAATGGCTGCCGAATGCGATTAAGCAGATCCGTAATAGCAGGCTGCGCAATGCCAAAACCGATCCGCAACCCTGCAAGGCCATAGGCCTTTGACATCGTACGTGATACGAGCAGGTTTGGAAAACGTCGTACCCAATTGATGGAGTCGTACTGCAGCGCTGCCGGCAAGTACTCGTTGTAGGCCTCGTCAAGCACCACCACTACTTCGGCAGGTATCCGCTCCAGGAACTGCTCAATTGCCTCAGCGCTTAGGAACGTGCCGGTAGGGTTATTTGGATTGGCGATATACATCAGCCGGGTATCGGGCGTGATTGCTGCTGCCATGGCGTTTAAATCATGTCCATAGTTTACCGCCGGCGTCACAACAGCTCGCGCACCGACCGCCTGCGTTGCCAGCGCATACACCGCAAAGGCATAAGCCGAATAAATGATTGCCTGGCCAGGTTGTACCAATGCACGCGCCGCCAGCTCAAGAATATCGTTGCTGCCATTGCCAAGCGTGATCCAGTCCTGGGCCACGCCGTATTTTTTAGTGATGGCAGCTTTCAACAAGAAGCCGTTGGCATCCGGGTAGCGACCGATATCGCGCATCGCTTCCTGCATTGCAGCGCGAGAGGAATCTGGCATGCCAAGCGGATTTTCATTCGAAGCCAGCTTCACAATCGTCGACTCTTGCAAACCAAATTCACGGGCCACTTCGGCGATTGGCTTGCCGCCCTGGTACGGAGCCAAGGCGCGAACATATTCAGGGCCAAATTGAAAAGACATGATGAAATCCAGACCTTGCTTGAAAAATAGGTGACGCTACAAACTTGCAGGATAAGAGCCAAGCATTTTGAAAAATGCAGCATTTTGCTGTAATTCAGCCAAAGCTCTCGCTACTTTTGCCTCTTTTGCATGCCCCTGCACATCGACATAGAAATAATATTCCCAGGTTCCCATGCGCGCCGGACGCGATTCAAATCGCGTCATCGAGACATCGTTTGCCGCCAAGGGGGCAAGTAACATGTGCACCGCGCCAGCTTTGTTGGGCACCGACAGCACCAGGGAAGTGTGATCTTGGCCACTTTGCGCGGCCTGCAAGCGGCCTATGACAGCAAAGCGGGTGCGGTTGTGCGGGTCATCCTGCACATGAGCATTGACGACCTGGAGGTTGTAGTGCTGCCCTGCCAGCTCGCCACCAATCGCTGCAATGGTTGAGTCCTGGCTTGCCATACGCGCTGCCTCGCCATTCGATGCAACCGCGACCCGTTCAAGGTCTGGATAATGCTGGCCCAGCCATGCCTGGCATTGGGCAAGTGCCTGCGAATGCGCAGCGACCTTCGTTACCCCGGCCATACTGCCGGAGCGCGTCATAAGGCTGTGATGTACGCGGATCGACACCTCGCCGCTGATGGTTAGCGTCGTCTGCAACAATAGGTCGAGTGTGCGATTGACCGCGCCCTCGGAAGAGTTTTCTACCGGTACTACGCCAAAGTCTGCCGTGCCTGCTTCCGCCGCGCGAAACACCGCGTCAATAGACGCACATGGCAATGCTTCAATTGCCCGCCCAAATTGTCGATATACCGCTTGCTCACTGAAGGTACCGGCAGGCCCAAGATAAGCCACCGTCACACGTTTCTCAAGCGCGCGACAGGCAGACATTATTTCCCGAAAAATTGTCTGCACATCACCGCTCTGCATCGGCCCCGGATTCGTATCGGCAATCGTGCGCAACACCTGCGCCTCGCGTTCCGGGCGAAATACCGGCGCGTTAGTCTCGGCCTTCACATGCCCAACTTCCTGGGCGATCTTGGCGCGTTCATTCAGTAGCGCTAAAATACGAGCGTCGATTGCATCAATCTGCTCCCGCAGAGGTACCAGCTTGGTATCGCTCATCCACGCATCCTTTCGAATTCACGCAGATAATCAATCAGGGCCTCAACACCAGTAATCGGCATGGCGTTATACAACGACGCCCGCATGCCACCCACTGATTTGTGGCCCTTAAGTTGCAATAACTGGTGTTCTTTGGCACCCGCAAGAAATACATCGTTCAACGCATCATCAGCGAGGAAGAAAGGAACATTCATCCGTGAGCGGCAATCCGGCGACACCCGGTTTTCATACATGGCCGACTGATCCAGGTAATCGTAGAGCATTGCTGCTTTAACACGGTTGCGTTCTTCCATGGCAGCCACGCCACCCTGGCGCTTTAACCATTGGAACACCAGCCCGGCGATATAAATCGCATAGGTCGGTGGCGTGTTGTACATGGAATCGTTGTCGGCGACTGTTTTCCAGTTAAATGCGGATGGGCAGGTCGGCAATGCATACCCAAGCAGGTCTTCCCGCACGATCACCACCGTCAAGCCGGCAGGCCCGATGTTCTTTTGCGCACCCGCAAAAATCACCCCATAACGAGAAATATCGATTGCTCTCGAAAGAATGTGAGAAGACATATCCGCTACCAGCGGCGCATAGTTGGTCGCCTCGGTAATATCAGGAGCGGTTTGAAACTCAACGCCATCGATCGTCTCATTTGTGCAGACATGTATGTATGCCGGATCGGCAGATAGCTGCCAGGAATTTACTGGAGGAATCGATGTGAATTTTCCACCGGCTGCGCTGGCTGCAACATGCACGTTGGCGTATTTTTTTGCCTCGTTTGTTGATTTGATCGACCAGGAACCAGTCTGGATAAAATCAATAATTGCAGGCGCCTGTAGATGCGCGGTGCGGCCGACGAGGTTCATCGGCACGATGGCATTTTCGCCGAGCCCACCACCTTGCAAAAACAGGATTTTATATTCCGGCGGCACACTGAGCAGTTCGCGCAGATCGGCACGCGCAGCATCGATGATGGAGAGAAACTCCCGGCCACGATGACTCATCTCCATGACCGACATACCGCTGCCATGCCAGTCCAGCATTTCCGCTGCCGCTTCCTGAAGAACTTCTTCAGGCATCACAGCCGGCCCCGCTGAAAAATTAAAAACCCGGGTCATTTTTCCTCCGGCTCGCCTGCATCTTCCTGGAAGTCGTTTTCAGCAACGGCATCCAAGACATCTACGCTGTCGTCATCGGCATCGATGGCTGCCTCGACATCACCTTCTTCAATGCGTTGCAAACCCTTCAAGCGCGTGCCGTCTTCCACTGCAATGAGCGTCACACCTTGTGTGGCGCGTCCCATTACACGTATTTCAGCCACGCGTGTACGGATGAGCACGCCGCCAGTTGTAATAAGCATGATTTCATCGCTCGGCTCGACCAATGTCGCCGCAACGACCTTGCCATTGCGCTCACTGGTCTGGATAGCGATCATCCCCTTTGTACCGCGGCCGTGGCGGGTGTATTCCGTAATCGGCGTGCGCTTGCCATACCCATTCTCGGTTGCAGTCAACACCGATTGCTGCTCGTTCTCGGCCACCAGCAATGCAATAACCTGCTGCCCTTCTTCAAGATTCATGCCCCGTACGCCACGCGCCGTGCGTCCCATCGGGCGCACATCGTTTTCATCGAAGCGCACTGCCTTGCCTGAATCTGAAAACAGCATCACATCATGCCGGCCGTCGGTCAGCGCTGCACCGATGAGAAAATCCGTATTGTCGAGGTCAACAGCAATGATGCCTGCCTTGCGCGGATTGCTAAAATCCGATAAAGGTGTCTTCTTGACAGTGCCAAGACTGGTTGCCATGAAGATGTAGCGATCGTCGGGAAACGAACGGTTGTCGCCGGACACCGGCAGGATCACGGTGATTTTTTCGCCGTCCTGCAAGGGGAACATATTGACGATCGGCTTGCCCCGAGAATTGCGTGAGCCTTGCGGCACTTCCCATACCTTCAGCCAATAGAGCCTGCCACGGTTGGAAAAACAGAGAATGTAATCATGGGTATTGGCAAGAAAAAGCTGGTCAATCCAGTCATCCTCCTTGGTCGCCATGGCTTGCTTGCCGCGCCCGCCACGCTTCTGCGCCCGGTATTCCGAAACCGGCTGGGATTTCATGTAGCCCGTATGCGAAAGCGTAACCACCATATCTTGCGGGGTGATCAAGTCTTCAGTGCCGAGATCCGTGGCATTGAGCTCGATATATGAGCGGCGCACATCCTTGGCGCCCGCGCCGTATTCGTTTTTGATTGCAACCATCTCATCGGTGATGATCACGGTCACGCGTTCGGGCTTGGAAAGAATATCGAGCAGGTCGGCAATTTGCGCCATGACCTCTTTATACTCGTTGACGATCTTGTCCTGCTCCAGTCCCGTTAGACGCTGCAATCGCATCTGCAGGATTTCCTGCGCCTGATCATCCGATAGCCGATATAAACCATCCAGCTGGATACCATAGTGCTTGGGTAAATTTGCAGGCCGGAATGAGTCGATCCCCCCGGCACTCTCGGCACCGGTGCGGGCAAGCATTTCTCGCACCACCGACGAATCCCAGGATTTGGCCATCAATTCCACACGCGCCGCCGGCGGTGTTGGTGCAGCCTTGATAATTGCGATGAAGTCATCGATGTTGGCAAGCGCAACCGCCAAACCTTCCAAAACATGGCCACGCTCACGTGCCCGACGCAGCTCGAATACGGTACGACGTGTTACCACCTCGCGCCGGTGTGACAGGAAGCACTCAAGCATCTGCTTCAGGTTTAGCAGTTTTGGTTGACCGTCGACCAACGCAACCATGTTCATGCCAAATGTGTCTTGAAGCGTAGTCTGCTTGTAAAGATTATTTAGCACTACTTCAGGCACTTCATTACGCTTGAGTTCAATTACCACACGCATGCCGGATTTATCCGATTCGTCACGAATATCGGAAATGCCATCCAGCTTTTTATCGCGCACCAACTCGGCAATACGTTCCAGCAAGGATTTTTTGTTGACCTGATACGGCAATTCATCGACGATGATTGCCGTACGCCCTTCCTTGCCGAATTCTTCAAAATGCGTCTTTGCGCGCATCACAATGCGACCACGCCCTGTGCGGTACCCATCACGCACACCTGAAATGCCATAGATGATGCCGGCAGTCGGAAAATCCGGTGCCGGAATGATGTCGATCAACTCATCGATTGTGCACTGCGGTTGGCGCAACACGTGCAACGCGCCATCGATCACTTCAGTAAGGTTGTGCGGCGGTATATTAGTGGCCATGCCCACAGCGATGCCAGACGACCCATTGATTAGCAAATTGGGAATTCGGGTCGGCAATACCGAAGGCTCCTTTTCCTTACCGTCGTAATTCGGTGCAAAATCGACTGTTTCTTTTTCAATATCAGCAAGAATCTCACTGGCAATCTTGTCAAGCCGGCATTCTGTGTAACGCATGGCGGCAGCATTGTCACCGTCCACTGATCCAAAGTTGCCCTGCCCATCTACTAGTGTGTAGCGCAGGGAAAAATCCTGCGCCATCCGCACGAGTGTGTCGTAGATCGACTGGTCGCCATGCGGGTGATATTTACCCATGACTTCACCAACTACCCGTGCGCACTTCACATAAGGGCGATTCCAGACGTTGTTCATTTCATGCATTGCAAACAACACCCTTCGGTGCACCGGCTTCAAGCCATCGCGCACATCCGGCAATGCCCGCCCTACAATTACGCTCATCGCGTAATCAAGGTAGCTCTTGCGCATTTCCTCTTCTAATGAAATCGGGATTGTTTCTTTGGCAAATTGATCCATGTGCTAGACGACCGATCTTGAACTTGAGTTGGGCAGTAATGATTGGATTATTGATGAAGCGTGTTTTGCGGGTAGTGTTAATCGCAAGCATGAGATTTTAACATGCCAGAAGTGACATTTCGGCTAGTCAGCCGATGGCGGCAAACATGGCCAACCCACATAATTGCCTAAATGCATCACGCCCAAATCGCATACTTGTCAATCCCGAAAAACATGATCGTTGTCACAATCCGTTGTGAAAACCCGACAAAGCAACAAAATCAACGGTTGAGCGATTTGACAACCTTCTCGACAGGTGCATGCGTGTGGCAAAATGAAGCCAAGTTAGCCATTGCAAGTAGACAATATTGTTACATGTGATGTTTAAACCACGTGGTATTATCCATTTTTGATGTCAATTATTTGGTGCGCAGTTTATCTGCGGATATCTCAACCGAGAGGAGAAACATGAATAAATTAGGAAAACTCGTCTTCGCTGCGACCGCAGTCGTTGCAATGTCAGCATCAGCGCAAGAGAACATTCAGGCAAAGACACCGACCAGCGCCTACGTGCAAGACAGCCGCGGCGTGATCGTGCGTGACCCGTTTGGTCTGTGCTGGCGTACTGGTTACTGGACACCTGCCGATGCAGTGCCAGGTTGCGATGGCGAGATTGCGAAGCCGGCCCCTACTCCTGCAGCACCGGTTGCTTCTACTCCAGCACCAGTACCTGCACCGGCCCCAGCAGCACCAGTCTCCGAGAAAGTAACATTTGCTGCTGACGCATTTTTTGACTTCGACAAAGCTGTACTGAAGCCTGAAGGCAAACGCAAGCTTGACGACTTGGCCTCCAAGTTACAAGGCATGAACCTTGAAGTCATCATCGCAGTTGGCCACACCGATTCGATCGGCACCGATGGTTACAACCAAAAGTTGTCCATACGCCGCGCTGAAGCTGTCAAAGCCTACATGGTTTCTAAGGGTACTGAAGCCAATCGCGTCTATACCGAAGGTAAGGGCGAGAAGCAGCCAGTTGCGACCAACAAGTCCGCTGCAGGCCGTGCTCAAAACCGCCGCGTTGAAATCGAAGTTGTTGGTACACGTTCGAAGTAATTACTTTGGTCATCGAGTGATTACCAAGCCCCGCTTCGGCGGGGTTTTTTTTCGTCCGGAAAAATGTTTTTGGCTTGCATCAGCGCCCGTGTTTCAACGTGCGTTTAAAAACAGGGCTAGAATCAGCGAATTACATCTCTAAAAATACCCATGAACGTCGACCCTTTTGAAGTTCAGAAATTCAGTGATCTCGCACACCGTTGGTGGGATCCAACTTCAGAATTTCGCCCATTGCATGAAATTAACCCATTACGGCTTGAATGGATTAATGCCCTTGTGCCGCTAAATGGCCAGACCGTTTTAGATGTAGGTTGCGGTGGCGGGATACTGGCCGAAGCAATGGCGCGGAAAGGTGCGCAGGTTACAGGCATCGACTTGTCCGACAAAGCATTGAAGGTTGCCGACTTGCATAGCCTTGAATCTGGCATTCAGGTCCGCTATGAAAAAATTGCAGCCGAGGCAATGGCCCTGCGCGAACCTGCCATGTTTGACGTCGTTACCTGCATGGAAATGCTGGAACATGTGCCCGACCCCGCGGCCATCGTTCGAGCCTGTGCCCAACTGGTAAAGCCTGGAGGGCGCGTGTTCTTTTCGACATTGAACCGGAATTTGAAATCGTATTTATTTGCAATCATCGGTGCGGAGTATGTATTGCACCTATTGCCCAAAGGTACACACGATTATGCAAAATTTATTAAGCCTGCTGAATTGGGATTATTTATCCGCAGGGCAGAGATGACGGTTGAACGCATAAAAGGCATGACCTATAACCCACTTACCAAGATTTATTCGCTCAACAACGATACAAGTGTTAATTACCTGATGGTTGCGCGTCGTGACATTTGATGCCCTGCGTGCAGTGCCCTTGGCAATTTTGTTTGATCTGGATGGCACTCTTGCTGACACTGCCCCTGATTTGGTTGCGGCAGTCAATGCACTGCAACGCGCCAATAGGCTTGACCCAACGCCATACAAAGCTTTACGCCCATTTGCCTCTGCAGGAGCACGCGGTTTAATTGGTGCTGCATTTGGCGTTAAACCAGAAGATGCAGTGTTCGAGACCCTGAAAAACGCGTTTCTCTCAAATTATGAAAACGCAATTGCCGTCAAATCACACTTGTTTGAAGGCGTCACCACCATGCTGGCCGAGCTTGAATCGCAAGGTATCCAGTGGGGAATTGTTACCAATAAGGCTGCTCGCTTTACCGATGTATTAATACCCAAGATCGGGCTTCAACATGCCGGCTGTGTAATTTCCGGTGACACGACACCGCATGCAAAACCTCATCCTGCGCCTTTGCTGGAAGCTGCTGCCAGACTAAACGTGCACCCTTCCCAATGCTGGTATGTAGGAGACGATTTGCGTGATATTCAAGCAGGTCATGCCGCAGGCATGCCGACAATTGCCGCAGCATGGGGATACTGCGGTACGTCGGCACCCGGCGATTGGGCCGCCGATGTGGTGTTACACAAACCTCTCGATTTACTGGCGCAAATAGCCAAGAAGTAAGGCGTATCAAATAAAGCGCATTTTTGATTTGATAGCGATCAAAATAATGCTTATCGTTATAAATCCTAAAAAATCTTTGCCCCATCAAATCTACACAAAACGTCATACCGGGCAGTTGCTGGCACTTAAACAGCAGTATTTTTGAAAGCATAAAATGTCACCCCGCATACTCCGAACCAAGTCGCCTGACTTACCGGTGCAAAGCGACCAGCCGACGCAAGATCCTACGCCTGCACAAAACGATTCGCCGTCAAAATTAATATCTGGCCGGCAAAATTCGAAGGAGCGCCTGCTCAGTGATCTTAAACTGCCGCAGTCGCCTACCCGTGCGCGCTCCAGTGCGGCGGCGCCCCTCCGGTCGGCAGCCTCTCTGCCGCAAGTAAAAATACTGGATGCAACCGTTTCCTCGCCGCAAGCGAATGCTGGAAAAGTCGTAGCGCTTACCGATAAGTTGCGTGACGTGTTGCAAAGCTTGCCCATATCCGAGGCAGCTCAACCCAAACGATTTTTAAGCAATACACTGGCGCTTTGCAAAGATCCGGCACAACAGACGTTTCTTCTAAGTCGGCTCAATGCCAGCATTGGCGCCAATCAAAAGAATATGCCCGAATAGCGGCATAACGCACGCCTACGACATTGAGTTACAATAGTTTCTGCTTCGGGGGCGACCTGGTTTCGACAGGGGTTGCAAAGCAGCGCAGGGCATACCGAGGGCTGGTCACCTCGTAAATACAACCAGAAAAAACTTAACTGCAAACGATAACTCGTACGCACTAGCCGCTTAATAACCGGTTAGCTCTACACCACTTCTTCCCTGGGGTGGGCTGGCAACAGCAGTAGAGTCATTTACAGGGAATCGCGCGAAGCCGGGCCACTTGGCTAGCGTTAAATCTAAGGTGACTCGTCTTGCCGCAGCGTGTGCGTCCGCGTCGGCCGGGTTAAATCAAATGGCAGCACTAAGTATGTAGAACTGTCTGTAGAGTACTTCTGGACGCGGGTTCGATTCCCGCCGCCTCCACCACACATAGAACGCCCAACTGTTTTCAGTTGGGCTTTTCTTTTGGAAAATCCTCAATGGTGACGCGCACTTACGGCGTTTGCCTTGTGACTTTTCGTAAGCGCGAATTTCACCGCACCTAGCGCTGGTGCGTAAAGGAGTCGAGCATAGGCGTCCACTGATCATGGAGGTGGACACCTATGCAAGAGGGACGAACAGACTCAGAGTTTCATTTGGTCGTAACAGGCATCCGGCGTGATGGTCGGCGCCGCTACGACAAGGCTTCGAAGGCGGCATTGGCCAGGGCTTGCCTGGAGCCGGGCGTATCGCTGGCCGGCATGGCGCTTCGGCACGGCGTGAACGCCAACCTGCTGCGCAAATGGGTGCTCAAGTACCAACTGTCGAGCGACGCCACATCGCCCCTATCGCCTGCAGGTGCGTCAAGCGCATTCGTTCCGGTGCTGTTGGCTGACTGTGGCGTGGCCACGGTCGCCCAGGGCAAGCGCACGCCGATACGTCCTGGCGTTGCTAAAGTGCCACCGCCTACCACGGTGAGCGTGCCACCAGCGCGCTTGCGGGCGCAGATGCCCAACTGCGTCACGCTCGACTTTGAATGCACCGCCAGCGATGCGGTCCTGCTATCGACCGTCATTGAAACGCTGGGGCGCTGCTATGTTTCATCTGGACGCTGACCTGAAGGTGTACCTGCACCGGGAGGCCATTGATTTCCGCAAGAGCATCAACGGCCTGGCGGCGCTGGTCGAGCAATCGATGGGGCTTGACCCCTTTACAGGTGCTGCCTATGCCTTTCGTAATCGCCGCTGCGACCGCATCAAGCTGCTGATCTACGACCGCACCGGCTTCTGGCTGCTGATGAAGCGCCTGGAGCAGGATCGCTTCGTGTGGCCGCGGCGCACCCAGGCGGTGCTGGAACTGACGGCCGAACAGTTGCACTGGCTGCTCGACGGCATTGATATCGAGACCGTGCAGCGCCATCGATTGCGGCAATACCAGCACGTCGCCTAGCCAACATTGCCGACGACGGCGGCCCGACATTTTTTGCATTGTTACAATTTTACGTAAACCCATTTTGCCTCCCCAGCCGGTATCGTTGCATGCATGAGCGAACCGACCCCCTTCTCCGACTTGCCGCCTGAAGTGCAGGCCTACATCGGCGACCTGGAGTCGCGCAATGCGCAACTGTCAGCGCGCGTGCGCCAGCTCGAGGAGCAATTCCGCTTAGCGCAGCTCAAGCGCTATGCGCCCAGCAGCGAGAAACGCAGCGAGA
>Ga0326733_1000035_pt1 | contig 70205 bp, 62 predicted proteins | sample 14_GP2_308_FD_207946 | JGI IMG/M metagenome (GOLD analysis project Ga0326733, IMG submission 207946) | Glacier ice microbial communities from Ngari, Tibet, China - 14_GP2_30.8 | ecosystem: Environmental > Aquatic > Freshwater > Ice > Glacier | place: China: Ngari, Tibet | collected 2018-07-17
CACCAGCAACACCAGCAACACCAGCAACACCACCAGCAACACCACCAGCAACACCACCAGCAACACCACCAGCAACAACACCAGCAACACCAGCAGCAGCAACACCAGCAGCAGCAACACCAGCAACACCAGCAACACCAGCAACACCGGCAGCAAATGACACGCCGTCTAGGAGGCCGCAAGAATATGCAGAAACAGGCACCTCACATCCAAGCTATTTTGCTAAAGACGGATCGAAAACGGCTGAGTGGGCAAATGCAAGGGCAGCACTGCATGCCAACCCTAAGTTGGTTAACTCTACTAAATTAGAGGCGTTGGATAAGGCAACAGATCCAATGAACCTAAAAAATGTTAAAGATTCCGCTAAGATTTTGCTTGACGGAGGCAGCCTTTTTGCAGGTGATGGCAAGGCAAGTTATCGCGACCTTCTTACGATTGCATCTGGCAATGCAATTAAGGCTGGCGACAAATATGGCACGGGGAGAACTTATCAGCCAACACCTGCAGAAACTGCTGCTGCAAGTGTTTTGATTGAAAATTATCTAGCCAATGGGGGTAAAGGTGGAGGCTCTGCTCTAGATTTGATGCTTGATGGCGGTACAGACTTTAACCAGAAACATTTCAAAAATGTTCACGACAATATTAAAGCATAGCAGATATAAGTCTTGTAATTTCAGTTGATAAGCTCGTGCTTGGTGGTTTGCCTGTTGCAATAAACTTGTACTACCAAGCATGGCTTATCAATTGACAGCTTTTTTATGGCCAAGTGATTTTTGATCTAACGATACCTTCTTCAAGCTGCAACTCGTCGGCAACAGCCAGTACCGCTAATAACTACAGATTACGTTCTTGCATTACTGAGCGTGCGCATTGGCATTCGTCCTGCTACACCTGCCTATGCCTAATGCTTATGCCTTCACCACACCAATCAAGGAGCCACCGTAATAACAACGCTGGCACTCTTTTGATTGTTCGCCGCATCCAGTGCAGTTGCAGTCAAGGTATGCATCCCAAAACCGGCATTAAGTGTCATGCTGATAGTGCCACCCGAAACACTGGCAACTAGTTTTCCATCCATATGTAGCGAGGTGCGTGTTACAGCAACGTTGTCTGATGCGCTGACATTAACTCTGAATTTACGGCGCACCGTATCGCCATTTTTAGGCGCAACAAAACCGACTGTGGGTGCGATCGTGTCGATGTTGGAAGGAGCAGGCACCGCTTCGTAAGCACCGATGTCGATCTGAGCTGCGACGGGCCGTGCTTGGCCTGAGGCTGTGTGCCGATACTGCGCCGTTGGCGTAAGGGAGGCGCCGTTTGCGGTTAGTGCTGGCGTGGAGCCGGAGTCAATGACGAGCGTATCGGTTGGATGCAGATTGTAATTGGCCCGATCGATAAAGCCAGGGCTCATCGCCCGAAAATTAGTCTTGTCGATAGCACTGGCCTGGGTATTGACTGTGCCGACTCCGCCAAAAATATTATTTTGCATAACGATCGGCGTGCTAACAGTGCTCCCGGCTAAAACAAAGGTACCGCTGGTGCTTTGGTCGTTTAAAAACGTGTTGTTGACAACATAAAGGTCTTGGCCAGGGTTGCTGGCACCTTCGGCACCGTAAGCCAGCATCGCCGGGTTTTGATTGACGGCAGGTTGCTGAATCACATTGCCAATGACATAGCTGGTGCCGGCATTGGGCAAATCGATTTCATAACTCGGTTGGCCGGAAGCGGTTGACCCAGTCTGGCCGGCTGGCGTGCTGGAAAAGCGGTTGTAAAGAATATGGTTGACACGTGCCCGCGATTTTAAGTTGTGGCCGACGTGGGCGTCGTGAGAAAAGTTATGACGAAAGGTGAGGTTGCCAACATTAAAAATATAGACGTTATGGGAGTAGCCGTCGCCATAACCGTTGTAGCCGAATTCTGTAGTTTCAATGAGGATGTTGCTTGCTGTCGACAAGCCGCCCAGCACACCGTTTTCATTATCATGAATAAAGCTGCCGCGCAGGGTGAAGTGATCCCCTTCAAGCCGCAATGCTGCACCGTTTCGATCGGGCACTTTAGCACCAACCATTTCAACGTTTTCTACTACTACATTGCTGCCGATAATGACCCAGGTACCTTTGCCCATGGCATTGTTGCCGCCAGCGTCGATTTTTGGGCGTCCATTCACACCGCGAATCGTTAAATTACTCGCCACGACGCCGCAAACATCCCCGATGTAAGTTGCTGCATCGATCTCGATGATGTCGCCTGGAGCTGCTGCAGCAATTGCGGCACAAGGCTTGGTATAGGATTTTGTCGGCCCGACTTGCAGCGTGGCAGCTGCCACCGGCAGGACAACACCTGCACAGAACAGAAACAATACGTTGCTGGCGTAGCAATTGTGTGTAGACATTGTCGGCTCCCAAAAAAATAGTTAAATCCCACTGAAAATAAATTTCCCATGGGTAATATTTTATTGAAGGTATCAGAAGCCGCGCATCCAATGTTAATTTATGTTGAATTTAAGAAATATTTAGGAAAGAGAACTATGTTGTATAGGTTTGCATAGCTAGCTGTGTTATCCGAACTTGTTACTTCACCCGCACGCGCTTTCGCAAAGCCATATTCTGCGACTGTAATATCCCATCCACTCGCACTGATGCATCCCGCGCCAATGCATCGGCCAGTTCCCTATCAGGAAACGTTTCAGGCAGGCGGAACCCCAACCACGCGTAGGCTGAAAACAGCCGACACGCATCTTCAATATCCTGCAAATTATTTCCAGAGAATGCATGCGGATCGCGCTGCAGACTGCAGACCTTCTTTTTGGCCAATGCCCGCGCCCAGTTTTCCCAGGCTTGCTGCAACACGGGTATGCGGGAAGATAGCGGCACCAGAGACATCGTAAATTTCTCGGCAATGGTAAGAGGTAGGGTGTCAAGCCACAGCGCCCGTTCGCTTTGCTCTTCTGTGATGCGGGGCGTAAAAAACCCATCCGGCACATCGACGTTGTGCACAAAACGCTTGAGCAGACGGCTTAAAGATTGCTCCTTTGTCACGGCGGAAATACGGTGCAGGTGTTCCAGTGTGGGTGCTACGGAGAAGCCTTTTACTGCTAAAGGTAGATATTTTTCTTTCATCAGCGAGCGGATCACCTCATGGGTGTAATCGTCGTAGCCGGCAACGTAGCCTGCTTCATGTACGCCATAGCGCCCGGCGCGCCCGGCAATTTGCTTTGCCAATGCCGCGGGTAATTCTTCTTCATCCACACCGTTGTATTTCATGGACGTTGTCAGCACGACGCGTTCAATCGGCAGATTCAAGCCCATGGCAATGGCGTCAGTTGCCACCACAATATCGGCCGAGCCATCACGAAAGCGCGCTGCCTGTGCCTGGCGCACCTCTGGCGAAAGGTTGCCGTAGATGGTCGCCACTGAAAATCCTTGCTCGGCAATCATGTCGCGCCACATCAATACGTTGCGCCTGGAAAACGCGATAACGGCGTCGCCACGTCGTAAATTGCGCAGCTTGCGTACGGAAACAGGCTCCACCGTTAGCGGGCCCTTGCGCTTTAAAATTTGCACCTCCAGCGGGCATTCCAAACGAGCAGCCAAGGCTTCGACCGCCCGCCGTGCTTCCAGCGCACCAAGCAAATACACGGTTGTTGCCGGTGCGCCGCATACTGCCGCAGTCCAGGCAGCGCCCCGGTCACGGTCGCCGAGCATTTGAATTTCATCAATCACAGCAACCTCGACCCGGTGATGTGAATCGAGCATTTCAACCGTGCTGGCGGTATGTGTGGCGTCTTCAACGATGCGGCGTTCTTCACCGGTGATCAGGTTGACTTTGAGCGGCTCGCCACGGCGCTTGGCAGCACGCAAGCGTTCAAAGTTTTCTAAAGCGAGCAGCCGTAGTGGAGCTAAGTAAACACCGCTTTTTGCATTGATCAAGGCTTCCATTGCCTGATGGGTCTTGCCGGAATTGGTCGGGCCGAGCAGGGCGATGAAGCGTCGTGGCAGCCGGCGTGCCATCTCGAACGATTCCGGATATTGCGCCAGGTTGATGCTTTCCTTGGTAAGCGTTGCCTGTCGTGTTTCTTGTTGCCGCTCGATGGCATGCTCCAAGCGCTGCCGGATGCGATCAAATGTCTGGCCAGCCGGGCCGGCAATCGTATTGCCGGCTAGTGTGCCCAGGAATGCCATCGGATCCAGGTCGGCCTCCTCAGCCTGGTTTGCGATATTGGTGGCAAACTCAATCACGATAGCGTGCAGTGCATCCCTGGCCTGCGACGTGGCGCGCTCCCGAATCAGCTCGATCTGGTTTGCCGGGCTCATCTTTCGCCATTTACTGGGCTTGGCAAGCACGCCCTGGGTGGGAACCAGAGAGTAGGGCACTTCAAGCATGCCGATAGTTGCTGTGCCGGCGAAGCGGAGCATCACGCTGCCTTCGAGCTTTACCAGCTCAGCATTGCATCGGAATGCTTCGTGTTCGGGCAGGAGGCTAGAATCGGACTCTTGGGTAGTGCTATCGAGCTTTGGAAAGGCGGAGGAGGATGTCATGCCTCGTATTTTGCCATGCCAGCTTGTAAGCATTTAAAAGCGCGTTCCGCTATCTGACTGCGACAGGCCAAGTTTTTCTGATGGATTGACGATAATTTTTAACAATCAAATCGGCCTACGCAATCCAGCTAACCTGCTTCTCACATAATTGCTTAATGTTATCGGCCAGTTATTATCTTAAACTAAGGAACAGCGCTGGCAGCCCCTACATTTTTTTCAGGCATCGTTGAGTGCATCTTGATCGATCATGGTGGTATTGCGGCCAGCGCGCATCAGGTCGGTCACCGCAGCCTGTTTTGTTGCGATGCGCATGGGGCGCCCTTCTATCAACATAGTGCGTTCAATCAGCTCCACCAGCGGGCGTTTTGTGTGCCTGAATTCGATTAGTCCGTAGGGAGTGTTGTATGACCCGCTCGCATCGGTAGTCATCAACGTCAAATAATAGTTAGGGTATAAATCACTCAAATACAGATTTTGGTAAATCTGGCTGCGCTTCTTGCATTTGCATGCTGTTTGTCTTCTTTGCCAGTGCAAGCATTGCCCATTACACCATCTCGCTAAAGTGCTGCAAATTATGTGATTGACTATGCTGAAGGCAGGCTAATTAGGGCGTCGCAGGCGCTGTAAACGGCCATAAATAAGCACGTGTCCCTGCATCTCCAGCAGCACGACTATCGTTTGTGCGGCATCGACACTGTCGCCGATTACCAAAACGCGGCGGGACGGTATTTGCTTGTCAGGGCCCTTCAGGGCCTCGATCATTTCGCGCTTTTCCTCGAGCTTTTACGCTGTGACGTCCACTGCGATGCCGTCAAAGTGGATTGGGCTGCCGTCGTCGGCATGATCCGTACCGCCGAGCGCGCGAATCCATTTCACCTCACCGGTTGCAGGATGCTTGGTGCGGTAGATGATGTCGTATGCGTTTCGACTGCTGATTGATACATCAATGGCAGACCGTGTTAATTCCCGATCCTCTGGGTAGATCCAGTTATGTGATGCGCGGCAATTATATGATCTCGCCAGCTCGCGCATTCTCAGAGTGGTTTTGTTAATAAATATGAATTAGATGCCATGCGTTGCGCACCAAATCGTTAAATGATGGTCTATCAAGAGCTCGGCGTCTGCCGCATTTAACAGGAGAATCACCATGACGATTGAAAACATGTTGTTAAGAACGTATGCCAATTTTGAAAAGGCGCAAGCCGCACGCAGCGCATTAATTGCTGCCGGCTTTCCGCAAGACAGCATTTCTTTTACTGCAAAAGAAGACGAGGCGGGGCCAGTAACCGGCAGTTTTGCAATCGACAAGGCGCAACATGCCGACACCGATCGGCCCAAGCCAAATTTTATGGAAGGTTATGACCCCAACGAAACGCAGAGCGCCACGCCGGTGGATTGGGGACGCAGCTATTTGCTCACAGTCGATGCGCCAGACCAGATGCACATGCAGCAGGCGGCAGAAATTGCCGAGCGCTTTGGTGGGGTTGACATTAACGCAGTCACTGATCGGGCAAGCGTGGCTTAAACGCCTTTATGGCGGCTTCCGGTTTTTAAATCAATTCGGTAAGGCAAGCCTTTTTCAATAATGGGCAAGCTGTCTGGTGGTTCATCGCCAGCCAGTGCGCCTGACACATCCAGCAAAGCCTCTGCTTTGCGCATCAACATGTCGGAACGTTCATAAACATTGGGGCAACCGGTCTCCTTGATCAGACTTTGCACAATCGGTACTTTCCAGGCATCTACTCCAGCGGCTAGGAACTGGCAAACCAGGTACCCAGGTTTGCCGGTAAACCAGTCAACCACCAAGCCTGGCAAACCATCTTCTTCCGCTTTAATTGCGTGCAGTAACTGGCCCTTATCCGACAGCCGCAATTTCATTGGCACTCGTTTAGCCAATGCCTGCTGCACCCGGCGTTTGATGAATGCATGGTCAATTGCTTCTGCCTCATCGAAGCTCCAAACCCTTGCCCGAATTTGCGAAGTTGGATTAAACGCCGCCCGCGCAAGAAACTGGCCCGACGACGATTGCACAATTGCCGTTGCACCCGATTGCAAACGCTCGCCCGGTTTGCCATCCACCCGGTCGACTGCAGAAATGTAGATATGGCATTGACGCTCGAGCAGGCTTTTTTCTTTGCCTTGTTTGATGGTGATGGTAAGCATGATTTTTTGGATAAGTTAATCTTTTTTCGAGGAGCGTGATTATGTACCTGCTTTGTAAAGATCTTGACGCTCAAATAAAAACGGGCTTTTTAATAGGAGGGTTATAGATACCCTCCCCATTTTTTATTTGGTTTGCAATTTTTATTTTTAAAGAGTAGATTAACTCCATTAAAGGAGTATTCATGTCCCTTGCACTGGCTTACCCAAGCAGTCGTTTTGCACCGGTTTTCCTGATCGATCTATCTGCCAAGGCAGAGCGGGAGCGTCTTACCCCCGCAGCACTTAAAGGTTTCTACAAATTGATTGCTGCCTGGAGTATTCGGGACGAGGAGGCGAGGGAGCTCTTGGGAGGCGTCTCAAGCAGCGCTTTTTACGAGTGGAAAAAAACGCCTCCGCGTGCACTCGATATTGATCGCATCACTCGTATTTCCTATCTGGTGGGCATTTACAAGGCATTGCATATTCTTTATGGCGACGAGCTTGCAGACCGTTGGGTCTCTATGCCTAACACCAATTTTATTTTTGCAGGCCGTACGCCGCTCGCGTTTATTCTTAGTGGGGGAATACCCGCCATGCAAACCTTGCGAAGGCTGCTCGATGCGCGGCGCGGTAGTGTCTGAATTTCGATGGTGTCATCTTCTTACCCGCCGCTCACGGCACTGCGCGCATTTGATGCCTGCCGACTGATTCCTTCCCGCTTTGCTGACACTAATGATTCAGTACTCTCGCCATTGGCTGAAACGAATGCCGAACTAACGGCATTATTCGAAATTGATAATGCAACTAACGATCGATTAATTGCCGAATCAGGCAACAGCGTAGGCATTGGTATTGATGAATTGGTCTTTGGCGTACCGCATTTTCATATTATCAACGCTGCGTTTTCTTATGCGCGTCCGGAAGGTAGTCGATTCAATAATAGTGAACGGGGTGCGTGGTATTGCGCCTTGACGCATTCGGCTGCTTTGGCAGAAGTAATCTTTCATAAAACGGTGGAATATCAGGAAATCAATTATTTCCACGATACGGTACGCTATCAGGAATTTCTGGCTGACTTTAGTGCCAGTTTTCATGATTTACGCAACGATGGGCGTTTCCAGGCTTGCTTAAGCCCGACCACTTATATCGCTTCCCAAGCATTGGCTGAATCGCTGTTGCAGCAACAGTCATTGGGCATTATCTACCCGAGCGTACGAAAAAAACGCGGTACCAATATTGCGTGTTTTCGACCTGCACTGGTAGGAAACGTGCGTAAAGCAAAGATACTCCAATTGCGGTGGAGCGGCGGGACGACGCCCTCAGTTGAAACTATCGTGCCTGATGCGTGATTTGATTGCCCTCTGATTACCAACACCACCCCGGCAAGGCATAAGACCATACCGAAAAAACCGCTCATGCCCGGCTGGTAATGTTCGAATCGCATGGAAAGCAGGACAGAGACTACGGGAATCAATACGCCGACCATGGAAGCCTTGGCAGGGCCGATACGGTTAATCAAGACAAAGTAAGCACTGAAAGCGAGCACGGAGCCGAACAGGGCAAGGTAGAGCATCGCAACCCAATACGCCGGTGTAGAGGGCAGTGCCCATTTTTGGCCCGTTACAGCCACCAGTAACGCCACAAACAACGTCCCCCACAACATTGCCCACGCCGTCGTCACACAGACATTGTTTTGATGCATACGCCCGACCTTGACCGACACCATATTGCCTGCTGATGAAAAAATCGTCGCTGCCAAGGCAAATGCCAGCCCCACCAGTAGCTTGTCTCCGGCGGTGCTGCCGGTTGTAATGGCGTGCCAGGCAGCGGCCAAAGGTTCAGAAAACAAGAGCACCATGCCACTCATTGATAGCACTGTTGCGCTTACCATCTGCCAGGTGATGCGCGTTCCAAAACACAGCCGAGCGCCGATCGCATTCCAAAAAATCACTAAAGAAAACAGAACTGCCACTAGCGCCGACACCAGATAGCCTTCGGCGATATAAGTGCACACGTAAGCCAACCCAAAATTAAGCACACCTTGAAGCATTAATAACGGCTGACGCTGCCATTCAATCCAAATCTGCTGCTTGCGCAAGGCGCACCAGGCAAACAACAGGATGCAACCCAGGCCAAAGCGGTACACCACCGAAACCGCAGGCGCGACTTCACCCAACTGGACAGTAATCACCAAAAAAGTCGAGCCCCAAATCAAGACTGACAATATAAAAAGCAATGAGGTAGGCATGGGAAGCAATCAAATGATGTCGCGCTTTAATTGTCCCACAGTAAGTTTCTACATGTAAATATTGTTTATGCGTGCGAGCGTTTTTGCGCAGGAAGTTGTTTTCCTGTCGGTACTCCATGGCTGTCATGACTGGCTTGCAAGGCGATTTGCCGTGCCAGATCGCGGGAACGGGTTACATCATGAAATACCACTACTTTTCCGACAACGCAATGCATGCGGTCACGGATTGCAGCAGTGGAGTCTTCGATAATATATTCACTGCCATCCCGGGCAATCAACACATTATTGCGAGAGAGTTCTTCTGTGGCTGTATCAGCAGAAAAACGATTCCTTGAAACCGGCACATAACGATTTTCTTCAATAATATTGCTTATATTAAAAACTTCTGGCAAATCCCTGCCACGGGCTTCTTCTGCGCGCCAACCTGTCAACACCTCTGCAACCAGGTTCATATATTCGACCCGACCCTCGCGGTCTGCAGTGATGACGGCATCCCCAATCGATTGCAGCGTCAGTTGTACTCGCTGCTTTTCTGCCGACAAGCATGAAAGGGCATCGTCACGTTCGGCGGCGCTGCTTTGCAAGGATTGCGCCATACGGTCAAATGCCAGAGCCAGTTCACTGATTTCTTCGCGCCCGTAGGCAATGCCACTGCGACTGGCCAAGTCACCATCGGCAATACGCCTGGTAGCTGCTACCAAAGCATTGACGCGATCAAGAATGGTGACGTTGGCTACGAACCATGCCGTCAACAGCGCCAAGATGGCGGTAACAGTCAACGCGAGCAGACGGTCTGTTTGCCCTTGGTTGGCTGATGCCACAATATCGGCTGTAGGAATACCGATGCTGACCGTATAGCCAAAATTCTCCGTAGTGGCAACCGGTGCAAAGGCGTGTAGCCGCTTTATTCCATCAGCGCCGGTGATCTCGGCGGTACCAAAACCAACTTTCAGCATCAGGTCCAACAGCGTTTGTTCTGCGCGCGTGCCGATCCATTTTTGCGGGTCGGGACGACGGGCGATGATGGTGCCCTTGCTATCGGTGGTTACCAACACTGCATTGGCTGGGAAATCAATATCGGTTGCAAACTGGTCGAGCGCCTTTAAATCAATCGAGGCAAACACCATGGCAACCATCGTGCCTTCACTATTGAGGATGGGGTAGGTGGCATTAATTACATGCTTTCTGACGATGCGCCCAAAAATATGGTCACCGATAGCGAACTGACCGGTAGCCAGTGTTTTTTTAAAGTTTGAACGGTCACTCACGTTGACCTGGTTTTGGGTTTCCACGGCGCTGCAACGTAAGTCCCCGTTCAGGTCAAATACGCCTAAATTGACGTAGGTACCATTTTTTTTCAGCATTGTGCGCAAAGTGAAGGCACAGAGGCCAGGGTCGCGCATCAAATCCGGCACATCTGACAATGCCAATAGAAACTGCCGCATCGCTTCTAGTGTTTTGGCTTCGCTCGCTGCTGCCACACCTGTCAGCCGTTGCAACGCTGCCTCAGCGACCGCAATAGCGTGTTCTCGCTCGCGCATGGTGCTGTATATCGTTAGAACGATCGGCGGCAACAGCGCTAATACCACTAGCAACAGTAAGCGTGCTCGAAGGCTGCCCAGTCGATCCAGTAAAAATATGCGGCGAATGATTGGTGGCATAGATAATGTTAACTACATGGATAATGTTTACGATTCAATGTTAAATATTCGGCACTGGTTGTGGACTTGTTAAAAAATTCCTAAGGAATTATTTAATGCAAAAGTAGCTCAAAACGTTAAATTCGGTTAAAACATTAACACACAGTAACAATAAACAGGGCTGATTACGCATCCGGGTTCGACATTTGGTCAGAAATTAAGCAATTTTCTAAGCCTAAGCATTACAACACCTGTAACAAATACAAACGCTTTACGTTAAGCTTTGCCCTGCACTACCGAGGTTCGCTAAAATTCTTTTTGCCCATTCATCAAGGAAAATCCATGGCTACTGTTTCTGCAATGCAGGCACCTAAAAATCTTTTGCAACGCACTGTCGCTGCAGCTACTGCCGCTGCATTGAGCGTCCTACTGGCAGGATGCGTTTCCCATCTTGATATGCAGCCAATCGGTACGGTTCAATTGACGGGTGAGCAGGAAGTGCCTGCAGTAAAAACCACAGCCATCGGCAGCGGTGTTATTAAAGTCACCAGCACCAAAATGATCAGCGGCAGCGTCACAACCACCGGTATCAATGCCACTGCAGCACATATCCACCTCGCACCAAAAGGAAGTAATGGCCCGGTTATCGTGCCAATGACAAAAACTGGTGAAACACAAACCGGTGAAGCGATCTGGGCCATTGCCCAAAACACCCGCCTGACCGATACCCAATATGTGCACTATGTGGCTGGCGATCTTTACGTCAATGTTCACAGCGAGGCATATCCGGCTGGTGAAATTCGGGGGCAGTTGCTTGCCAATTAGTGATTGCGCAAAACCGCCTGTCAATTCTGTAATCGTCGTCGGTGGTGGGCCAGCGGGGTTGATGGCTGCTGAAGTATTGCGCGCTAAAGGCTTACAAGTCGCGCTTTACGACACCATGCCCACACCGGGGCGCAAATTTTTGCTGGCCGGCAGGGGAGGCCTTAATCTTACCCATGCAGAGCCCACGACTGATTTCCTCACCCGGTTTGGCCAAAGCAGTGTTTGCATGCAACCGATGCTTGAATCATTCGACAACACCGTATCGCGCGATTGGGTGCATCAATTAGGCATCGAAACATTTGTCGGTAGTTCGCAGCGCGTCTTTCCCGTTGGAATGAAGGCCGCGCCTTTGCTACGCGCCTGGTTACACCGTTTGCGCAGTGCAGGCGTGATGTTTCACACACGGCATCGCTGGCTAGGTTGGCAGGATCAACCCGGAAGGGCACTGCGTTTTGCTACGCCGGATGGCGAGATTAATGTGTGCGCCGATGCGGTAGTGCTGGCATTAGGCGGAGGTAGTTGGGCACGCTTAGGCTCGGACGGCGCATGGGTGCCCATATTGCAGGGCGAGGGCGTTGATGTAGCGCCATTGGAACCCGCCAACTGTGGTTTTAACGTTGCCTGGAGCACCCATTTTCAAGAGCGCTTCGCTGGCCATCCTTTAAAATCCATTCGTGCCAGTTTTCATGATATCCATGGCACAAGGCATGAACGCACCGGCGAGATGATGATCACGTCAACAGGCGTTGAAGGCAGTTTGATTTACGCCTTCTCTATAGAATTAAAGAAATTAATTGCAACTAACGGTCATGCAATAATCACCCTAGACCTTAACCCCGGTCGATCAATTGAACGGGTGGCCAGCGAAGTCTCCCATCCACGCGGGTCAAGATCGCTGTCAAGCCATCTACAAAGCCGTGTCGGCATTCACGGCGTAAAAGCCGGTTTATTAAGAGAAGTACTGGGCAATGATGCCTTGCATAACCCCGCATTACTCACGCAAGGCATCAAATGTTGTCCACTCAGATTAACATCGACAACTTCCCTAGATAAAGCGATCAGCAGTAGCGGCGGCGTGTGTTTTTCAGCACTCAACGAACACTTGATGATACAAGCCCTGCCGGGAGTATTCTGCGCTGGTGAAATGCTCGATTGGGAAGCACCCACCGGGGGATACCTTTTGACTGGATGTTTTGCCACCGGCCGCACGGCTGGGCAGGGTGCAGCAGATTGGCTTGCAAACAATGCATCTGATAGAGTGCCGACATGCGCCCTTTAACTCTTGACCGGATCCTGCAATCACAAGGATTTGGCAGCCGTAATTATTGCCGCCAGCTCGTTGCTGACGGAAACGTCACGGTCGATGGCAACGTCTCGACCGATATTCGCATCGGGCATTCTCCTGAAAACTTTTGGTTTTCAGTATTTGGCGAGAAATGGCTTTACCGGGAGCGCGTCTATCTTGCGATACACAAACCTGAAAACATCGAATGTTCAAGGAAACCTAGCCACCATCCCGGTGTGTTAAGCCTGCTGCCCGAACAATTTACCTGGCGCGACGTGCAACCGGTAGGCCGTCTCGACCATGACACGACTGGGTTATTGCTAATGTCAGACGACGGCGCCTTCATTCATGCGCAATCGTCACCAAAGCGGCATGTCCCGAAGTATTACCGAGCCACTACCCATGATCTAATCACACCCGCACTGATTCAAGAGTTGCTCACCGGCGTCAAGCTGCATGACGAGCCGGCACCACTGGCAGCGCTTAGCTGCAGCATGATCGACGCATACAATGTAGAAATTGTATTGGAGCAGGGAAAATACCATCAGGTAAAACGCATGCTGGCTGCGGCCGGTAACCACTGCACCGCTTTAAAGCGCCATGCAATCGGGCGCTTGACGCTGGCGGCACTGGCGTTAGAAGAAGGGGAGTGGTGCTACCTGGAAGCTGCAGACCTAGAATTACTGCGCCCGCTACCAATAGCTTGCGCCACGTAACTTTTTAGATGACTTCCCAGGTTGTTTTCAACGGCTACTTCACAGGTTACTTCTTACGTGTAGCCAGGTAGATGGCAACGCCAATCACGGCGATCACGATCATTTCAGCACCAACAATCACATACTGCATGGTAAATTCGCTAAGCAGTTTTTCGTTGCCCCTTGGCTGGCTTGGGCAAGCGACGCTTCACCGTCGACTCAGCCACTATTACATCCGTTTCACCACGCAACATCCGATGAACACGCATCGCATCTGCGGTACGGTTGACTGTCTCACGAGCGTTCAAGAAAACCATGATGGTGCTGCGCCCAGCATTTTGAACGCGCATGACGATGCAACGTCCAGCCTCGCGGGTAAAGCCGGTTTTAGAAAGCAAAATATTCCAGTTACGGTCGCGTACCAAATGGTTGGTATTGCGATACTGCATCGCCTGGCCGTTCACGTCGATAACATCACCCCCAACAGTCGTGATGCGGGAGATATCGCGGTAATGCGACGCCGCGATCGTCAGTTTAGCCAAATCATGGGCAGTAGAGGTGTTATGCGGAGACAAGCCAGTAGGCTCTTCAATGTTGGTGCGGCGAAGCCCAAGTGCTAAGGCCTTTGCTCTTACTGCAACCAGAAACTGGCCCATGCCGCCGGGATAGGTACGCCCCAATGCGTGCGCGGCACGGTTGTCGGAAGACATCAGCGCGAGCTCAAGCAATGTGGAGCGGGCAAATGATGCGCCAACCGGCACCCGGGAAGAGCTGTGTTTTAAGTAGTCGACATCTTGGTCAACAATTACAACTTGCTCTTGCATATCGAGCTTGGCGTCTAGAACCACCATTGCGGTCATCAATTTAGTGATGGAGGCGATCGGTACGATGTCGGTTGCGTGTTTTTCTAATAAAACAGCGCCGGTATCTTCATCAATTACGATCGCATGCCGGGAGCCCAGATCCACGGCGCTTGCCTGAAACGCAACAGCCGTTAGCATCACCAATAAATAGGGACGGATCATGCGAGCTCCTGAAAAAAATTTACTTAGAGCAACTATGATATACGGTAATGCGCCAGGGCCGCTGTATTTTTCGCGAAATTCAGCACGGTATTACGCTGTTTTTGCAACAGCAATCGACGGCAGAAATGAAAATTTTGGTTTGAGCAGGAAAAATTCGCCTATGGACAGCTAGCTGGCCTGCAAAACAATGCACCGAATCAAATCAATGTAGGGCAGTAATTTTACATAACATACATTATAAGTAATTTAATGGGGGAAAATTGCTGGGGAGTTTTTACTATATTTGGCATGTGACTGCATCCATACCGGATGCAGTGCACGGTGCGACGTGGTCGCGGATATGGTGAAGGAACAACTAGCGCCGTCGCGCCTGGTTCCATCCATATCCGCACGAACCCAGAACGCAGCACGCTCGGCCACGGCAGTACTGCGCGGGTCGCTCATGATTAAAGTCTGGGTACGCCGCCGTTGTGCTGCAGGCGGCTGCGAAATTGTGTCATCTAATGTGTAGAGCGGCGCCTGGCTATGAAACTGAAAATGGGGCCATATTGCAGATCCAGCCCAAACGTTCGAAGGCCTTACATTCTCTTGCTCTAGAAAGGTAGCTTGGGTTGCCCTTTCCTCTGGTGACTCTTCCCGTTCTGCAACGATCGGCACTGGCGTTACCGGTTCAGGTCTTACCGGTTGAACAACGCGGCCAGCGTCTTTTTCACGCAAAGAGCCAACCAACAAAATCAGCCCATCGTCTACACCATTCTTTTCCAACCGACGATTAAATAATGGTGGCTGATAACTTGTCAGAATCGGCAATGCTGCTTCGCCAGTCACTGCGCTGGAAGAATCTGAAGGCTTTTTGTTTGAAGATTGCTCACCTTGAGAAGAATCGGATTGATTCCCGCCTCGCCATTGCGATACTGCTTCAGGGTTATCACCAGCAGAAAATTGAGCAGGATTGCTGGTCGATGTCGGTATAGATGATGGTGCCGATGTTTCATTAGCACCGATCGTATGGTCTTGATGCGTCGCTGCCCAAGTGCGTTGACGCTCAACAGACTCTCTTGAGGTGCTCTCGAACACCCTGTTTTCATTTTCTAAAGCCAAACCAGTCGAAGAAATTGCACCAGAGCGATTTGTCGTGCCTGACCTCCCTACCCCGGGCTGAGCTGCAATGTCAGCTCCTTGGCTAGATAATGTGCCATCTGCAGCAAGACTTGCAGGAATAATGACTTTAGCGCGCTGTAGTGACGAATTTGTCGTGCCCAACCGCGACGAGACTTGCGAACCAGATGTTGCTGATCCAGATTCTGCCGGTAACAGGCCAAGCTCTCGAAGTTGGGCCATGTTGAGCCCATCGTCGGCAGTCTTTATTTTGGCTGGTTTGCTCTGCAGTGGCGCTGACGGAGATGGCGTCGGTGTACCGCCGGCAAGGGAAGCAATTAAATCGGCGCCGGCTACGCCCATCGCAGCGGAGACTACCGGAACCACAATCTTGGTTGTTGGCACAACCTGCTTTGGCCCCGATTCAGGCCGTATGTGTTCTCGCTCGGCGGCAGCTGTTGCTGTCGCCGGCGCAGTGCTATTGGCATTTGCTGCGTTATTTCCACCCGCAGGTTTATCAGGTGCGGTGGTGGGAGACGATGCACGCTGCGTCGTATTCTGAATAACGCCTTGCAGCAAGCCCCCCACCATCCTGGTTAATCTCGAAAACGGGTTTTGTGGAGGTATCTTTGAGCGCGAATCAATTGTCGCATTTGCATTGGCAGGGACACTGTTTGTTGCGTCGGCGTTCGGTGCTAAAAGACCTGCCGCATTGGGAAATAGCGTTGTCGTAGGCTTTTTAGTGTCCTGCACGATACTGGAAGTATTTCCAGCCATCAAATTATTTAGCCCGGTATTTTCTGCAACGGATAATTCAGTCTGAATTTCAGTCACTATCGGCTCTGGCTCACCCGCGACGAGATCGACGGATTGCGGTCCGCCGGATACTGCATCGCTTTGGCTGCCAATTTTCATGAAATCTTTTTTCCGACAATGCTGATGCGTTTCGCGAAAATCATACTCCAGTACAGACTAATCGAACGCCGCATTTGCTTGCAGCCTGTAAGCGAATTCTTGGCTTTTAAAACGAATGTAAGAATGGGCGGAGAGCTGTGTTTATCGAATTAATACTACGCCCTACAGGTCGTCATTACAATATAAAAACGCAATCTTTTTGGTTGTTGTAAGGCAATAATATTTTTTTAAAAAATCCTTTAACCCTTCAGAGTTTCCCATTAACCTGTTAAAAGTTTCCATAATTAAACATTGTTGCAGATTGCTTTGACGTTGCGATTCACGAATGTTCACTTGGACAATTCAGCGTTTTCAGCAGGAGTACGCATGCAAGTTTGTCATTTCCCCAAACAATATCGGTCGTTGGTTGCAACCAGAGTGTTTGTCGTCATGTCTAGCCTGTTTCTGGTCGCATGTGCCTCACTGCCAGACATTCGAGAGTTGCCACAACGCCGTGATGTTAATTCCAGCCCTACCATTGAAAACGGCAACGGCAATCTCTCAAAAAGCCGCGCGCGTTCATTGTTGTTGCAACGAGTGCGAGGCACTCGCAATGATGTTGCGAAGCTGGCATCGCTAGAAGAAGCAGCTACAGGCAGCCCCTTAATTGCAGGAAATCGCACCACCCTGCTTTTTGACGGGCCGGAGGCAATGGGTGCAATGCTTGGAGCAATCCGCAATGCGCAAGACAACATTAACCTGGAAACCTATATTTTTGATGCAGATGAGCTGGGTTTGCAATTTGCGGAGCTGTTGATTGAAAAACAACGTGCCGGTGTGCAAGTCAATATCCTTTACGACAGCATTGGATCGTTGGCCACACCGCTTGCTTTCTTCGACCGTATGCGCGCTGCTGGTATCAAGGTCATTGAATTTAATCCCGTCAATCCATTGCGTCGACTAGGTAGCTGGCGTTTAAACAATCGTGATCACCGTAAAATTTTGGTAGTGGATGGCAAAATTGCTTTTACCGGCGGCGTTAATATCACTGAAGATTATTCCCAAAGCTCTTTGTTTCGCTCAGGTGGCTCAGGAAAAAAACGTTCCGGCACTGTTGGATGGCGCGATACCCATATTCAGTTAGAGGGACCGGCTGTAGCGTCCATGCAATTACTTTTTTTAAAAGCATGGGCAAGCCAGCAAGCAGGCGAAATTCCGGATCGCGAATATTTTCCGGCGCTTGAGGAAGTTGGCGACAAGCTGGTACGTGTGCTTGGTAGTGAGCCAGGCGGTGATTTTGAAATCTACAAAGCTTATGTTATTGCCATTCAAGAAGCAAAAAAGTCAGTGCATTTGACCGCCGCATATTTTGCACCGGATGCACAGTTGCTTGCTGCAATCAAGGCAGCTGCCCAACGCGGTGTAGATGTCAAAATCATTTTCCCTAGTATTTCCGATATGGGCCTGGTATTCCACGCGGGCCGATCGTTTTATACAGAACTGCTGGATGCTGGCGTACAAATATTTCAGTTGAAAGCATCAGTGCTACATGCCAAAACTGCCGTCGTTGATGGTGTCTGGTCGACTGTTGGCTCGTCCAATATGGATTTGCGTAGCTTTTTGCACAATAGCGAAGCGAATTTAGTTATTTTGAGTAGCGAATTTGGCGTAACGATGGAAAGTGCTTTCGCCGAAGATTTAAAAAACTCGTTGCCTGTCGATAAAAAGGCCTGGTCGGAAAGGCCAATCGACCAACGGGTCAAGGAATGGGCAGCACGCAACTTTGAGTATTGGTTGTAAGCTGGTGTTGATTTTGACTTTTGGTTTTATTGTTAAAAACATTTATAGAGATTGATAGTTGCAAATTTACGCGTCTATCAACACACTTGTTTTGATGCCGTCTGCTCTACATTGCCAACCATTCCTTGTGGACACTGTTTGCATTGCTAAATGCTGTGGGCGACCCTTCAAATACGGTTTCTCCCCGCCCTAATACATAAATCCGTTGTGAGAGATTAAGTGTTATTGAAAGCCGCTGCTCGATCAATAAAATCGCTATGCCGCGGGTTTTCAGGGTTTTGAGGTAATCCTCGATCATTGGGATGATCGTCGGCGCCAAGCCTTCTGTTGGTTCGTCAATCATGATCAACTCTGGATTTCCCATTAATGTTCTACACAGCGCCAGCATTTGCTGCTGCCCTCCAGACAATACCCCGGCCTTGGTAAGACGTCGTGATAGTAATTGCGGAAATAATTGATACGCGTCTTGCAACAGCCATGGCTGCAACCTACCAGCGCCAACCTGCTTTGTCTTCATTCCTAAAAGTAGATTTTGTTCAACCGTTAAGCTGCCAAATATCTGCCGGTCTTCCGGTACATATCCAATTCCCCTGCAAGCGAGCTGGAACGATGGCAAGCCAAGTACCTGTTCATTTTTAAACCGTATCGAGCCAGTTGCTCTCACCTGCCCCATGATGGCTTTGACCAACGTGGAGCGGCCAGCGCCGTTGCGACCTAGAACGCTTACGATTTCACCTTTGCCCAGGTGAATATTTACCCCTCGCAGCACATGGCTCTTGCCGTAAAAAGCATGCAGGTCTTTGACTTCAAGCAGCATGCGTATGGCATAACGGCAGATTTTGGCCAAGGTAAGCACGTTGCACTAATGGGTTCATGCGCACATTGGCTGGTGTGTCACAGGCAATGATTTCTCCTTGCACCAAAACGGCGACCCGATCCGCCAAGCTAAAAACAGCCTGCATGTCATGCTCCACCATCACCAGTGTTTTACCAATTGTCACGTTGCGTATGAGCTCAATTGATGCATCAGCTTGCGCTCGGTTCAACCCTGCGGTGGGTTCATCGAGCAAAATAATGTCGGCATTACCGGCGATTGTGATACCGAGTTCCAACGCACGCTGCTCCGCATAACTCAGCAAACCGGCCGCTTTCGAGCGGCGGTGTGCCAGACCGATCTGTTCCAAAATTTCTTCGACACGTTTTGCCACGGTAGGTAACCTATTCAGGCGGCGCCAAAAACAGTAGCGAACTCCGCATCCCCAGAGCACCGCACAGCGCAGGTTATCGTGAACACTCAAGCGAGAAAAGATACTGGTTGTTTGAAAACTGCGCGCCAGGCCAAGGCGGTTGATGGCTTGGGGCGTCAAGCCATTGATTTTTGTGCCATGCAAATATATGTCACCGGTAGAAACTTTCGCAAAGCCAGACAACAGATTCAACAGAAGAGATTTGCCGGCGCCGTTTGGGCCAATAATGGCCCAACGCTCCCCTGCAGGTATCTGCAACGTCAGGCCACGCAGGATGGCAACTGGGCCGAAACGCTTATCCAGTGCAATTATCGATAGCGCCGGCACATTCATGGCGGTACCCGGTCGGGTGATAGGTCATGGTGTGCGGTATGCCAAACGCGCTGAAAATTAGGGCGTGCCAAGTAAAATCCAACCACCCCAGCAATTAAAAGCGCGATGGCAACGTACCAGCTAGCACCCCGCGCAGGCGCCAACTCCAGCCCAAAAACCTGCATGACTGCATGATCTGCCATGCCATGCGAGAGCCAATAAAGCATCTCAATCATCAACACAATGGCCACTACAGCCATCAATGATGCAGCGATAATTGCCAATTGCCACGGCAACACGCGCCCAAGTCTGCCGGACTTGGCCAGCGGCAAATGCAGGGCCAGCACACCAGTGATGCCGCCGGGTGCGTAGCGCACAATCAACATAAAAAATAGACCAAGATAAAGATGCCATGCCGGTGTTATATCGGATAACGCCACCGTCAGCAAAACACCGATCAGTGCACCCACCATAGGCCCAATAAAAAAACCGGCACCACCAATAATGGTAAACAACAGAATTGCACCAGAACGTGTCGCACTTACACTTTCCGCGCTGACACTTTCAAAATCAATCGCCGATAAAGCACCTGCAATACCTGCAAAAAATGCCGATAGAATCAGCGTTAGATAACGTACGTACTGAGGGTCAAAGCCAATTGATTGAACGCGCTCATGATTGTCGCGCACCGCATTAATCAATCGCCCGAGCGGCGTGGCGGTAAAGCCAGCCATTGCCGCCGTGCTGAGAAATAACCACAACGCAATCAAATAATAGACTTCGCGCTGCGAGCCGTAGTCGACTCCCAGAACGGTCGGGGCAATTACCCGATTAGTCGAAATTCCACCTTCGCCACCAAAAAATTGGGGGAATACCAACGTACTGGCAAATACCAGTTCAACCAAACCAAGGGTGATCATGGCAAAGGTGGTGCCGGATTTTTTTGTCAATACATAACCCGACACGATTCCAAACGCCATCCCCGCTAATCCGCCCACAAGCGGCATGAGCGTGACCGGTATTTCTACCGCCCCGATGCCGGCTAAATTTAACGCATGTGCTGTGCAAAATGCCCCCATCCCGGAATACACCGCATGGCCAAACGAGAGCATGCCGCCCTGGCCTAAAAGCATGTTGTAAGACAAACCAAAAATCATGGCCGTGCCGATCTGCGAGAGCAGGGAGATCGTTGCGCCACCAGGCAACAAGGGGGCTGCAAGCAGCGCTGCAGCAAATAGCAGCCACATCGCAATACCGGATACCGCTAGTTTTCTGTCCACGATGGGCTTATCCTTCTCGCTTGCCCATCAGCCCGCGCGGGCGGCAAATTAAGAGCACAATTAATAGAAGGTAAGGCAGTAACGGTGCGATGGTTGAAATCGTGACATGCCAAAACGGGTGGTCGGCAACCGGCGCAGATTGCATAAACCCGCTCGCTATACGTAGGTCTTGCAGGGAATAGTCAATGGTGACGGCAACAGTTTGCACAACGCCAATCAGCAATGAAGCAATGAAAGCGCCTGCCAGCGAGCCCAGCCCACCGACCACTACCACCACAAACGTGATGCCGCCCAATGTAGCGGCCATTGAAGGCTCTGTGACAAATGCGTTGCCTCCGATAACGCCGGCCAACCCAGCCAAAGCGCAGCCACCACCAAACACCAGCATGGCAATGCGCGGCATATTATGCCCAAGCGCTTCAACCATCTGCGGATGAGTCAATGCCGCTTGGATCACGAGCCCGATGCGACTTCGGCGAAGCATGATGCGTATTGATGCCAGCATTAACAGAGCGATAAACATCATAAACGCGCGATACATTGGAAAGGTTGTGCTGTAGAGCGTAAAAAGTGCGCCATCCAGCGACGCAGGCACCCGATAGGGTACCGGTGCGCGGCCCCAAATCAGTTGCACAAGTTCACCAATCACATGGGCAAGCCCAAAAGTAAATAATAGTTCGGGCATGTGGCCATGCTTGTGCAAGGTCCTTAAACCATAACGCTCGACCAGTGCGCCAAGCAAACCGGTGACGATTGGCGCAATCACCAACGCCGGCCAAAAACCAAACCGTATGCTGATGGCGTAGGCCAGATAAGCGCCCAACATGGTGAAGCTGGCATGGGCAAAATTCAATACGCCTAACATGCTGAAAATTAGCGTAAGACCTGCAGAAAGCATGAATAGCAGTAAGCCATAGCAGACGCCGTTTAACAGGATGACGAGTGCAAATTCCATCTTCCGGTCAGGGCTTTGGCGGACGTTGCATCTGGCATGAGGTGGGTTGGGCTGCAACATGCGCTTCTATCTTGCGATCAGTCTTCCAGCCGAAGCCGGTTTTTTCTTGGTCGTATTTCACACTCTTGCCATCCAATGCGCTCCAGGTTGCGATGTATAACGGCTGCTGCAACTGGTGATCAGTGGCGCGCATCTGCACTTCACCATTCAGGGCCGTGGTTTTCATGCCCTCCATTGCATAACCGATCGGTACCGGGGCGACCGAGCCGGTCGTGGCAACTGCGCGGGCCAGCATATCGATCATTGTTACGATGGAAATGAAATACAGGTCGTCATCATATTTTGTGCGAAACCGTTTGGCCAGCGTATGCCCAGAAAACGTTTCATTGTTTTCATGCCAATACACCACCGTTTTAACCTGGCCGACGCCGGCTGCACCCATTGCTGTCGGCACACCCGCGGAGCGGCCGTAGTAGGTGTAAAACTTTATAGTCAAGCCCGCCTCTTTGGCTGCCCGGATCAGCAATGCAAGATCGGCTCCCCAATTACCTGTAATCACTGTATCGGCGCCTGATGCCTTGATTTTAGCGATGTAAGGCGAGAAATCTTTAACCGTTGCCATCGGATGCAAGTCGTCACCGACAATTTGCACATCAGGCCGGCGGCGCTTCAAGAGCTCTTTGGCCGCACGCGATACCCCATGGCCATGCGCGTAATTCTGACCAATGACATACACTTTTTTGATGGTTAAGTCTTTCTCCATGTAAGCCGTTAACGCCTCCATTTTCATGTCGGAATTTGCATCGAAGCGGAAATGCCAAAAGCTGCACTGACCGTTGGTAAGCGCCGGGTCGATAGCAGCATGGTTTAAAAATATGATTTCTCGGCCCGGATGCCGTTGATTATGTTTAGTCACAGCATCAAGCAGTGCAAGTGCAACACCTGAACCATTGCCTTGCGCTATGTACCGATAGCCTTGATCGATCACAGTCTTGAGTTGAGTCAGGGATTCTTGCACGCTGCCCTTGCCGTCGAAACTCATTACTTCTATCGTATGACCGGTGCCGGCTAAGTGCCCGCGATTGGCCAGATCGGCAAACATGCGGTAGGTATTGAACTGGTTTTGAGCAATTGGTGCAAAGGCCCCTGAAAATGTTTCGATCATTGCGATGCGCATGACATCGGCAAAAGCGTAAGGAGTAGCGAGGGCAATCAGCACGCCCGCTACAACTACACGAAATCCACCCCGCAGAAAAGTCGACGCTTTTGTAAAACGGAGGGGGTACGGCACGGGTTGCAGTGCACGTGGCTGCAGCGTCTGCTGGAGTGTTAAGCGGGGCTGCAAATACTGCACGATAATGACTCCTGGATTTCTGGCTTACGATTTATCTTAAACTGCGCATTTTTATAGGGCTACGATGACAGAAGCACCTGTTGTACCTGTTAATTCCCCATCACTTTCACCAACCTTCACCGATACGCCTAATACGCCCGATGCGGCTCAAGTGATCAATGCGTTGTCGTTCAAACATGCATTTGGCGAATTACCGGTGGCATTTTATACGCGCTTGCAGCCAACACCCCTGCCCGACCCTTATCTGGTCGGTGCAAGTGCTTCAGCAGCCGCATTAATTGGCCTGGATGTGGCGGTGCTGTCGACCTCCGATTTTGTTGAGATCTTTAGTGGCAACAGAGTGCCGGCCACTGCGCAGCCGCTGGCAGCGGTGTATTCCGGCCACCAGTTTGGTGTATGGGCCGGGCAGCTCGGTGATGGCCGCGCACTATTGCTTGGAGATTTGCCAGCGCCCAACACGCCAACGCCTCATGCTTTGGAAATTCAACTGAAAGGGGCCGGTGCAACGCCCTACTCACGCATGGGCGATGGTCGCGCCGTATTACGCTCCTCAATTCGAGAGTTTCTCTGCTCGGAAGCAATGGCCGGTTTAGGCATTCCAACCTCCCGAGGCCTGTGTGTGACCGGCTCGGACAAGCTGGTCATGCGCGAAGTGCCGGAAACAACTGCAGTCACTGCCCGCATGGCAGCCAGCTTCGTGCGTTTTGGGTCATTTGAGCATTGGTATTACACCGACCAGCCTGCAGCGCTAAAAACACTTGCTGACCATGTGATCGACAGGTTTTATCCACACCTGCGCGGCAGTACAAAGCCGTATGTAGCACTCCTGGATGAAGTGGTGCGCCGCACTGCCCACCTGATCGCGCAGTGGCAATGTGTGGGCTTCATGCATGGCGTACTGAACACGGACAATATGTCGATTCTTGGCCTCACGCTCGACTATGGCCCCTTCGGTTTTATGGAAGCATTTGATGCCAATCATATCTGCAACCATACTGACCAGCAGGGACGTTACAGTTATGCCATGCAACCAAAAATTGGACACTGGAATTGCGCTGCACTTGGGCAAGCGCTGGTGCCTCTGGTTGGCGAGATAACCGCAATACAGGCGTCGTTGGCGCAATATCCAGCTTATTTCAAGGCAAGCCACGACACCCTGCTACATGCAAAACTTGGACTTACCACCCAAGACGCCACAACCCAAGCGCTGATTGATACTTTATTTGCAACGATGCAAGCGAACCACGTCGACTTCACACTGTTTTTCCGGCGGCTAGGTGATTTACGGCGCGACGATCCAATGTACGATGCGCCTCTGCATGATCTATTTATCGACCGCTCGGCATTTGATGCATGGGCAGTACAATATCGGCGGTGCCTGGCGCAAGAAAACAGCCAGGATGCGATGCGGCGGGTCAGCATGCATGCTACCAATCCAAAATATGTGTTGCGTAATTACATGGCCCAAGCTGCAATTGAAAAGGCTCAACAAAAGGATTTCACTGAGGTCGCGACGTTGCTAGGCCTCTTGGAAAAGCCATTTGATGAGCAACCCGAACATGACCACTATGCGGCTCTTCCCCCAGATTGGGCCGCCCACTTAGAAGTGAGCTGCTCCTCATGACAGAAAAAATGATCAAAACAGATACCCAATGGCGTAGCCAGCTTGAGGCACTCGATTACCGGGTGACACGTCAAGCCCACACCGAACCGGCTTTTACCGGGCGCTACTGGGATCACCACGAAGCAGGTATCTATACCTGTGTATGTTGTAATACGCCGTTGTTCGCTTCCGACACAAAATTTGATTCGGGCTGTGGCTGGCCCAGTTATTTTGCCGCACTTGATCCAAAAAATGTGCGTGAAATCGTTGACCGCAGCCACGGCATGATTCGTACCGAAATTACCTGCAATATCTGCGACGCGCATCTGGGCCACGTATTTGAGGATGGTCCGAAGCCAACCGGTTTGCGATATTGCATCAATGGCTCAGCGTTACGCTTTACCCCGGCAACGCTTGCATCGAAAGCTGACAACTTATGAAATTCCTGTTTGATCTTTTCCCCGTCATTTTGTTTTTCATCGTTTTTAAGTGGGGTGAAAATAATCTCGCGCAAGCACAAGCATTAGTGCAACAGTATTTTTCCGGACTCACAGGCCCTGGCACCGTGGCGCCGGACCAGGCACCGATTTTGATCGCCACCGGCGTGGCCATTGTCGCAACCATCGCGCAGATCGGCTACCTGCTTTTGCGTCGGCGCAAAGTAGACGGCATGTTATGGGTGTCGCTTGCCATCATCGTAGTATTTGGTGGCGCAACCATTTACTTTCACAGCGATACGTTTATCAAATGGAAGCCAACCGTGTTGTACTGGATTTTTGCAGTGGGTTTATTGCTTGGACCGTTAATTGCAAAAAAGAATTTGATCCGGGCCATGATGGAAAAATCCATGACGCTGCCTGATGTAATCTGGGCAAGGCTGAACCTGACATGGGCTGGGTTTTTTGCCTTGATGGGTGCATTGAATCTGTTTGTGGCTTTTAACTTTCCGACGTCGGCCTGGGTCAATTTCAAGCTTTTTGGCGTGACAATTTTAATGCTTGTCTTTGTTGTCGGACAAATGATGATGCTCTCGAAATACCTGAAGGATTCGCCATGACCACTATGCTTAGCGACCGGGAACAGGCAATCTGGTTATGTCTAACCAAGGGTTTGGCTCCAACGCAAATGACGCTCGATGATGAATCGCACTTGCATGCCGGGCATGCCGGCGCTGCCTCCGGTGGTGGGCATTATCGATTGCGGTTAGTCTCTAGGCGATTCGAGGGTTGCTCACGTGTAGCCCGTCATCGTCTGGTGTATGATTGCCTCGCTGATTTAATGCATAGTGACATCCACGCGTTGGCCATCAATGCCGTAGCACCTTCCGAGGTTGCTCCCGACTCTTCTACAAGCTGATTTTATATCTTTAGGATCTAACAATGACTTTAACAACAAATTTAAAAACGAATTTAAAAATGGATTCACTTTCCGCTGGTTTGCTAGCAATCGTCCTTGCTACCGCCGCCCTGCCCGCTGCGGCGCAAAACCTTGCCACCGTCAACGGCAAAGCCATACCATCGGCACGTTCAGAAATGATGATCAAGCAGATGGCTGCACAAGGGCAACCGGATTCGCCGCAACTGCGTGCCATGGTTAAAGAAGAATTGATCAACCGTGAAGTGTTGCTGCAAGAGGCGAACAAGCAAGACCTGGCCGTCAATGCCGAGGTGAAAAGCCAGATTGAAAACGCCCGTCAAAATATTATCATTCGTGCGTTGATCGTTGAATATCTAAAAAAGAATCCGGTCGCTGAAGCCGATATCAAGGCTGAATACGATCGCTTCAAGGCCCAGGCCGGCGACAAGGAATACAAGGCGCGCCATATCCTGGTTGAAAAAGAAGACGATGCGAAAGCCATTATTACCAAGCTCAAGGGTGGTGCAAAATTTGAAGAGTTGGCCAAGCAATCTAAAGATACTGGTTCAGCCGGCAATGGCGGCGACCTTGATTGGGCGTCACCTGCATCATTTGTCAAAGAGTTTTCAACGGCATTAACTGGTTTGACTAAAGGCCAGGTCACGGAGGCACCCGTAAAAACCGAATTTGGCTATCATGTCATTCGGTTAGATGATGTACGCGCTGCAAAAGTGCCGACGTTAGAAGAAGTCAAGCCGCAGGTGACAGAAGCCTTACAGCAAAAGAAATTGCAGGCATTCCGTCAAGAATTGCGCAATAAAGCAAAAGTTCAGTAAGTAAGGTGTGTCCTTCTCCCCGAGAAATACCCATGAGGCTCTTTTCTCGGAGGCGCACCGCAGTGCTACCCAGCAAGCGTGTCAGGCGTTTTGAATGCGCTAACCACCTGTACAAGCGTGTTAAATAGTAACGTTTATCTGTTGCAATTTTTAGCCGCCATGGAAAAAGCCGCGATCTCCATAGGGATGAGTGCGGCTTGGCTTGGCTTAATGCGGGTTGGCGCAGCTGGATGCGGATTGAGGCAGATTGATGTAGGTGAGCGTCAGGCTCTATGGATAATCAGCAAGCGGCTTCGTCGTGTCAGCAAATTTTGCAGCAAAATCTGCCGCCGTCAGGCCACTGCTGTTTTTTAAAGTTTGATCAGCTCCTTCAGCAATTAGGAGCTCTACTACACTGATTTTGCCACTACGCGCCGCCATCATCAGCGGTGTGGTTTTATTTGGTGCTTCAGCATCAATATAGGCCGCTTGATCGAGCAACATGCGAACGATGTCGACATTGCCGGACGCAGCAGCGTAATGCAATGCTGTCCATCCCGGCCGATTGGGTTGTGCACCCTTGGCGAGAAGCAGCGCCACTGCTTGGCTTGCATTGTTGTAGGCGGCAACCATTAATGCCGTGTCTCCGTTTGGAGCACGCGCCTCGATATTGACGTCTGGTGCGCTTAACAGCACCGACAATGCTTTGAACGATTCATAACGAACCGCGGCAACGATTGCCGGATCGCTCCGGATGGGGTCGATCGAATTAGCATCAAAGCCACGGTTTAGAAGCGACTGAATAGTCGGTGCCAGGTCAAGCTGCACTGCCTTAAAAAAATCGTCATAAGCGCCAGCACGGCCAGCAATCGGCGTAATCAGCAGGGCAATGGCAGCAATTGCCGAAATTAAATTAGACTTTGGCATGTTGAAATAATTGGAAAAAGTTTCGCGTCGTTGCTTGGGCGACTTCTTCCACCGGCACCCCGCGCAGGGTTGCAATACATTGCGCAACATGACTTACCAGCCCCGGCTCATTAGTGCGCCCGCGATGCGGTACTGGCGCCAAATATGGGGCATCGGTTTCAATCAACATGCGTGATAACGGCACGGCCCTGGCTACTTCCTGCAGCGCTTTCGCACTTTTAAATGTAACAATTCCGGAAAATGAAATATAAAACCCTAAGGCCATGGCTGCTTCAGCTACTTCTTGCGACTCGGTAAAACAGTGCATCACGCCACCAACACCACCACTTTGCGTGCCTGCTCCCTCTTCCTGCATGATGCGTATCGTATGCTCCGACGCAGCCCGTGTATGAATAATGAGTGGCTTTGCGCAGGCCCGCGATGCCCGGATATGCACCCGAAAGCGCTCGCGTTGCCATTCAAGATCACCTTTTAACCTAAAATAATCCAGGCCGGTCTCCCCAATAGCAATAATCTTGGGATGGGCTGCCAAGGTAACAAGCTGTGCTACATCAGGCTCAGGCGTGTCTTCGTAATCTGGATGCACGCCTACCGATGCATACACGTGCGGATATTGTTCAGCCAGTGCCAGCACTTGCGGAAAATCCGGAAGATTGACAGAGACGCATAATGCATGTGTCACATCGTTTTCAGTCATCTTGCCAAATATTTCGGGAAGGCGCGATGCGAGGTCAGGAAAATTAATATGACAATGTGAATCAATGAACATGAGCTATTTTGTCAAAGAGTATGGGTTGCGCGGGCAGACCCGGCCGCTGCGCCTAATAGCTCTTCGATACGGTGTTTTACCCGCATGCCGCTTTCGTCGGCCGAGAAATGCACACCGATCCCTTGCGCCTTGTTATTGTTGGCGTGAGCCGGCGTAATCCAAGCGATTTTTCCGGCGATAGGATACTTTGTGGTGTCATCCATCAAAGTTAAAATCAGGTAAATTTCATCACCGATCTTATAGGGCTTGACGGTTGGCACAAAAATGCCGCCATTGGTTAAAAAAGGCATATAAGCAGCGTAGAGCGCGGATTTTTCTTTAATTGGTAACGACAGTACAGATGGCCGACTAACGCGGTTACCAACGTTATTGTTTATTTCGGTGTCAGTTGGAAGCTCTGCCATGGCTGGTCCTCAAGAAAAAATCTGGATGTAATCCAGTAGCATATCCTCGATAAACAATTTCGGCGATAAAGGATGGTCTGCAATGGTGCGACGTTGAGAAACTGTTGCCATGCCGGTAATGAGCGCCGCAGCCGAACCCTTGGCCGCCAATGCTTCGATCTGAGGACGGTAACGTGGGTAATATCGCACTTTGCCTGAGAATTTAAAAAAGACAATATCGTAAATCCAACGTTGGAGCCACGAAACTAATGTTGAAAGCGCCGTCTTGTGCATTTTTTCTGCTGCAGCCAGTGCAGCTTCTGGGGTTGCTTGCGCGAGCATTTGTAGAAAATCGTTAAGCTCCTGGCCAATGCCAACATGGCACTGCGCCATGGCTGCCAAGGGTGCTCCACCCTGCTCGTCTAGCCAGACATCAGGATTAGCAACGTTTTGTGCTGCGAGCCATGTCAAAGACTGTTGTCGATCAGGCATCGGCATGGCTACCTTGCGACAACGCGAAAGAATAGTCGGCAACAGTTGATCCACTTGGTTTGATACTAAGATGATGATCGTATTGGGTGGCGGCTCCTCCAATGTTTTAAGCAGCGCGTTTGCCGACGCGTTATTAAGGCTTTCTGCCGGGTACAACAACACCACGCGCTTAGCATTGCGATGCGTAGAAACATTCATAAAACCAGCCAGCGCGCGGATTTGTTCGATACGAATTTCTTTTGATGGTGCCTTGCCAGACTTCGCAGTATCACTTAGACCGTTAGTTGCATCCTCGATCGTACTGCTTGAGTCAGCATCTTCTAAAATTTCTGGGCGCACACGTCGGTAATCTGGATGGCTATATTGTGAAAACCAGCCGCATGCATCGCATTCCCTGCAAGCATTGCCATATGCCAAAGGCTTTTCACATAGTAGCGATTGGGCAAAAGCATTCGCAAAGTCGCGCTTGCCGATGCCAGCTTGCCCATGAAACAAAATGGCGTGTGGCAGCTTCTCACGCATGGCGTATAAAGAGTGCCATGTTTCGTGCTGCCAGGGGTAATAAGATTCAGTCACGTTCTTTATACTTTACTTTAACTGTAAATTATAGATTATAGAAATTAATTATTAATATCAGATACTTGCAATGATTTCTTCAAGCGCTTTACCCACACTGAGAATGGTCATTGTTGCGTCAATAACCCTAAAACGATGTGGATACGAATTGGCTCTATTTAAATACTCTGTTCGTACACGGCCAAAAAATTCTGACTGCTCCTGCTCAAATCGATCCAAGGTTCGCGTGGCATCTAGCCGCTTGCGTGCGACATCCAAAGGCACATCAAACAATAGCGTCAAATCAGGTTGCCGATGTGGGTGCACCCATTGTTCGAGTTGAGCGATTTTTTCTAGGCTCAAGCCACGGCCACCGCCTTGATAAGCAAAACTAGCGTCAGAAAACCGGTCCGACACCACCCATGCGCCACGCGCCAAAGCTGGCTCAATCACTTCGGCCAAGTGTTGACGACGGGCCGCAAACATCAAGAGCGCTTCGGTTTCTAAGTGCATTGGGTGATGCAGCAGCAGTGTTCTTAGCGCTTCGCCAAGCGCCGTGCCGCCGGGTTCACGGGTAGTGACTACCTCGTGACCACGCGCTGCGATACGATCAACCACCAATGCGATGTGGGTCGATTTACCGGCACCGTCAATGCCTTCAAAGCTAATAAACTTCCCCTTTCCATGGTTTGTGTTCATGTTGATTTACCGTTGATACTTGCTAACTGCGCGATTATGATCGCTTAGGTTATTGGAAAACTGGCTAGTGCCATCGCCTCGCGAAACAAAATATAACGCTTGCCCACGTTCTGGGTTCAGCGCCGCTTGCAAGGATTGCTCCCCTGGCAAGGCTATCGGCGTCGGCGGCAAGCCTGCCCGCGTGTAGGTGTTGTAGGGCGTGTCAGTTTGCAAATCTTTTTTACGAATATTGCCTTTGTATGAAGCGCCCATGCCATAGATAACGGTGGGGTCGGTTTGCAGTAGCATGCTGCGCTTTAACCGGTTGACGAAGACACCGGCAATTTGGCGCCGCTCGGACGGCTGACCCGTTTCTTTTTCGATGATTGAAGCCATGATCAATGCTTCGTAAGCTGTTTTGTAAGGAAGGTCAACTGCTCGTTTTTGCCAATATTGATCCAATTTTTTCTGCATTGTTGTGTAGGCTTGCCGGTAGATATGCAAATCACTGGCGTTGCTGGCAAAACGATAAGTGTCTGGAAAAAACATGCCTTCCCCGGCTTGAAGGTCGGGCGATATTTTTGCCAGCAGTACTGATTCTGACAATTCCGCTGTTTCATGTTTTAACCCTGGATGCGCGGCAACCGCCCGTCGCATCTCTGCAAACGTCCATCCCTCAATAATCACCAGTGCTTCTTGCGCAAATTCTCCTCGCATTAATTGGTCGAGCAATTGGTTTGGCGTCGTGCCGGGTTTGAGCACATATTGGCCGGCTTTCATGCGTGCGCTCTTACCGGTAACACGCGCTAACAACTCTAATAGCAATGGATTAGTGGACACGCCGGCCGCATTCATCTGCGCGATACTACCGCGCACGCTGCTGCCCGGCGCAATGGTGAAACTGCGAGCAGTTGCCGTTTCGGGAAGAATGGGCAGATTACGCCAGGCCATTGTTGCTGCAACAGACAGCACCATGACGAGTACTAAGAACATTAACAATTTTTTAATCAAGGCAATAATCCGTTAAGGCAGCAGACAAAAACTTGGGGCCACTATAATAGACTAAAGGTCTGTTCGTTTTTTGTCTTGAAACCGGGGTGCTATGCATAATTGGCTACAATTTCTTCAACAGCAAGGCGCTTATGTAATTGATGCAGCGACGGGCTCGGTATCAACCAATGACGATGTGCTGACCACGAATTTCATTGTGCCGCTGTATGACGCCGGGCTGATTTGTGTTGCCGGCAATGATGCAGTGACGTTTCTTCACAATCAGTTGACCAACGACGTCGAGCACTTGGCACACGGCCAAGCGCGCTTGGCTGGCTACTGCACGCCAAAAGGGCGCCTGCTGGCGACAATGTTGATTTGGAAAACCGATGATTGTGTGCTGCTACATCTACCCAAAGCCTTGCAGGCAACTATTAACAAGCGTTTGCAAATGTTTGTGATGCGCGCTAAAGCGGTGCTTTCTGTTGTCGGTGAAGAAACGGTGCAGTTAGGGCTGGCCGGCCCAGCTGCGGCTCTGGCCTTAAAAAACTGGTTTTCTGCAGTGCCGGCGGCTCCTTACACTACTGTGCATGGCGATGCTGGCACGTTGATTCGTCTAGCCGATACGGCTGCCGGTATTCCCCGCTATCTTTGGGTAAGCGATGTGGCAATCGCCATCGCAGCGTGGCCACAGTTGACGCAAACACTGCAGCCGGCAGGGTCGAATGCTTGGCGCCTTGCACGGATCAATGCAGGTATTGCTTTAATTACCCTGCCCACCCAAGAGCAATTTGTGCCGCAAATGATTAATTTTGAACTTATCGGCGGCGTGAGCTTTAAAAAAGGATGCTACCCAGGGCAAGAAATTGTTGCTCGCAGCCAGTACCTCGGCAAGCTTAAACGCCGCATGCTGCCGGCCACAGTCAATACACTTGACATTGCCGCAGGTGACGAGGTTTTTTCAAGTGCCGACCCTGATCAGGCATGCGGCATGATTGTCGAGGCTGCGCAAACAAATTCGCAGAGCTCGGCATGTTTAGTTGAAATCAAGCTAGTAGCCTTGGAAGCAACAGTACACTTGGGCAGCGCTGCCGGGCCACGCCTATGCTTTGGCACACTTCCCTATAAACTTTCTGACGAATCGCGGCCAGCATCGTAACCAAGGTTTTTGATGCTCCCGCCACTTGACCAAGCTTCTGTGCCTGCTTCGGGTGTGCATCTTTATATTTATTACCATGCAGCCGGCGGTGATTCGGCTGCAATAATTAAAGCGGTTACGCAAATGCAAGCGCAATTGCGTACCAAAAGCAACGTATGCTGTGGCTTGATGCAACGCCCAATAATTGCAGAAAACCAGGTCACCTGGATGGAGATTTATTCAAACGTGCCATCAGGCTTCGAGACGGCGTTAGATCACGCAATTGCCAGCACAAGTCTCCTGGAAGTGATCGCGGGCCCGCGTCATGCGGAATATTTCACCGAATGCTCGCCATGCATTTAGCGTGTTGTCTATACACGTATGGCATATAAGGCACTAAATTATCCTCAAGCGGCAGATTGCTTGTCATGCAATTTATCATGCAATATTTCCAGTCGGCCTGCCATATCTAAGCGCCTGAGATATTTGAAGGTGCCCATTGCTTTAGCCACCATTTTTTCGTCATGCCAAAGCTCCCCCTCGCAAAACACCATCGTTGTTGAATGATGTAATACCCGCCCCTTGGCGAAAACACGCGCTCCCTCCTGCCCAGCCGGCTGCATAAAACTTATATTCATGTCAACCGTGACGCCAGATCTGGCATCGGGAATCAACGAGCGCCCAGCCAGGGACATGGCCACATCAAGCAAGGTCATCACGACGCCGCCGTGGGCAACATGCCAACTATTGAGGTGGCGCTTTTCTAGATGTAACGCCACCTCGGCGCAACCGTCGCTCATACCCAGAAACTGTGCACCCAAATCATGCAAAAAAGGGATATCCGGTGGAAAAGGACGTGAATGCACCATTAATTTGCTCCTTTATTTAGGAATGCGATGGTACATCAACGCACAATTAACAATCCTTGGCGTACTATCGAAGTTGCACAAATGAATCGTGCGCCCCTGGCACGGCCGACATGGGGACTATAAAGTTTGTCAACAATAAAAGGAGATCGCATGGCCACCCTACCCACACCATCACGCAATATCACGCCAGAGGAACGCAAGGTCATTTTTGCGTCATCCCTTGGAACCGTCTTTGAATGGTACGACTTTTATCTTTACGGCTCGCTCGCAGCGATCATTGCCAAGCAGTTTTTTGCTGGCACCGACCCCAACACTGGCTTCATCTTTGCCCTGCTTGCCTTTGCCGCTGGCTTCATCGTGCGCCCCTTCGGTGCACTGGTGTTCGGGCGCCTCGGCGATATGATCGGGCGTAAATATACCTTCTTGATCACGATCGTCATCATGGGTGTATCAACCTTTTTGGTTGGCTTGTTGCCCAACTATGCAACCATCGGCATTGCTGCGCCGATTATTCTCATTACCCTGCGGATTTTGCAAGGCTTGGCATTGGGCGGTGAATACGGTGGAGCTGCCACCTACGTTGCCGAACATGCACCGGAGGGCAAGCGTGGTGCCTTCACCTCCTGGATCCAGACGACTGCAACGCTTGGCCTGTTCATGTCATTGTTGGTGATTCTGGGTGTACGTACTGCCATCGGCGAGGAGGCATTTGCCGACTGGGGCTGGCGCATTCCGTTCCTGCTGTCGATATTCATGCTGGCAATTTCAGTTTATATACGGCTGTCGATGAATGAGTCCCCGGCGTTTGCCAAGATGAAGGCGGAAGGCTCAACCTCCAAAGCACCGCTATCGGAAGCCTTCGGCAAATGGCGCAACCTTAAAATCGTCATCCTGGCATTGATTGGCCTGACCGCCGGGCAGGCAGTCGTCTGGTACACAGGGCAATTCTATGCACTGTTTTTCTTGACGCAAACTTTAAAAGTCGACGGTCCAACGGCAAACATTCTCATCGCCATAGCCCTGATAATCGGCACACCATTCTTCCTGGTGTTCGGTACCCTTTCGGACAAGATCGGGCGCAAGGGGATCATCATGGCAGGTTGCCTGATCGCAGCGCTCACCTATTTCCCGATCTTTGCGGGTCTGACGCATTTTGCTAATCCGGCATTGGAAAAAGCATTGCAGAGTGCACCGGTTACGGTAATTGCCGACCAGGCAAAGTGCCAGTTCCTGTTTAACCCAACCGGCACGAAGAAATTCACGTCATCGTGCGATATTGCACGTACCGTACTTGCCAATGCATCGGTGAATTACGTCAATGAGCCTGCTCCTGCCGGTTCGGTCGCCCAAATCAAGATCGGCGACAAGATCATCCAGGGTTATGAAGCAACCGGGCTTCCAAAAGAAGAGGCGGCAATCAAGGACAAAGCCTTTAAAGCTGAACTTGGCGGTGCCATTAAAGCTGCCGGCTATCCAAGCAAAGCGGATCCTGCACAGATCAACAAGCCGATGGTGTTGTTACTGCTGGTAATTCTTGTCCTTTACGTGACCATGGTATATGGCCCGATCGCAGCAATGTTGGTGGAAATGTTTCCCACCCGGATCCGCTATACCTCCATGTCGCTGCCGTATCACATCGGCAATGGCTGGTTTGGCGGCCTGTTGCCAACCACGGCGTTTGCCCTGGTTGCCTACAAAGGCGACATTTACTACGGCCTCTGGTATCCAATCGTCATTGCCCTGGCTACATTCGTGATCGGCATGTTGTTTGTCAAGGAAACCAAGGACAACGATATTTACGCTGCTGATTTCGGACGCTAAAGCAATGGTAATCGCGCAATCGTAAAAACAAGCATCTGAACGATCAGTATGAAGCCGCCGGGCTGTAGCGCCGGCGGCTTTTTTACGTCTGCCTGAAATCGTCTATAGTGTTTTCTTCTATAACTACCAAGCACCCCAAATGAATTTCGATGTTGCTATTATCGGTAGCGGTCTGGCCGGCCTGTCAGTTGCTTTACATCTCGCACAATCCCGCAACGTCGTGGTTATATCAAAACGCGCTTTGCGGGATGGCGCAAGCGACTGGGCCCAGGGCGGTATTGCTGCCGTGCTGGATTCCGGCGACAGCCACGCCGAGCATATTGCCGATACCTTGCTGGCCGGTGGCGGATTATGCGACGAGACGGCAACACGCACCATCATCGAGCATGGGCGCGAGGCAATCGATTGGTTAATTGACCAAGGCGTGCCGTTCACCCGCGACAACGAGGCAGAACTGGGGTTTCATCTGACGCGTGAAGGTGGCCATAGCCAGCGCCGCATCATTCATGCAGCCGATGCCACGGGTCATGCTGTGCAAGTAACGCTGGAACAAAAAGTGCGCGCCCATTCAAATATCACCCTGTTGGAACAGCACTACGCGATCGACGTTATTACTTCGGCCAAGCTCGGTGCGTCCACATCAACGCAGCGTTGTCTTGGACTGTATGTGCAGGATGTGGAAACTGGTGAGGTGATAACGATTGCTGCGCAGCACACGGTGCTTGCCACCGGCGGCGCCGGCAAGGTTTATCTCTACACAACCAACCCCGACACAGCAACCGGAGATGGCATTGCCATGGCGTGGCGTGCCGGCTGCAGAATATCAAATATGGAATTTATCCAATTCCACCCTACCTGTTTGTATCATCCCTACGCGAAATCGTTTCTCATTACTGAAGCTGTACGGGGTGAAGGCGGCGAATTAAAGCTACCGGCCTCGGCAGGAGTGCATGCCGGTACACGCTTCATGCCGGCACACGATGCCCGCGCCGAACTGGCACCGCGAGATGTGGTCGCTCGTGCGATCGACGCTGAAATGAAAAAACGTGGCTTAGACCATGTCGACCTCGACATCAGCCACAAGTCACCCGAATTCTTGCAGGAACATTTTCCGACGATTTTGGCGCGCTGCCTGGAGTTTGGCATTGATATTACCAAGCAGCCAATACCAGTCGTGCCGGCGGCCCATTACACTTGCGGTGGTATCGTGACCGATTTAACCGGGCGAACTGATCTGCCCGGTCTCTATGCCGTTGGCGAAACCGCCTGCACCGGCTTGCATGGGGCCAACCGGTTAGCCAGCAATTCATTACTGGAATGCCTGGTACTAGGACGTGCTGCCGCACAACATATCGCCGCCCAGCCGCAATGCCAGCCTATTCCCCTGCCAGCGTGGGATGAAAGCCGTGTCACCGATGCCGATGAAGAAGTCGTCATTGCCAACAACTGGGAAGAACTGCGCCGCTTTATGTGGAATTACGTCGGGATCGTGCGCACCACCAAGCGGCTGGAGCGTGCTGCGCACCGCATCACGCTGCTTAAGGAAGAAATCGACGAATACTATGCGCACTTTCGCATCACGCGCGATTTGCTGGAATTACGTAACCTCGTTGACGTTGCCTCGCTGATTGTCGAGAGCGCGTTATCGCGTCGTGAAAGCCGCGGCCTGCACTTTAGCCGCGATTATCCTGATACCTTGCCCAAGGCATTACCAAGTGTTTTATCGCCTGCGCGCCGTTGAGACAACACCATCGAACAATCAGCCAACGATACGTAGCGAATAGTCAGTTGCCCTAACATCTTTGGTAAGGCTGCCGATGGAGATGCGGTCTACGCCTGTTTGCGCAATCGCTTGCACGCTATCTTTGTTGATTCCGCCAGATGCTTCTAGAATAGCTCTACGCTGGGTGTGCAAGACAGCCTCGCGCATTACGGGCAGGCTGAAATTATCAAGCAAGATCGAGACCGCGCCTGCATTCAGGGCCTGCTGCAGCTGCTCTAAGTTTTCAACTTCGATTTGGATTGACACGCCGCTATGAAGAGCATGTGCTGCTGCCATGGCTTGAGCGATGCCACCTGCTGCGGCGATATGGTTTTCTTTGATCAGAATGCCATCGTAGAGCGCCAGCCGCTGATTTTTGCCACCGCCCACGCGTACTGCGTATTTTTGCGCAAGACGTAAGCCGGGCAGCGTCTTGCGGGTGTCTAAAATGGACGCATCGAATCCGGCGATCAGATCGACATAGCTGCGAGTAGCGGTCGCCACGCCAGATAAGAGTTGCAAAAAATTCAAGGCACACCGCTCTGCCGTCAGTAAAACTCTGGCAGGCGCCTCGATCAAGCAAACAATGTCGTCTGCTTGCATCATCGCACCTTCTGAATAACGCCAATCAATTGTGATGGAAGTGTCGAGCGCCCACATCACTGCCTCAAACCACGGTGCACCGCATAGCACGGCGTTTTCGCGCACGCGGACATGGGCCTGAACGCGGGTTTCAGCCGGCACAAGTAATCCGGTGTAGTCGCAAGCGCCAACATCTTCGGCCAGGGCAAGCGAAACAGCTTGGTTCAATGCGTCTTGTAACGCATCGTCCAGCGGTGCAAACCGGTTGGCGAGATTGCTTTGTTTCATGCCATGCCCGCTCATGCCGGCCCCACACCGGAAAACAAGGCCGCTTCTTTTGCCAAATCGGCAACCGGCCGTACATTGGCGCGACGGTGTGCAGCAAACTCCAGCATACGATCGATGCAAACAGTCGCCTTGCGTGCAATAGCCTCATCGACTTCTACCGCATTACGCCCGGTTTCCAGCACATCCACCAAGTTCTGCAAACCGTTCATCGCCATCCATGGGCAATGCGCGCAGCTCTTGCACGTAGCACTGTTGCCAGCAGTGGGCGCATCGTAGAACACCTTGCCAGGCGCAGCCATTTTCATTTTGTGCAAAATGCCGTTGTCGGTTGCCACAATGAATTCCGGCGCATCCAGTGTCTGTGCCGCAGCAATTAGCTGCGACGTCGAACCAACCACATCGGCGAGTGCCACCACCGCCTCCGGTGATTCCGGATGCACCAGCACCTTCGCCAAAGGGTGCGCTTCTTTCATCAATGCCAATTCGACTGCCTTGAACTCATCATGCACCAGGCATGACCCCTGCCAGAGCAGCATGTCGGCACCGGTTTTTTTCTGGATATAGTTTCCCAGATGTTTATCTGGCGCCCACAAGATTTTTTTACCCTGGGCATGCAAATGCGCCACGATATCCAAACCAATCGAGGAAGTGACCATCCAGTCGGCACGTGCTTTAACGGCAGCACTGGTATTGGCATAAACCACCACCGTGCGATCCGGGTGGGCATCACAAAATGCTGAAAACTCCTCTGCCGGGCAACCCAGATCCAGCGAACAGGTTGCATCCAGATCCGGCATCAAAATTCGTTTCTCTGGGCTAAGGATTTTGGCCGTCTCGCCCATAAACCGCACGCCAGCCACAACAAGCGTGCTAGCCGGATGGTCCCGACCGAAACGCGCCATTTCCAGTGAATCCGACACGCAGCCACCGGTTTGCTCTGCCAGATCCTGTAGGTCGGCGTCGACATAATAATGCGCGACCAGCACGGCCTGCTTTGCCGCCAATAATTCCCGAGCACGTTTTTTTAGTGCCTCCCGTTCGTCAGGGCTTGGCGTTGCCGGCATGCGAGCCCAAGCGCTGGCAACACAACTGCTGCCACCTGGGGACTGAGGCCGCTCAAATTCGATGGTCTTAATTTGCGTGGATGTCATAATTCATTCTTTTTTAAGAGCAGCACGTTTGAAGGCAACTAGTTTGAAAACAACTCGCCAGTGGAACATGTGCAACAACAAGTTGCAAATCAACACTGCCTGACGTACCGTGCAACAAGGTTCGACGCCATCACCATTTTATCCGATGCCGCCAATTTTTTGAGGTGGGGCCAGGAATGACAACCATACCGACCGACGTTTTTGACAAGACCGGCAAGGGTCGTGATGAAATCACCACCCGTCAATGCCAGCTACCTGCTCGCTTGAGAACACTGTTGCTATTGGTGGACGGCAAACGCGATACCGTAGAGTTAATGGCAAAGGTAGCCGGGCTGGGATTGGACGAACGCTCACTGCAAGAATTGCTCGACGAAAAATTTATTGAACGAATTGATGCCAACGGCACAACTGCTGGTTCTACCCTGACGGAAGCTACTCCGCGAACAGCCCCCACTTCAACTGATACAAACGACACCCAACCTGGCAGCAATATTCTCCGCAATGGCGAAACTCAGTTTCAGGCACTCACCAATTTTTTTAACGAAACGATTCGCAATGTTATTGGCTTACGCGGTTTCACCCTCCAACTAAAGGTGGAACGCGCTACCACCCTGGATGATTTTAGGGCATTGCGTCAGCCTTATCTTGAGGCAGTCTTAAAAGCCAAAGGCGCTGAACTGGAGCATAGCCTGCGCAACCGACTTGACCAATTACTCAACATTGAAGGCTAGCGGATTACGCGATTGCCGGTCCCTGTAGCCGGTCTTTGTATTTATCAAATTATTGTCCGGTTTGTCACCCTTCCACTCGTCAGTACGCCCTCCTAACCATTGTTGCGTCAGGCAAAACAACAATTCGCGTTGTGATATTTTTATTAACTGCACCTTTGGTAATCTAAGCATAGCAATGTGTGTGATGTGTGTAAGGCGAACCAAACAACACCGACACGGGGTATCTGGGTATTGCTGCTGCCTACAGAAGCAATGGTCAATTGTGAACACTTTCTAGGAAATGTTATGTGGAACTCATGTACAGCAACGCAATCATCTTTTGTCGATCAAGCAGCGACGTTGCCAGCCGATCCGAATGCAGCCAATGCTAACAATGCCCTCGAACGCCTATTGTCGGACCCAGCATTTGCCGACGTGATAGCAAATACCGGCCGCAAGTTTGGCGATGAGCCGGCCAACGGTTCATCTTCAACAACAAACGGCACACCGGCGGATAGTGAGAAAAAAATCACACCGGAAAAAATGGAGGGAAATAAAAAAACATCATTTACGACTACGACTTTTAATCTGGGCGACACCAATATAAAAATAGTAGGCGGAACCGATGCCCAGCGTTCAAAGGTGGCAGAGCTAATGCAACAAATGTATGAAAAAGACCCTGCTTTTAAAGCAGGAGTTGATTCCAAATCAGATAGCGAATCTGCTGTGGATTTTGAGGTAACTATTGAAGATTTACCCGACGACATAGATGGTCTGGGAGAAATGCCTGGTAAACGGATTTGGTTGGATCCCAAAATTATGGCGAGGGGCGACAAACATACTGCTGATATCATTGCACACGAACTGGCGCACACCATGGGCATAGACCATGGTCAAGAGTTGGACGAATTTGTAGATGCAGCGAAAGCTACGATACCGGATCAACCTACCAAGACGGCAGGCAGCTTTCCGTCGATAGCAGATATTGATTCAAGTGTGGCAGCTGAGGCGGCTGAGGTCGCTGGTAGGCTTCCGACGGCAGCACGAGCAGATATCGCGGCATTACCTGCATAAAGTGCGTTTTAATCGATGCCCTGACTTTCCAAGTACTGTTCATACGTACCTGGAAAGTCAATAATTTCGTTCTCTTTTACTTCCAAAACCCTGGTTGCGAGTGAAGAAACAAATTCACGATCGTGCGAGACAAAAATCAGCGTGCCTGCATACTTTTCCAACGCAATGTTGAGCGACTCGATCGACTCCATATCCATATGATTTGTCGGCTCATCTAGCAGCATGACATTATGTCGGCCTAGCATCAGCTTGCCATACATCATCCGGCCCTTCTCTCCACCGGATAACACTTTCACCGACTTTTTAACATCATCACCGCCAAACAGCAGTCGCCCTAAGATTGAGCGTACCGCTTGGTCATCGTCGCCTTCTTTGGTCCACTGATCGATCCATTCGGTCAGTGTTTTATCCGAGGCAAAATCTTCGGTCGGGTCTTGCGGCATGTAACCGATGTTGGCATGCTCCGCCCACTTTGTGGCGCCGCGATCCGGCTGCAGGCCCGTCACTTCCGCTGCCAGGCTGCGCAGCAGCGTGGTCTTGCCGGCACCGTTGGCACCAATAATGGCAATTTTTTCCCCGGCTTCAATCATGGCGTCAAAGAGTTGAAAAATCGGTTTGTCGTACGACTTTGATAAGCCCTGCACTTCGACTGCCTGCCGATGCAGTTTTTTCTCGCCATCAAACCGCACAAAAGGATTGGCGCGGGAAGATGGCTTGACATCTTCGACCTTGATTTTTTCAATCTGTTTGGCCCGCGAGGTGGCCTGACGCGCCTTGGATTTATTGGCTGAAAAACGGCGCACGAAATCCTGCAATTCCAGCACCTTGTCTTTTGCCTTGGCATTCACGGATAGCTGCTGCGCACGAGCTTGTGAGGAGGCCAGCATGTAGTCGTCGTAATTACCTGGATACACCCTTAATGTGCCGTAGTCCATATCCGCCATGTGGGTGCACACCTGGTTTAAAAAATGGCGATCGTGCGAGATGATGATCATGGTGGAGTTGCGCTCGTTCAGCACATCTTCAAGCCAGCGGATAGTATTGATATCGAGGTTGTTGGTAGGCTCGTCTAGCAACAGAATATCGGGATTAGAAAACAATGCCTGAGCCAACAACACGCGCAATTTCCAGCCTGGTGCAACATTACTCATCAGCCCCTGGTGCTGGTCAATCGACACACCCACACCCAACAACAATTCGCCAGCCCGTGCTTCGGCAGTGTAGCCATCGAATTCGGCAAAGCGTGCTTCCAGATCGGCTGCCAACATGTAGTCGTCGTCGGTAGCCTCAGGGTTTGCATAAATTGCATCGCGCTGGGCCATTGCCGCCCACATTTCCGTATGACCCATCATGACGACATCGAGCACCCGCATTTCTTCAAATGCAAACTGATCCTGCCGCAATTTGCCGAGTCGCTCATTGGTGTCAAGCATGACGGTGCCCGACGATGGATCGAGATCGCCGCCGAGGATTTTCATGAACGTCGATTTGCCACAGCCGTTAGCGCCGATCAGTCCGTAGCGGTTGCCGTCGCCAAACTTTACAGAAATGTTTTCAAACAGCGGCTTGGAACCGAACTGCATGGTGATATTGGCAGTAGAAAGCACGAAAAAAACCTTTTGTAGAGAGAATGTCGATTGATTTACAAAGCCTACTATTTTACCATTCCATCATGACTACACCCACCCTACCTCACTCCCCCTTCGATATTTCTACAGAGCGCCAACGCCTGCATCTCTTGCCGGCGCTCGGCGGCAGTATTGCTTCTTGGGACATGCTGATCGACGACACCTGGACACCGTTACTACGCCCATGGAACGGAGCAACAACCGATGTCTACAAATTTGCCTGCTTTCCCTTGGTGCCGTGGTCTAACAGGATAGGCAAAGGTGGGTTCGAGCAAGATGGCGTGTTTTATCCAATACAGTTAAATCGGTTGGGCGAACCTTATCCAATCCATGGGGATGCCTGGCTCCAACCGTGGCAAGTGCATGAAAGCGACCGGGCAAACGAAGCAACGTTGCAGTTCGAATCCTGTCATTTTGGCGGCAACCCTTACCACTACCGCGCACGCCAGCATTTTGCGCTGAACGACAATGGCCTAACAGTTACCCTGTCAGTGACGCATCTGGGCAAAAAGCCAATGCCGTATGGCCTGGGGCTGCATCCTTATTTCTTGCGCGATCCAGATACGCTGCTACAAATGCATTGCGATGGGCTGTGGCTTTCAGAAGCCGACCCGATCCCGGTAGCACATACCTCAACATTGCCGGCCACATTTGATTACCGCACAGCCGCACCCTTAAAAGGGCCCATGGTTGACCACTGTTTTACCGGCTGGGATGGACGGGCAACAATTACTTATCCTTCGCGCGGCATTGAAATTGCCTGTGAAATGTCGGATTGTGATGGCTATGCATTGATGTATCGCCCGCCAGGGCTCGACTTCTTCTGCCTGGAACCGATCACGCACCCAATCGACGCCTTTCACATGCCCGAGCAGCCCGGCTTACGCATCCTTGAAACTGGCCAATCAATGAAGTTGGTGTTTGCCATACAGGTGCGACAAATTTGAGGTCACTAAAAAAGTCGTGGCGTGGCGTAGTGTTGCATGGATAGCATGAAGCCGTTTTTGTTTTTGTCTTCGTCTCTGCCTGCATCTCCTTCTACCTGCGCCAGGCTACCAACAGCCAATGTCGCTTTGTGAGGTAAATGACCGAACGGCAACCCGGTCAGGATCGGGACGCCTACGCGCGAACGTATGTAGTCAAGCATGGCTGAAAAATCATAGCCATTATCGTAATCGCCTATGCGCCCACCTGAAAAATCCCCTAACAAAATCGCCTGCTGGCGCTCAAGCACGCCCGCATGCAAGAGTTGCAGCAACATGCGCTCAACCCGAAACGGGTGTTCATTAACATCTTCTAAAAACAAGATGCCGCCATCGATCTGCGGCAGGTAGGGTGTGCCCACCAAGTGCGCCAGCATCGTCAGGTTGCCACCCCACAACATGCCTTGCACCTTGAGGGCGTCAATCGCCATGTCGTTACTCATCCTAACAGCGTGACATGGACCACGCAGGCATTGCCAAAAATCTTCCATGGTGAATGCGCAAAGGACCTCCCGGGAGAAATCATCGCAAATCATTGGCCCGGCAAAGCTTGTTGCACCGTGGCATAGCAAACCCAGATGCAATGCTGTAACGTCGCTATGCCCCACAAAACATTTTCCGCTTGCTGCCAACATCGCAAAATCGATATCTGGCAACAGGCGCGACATGCCATAGCCACCACGCAGGGCGATCACTACATCAATTTCAGGGTCAAGCGCGGCAGCATGCAAGCCGCGTAGTCGCTCGGCTTCAGTCGCCGCAAAACGCTGATATCGAGCATGCGGGTTGTCGAAGTGCCGTACCACACACCCGTTTTCAGCAAGCACTGCATCTGCGCGGGCGATACCGTCAAGGTCCGCCCCATATCCGCCAGGCGCAACAATCGCGACAACCAGCGGCCGGCTGATTACGTTGCTATCTGCGGGATTATCAATCATGACCGCAACTGTCCTCGCCGCTCTGCAAAAAAATCTTTCAATACCGCACTGCATTCTGCTGCGAGCACTCCAGGCGTGACCGCCGTATGGTGGTTCAGGTTTGCCTGGGCGAACAAATCAATGATTGAGCCACAAACACCGGTCTTGGGGTCAGCCGCACCGAACACCACCCGCTCCAGACGAGCGTGCATCATGGCGCCGGCGCACATTGCGCACGGCTCCAATGTGACAAACAGCGTGCAACCGGGCAAGCGGTAGTTGCCCAGGATTGTTGCGGCAGCGCGTAAAGCCATGATCTCGGCATGGGCAGTCGGATCATGCGTGCCGATTGGCTGATTAAATCCGGTTGCAATCACCACGCCCTCCTTGACAACCAAAGCCCCGACCGGCACTTCCCCAAGCGCCCACGCGTTATGCGCCTGATTGATTGCCTGGCGCATATAAACGTCGTCGTTCATGCCGTGATCTCGGCCCAGCAATTTGGGGTTTCGTAGAGCGTGACGCCGGTGAGGCATAGATTGCGGCCGAATGACGCAGCGTAAAGCGGCTGCAGCGTGTCAAATGCAATGCGGGCCAGGTTTTCTACCGTGGGCACACGCTCTACAACCACTGTTTTATGGTCCGGCAACGCTTCCAGGAATTCACGCACGACTTGGTCATGCCGATACACCAGGAATGCGTGATCCCACAAATCCACCAAGTGCCGGCGTGCAATCGTTTTCACATCGGAAAAATCCATCAGCATGCCGTTGTCGGAATTCCCTTCAGTTTCCACGACTTCCCCAGCCAATGTGATGAGCAGTGTGTAGCGATGCCCATGCAGATTACGGCATTGGCTTTTGTGATCCGGTATCCGGTGGCCAGCATCGAATTCAAGCTTGCGGGTAATCGTCAGCATTAGGGGATACCCAGGAATTTGTGTGTTTGCAGGCTCAGCTTCCACTGCGGGTTGCTTTTGCAGAATTCAATTGCCAAACGGGTATTCGCTTGTTGGCTCAGGTTGTCCATGGGTTGCACAAAAAAATGTTGGAATGCCAGCTTTTCATAATCTGATAGCGTCTGGCCCGTTTGCGGCACAACGACCTTGAGTTCGTCGCCCGATTGAACGGCAAGCGTTGCACCTGCTTTGGGGCTGACGCAGACCCAGTCGACACCGGCGGGCACCGGCAGTGTGCCATTGGTTTCAATGGCCACGGTAAAACCATGCGTGTGCAGGCATTGCGTGAGCGTGCAATCAAGTTGCAACAGTGGCTCACCACCGGTAAAAACAACAAATTTGCTGGGTAAATACGTGCTTGGCCATAAGCGATTGATCGCCTCGGCCAATGCCTCGGCGTCTCGAAACTTCCCACCGCCCTGGCCATCGGTTCCGACAAAATCCGTATCACAAAATCGGCAGATGGCACTGGCTCTATCGGCTTCCAGGCCACTCCAAAGATTGCAACCTGCAAACCGACAAAACACTGCCGGGCGGCCCGCCTGGGCGCCCTCACCCTGCAGTGTGTAAAACATTTCTTTTATGCTGTAAGTCAAGGTTAGCAGTAGTGAATTAAATAAATATTTTACATGATGGTTAGATGCCCAACCCGGGCATATCGGCATCACAATTCATGTTGTTTTATACAATAGGGCAAGATCAAATTTTGTAAATTGCCGATATTTTGGCTGAAAAACGACGCAAATGCCCGGCAAATTCAGTGATTAAACTGGTTTTTCGGCAACATATCATGTAGTGTGTAGCGATGACAGGGAGCAACTATGCGTAATAAAAATTTGTGTGCACGGAAATTTAAAAAAATTCAGGGATTCACCCTGATTGAAATCATGATTGCGGTAGCCATTGTCGGCATCCTTTCTGCCATTGCTTACCCAAATTACGCGTCGTATGTCCAGCGCGGCAAACTTATGGAAGCAAGCACTGCACTCTTATCGTTACGCACTTCAATGGAGCAGTATTACCAGGATAACCGCACCTACGCTACTGTCGGCGCACCAATCATATCGCCCTGCGACCCAACGAAGATGCCGGTCATGAAAGGATTCGACATGACCTGCCAATTCGGTACGCCGCCTGAAGGTTTTACGGCAAAGGCAACCGGCAAAAGCTCCTCCGCAAACACAAAAGATTTTGAATATCGCATCACCAATACTGGCGCGCAGTCGTCGACAGTCGGCCCGGCATGGGGCGGCGGAAATTTACCATGTTGGATCATGAAAAAAGAAGACACGTGTACCTGATGCGAGCAGATCACGGTTTCACCGTGATCGAACTCATCATAACGGTTGCCGTTGTTGCAGCCCTCTCAGTGCTGGGCATTCCCTCCATGAACGATGCAATCAATAATGCCAAAGTCCGTACCACCGCAGAAGCTTTGCAAAACGGCTTACGGACTGCGCAAGCAGAAGCTATTCGTCGCAGCCGGCAAACGGCATTCGTGCTCACCAACGCCACGCCAGAAGAAGACGCCCTGCCTGCTACAGGCGGCAAGTATTGGTATGTTCAAGTGCTGCCAGTGGTGAACGGGGAGAACGTGGCAAATGCTTACGTACAGGGCGGCCAGTTTGGCGCACGAACGACTGGTGTCACGATTGCGGGTCCATCCATTATTTGCTTCAATTCCATCGGCCGTGTTGTTGCCAACCCTGCTACTGGCCTGCCTGGTGCTGCGACGTGTGCTGCGACGTCTGGTTCAAAAACGACCTATGCAATCACTAAGTCAGACGCTGACCGGACGCTGCAACTGCAAGTCAGTGCCGCAGGAAAAATAAGAATGTGTGACGCATCACGTGCGCTTTCGGCAAGCCAGCCGGACGGATGCTGATCATGAGCCACCACAGCGCTCATGCCACGCACCAATCAGGAATGAGCCTGATCGAAGTATTGGTTTCTCTGCTCATTTTCTCATTCGCGTTTCTAGGGCTAATGAGTATGCAATCTCACGCCTTGCAGACGTCAACGGATGCAGAAGACCGTAACCGTGCTGCCTTGCTGGCTAACGAGATCATCAGCACCATGTGGACCCAAAAGACCACCACATTGCCTGCTACGACAATTATTGCTTGGCAAGCAAAGGTGTCCGATCAAACGGTATCTGGCCTGCCCAATTCAACTGGCGAAGTCAATGGCCCATATGCAGACGGGGTTGTAAAGGTTTCAATCACTTGGCGCGCGCCATCGCGCAATGCCACAGTGCAAAGAAGCCAGTACGTTACCCAGGTAATGATGCCGTGATCTATAAAAGCGCACAGCACGGGCTCTCATTAATTGAACTGATGGTGTCGATCACGCTGTCGCTGTTGATGTCATTGGCAATTTTTTCAGCGCTGGAAGGTAGCGAAAGCCGCAAGCGCACCGTCACCTCGATCAACGATCTGAATCAGGTCGGCGCCTATGCCTTGTATTCGCTCGACAAGATATTGCGCAGCGCAGGGTCCGGGTTTTCTCAAAGTGCAGCGGTTGCCTACGGGTGTCCATTGCGGGCAAGCAAAGGGTCTACCCAGATTTTGCCTTTTCCGGCGTCAATGCCTACGCCATTTACGGCACTTAATGCTGCACTTTCGGGCAACTACCGTCTGGCGCCCATCATGATTGCCAAGGATGCCACTGCGCCAAACATCAGTGGCGCAGGCCTGGCTATAGCACGCTCGGATGCACTGATCGTCATGTCTGGATCGGCGGGGCTGGGCGAGGTATCAACTTTGTTTTCAGCGCAGGCTACTGCTTCCGAAGTGTTTTTGCATAGCACCATCTCATTCCAGAATAACGATTTGATTCTGCTAAACGACTCGCCTGGCCCAACCGGCCCTACGCCGTGCATGATTCAGCAGGTTTCGTCAGGCTTTAGTTCAACGGCGACGCCTAGCAGCCTGGCGCTGGCAGGAGATTATCAAGCCAATCCGATTGCCGGCAAAAATTCCAATACCTACTTAAGGCAGGCCACGGCAATTAGCCTGGGATCAGCCACTGATTCGAACCCGCCCCAGTTTTATCTACTAGGCGTTGGCGACAACAACACGCTTTTTAGTTACGACCTGCTTCAAATGGGGGCATACAACGCCACTCAGGAAATCGCAGACGGTATTTTTGAGATGCATGCCTTGTATGGTGTGGATACCAATGACGATGGCCAGATGGACGATTGGGCCGACCCCGGCACTGGCATTTATACCCTGGCAACGCTCCAAAGCGGCACGGATGCCTCGATTGCCACGCTACGCTCGATCAAGGCGATCAGGCTGGGGTTGATTTTGCGTACATCCTTACCTGAAAAAGTCACCTCTACACCAACCACAGCAGGCCCGCTAAAGTTGTTTGCCGATCTTGGCAGCAAGGCTTATTCCCGCACTTTGGCACCCAGTGAACAAAATTTTCGGTATCGCACGGTTGAAACCACTATTCCGTTTCGCAATACATTGCTCCTAAATTGATCACCAAAGAAGAATCGATCATGCGCCCACACACACTTCATGCCAATCGCCATGCCTTCCAGCAGATGCCTAAGCTGACTGCTCAAAGAGGCGTCATCGTGTTATTTACGATGATCGCCGTGGTGTTGCTCTTAATTGGTAGCGTTGCACTCGTGCGATCAGTCGACACAACTCAGACGCTGGCGGGAAATATGGCGTTCAAGCGTGATCTGGTTAATCAAGCTGAACGTGGGATCGCTCATGCAATGGCGACATTATCAGCCTCTGGCCCTCTGGCGCTTGATACCAGCCGCCACACAAATTTGCCAAGCAACAATTATTCGGCATCGGTTCTGCCATCCAACGCCCGTGGCATCCCCGAAATACTGGTCGATGAAAATAAATGGACAAGCCGCGGTATGGAAGGTGCCGACATCGTCGACAACGACACCGGCATCGTGATTCGCTACGTAATCGACCGCATGACTAGTGCCCCGGGCGTGCCCACGATTGCAAACAGTGCCGTGTCGTATTTGGAAGGCGACCTTGCAGGCACTATTCATACGCAGCGCGCGGGGAACTTCATGCTGCCTGTTTATCGTATTAGTGTTCGGGTAACAGGCCCTCGAAACACCCAGACATACGTTCAATCCACAGTGTCATTGTAAAAGATAACCAGGAGCAGGTCATGACCACCCAGCCGCTAAAACCGTTCTCGATGCAGCCCGCCTTTCGTGCATTCTGCGTGGCGTTCGCAGGCATGACGACCCTTCCTGCGTATTGTCAGGCAATGGTTCAACTTGCCGACCAGCCGCTATCGACTTCTGCGACGGTGCCAGGTAATCTGCTATTAGCGCTGTCAGTGGAATTTCCGACCGCAATTAGCGCCTCCTATAAGTCGAATAACGCGCCTTATGGCCCTACAAAAGCCTATTTAGGCTATTTTGACCCAGAGAAGTGTTATCTGTATCGCTACAATTTGATCAATCCAGGTGACAGCTATTTTGAACCCAACTCAGCTGCCGCCAACCGTACCTGCAATAGCGCCCCCGCTTTGCCTTTATGGAGCGGCAACTGGTTAAACTGGGCGTCAATGCAAACCATTGATTCGTTTCGCTACGCGCTGACAGGTGGATACCGCGCGGTTGATACCGCCACAACAACCATTTTAGAAAAGGCTTGGGGCGCGCAGCAGGGAAGTGAAAGTGCTAATGCGCCGATCAAGCGAGTGCCCGCATCCGGCAACGCGCACACAACGGTGCAGGGTGCAACGCCATTTGGCTTTCAAAAAATTATCAGTGGCATCTGGGGTTTGGGCAACCGGCTGCGTATTTCCGGTGGCGATAGCCTGACGGGGACAGCGCCCACGCCTTACATCGCCCAGTTTTCACACAACAACGCTGCTGCTTTTTCTAACGAAGTGTTCGAATTGGTAATTCGGGTGCAGGTTTGCAGCCCGGTGCCGTTTGTTGAAGCCAATTGCAAGCAATACGGCCCGAATTTCAAGCCGGAGGGTTTGCTGCAGAAATACGCTACGCGCATTCGCTATGGTGCATTCGGGTACCTTAACGATGGCAACTTCAATCGCGATGGTGGCGTGTTGCGTGCACCAATGAAATTTATCGGCCCAACAAAAGCAGTACCTGGCCGACCCGAATTTGCCAACAGTGCCACCGAATGGTCGGCAGCGGACGGCACCTTCGTGGTCAATCCAGATCCGACCGATGCGGCTGCAAGCGGCGTGCCCAACAGCGGTGTGATGAATTATCTTAATAAATTCGGGCAAGCCACAGGTCGCTATAAAACCTTTGATCCAATTAGCGAGATGTATTACGGGGCAGTTCGTTACTTCAAAAATCTCGGGGATGTAGCGGCATATTCCAATTTAGGAGCAAACCCAGCTGGCGCAGCACTATACAAAGATGGATTCCCGGTCGTCACTAACTGGGTTGATCCCATTCTGTATTCCTGCCAAAAGAACTTTATTCTAGGTATTGGCGATACCAACACGCACGTGGATGCAAATCTTCCAGGTAGCACCATCCGCAACAGAGAGCCGGCGATGCCTAGCGAAGTCGCCGCCGACACGACTGTTGATGTCAAGGCAGCTACAGATATGGTGGGCAAATTAGAAGGCATTAACAATTTTGGCTCGAAGTTCGTCAGTAACAGCGCCACCTTTTTTATTGCTGGTCTAGCCTACGATTCGCATACCCGCGACATGCGGCCGGGGGATTTTAAAAACAGTGACGGCAGCAAAACAACGATTCAAACGCTTTCTACCTTTTGGCTCGATGTGCTGGAATCCGGCTACAACCCAAAAAACTCCAACGCCTTTTATATGGCAACCAAATATGGTGGCTTTAAGGTTCCATCAGGCTTCATTCCTTATGCACCTACCAATACACTGAATACCTTGACTGTTGCCTCTGGCACCACACCGCTCACCGACGCCATGTGGCGTACTGGCTCAAACACTATCGGTGGCGATAAACGACCTGATAATTACTACGACGCCAGCGTGGCCGATAAGATGGTGGCCGGACTGGAGACAGCGTTTTCAAATATCGCCAGCCAGCTGCAGGAAGCCACCACCGCGTTTTCTGCAACATCGGCGCGCGTGACAACATCGGGCAATATTAGTTACCAGTCAAAATACGATGCTGCCTCCTGGACAGGCGATGTCATTGCCAACAGCGTTTCTTATGACACTGCCGGCAATCCAACTTTTACGAACGTCTGGAATGCAAAGCCTTTGCTGGATGCACAAACCTCCCGCAACATCGTTACCTGTTGCACAGTCGGCGGTGCCGGTGTGCCATTTCGGGCGGCAAATCTTTCAGGCGGGAGCTTGAATGTGCGCACCAATTATGCAACCTTTGCTGCCGTACCCGGCGTTGACACTGCTTCGCAATCAGCCGACAATTATTTGGAGTATCTTCGTGGCGACCGTTCCAGGGAGCAGTCGAAACCCAACGGTGTTTATCGCACCCGCAGCTTTTTGCTAGGCGATATCGTCAATGCAAAAATCACACCGGTAGGCCCACCAGAATCGATATTAACTGACGGCGCCAATGCTGGATATGCTGCGTACCGCACTGCATTTGCTAATCGCAAACCGGTTGTCTATGTCGGTGCTAACGATGGCATGTTGCACGCATTCGACGGATCACTCGGCAGCAGCGGCGGCAAGGAGTTATTTGCTTATATACCAAGCTTCACCTATGGCACTGCCGCATCCGGCCCGGTTTCCGGTTTGGCATCGCTGGGCTCTCCTAATTTTGTGCATCATTACATGGTTGACCAAACACCTGCGATGTACAACATCGACCTGGCAAAGACCTCTGGTGCCGGCATCGCCTCACCAGACTGGCGCTCCGTGCTAATTGGCGGCATGGGTAAAGGCGGCAAAGGTTACTACGCCCTCGATGTGACAGACCCCGCATCATGGACATCTGAAACCGAGATTGCAAAAAAAGTGCTTTGGGAATTCACCGATCCCAGCATGGGCTTTTCCTATGGCGATGCATCGGTCATGAAAACCACGAAGTACGGCTGGGTTGTGGTCTTGACTTCCGGCTATAACAATGTCGATGGCGTTGGCTACTTTTACATTGTGAATCCAAAGAACGGCGCGCTTTTAGAAAAAATCTCGACCGGAGCGGGTTCCGCAGGTGATCAGGCGGGCCTCACCTATGCCTCCGGCTACACGGCGAGTTTTTCCGACGGCACTGCCGATGCAGTCTACGCTGGCGATTTACAAGGCAATGTTTGGCGCCTGGACTTAACAGGTACAGCCGGCACGTATCCTGCGCCGATCAAGATTGCTCAGTTGCGTGATAGGAACGGTGTGCGTCAGCCAGTCACCACCCGGCCATTGATTGAAATTCAGCCCAATACAAAAAAGCGCTATGTTTTAATTGGCACCGGTCGTCTGCTTGATAACAGCGATATCGGCAATAGTCAGCCTCAGAGTTTTTATGCAATTGGCGATGGCTCGATTGATAAATTTTATTCGGCTACTACCCTTCCGAATGGCAAAACCTTTCCTTTAGGTCGCCAGGATCTGACGGCCAATACTAATGCGCTTACCGGCATTGGCGCAGCACCATCCAATGCATTAGGTTGGTATTACGATCTCGGCATGACTTCAAATGGCGCTGCCGAGCGGGTAACAGTCAACCCTACGGCAAACTTTGGTGTTGTAGCGTTTGCTGCAAATCTACCAAGCGGGGACGCTTGCAACCCGGCCGGAACCAATCGCGTGTTTGCAGTCAATTTTGGCACTGGCCAAAGTATATTAACGAATCCAACCGGCACCACGATCGGCTATTCCACAAAACTGGCCGGCGTCATTACCGACATCGGTTTTATTAACCTCAATGGCAAAATTAAACTAACGGCCGGCAATAACCAGCTCCAGGTGAGTAATATTGAAGGACCTGGTAATTCCAGCGGCAATATTAAAAAACTTAACTGGCGCGAATTGCCCACAGCCGATTGATTCAACAATGAGAATGACTGCCGCGCATGCCTGGAAGTTAGGCCTCGTGGCAGGTTTGGCTGTAGCACATGTTGTTTGCCTGAAAGTGATCACCGGTTCGTCTGCAATGCGTTTGCGGCCGCAGGCAACACAATTGACTGCATCACAACCTGCGGCAACCCCAATCTGGCTAATTGCCAAACCTCAACGCATCGGCAATGTGCCTTCACTAGCTGGTGGCCTTGCTAAACCACATCAAGATCGCTTGCAGTCGAATCCTTCATTGCCGACAGATCAAGGCTTTTCCGCCCCGTCAATGATCGATCCTGGTGATTTTTTACCGTCAACCGCAATGGATCGTCGACCTACGCCAGTATCAGAACCAGACGTTGCTGCCCTGCAAGGGTTGCGTACCAGCGGATTTCCGGTACGGCTGCGCATCTACATTGACCGTTTTGGGGCAGTTGTGCATGTCGAGACGTTGGAAGCTGGGTTACTGGATGAAGAGTTTGCACTTGGCTTGCACAAGATGTTTTTTGCAACCGCTTTTATCCCAGGCCAACTTGATGGAAGCGATGTTGCTTCGTTTTTAGAGATTGAATTAGTCGGTCAATAATAAAAAATACCAAAGGCTATGGGGCGCATTGCTGGGGCGCAACGACGGGCCGCAACACAACGTTTCATCTGAATTGCCACGCATTGCTCTGCTAAAACTAACTTGCTCGCTAGAACTAATATTACTTTCCGTATATATTGTGCAGATAGGAAATAAGCGAACACCGCTCCATTCTCTTACGTAACACTTGATCAGCGCCTGCCGAGACCAACACATGGCTTCAGTGATTACGCCGCACACCGCGCCTCCCGCTGCCCGACATTTCCGGTATTTAAGACCGTGGAGAGCGCCCTGCTTATTGATGCGCACGATGATGCGCACCATCGTCAGCTGTGCATTGCTGCAGTCAGCCACGCAAATTGCTGCCGCAGGCGAAGCACTTCCAATGCTTCGCCTGCGGCTTACCACCACACTCGTCTGCTGCGAAAAGCAAGTGACCGAAAAAAATGGCTCTGCTCTCACGCTAGATCAACTTGTTGAACTAGCGATCAATCAACATCCCAGTGTTGGCGCAAAACGTGCAGACCTCGAAGTGGCCCGTGCCGAGTTGGAATTAGCGCGCCAAGCGTTTTATCCAACGCCATCTGTGTTGCTACAACAGGGACGTAGCAGCAACGGCACAGTAGTGGCTTTGCAGCAGCCGCTTTGGAGCGGCGGGCGTTTGAGCGCTGGCGCAAACGCAACTAGTGCACATGCGATGGCAGCCGATGTTGCTATTACCGAAGCCCAATACGCAATCGCCTTGCGGGTGGCCAATGCCTACCAGGCATGGTTGCAAGCCCACGGAAGAATTGCCGCATTCGCTGCCAGCATTGAACAACTTGCCGGCTACAGCGAGCGAATCAGCCGCCGTATTCAAGGTGGCGCTTCTGCGGAAGTCGACCGGATACTGGTACGAACCCGGCTGCTACAAGCAGAAAGTGACCTTTCTTCCGCGAAGGCCGCTGAGCGCGCTGCTCTGATGCAACTGTCGCAAGCAACTGGCCACGCGCTAAGCGGCAGTAGCCTGAGCGCCTCAGCTAGCACCATGACAGTCCAGTTTCCACCCAATCTTGACAAAATTGTTGCAGAGGCACTCGAGCGCAACCCCAGCTTGCGCCGCATCGGCCTGAATATCACTACCGCACAATACGAAACCAAGCAAAAACGCGCCGCGCTATGGCCAACCGTTAGCTTGCGCGCCGAGCATCAACGCAGTACCGCCGTCGATGGCAGCGGCGGCAATGACAACCGCTTGTTCATGGTGCTTGAATACACGCCGGGTGCCGGGTTATCCGCTAATTCGCAGGTCAATGCCCAGCTCTCTCGTACGCAAAGCCTGCGCGAAAGTGCTGAAGTGACCCGGCGCGATCTGGTTGAACGTATCACCATTGAATATCAGGATTACTTAAGTGGCCAAAGCCGTCAGCAAGCCATGCAGAGTTTGCTTGCCGGCAGCCGCGATGTGCTGGCTTCTTATGACCGTCTGTTTGTTGCCGGCAAGCGTAGCTGGCTCGATGTTGTTAATGCGGCGCGCGAAACGACCCAAGTTCAATTGACAGTTGCCGACCTGGCAGCGCAGCAGGTCGGCGCCCGCTACCGGCTTCGCCTCTTGGCTAGCGAACAACCTTGGCTTAACCGTGCACCGGCACCCGCGCAAGTTGATACGCCGTTTCAACGCCTGCTCGATACCGCCAACTTGAGGAATTCCCCGTGAATCCATCGATCGACACGAATGATCTCGATTGGCTGATGCAACGGTTTATGAGTCTACAAGTCGGCTTGACCAGGCCGGCCCGCAGCGCAATGCACGCGCAGCACCGTGCTGGCGCCACCGCAGAAAATACGTTGTCCGGCACTAATATAAATGCCGATATCAATACCAATGCTGATCTTCACCGCAACCGCATAGGCGATTTACTTACTGCGATGGGGCAACCAATTGTGCATTGGCAAAGTTCGCCGCAGCCAGACGCCCTGCCGATGGTGGCATTGTTGCCAGAACTAGGCTGCGTAATCTTATATGCCACGACCGCTTCTGGGCAATGGCTGCTGGAGACGCCATCTGGACGCAAGCAGTTGGCACGCCTGCCACCTGGCGCACAGTTTGCTGCCCTCGGCGCACCAGCGGCCATCGCTGAATCTGGCACCGCTTTTGCGCTGTTTAAACAAGTACTGCTGTCGCACAAACACACCTTTTTATTGGCGGCGCTGGCATCGATGCTGGCAAATGTTTTAGCACTGGCCGCTTCCATGTTTTCAATGCAGGTATATGACCGTGTGATGCCAACCCAGGGCATCTCGACCCTGATGGTATTGACGACCGGTGTGCTACTGGCGGGGCTGCTAGAGCTGATTATCAAGATGGTGCGCTCCAGCATCCTCGATGGTGCCGTTGAGAAGATGGATTTGACGTTGTCGCACTCAATCTTCATGCGTTTGTTGGGCATTCGGATGGATCAGTTCCCTGCTAGCGCCGGCACGCTCTCGGCACAGTTGCGCAGCTATGAAATGATCCGTAGCTTTGCTTCGTCGGCGACGTTGTATCTGGCCGTGGACGCGCCTTTTGCCCTGTTTTTTCTGGCAGTGATTTTGATGCTGGCAGGGCCGGAAATAGCATCTGTTCCAGTGGTTTTTTTCTGTGCTGCGTTAGCCGTTGGGCTGTTTTATCGTCACCGTATCGCGCGCGAGGCAAAAATTGGCACCGCTGTGAGCAACCGCAAGCTTGGCCTGTTGGTTGAAACCGTGGAAGCGGCCGAAAGCATCAAGGCTGCCGGTAGTGGCTGGCATTTGCTCACGCGCTGGAACCACATGAACCGGCAATCGGTAGAGGCCGATGTCAAGATTCGCCATTACAGCGAGCAAGCGACCCACTTGGCCGTCTCCATGCAGCAGGTGAGTTATGTGTTGCTGGTGGCAGTCGGCGCTTATATGGCGGTGACCAACCACCTCAGCATCGGTAGCCTGGTGGCATGCTCGATTCTTTCCGGGCGCGTACTGGCACCAGTCAGTGCCCTGCCTGGGCTGATCGTCCAATGGGCTCATGCCCGCACTGCTCTGGACAATCTTGAAAAAGTATTTGCCCTCCAAAGTGATAACCACGAAGTGCTGCAACCGCTCTCCCCAGAAAAGATTTCGGGCCGGTTCGAGCTCAGCCAAGTGCGCTTCACCTACCCCGGCCGGCCCACTACAATCGCCATCGAACAACTACACATCAAGGCAGGAGAAAAAGTCGCCATCATCGGTGCCGTCGGCGCTGGCAAAAGCACCCTTCTCAAGCTTCTCGCCGGGCTCTATGCACCGCAGCAAGGCAGTATTCTGCTCGACGGGCTAGCCCTGCAACAAATTGCCCGTGCCCAGTTAAGCCAGCACCTTGGATATCTGGGGCAAGAAGTACGCCTTCTAGGCGGCACGCTGCGCGAGAATTTGCTGGCCGGCTTGCCACCAATTTCCGAACAACAGCTCATTACTGCATGTGAGGAGACTGGTTTGGCCAATGCCATCGCCGCCCATCCAAAAGGGCTTGACCTTGAGATTGCCGAAGGTGGCAGTGGCGTCTCGGGTGGCCAAAAACAGCTTGTCGCACTCACACGATTGTTGTTGTCCAACCCCAGCGCGTGGCTGCTTGATGAACCAACAGCGGCCATGGATGACGCCACCGAACAGCGCGCCCTGCTAGCCCTGCGCCGGGCAATGCGCCCCGATGCCACGTTGATACTCATTACTCACAAACCAGTGCTGCTCGGCTTGGTAGAGCGCTTGATCGTGCTAACGCCTGCCGGCGTTGCCATGGACGGCCCGCGCGATGCCGTCCTAGCCAAGCTCCAACACAACTCGCAACGTCTACAGGTCGTCAAGCCCGAAGCCGTTGCCGTTGCCCCTGACCCTGACCAGCAATCCATACGGGAAACACGCTCATGAGCCGCTCATCCTCTTCACACGGCAGCGCTTGGCTCATTGCCGGTGCCTTCACAGTAGTCGCCGTTTCTGCCGTTTGGGCAGGCGCTGCCAGCATCGACCAAATCGCCCGTGCCCAAGGCCAGGTAATTGCCAGTTCTCGCACGCAGGTGATTCAATCGGCAAATGATGGGGTCATTGAAGCGCTTTTAGTGCAAGAAGGTGAACGCGTGCACAAAGGCCAAACGCTTATCCGCTTAGACCGCAGGCAGGCGGAAGCCGGCTACTCAGACAGTTTGGGTAAAGTCGCGGCGCTGAAAGCGACATTGGTGCGGCTGCATGCCGAGGTATTTGGCCGGCCGTTGGTGTTTCCGCCGGAGGTAAAACAGCACCCAAGCTTTGTGACTAACCAAACTGAGCTGTTTCAGCGTCGGCAACAAGCGTTAAAAGCCGAACTTGGCACCCTGCAGGAGGGCTTGCGGTTGGCGCGCGAAGAGTTAGCGTTGAATCAGCCGTTGTTGGCAAGTGGCGACATTGGCAAGGCGGAAATCATTCGGCTGCAACGGCAGGTAGCTGAAATCAATGGCCAGATTACTAATCGGCGTAATAAATATTTTCAGGATGCGCAGGTGGACATGACGAAGGCTGAAGAAGATCTGGCCACGCAATCGCAAGCATTGGCAGAACGCACCAGCGTTTTTGAGCGCACTGAAATTAAAGCGCCCGCCGATGGCCTGGTGCGCAAAATTCAAGTGACCACACCAGGCGCCAAGGTTCGCCAAGGCGAAGTGATTATGGAGTTGCTACCCACCGATAGCAGCCTCATCGTCGAAGCAAAGTTAAACCCCGCCGACGTCGCTTTTGTTAGTAAAGGTTTGCCGGCAACCATCAAGCTCGATGCCTTTGATTACAGCGTTTATGGCGTGCTGCGCGGCCAGGTTAGCTACATCAGCCCGGATGCCCTGACTGAAGATACCCGCAATGGCGAGCACGTGTATTACCGCATCCAGATACGCATCGACGACGCGGCCCTGCAACAGCAAAATGCTATACGTCCAGGGCGAAACGTCACCATCCAGCCTGGCATGACGGCCACCGTGGAAATCGGCACTGGCAAGCAGACCGTGCTTGCCTACCTTACTAAACCAGTGACGAAGACTCTCGCGGAATCGCTTACTGAACGTTAAGCACAAACGATTGGACATCCCTTGAAAAAATTAGTTGATTTGCCAAAGTTAGCGTTGCCAAATGCGGCTACCCTGCCTGGTGGTCAGCTTGGTTTACAAGGCGTGGAAGGGCCGGCTATGCCGGAATTGCAAGCGGAAATTCCAGCACCTGCGCTCGCCAAAAAAAAGCTGCTTAGGGCCAGTGAAGCTGAGGCAGAGGCTGCGACCGAGGCGGAGGCTGAATTATCGTCAGCAGATGGCAATGCGCTTGCAGCAAGCGACGACATCACACTTTCAGAAAACCAGGCCGGTGGGCAATTACCTGCTGAAGTTGGGCCAATTGAGCCTGTTGCACCGGTCAATGCGGTCAGTGCCATCGGGCCAGTGGAAATAGCAGTCAGCAGCGCGCCGGATATCGCAGCGCCACTCGGGTTAGCCATTGGGGGAGCTTTTGGGGTGGCTGCGGTCGCCAGTAGCAGCGGGGGGTCTTCGACAACACCGATGCCAATTCCGATGCCGCAACCTGTTCCAATTCCTACTCCCACCCCGACACCAATACTACCGATCAGCGGCCCTGCACCTAGCGTCGTCATCAGCCACGATGGTGCCAGTGTCGCCAATGCCGCCACTGGCGAGATCGTCTACACCTTTACTTTCTCATCTGCCGTCAACGGTTTTACTGTTGATGACGTCGCTGTTGCCAACGCGACCAAAGGCGTTTTTACCCGAGTTAGTGACACTGTCTATACCTTGGGGGTCACTGCCGCTGCGGGTTTCATCGGTAGTCTCACCGTCGATGTTGCCGCTGCCAGCGCTGCCGATGTCTATAACCAGCTTAATACGGCTGCTCTGCAGTCCGTGCTTGCTGTCGATACGGTGCGGCCGACTGCACAAATTATTGTGGCAGATAATAATCTGATCGCTGGTGAAACTTCGCTTGTTACTATTATATTTAGTGAAGCGGTCACTGGCTTTGCCAATGCCGATTTAACGCTCGCCAATGGCACCCTGTCGGCTGTCTCATCAGTCGATGGTGGTGTCACCTGGACGGCCACGCTTACGCCCTCCGCCAGCGTTACCAATTCGACCAATCTCATCACGTTGGCCAATACCGGCGTGATCGATGCTGCCGGCAATGCAAACACTGGAACAACTGACTCTAACAACTACGCTGTCAACACAGCGAGGCCGACGGCGAGCATCGTTGTGGCCGATAACAATCTGATTGTTGGTGAAACCTCACTCGTTACCATCACCTTTAGTGAAGCTGTCACCGGCTTTAGCAATGCGAATTTGGCCGTGGCTAATGGCACCCTCTCCGCTGTCTCTTCAGCCGATGGTGGCGTGACCTGGACGGCAACTCTGACGCCGTCTACAAGCACTACCGATGCTACCAATGACATCACACTCGCTAACGCCAGCGTAATTAATCAAACAGGTAATGCCAACTCTGGCGCGACGCTTTCTAACAACTACGCTGTTGATACGGTTATACCTACAGCGACCATCGTTGTAACCAATAATGTGATGGTCGCTGGCGGCAGCTCACCAGTGACGATTACTTTCAGTGAAGCCGTTACCGGATTTAGCACTGCCGATCTGGTTGTGACCAATGGCACCCTTTCAACCGTCTCGTCAACCGATGGCGGCGTGACCTGGACTGCAACCTTTACACCGGCTACCAATACCAACAGCGCCACCAATAACATTACGCTTGCCAGTGCTAGCTTTACTGACTTGGCGGGCAATCCCAACAGCAGCACTACGCAGTCCAACCAATATGCAATCAATACCACTGCGCCAGTAGCTTTCATTGACTTGTCTGCCATCGCTGCCGGCACAGGTGGCTTTGTTATTAATGGGCAGTGTGCAAATGACTATAGCGGCGCTTCCGTGGCCGCCGCCGGCGACGTCAATGGCGATGGACTGGCCGACTTAATCGTTGGGGCCTATAGAGGTGATCCGGCTGCCGGCAGCAATGCCGGACGCAGCTATGTTGTTTTCGGCCGCACCGGCAGTACCACCATTGATTTGTCTGCTATTACAGCCGGAACAGGCGGCTTTGTCATCAATGGCCAGTGTGCAAGTGATTTTAGCGGCACTTCGGTTGCTGCTGCCGGCGACATTAATGGTGATGGACTGGCCGACTTGATTATCGGGGCCAGAAACGGGGACACTGCTGCCGGCAACGACGCCGGGCGCAGCTACGTCGTTTTTGGCCGCACAAGCAGCACCGCCGTCAACCTGTCTGCCATTGCAGCCGGCACCGGCGGCTTTGTCATCAACGGGCAGTGTACAAATGACTCTAGCGGCTATTCGGTTGCTGCTGCCGGCGACGTCAATGGCGATGGACTGGCCGACTTAATCGTCGGAGCCTTAAGAGGTGACACTGCTGCCGGCAACGACGCCGGGCGCAGTTATGTCGTTTTTGGCCGCACGGGTAGCACTGCGATCGATCTATCTGCCATTGCCGCCGGCACAGGCGGCTTTGTTATCAATGGACAGGGTGCCAACGACAACAGCGGCCGCTCCGTTGCCGCGGCTGGCGACGTCAATGGCGACGGACTGGCTGACCTGATCGTCGGGGCTTCAAATGGTGACCCTGCCGCCGGCATCAACGCCGGGCGCAGCTACGTCGTTTTTGGCCGGACGGGCAGCACCACCATTGATTTGTCTGCCATTGCTACCGGCACGGGTGGCTTTGTTATTAATGGCCAATGTGCCAATGACCGAAGCGGCAGGTCCGTTGCCGCCGCCGGCGACGTCAATGGCGACGGGCTGGCCGACCTGATCGTCGGGGCTCCAAATGGTGGCCCTGCTGCCGGCAGCTTTGCCGGGCGCAGCTATGTCATATTTGGCCGCTCCAATGGCACCCCCATCGACCTATCTACTATTGCCACTGGCTTAGGTGGCTTTGTTATCAATGGCCAGTGCACAAGTGACTACAGCGGCAGCTCCGTTGCCGCCGCCGGCGACGTCAATGGCGATGGACTGGCCGACTTAATCGTTGGGGCCTTAAGAGGTGATCCTGCTGGCGGCAACAGCGCCGGGCGCAGTTATGTCGTTTTTGGTCGCACGGGTAGCACTGCCATCGATCTATCTGCCATTGCCGCCGGCATAGGTGGCTTTGTTATCAATGGACAGGGTGCATATGACCGAAGCGGCACGTCCGTTGCCGCCGCCGGCGACGTCAATGGCGATGGACTCGCTGACTTAATCGTCGGGGCTGATAGAAGTGACCCTGCTGCCGGCACTAATGCCGGGCGCAGCTACGTCATCTTCGGCAGCACTACCGGTGCTTTTGTGCAAACTGCGGTGGATCAACTTGGTACTTCTGGCAACGATATCCTGACCGGCACTGCGGCTAGTGAAACCATCGTTGGCGGCGCCGGCGACGATATTCTCATTGGCAATGGCGGTGCCGATGTGCTCATTGGCGCTAGCGGTAACGATACTCTTATCATCAACGCCAGCAATATCGCCGCTCTCACTAGCAATGCTGGGTCCGGCAACTACGCCCGGCTCAATGGTGGTAGTGGGATTGACACCTTAAGTTTGGCCGGCGCTGGCTTGACGTTTGATCTTGACACTATCGCCAACCAGGGTGGTGCTGCACCAAGTAGCAGCTCGCGCATTGAATCCATCGAGCGTATTGATATCACCGGTAGCGGCAACAACATCCTAACGCTGTATCTGAACGACGTGATCGATATGGCTGGCATGAACAGCTTCAATAACGCCAACGGCTGGGCCGATGGCACCTACAACCTAGCCAGCGGTGGGGCTGATGGCATCAACCCTGAACAGCGCCATCAATTGGTTATTGATGGCAATGCCGGCGATGTCTTCAACAGCAATGGTTGGGGCACGTCGCTGGGCACCGTTACCAATAGCGGGCACACCTATGATGTCTATAACCAGGGTGCTGCCCAGCTACTAGTCGATTCCACCATCACGACGAATATCGCTACACCACCGACAGCCACCATCACAGTGAGCAACACCGCACTGACAATCGGTAGCAGCTCGCTGGTGACAATTGCTTTTAGTCAAGCCGTCACCGGCTTTACCAATGCTGACTTGACGGTTCGTAACGGTACGCTTTCGACCGTCTCCTCCGCCGATGGCGGAGTGACCTGGACGGCAACCTTAACGCCATTGCCAAAAACTATTAGTACTGCCAACGAGATCACGCTAGCTACAGCAAGTGTAGCGAATTTGGCGGGTGACACTAACCGGGGCGCCGCACAATCTAACAACTACGTTGTCGATACCGTTGCAGACATTGATCTGTCTGCCATTGCTGCCGGCATCGGCGGCTTTGTCATCAACGGACAGTGTGCTTACGACAACAGCGGCCGCTCCGTGGCCGCCGCAGGCGACGTCAATGGCGATGGACTGGCCGACTTAATCGTTGGGGCCTATGGAGGTGACCCTGCTGCCGGCAGCAACGCCGGGCGCAGCTACGTCGTTTTTGGCCGCACGGGTAGCACTGCCATCGATCTATCTGCCATCGCCGCCGGCATAGGTGGCTTTGTCATCAATGGACAGAATGCTAACGACAACAGCGGCCGCTCAGTTGCCGCCGCTGGCGATGTTAATGGCGATGGTCTGGCCGACGTCATAGTTGGGGCTAATAGAAGTGACCCTGCCGCCGGCAGCAACGCCGGGCGCAGCTACGTTATCTTTGGCCGCACCGCCAGTACCGCTGTTGACCTGTCTGCTGTTGCCACCGGCACCGGCGGCTTTGTCATTAATGGCCAGTGTGTTGATGACCGGAGCGGCTTTTCGGTTGCCGCTGCCGGCGACGTCAATGGCGACGGGCTGGCCGACCTGATCGTCGGGGCAGATGGAGCTGACCCTGCAGCCGGCACCTACGCTGGGCGCAGCTATGTTGTCTTTGGCAGCACCGGCACCACCGCTATCAATCTGTCTGCCATCGCCGCCGGCACGGGTGGCTTTGTCATCAATGGGCATTGTGGTGGTGACATCAGCGGCACTTCCGTTTCCGCCGCTGGCGACGTCAATGGCGATGGACTGGCCGACTTGATCGTCGGGGCTCCTAAAGGTGACACTACTACCGGCATTAATGTAGGGCGCAGCTACGTTGTCTTTGGCCGCGCTGGCAGCACCGTTGTTAATTTATCTGACATTGCCGCCGGCACCGGCGGCTTTGTGATTGTTGGGCAGTGTGCAGATGACAACAGCGGTTATTCCGTTTCCGCCGCTGGCGACGTCAATGGCGACGGACTGGCTGACTTAATCGTTGGGGCATATCGAGCTGACCCTGCAGCCGGCAGCTATGCCGGGCGCAGCTATGTTGTCTTTGGCCGCACCGCCAGCACCGCCATTGATCTATCTGCCGTTGCTGCCGGTACAGGCGGGTTTGTTATCAATGGCCAATGTACATTTGACTTGAGCGGCGGCTCTACTAAGGCTGCCGGCGACGTCAATGGCGACGGACTGGCTGACTTAATTGTTGGGGCTTCTGGAAGTAACCCTGCTGCCGGCAGTAGTGCCGGGCGCAGCTACGTTGTGTTTGGCACCACTGCCAGCACGCCCATTGACCTGTCTGCCGTTGCTGCTGGTACGGGTGGCTTTGTTATCAATGGCCAATGTACATATGACCGAAGCGGCACGTCCGTTGCCGCTGCTGGCGACGTCAATGGTGATGGACTGGCCGATCTGATCGTCGGGGCTAATGGAGGCGACCCTACTGCCGGTAGTAGCGCCGGGCGCAGCTACGTCATTTTTGGTAGCACCACCGGTGCGTTTGCAGAAACTGCGGTGGACCAACTCGGCACTTCTGGCAACGATACGCTTATTGGTGGCACAAGCGACGAGACCATCGTCGGCGGGGCCGGCAACGATATCCTGATCGGCAATGGTGGCGCCGATGTGCTTTATGGCGGTAGTGGTGACGATACCTTCATCATCAATGCCGGCAATATTTCTGCTCTTGCCAGTAATGCCGCTTCGGGCAACTACGCCCGTATTGATGGTGGTACCGGTATCGATACGTTGACGCTGGCCGGCGCTGGTCTGACATTTAATTTCAATACCATCGCCAATCAGGGTGGTTCCGCGCCCAGCAGCAGCTCGCGTATCGAATCCATCGAGCGTATCGATATTACTGGCAGCGGTAACAACACCTTAACCCTTGCCTTAAAAGATGTGCTCGACATGGCCGGCATGAACAGTTTTAACAACGCCACCGGCTGGGCTGATGGTACTTATAACCTGGCCAGCGGTGGGGCCAATGGCATCAACCCTGAACAGCGCCATCAACTTGTCATCGATGGCAATGCCGGCGACACAGTCAGCGCCATTGGCTGGGGTACTTCGCTAGGTACGGTTACCAATGCCGGGCATACCTACGACGTTTATAACCAAGGAACCTTTGCCCAATTGCTGATTGATACAACTATTACCCGCAACGTGATTGCGGGTTGATCACGAAGCAACAGCCGGTTCGCACCCACCCCGGAAGATCAAGTCATCCGGTGCCTTAACCAAGCCGCGAACCCTACCTCGGGCAGTGTGCCATCGGCCAATGCCAGCACGGCCGTGATCGCCTCCGATGCTGCAAACGTCAAATGCACGCCGTTATCCAGTAAAAACAGTCGGGCAGCTACCCAGGCAGTGCGTTTGTTACCATCACTGAAACCATGTTTACGCACAATCGCATACGCGTAAGCTGCTGCCAAATCGGCCGCATCAGGCGGCGGCTCGCCATAAACGTCTTGCTGACGAGGGCGCGCAAGTGCTGATTCGACCAGATTCTTGTCTTTGATACCGTCGATTCCGCCGTGTTGCGCTAACTGCATGTCGTGGATTGCATAAAGTACCTCTGACGACAACCAGCGCCACTGGCTCATTTCGCCAAGACACGCAAGATCTCGCGATCCTCACGCATGATCTGCTCGGCAAGCATGATCTGCCGAGCAAAATCCGGGTTATACGGTGTAATGCGCAAGGCACCGTCGGGAGCATCCGTAAGGTAAATCGTGTCGCCCTTTTGGATATTGAGTTTTTCGCGTGCATCTTTCGGGACGATGAATCCTTCACTGGAACCGACCGTCGTAAGTTTGAATGTGAACATGGCGCACTCTCCATTTATATAACTTTTATTATATACCTCGTCCCTTAATGTGGAGCGGATACCGATAACCTTTGGTGGCTGTTCAAACTTCGCTTTTTTACTTCACTCTCTTTTGCCAGCGTTTGGGGTACCTCACTAGGTACTGTTACCGATTGACACCACTATTACCCGCAATGTGATCGTCGGTCGATCAAATTCAGTGGTTTTTTAGTTACCTATAGTCAACAAGCACAAGCGGTAATGTACTATCGGGAATGTTTATTTAGTGAAACATTCCCGATAGCGGACGCCCCACCGACGTTTCCGCGCTTTAGGTAATTTCCATGAAAAAATTAGTTGATTTGCCAAAGCTAACCACACACGCCAGCCAACCCAGCTCGCTAAGTGCGACAAGCTTGCCTCTGCCAGAGTTACCAGTTACAGCACCTGCGCCGGCCAAAAAAAAGCTGCCTAGAGTTAATGCAGCTGCGACCGAGGCAGAAGCCGAATTATCGTCAGCAGATGGCAATGCGCTTGCCACAAGCGACGACATCACACTTGCAGAAAACCAGGCCGGTGGGCAATTACCTGCTGAAGTTGGGCCAATTGAGCCTGTTGGACAGGTCAATGCGGTCAGCGCCATCGGGCCAGTAGAACTAGCAGTCAGCAGCGCCCCGGGCTTCGCAGCGCCACTCGGGTTAGCCATTGGGGGAGCTTTTGGGGTGGCTGCGGTCGCCAGTAGCAGCGCGGGGTCTTCGACAACACCGATGCCAATGCCTACGCCGCAACCTGCTCCAATCCCTATTTCTATTCCTATTCCGGCACTACCAATTAGTGGCCCTGCACCTAGCGTCACCATCAGCCACGATGGTGCCAGTGTCGCCAACGCCGCCACTGGCGAGATCGTCTACACCTTTACTTTCTCATCTGCCGTTAGCGGTTTTACTGTTGATGACGTCGCTGTTACCAACGCGACTAAAGGCACTTTTACCCAAGTTAGTGACACTGTCTATACCTTGGGGGTCACTGCCGCTGCGGGTTTCATGGGTAGTCTCACCGTCGATGTTGCCGCTGCCAGTGCTGCCGATGTCTATAACCGGCTTAATACGGCTGCTCTGCAGTCCGTGCTTGCTGTCGATAAGGTGCTGCCGACTGCACAAATTACTGTGGCAGATAATAATCTGATCGCTGGTGAAACTTCGCTGGTCACTATTATATTTAGTGAAGCGGTCACTGGCTTTACCAATGCCGATTTAACGCTCGCCAATGGCACCCTGTCGGCTGTCTCATCAGTCGATGGTGGTGTCACCTGGACGGCCACGCTTACGCCCTCCGCCAGCGTTACCAATGCAACCAATCTCATCACGTTGGCCAATACCGGCGTGATCGATGCTGCCGGTAATGCAAACACTGGAACAACTGACTCTAACAACTACGCTATCAACACAGCGAGGCCGACGGCGAACATCGTTGTGGCCGATAACAATCTGATTGTTGGTGAAACCTCACTCGTTACCATCACCTTTAGTGAAGCCGTTGCTGGCTTTAGCAATGCGGATTTGGCCGTGGCTAATGGCACCTTGTCGGCTGTCTCTTCAGCCGATGGCGGCGTGACCTGGACGGCAACTCTGACGCCATCTACAAGCACTACCGATGCTACCAATGACATCACACTCGCTAACGCCGGCGTAATTAATCAAACAGGTAATGCCAACTCTGGCGCAACGCTTTCTAATAATTTTGCCGTCGATACGGTAGCTCCCACGGCTACCATTGTCGTCACTAACAATGTCATGGTTGCCGGTGGCAGCTCACCAGTAACTATTACCTTTAGCGAAGCCGTTACCAACTTCAGCAATGCTGATCTAACTGTCAGTAACGGCACCCTTTCAACCGTCTCGTCAACCGATGGCGGCGTAACCTGGGCTGCAACCTTTACACCGGCCATCAATACCAATAGCACCACCAATAACATTACGCTTGCCAGTGCTAGCTTTACTGACTTGGCGGGCAATCCCAACAGCAGCACTACGCAGTCCAACCAATATGCAATCAATACCACTGCGCCAGTAGCTTTTATTGACTTGTCTGCCATTGCTGCCGGCACTGGCGGCTTTGTTATTAATGGGCAGTGTGCCAATGACAGAAGCGGCATTTCGGTTGCCGCCGCCGGCGACGTCAATGGCGATGGACTAACAGACCTGATCGTCGGAGCGCTCCTTAGTGATCCGGCTGCCGGTAGCGATGCCGGACGCAGCTATGTTGTTTTCGGCCGCACCGGCAGTACCGCCATTGATTTGTCTGTTATTGCAGCCGGAACAGGTGGCTTTGTCATCAATGGGCAATGTGCAGGTGACCAAAATGGTATTTCTGCCGCCGCCGCTGGTGACGTCAATGGTGATGGACTGGCCGACTTGATTGTCGGGGCTTACTATGGTGATCCTGCTGCCGGCAAGGGCGCCGGGCGCAGCTATGTTGTTTTCGGCCGCACCGATAGTACGGCCATTGATTTGTCTGCTATTGCAGCCGGAACAGGCGGCTTTGTCATCAATGGCCAATGCACATATGACTACAGCGGCACTTCCGTGGCCGCCGCCGGCGACGTCAATGGCGATGGACTGGCCGACTTAATCGTTGGAGCCTATCTAGGTGACCCTGCTGCCGGCGGCAATGCCGGGCGCAGTTATGTCGTTTTTGGTCGCACGGGTAGCACTGCCATCGACCTGTCTGCCATCGCTGCCGGCATAGGTGGCTTTGTCATTAACGGCCAGAATGCTAGCGACCTCAGCGGCCGCTCCGTGGCGGCTGCCGGCGACGTCAATGGCGATGGACTGGCGGACCTGATTGTCGGGGCATTTATTAGTGACCCTGCTGCCGGCATTAACGCCGGGCGCAGCTACGTCGTTTTTGGCCGCACCGGCAGCACCGGCAGCACCACCATCGACCTGTCTGCCATCGCCGCCGGCATAGGTGGCTTTGTTATCAATGGCCAGTGTGCTTACGACAACAGCGGCCGCTCCGTTGCCGCGGCTGGCGACGTTAATGGCGACGGGCTGGCCGACCTGATCGTCGGGGCTCCAAATGGTGGCCCTGCTGCCGGCAGCTTTGCCGGGCGCAGCTATGTCATATTTGGCCGCTCCAATGGCACCCCCATCGACCTATCTACTATTGCCACTGGCACAGGTGGCTTTGTTATCAATGGGCAATGTGCAGTTGACCAAAGTGGTATTTCTGCCGCCGCCGCTGGTGACGTCAATGGTGATGGACTGGCCGACTTAATCGTTGGGGCCTTTAGAAGTGACCCAGCTGCCGGCACTGACGCCGGGCGCAGCTACGTTGTGTTTGGCACCACTGCCAGCACACCCATCGATTTGTCTGCCATTGCTGCCGGTACGGGTGGTTTTGTCATCAATGGACAGGGTGCATTTGACCAAAGCGGCAGCTCCGTTGCCGCTGCTGGCGACGTCAATGGCGACGGCTTGGCTGACCTGATCGTCGGCGCCAGGTACGGTGACCCTGCTGCCGGTAGCGATGCCGGGCGCAGCTACGTCATCTTCGGCAGCACTACCGGTGCTTTTGTGCAAACTGCGGTGGACCAGCTTGGTACTTCTGGCAACGATATCCTGACCGGCACTGCGGCTAGTGAAACCATCGTTGGCGGCGCCGGCGACGATATTCTCATTGGCAATGGCGGTGCCGATGTGCTCATTGGCGCTAGCGGTAACG
>Ga0326733_1000036_pt1 | contig 65507 bp, 90 predicted proteins | sample 14_GP2_308_FD_207946 | JGI IMG/M metagenome (GOLD analysis project Ga0326733, IMG submission 207946) | Glacier ice microbial communities from Ngari, Tibet, China - 14_GP2_30.8 | ecosystem: Environmental > Aquatic > Freshwater > Ice > Glacier | place: China: Ngari, Tibet | collected 2018-07-17
CTCAGCGAACGCGTCGTCGTCGAGCGCACGCAACGCGCGCAGGCTCTTTGGCATGGTGGGACCGTCCGGCTCCGGGTCCGGCTCCGGGGCAGCGCGGCGGGATCGACGAGCCGGCTTCGGCTCGTCCTCCTCCACCGGAGCAGGTGCGGTACGGCCACGGGTCGGCAGCTCACCGCGCTCGCGACCACGGCGAGGGCGGCGCTCCTCGTCCGGCTCGTTGTCCTCAGCCGGCTGGTTGTTGCCGCGGGAGCTGTACTCGCCGGCGTCAGGCGCTGAGCGCTCCGAGCGGCGGCGGGGCAGGGGTCGTGCCATCAGGTTGTGCTCCTTCTCCGAGTGCTCCGCTCCCGGCGGGGTGCCGGGGGCGGGGTGAGCATCGTGCGGTCAGCCTGTGACAGTTCCGCGGCTGACCGCAGCTCAGGTTCCAGGTAGTCGTTCATGTACCGCATGGCCTGCGTGCGCAGGAACTCCATGCGCTCGTCGGGGGTGCTGAAGTCGTCCAGCTCCCCGTCGACGAAGTCCGTCTCGTCCAACGTGACGTGGGCCGAGATTTCAAGCGACTCGTAGTTGCCCATGTTCACCTTGAACGACTTGCCGAGCGAGACGCGCACTACGCGCTCGTCTCCGCGGCGCGCTTCGCGGCCTGGCCGGCCTCTTCGGCGGCCGTCTCGATGTGCACGCCGACGTCACGGACGTTGTCCTTCGAGCCGCACGAGCACTCGGACAGCAACGTCTCGTTGTCGGTCGTGTAGCTGTGCTGGCGCATCACGTTCGCGCGGGCCGCGTCGTACGCCTCCGCGGGCGTAGGGGTCGGGGTAGTCATGACAGCTCCTTGAACAGCGCGGTCGCTCGGGCCGGGAAGGCCGTTGCGCTGACGTTGCGGATGGACTCACCGAGGAGTCCCTCCTCCAGAGCGAGGTCAACGAGACCCTCGATCTGCGCTCTGGTGTACAGCCTGCGCTGTCCGTTGATGGTGCGACCCGGCGTGCGGTAGCCGCTCTCGGGGATGTACCCGAGACGCTCCCACTTCCTGATGGCCGGCGGGAGCCGCTCGAGCTTCGCGGCCAGCACTCCGACCGGGTAGAAGCGCACGCTCTCGCCCTTGAGGACGAGGTCGACGTGCGGCTGGTCTGCCCAGGTGTCACGGGGTCCTGTCACTGCCCGCCGGCGCTGCTTGCTGCCGGGGTAGGTGTCCTGCTGCTCGGACTGAGGCTCCGCAGCGCCTCCTGTTGCGAGGTCGGTGAAGGCCGCGAGGGGGTCCTTCACCGTTCGGGGAAGAACGAGTGCTTGGTCTCGCGGACGATGCAGGAGTCGAGGTCTGCGGCCGTGATGAGGTCACGGTTTCGCTGGTGCAGGGCGTACAGCTTGTCCTGCTCGACCTTGACGTTGGCCGTGACGGTCGCGCCCATCGCCTCGAGCTTCGCCGTCTCGATGGCGTCCATGACCAGCTTGGCCTCCGCGGCCGTGCCGGCGAACGTCACCATGATCGACGTCGTCTGCACGTCGTCCAGGACGCACTTCTTGACGGCCAGCTTCTCGCCGAGGTCGAGGTCGAACAACTCGCTGACGTTGGCGCGCCGCACGATGCGCACGAAGCCGTCGACAGCCTCAGGCAGCTCGATGGACTGGTGCTGACCGTGCTCTCCGTGCGCAGTGCCGAACGCCTCGACGAGGGGCAGCAGGGTGTCACGCAGGCTCTCGTGGGTGGCCTTCGCGGCGACCTCGTCGTTCTTCGCGGTGCGGAACTTCGTGAAGCTCTCGATCACCAGCTTCATGTTGAGCGTGGGCTTCTTGCTTGCTCCCCCGCGCCTGCTGACGACTGTCATTTTTGCTCCTGATCTATGTCCGAGTGCGTGCGGGTCGTTGCTACTCCGTCAGCGGTATGACCCTACCGTGACGAGTGGTTTGAAAGTGGGTAAGACTGCAGAGACCGGCGTGTCGCGCATGTCTGGTAGTGCGTCCCAACGGTCGGAACACCGTGGACTGCCATGTCGCTGGCCCGCTGCATGTCCATGACGTCATCCTTCACCAGACCTCTGACAAAACGAGGTCCCGCCGCGCCAACCGTGGTGGTTGACGGGCGGGACCTCGTAGATGGGGGCTACTCCGCGCGGTAGCGCTCGAGCCATCCCTCGGGCTCCAGGCCGAGGTCGAGGACGACGGCGAGCCAGCCCTCGGCCTCCATGAAGTCCGGCCACTCCCCGTCCTGCTCCTGCAGCACCGCGGCGATGAGCTTCTCGACGTTCTCCTCGGTCGGGTCGGCGAGGTACTGACGCGCCTCGCTGCGCTGGTCCTCAGCCTGAAGGCGTGCCAGGACCGGCTCCGCGCCGGCGAGCACGGGGTACGCCCGGACCTGTGCACCGAACTCGCACACCCGGATGAAGGCGGGGTGCAGGTTGTCAACGTCGACCGGCCGCGTGCCGTCGAGCTTCACTGGCACGACGATCTGGTCGATGTGCCCGACCGCCCAGTGCCCAGCGCCGAAGACGTACAACGCGCCGAGAGCACCGGGGTTGAAGTTGCGGGCCGGCAAGTGATCGTCGTCGAGGTCTTCAGGCAGCAGCTCGGGGAACTCGGCCGCGAGCGCGTTCCAGACGACCTCGAAGTTCGCGATGTCCTCGTTGCTGCTGTCGCGGTGCTTCGTCCAGGTGGGAGCGCTGGTGTTCCACAGCGTGTCGTCGCTGCCGAAGTAGCCGAAGTCTTGGGGCTTCTCCAGCACTTCGACGGCGCTGCTGACGTACTGCTCGAGCTTGACGCGGTCAGTGCTGGCCACGCTCGGGACGCTGCTCTCGCCGAGTGCCTTCAGCAGGTACGCGCTGACGACCTTCTGCGTGTTCGACACGTAGTAGCTGATGTGGCTGGAGAACGACACCTCCGGGTTGCTGTAGCCCTTCGCCCGGTAGGCGTTGATCACCAGCGTCGGGAAGATGTACCCCTCGCGCAGGTGAGCCCACAGGTGGTCGACGTCCTGGGCAACTGCGCCGTCTGGCGTGGTGACGATCCCGCGGCAGTAGAAGCAGTCGCCGGCGGTCGACAAGCTCCCGTCCTCGCGCAGCTTCGCAGCCCACACCGGCGCGACGGTGCCCAGCTTCGCGACGTAGACCTTGATGTCCTTGCGCAGCTTCGCTCGTGCTTCGCGCAGCTGCTGCTCGGTCTGGACGTCCGGGTAGGTGCCGGGAACCGGCAGGTAGACGCCCAGCAGCTCGCGCAGCTCGAAGCCGTCTGCGTACGGGTAGCTCTGGCGGTCGTCGCCGTTGTGTCGCACGACGCGCCACTCGCCCTTGACGCTGAAGACGTACCAGCCGACCGGCAGCCAGTCGTTGATGCGGGTCTTCGTGACGGTGCTCTTCCAGCCGCCGGTGTTGAGGACGATGCGGCCGTCCGCGACCCAAGTGACGACGTCAGTCTCGTGCAGCCGGATGGCGACGCCGCGGTCCGTCGGGTCGGCGGCCTCCCACTCCTGCACGGTGACGGGCACGAGTGCGCCGTCGGTGCTGCTCACTGCGCGAAGCTCGGCGTAAGTGTTGTTGTCGACCTTCTTGCTGGCGGCGCGCTTGCCGTTCTTGAAGGGCTTGCTGAAGACGGTGTCGAGGGTGCTCATGGTGGTGGGCCTTTCGGCGTCGTAGTGGCTCAAGCGGACCAGCGGAACGTAGCAGCTATTCGTTACAGGTGCAAGACAACCGTACAGATGTGTTACGCTCCGCGGGTCGAAGTCGCACGGGGCGTCTAGCCCCCGATCACCTGGAGCACCACATGCCTCTCGAGACCATCACCGGCACCCCCGACCACACCTACGGCATCGGGCGCTGCGGCACCGTCGCCGGCGGTCACGGCGTCACCTGGAAGCACAAGACGGGCGCGAGCCTGGCGAACGTCCGCTGCCCGCAGCACGGCTACGCGCTCTCGCAGACCACGCGGAACTGGAAGGGCGGCTACGAGTGGACCGTCATCCCGCCGGCGCAGATCGCGGAGATCGCCAAGGCCGCCAACGACGCGAAGCGCGACGACCGCATCGCGAAGAAGGCGGCCGGCGACTACACCGCGCTGCGTGACCTGAAGCCCGGTCAGCTCTACGTCGTGAGGGGACAGAGCAAGACCGTCATCAGCGGCAAGGTCATCGAAGTCGAGAAAGTCGGCAGCAAGACGCGCGTCACCGTCAGCCGTACCTACTCCGATGTCGTGACCGGCAACGGCTGGTACCTGCAGCACCGGATCGGCGACGAGTACGTGCGTCGTGCCGAGTCGCTGACGCACACGTTCGAGTCTCCGAGCAGCACGCTGGTCATCACAGGAGAGAAGCTCACGCAGACCTGGAGCTACAAGACGTGGACCGTGGGCATCGAGGCGCGCCACGGTCGTGAGGCTGAGCCGTTCGCCGGCTGGGCCGTCGAGCAGCCGCAGTGCGTCGTCGAGCTGTGGGCGTCGACCGTGCGCCGGCTGCGGGAACAGCTCTCTAGCTCCACCGGAGTCAGCGTGGTCCGCTACTCCCGAGAGACGGACGAGAACTACAAGGTGCGGTTGTCTGAAACCCGCAAGCGCGAAGCAACTCGTCGTAGCTCCATCGAGACCCAGCTCGAGAAGGCCGAGGAGCGTCTGCTCGTGCACACGGGAAGCGTCAGCGCCTAGCTCTCGCACCGCCACTGCCCGTCCCGCACACCGCGGGGCGGGCAGTCGGCGTTACAAGTGCAAGACAGTCGTACAGACGTGTTACGCTCTCTGAGCGCGGTCACCTGGCACCGCCTCACACCTGGAGCACCTCATGCAGAGCAACGTCGAGACCACCAGCCCCGCCCTCGCCATCGTCGAGTTCGACGTCAGCCACCTGAGCGAGGCGCTCGCCAAGGTCGAGCAGTTCAACCGACGCGCCGCGAAGGCCGGCGTCACCCAGCAGTTCGAGGTCGTGCACAGCATCTCCTTCGTCCCGGCCAGCCGCGCCGAGGTCGAGCTGTTCGGCCTGCCGGACGCGGGCCACTCGGTCGTCACCTTCGTCGTGCTCGGCCAGCCCCTGGTCGTCGAGGGCTGGACCTTCGTCGCGACGCTCTCCTTCGACAAGGAGGCCGGCGTCGTCACCCGCCCGGTGCCCGGCGCGCCGGTCGTCGACCTCACCGTCTACCGCTCGCTCACCTCCCCGATCTGCGACTCCTGCGGCACCCGCCGCCAGCGCAAGGACGTGTACGTGCTGCTGTCCGAGGACGGCGAGCTGAAGGTCGTCGGAAGCAACTGCCTGGCGGTCTTCCTCGGCCTGGACGTCTCCGCGGCGCTGCGGTACGTCGGGGACGCCGGCACCGAGCGCCTCGAGCAGTCCTTCAGCTTCGGCGGCGAGGACTGGCGCTTCCCGGCCACCACGGTGCTCGCTGTCGCCAGCGCGGCCGTCGCGGCCTTCGGCTGGGTCGCGAAGAGCGCCTACTCAGGCACCCCGACCGCTGCTCGCGTCTGCGACGTGCTCTACCCGCTGCCGACCAGCAAGTACCCCCGTGAGGCTGCTCTGCGGACCCGCGCCGGGGTCGCGGAGAAGCTCGAGGCGAACGGTGGCGCGAACCGGGCCGTCGAGCGCGCCGAGGAGGTGCTGGCCTGGGTCCGCAACGGTGAGGTCGGCAGCAGCGAGTACGCGGTCAACCTGCAGGCCGTCCTCGGTGTGGACACCGTGGGTGAGCGCAACCTGGGTCTCGCGGTCTCCGCGGTCAGCTCCTGGGCCAAAGCGCAGGACCGGGTGATCGAGCGCCAGGAGCGCGCGCAGCGGGCCGCCAGCAGCGACTGGGTCGGCACCGTCGGCCAGCGCCTTGAGGGACTCGCGCTCGAGCTGGTGCAGCAGCCCCGCTTCATCGAGTCCGACTGGGGGGTCAGCACGCTGCTCGTCTTCGCCGACGAGGCCGGCAGCGTCTTCAAGTGGTTCGCCAGCGGCAGCCACGACTACGCGGTCGGCACCCACTTCACCGGCAAGGCGACCGTGAAGAAGCACGAGGAGTACAACGGCGCGAAGAGCACCGTCGTCACCCGCGCGAAGCTGGAGACCGTCTGATGTCCAAGTTCCTCGAGGGCCAGCCCCTTACCCCGCAGGAGCGGCAGACGCTGATCGCCATCATGCACAAGTCGTACGAGACGGCGACGACGCAGGAGCGCAAGAACGAGGTCACGCGCATCGCCCACAAGCTGGGGCTGGCCCGCTAGACGCTGTGCGTCGCCAGGAACATGCCGAGGGTGCCGGCGTTCATGACGATGCCGCCCTTGACCGTTCCGCGACCGGTGCGCATGGCGTTCGCGACGCGCTGCTTCTGCTCGGTCAGCTCGGCGTAGTACTCCTCGAGGCTGCCCTCGATGACGTAGTTGCGGACGTGCACCGCGTCGTGGAACTCCAGGTTCGCCCGGCGCACGCGGGCGTTGCGCTGCGTCACGCGCCCGGCGGTGAACGGGATGTCCAGGTTGAACAGGTGGTTTGCCTCGGGCAGGTCGACGCCGTAGCCGCCGGCGTCGCTGGTCAGGAACAGGCGCACTCCCGGCTCGGTCTTGAAGCGGTGCTTGTTGGCGTTGCGCTTCTTCAGCGACATGTCTCCGTCGTAGCGCACCGCGACGTTGCCGAAGCGCTGCTCGAGGATGCGCAGCGCGAGCTTGTGGTAGCTGAACACCACGACCTTGTTGGTGCGGTTCGCGCCGTCGAGCGTCTGGCAGCACTTGCAGACGCCGGCCAGCACGTCGTCGATGTCGAGCTGCACCTCGTCCATCTTCGGCGTCTCGTCCAGGCCGTCGAGCACTCCGTTGACGTACAGCTCAGCCGCGTAGGCGCTGCCGTCGAGAGGCTTCGGCACCCGCTTCTTCTTGCCGCGGATCGTCTTCGTGATCATCGGCCAGTTGTCGGGGTCGGCGTCGTGCACAGCGAGCTGCTCGAGGTACCGCTGCGCGCTGCCGATGATCTGGTCGGGGTGCGCGCACAGCATCCGCATGCAGCTGATCTTTGACATGATCTTGCCCTGCGCCTCGGCGTCAGCGCTGTCGCCGGCGTACATCGCCATGAGGTCGAAGCCGTTGCGGCTCTTCTTGGACAGCTCGGCCAGCTCGAACTCGAGGTCGCGGCTCATGCGCTGGTAGACCTTCGCGCTCTCAGCGTCGAACTCGACACGCACCCGCGTCGGTCGGCTCATCGTCGGCATGTACTCGCGCACGCCGGGGTCGTCGGCGTCGAGGCTCACCGAGACGTCGGACAGCATCTCGTTGAACAGCGGCAGGTTGATGTACTCCTCGACCTTGCCGTACTTGTTGCGCCGGCAGAACGTCTTGTCGAACAGGTCGGCGCGGCCGAAGACGCTGTCGTCGATCCAGGCCAGGAGCTGGAAGACCTCGTCGCAGCGACCGTTCTCAGCCGGCGTGCCGGTCAGGCCGAACCGGAACGGAGACTCGCCGAAGGTCTCGCGGATGGCCTGCGTGATGCCGGCGGCCGGGTTCTTGATGACCGTCACCTCGTCGACGACGCAGTACATCTGGTTGAGCTTGATGACCTCGCTGTGGTCGTCGACCACTTGGTCGTAGCCCAGCACGACGTACCGCGGGTGCTCGCGCTGAGCCCGCTGGTACAGCTCCATGCGCTTCACCGGGGGGCCGTCGATGACGATGCACGGTGCGCCGCCGATCCACCGTCCCTTCTCGTCCTTCGTGCCGCCGGTGAACTGGCTGATGGCCTGGGCGGTCTGGTCCTTCAGGCCGCCGCCGGTGACCCAGACGCCCGCGAAGTCGTCGCCGAACTCCTCATGCAACTCCTCGACGGCGGCGATTGTCATCGGGGTCTTGCCGGTTCCCACGCCGGCGCTGACCAGGAACAACCCGCGGTCGACCATCCGCTCGACGACGGGACGCTGGTAGGGACGTAGAACCCCCGTGAAGCTCATGCTCGACGCTCCTCGTACTGGCGCTGCCGCTCCCGGTGGCAAGCACGACAGCGGCGGTAACCCTGGATGATGGACGTGTTCTCGGGAGTCCAGGGGTGCCCGGCCTTCCTGCACCCTCCTCGCGTTGCTGCTGCCCGAGACGCGTTCTCGATGAGGTCGCGCTCGACGACGTGGGTCGGGTTGCAGCAGCGCCGGTGCGGACAGTCGACGCCAAGCGTGCACGCCGGGTCCGCGTTGTGACACTCGTGGTCGAGGCTCTCCGCGTCGACCACCTTGCCGGTCAGCAACTCGAAGACGACGTGGTGTGCCGGGCGAGCCGGCTTTCCGAAGCGCCCGTAGCCGTACACGTTGACGTGCCCGAGCCACGGCCAGCAGGCATCACCCCCTCCGCTTCGGTCGACCAGCTCGAGGATGACCTGTTCGCGGGTCAGCCCCTCGGCCACGCCGGTTCGGTGCCACCTCATGTAGTGCGGTCGGCACAGCTCCTTGGCGTGCACCCGCTCTCCGCACACCCTGCACTCGCCGGTGAACACGCTGCTCTCGCTCCTGCTCTTCAGTGCCGAGTACCGCCACGAGGTGGTGCTGGGCCTCATACAGCCCGAACTCGATGTCAGCTTGTTCCATGCCTCCAAGGTCCTTCTCCGACGTCCTGACGTAGTTGAAGTACGACAGGTGCATGGATCGGGTGACGGGTGGCACCACCATCTTGCCTCGCTCCCACCTACCGCTGCGCAGCTCGGCCGCCGCAAGCCGCCCAGGAGCGTCGTTGTCGTGGGCGTCGACCAGTTCGTCCGTGACGGCCATCAACAGCGCGCGCTGGGTCTTGCTGACGTCAGCCCCGTAGGTGGACAGCCCGCCCTCGTAGCCGGCGCTGTGCAGCCGTACGACGTCGAGAGGGGACTCGATCAGCACCGCGGGCTCGCCGACGGGGAAGACGTCGTAGCCGAACAGGCACAGGCTCTTGAGCATGTCCTTCGGGCGGTTCATGAAGCGGCGCTTGTTCTGCCACTTCTCCTGCCACCCGGCCAGCTCGCCCTCGGGGGTGCGCACCGGGACGATCCAGCTCTCGTTCTTCTCGCTCCAGCGCACGCCGTAGTGCTCAACGCTCTCCCGCGTCAGGTGCCTGGCCTCGAGCGCCCAGTCCGGCACGTCGGCGTACATCGCCAGCCTGGTTTCGGGGACCAGGACGACTTCGTCGACGACCTCACGGGTGCGCTCGGCGTAGCTGACAACGTCGGCGGCCCGCGCGAGGTTGACGCCGAACTGCCGCATCCACCGCGCCGCGCGGAAGACGTCGTTCGGGAACTGCAGCTCCATGACGAGGTCGAGGAACGTGCCCTTGAAGCCGCACGAGTAGCAGTTGTGCAGGCCGGTCAGGCGGTTCACCGACCAGCTCGGGTGCCGCTCCTCGCGCCCGAGACGCTTCATGTGGCCAGGGCAGTACCCCTGGACCTCGTCGTCGTTGCTGCGGGTGAACTGGACGCCCAGCTCGGCGAGCGCCCCTTCAAGGTCGGCCGGCGCGTCATGCCGCACGGCGCAGCTCCCCGTCGTCTTCCTCGTCCGGGTCCTCGACGTTGGCGTAGTCCAGGGCGTACTCGCTGAAGGTGCTGGTGCTCCAGTCGAAGTCGATCTGCACCTCGACGAGGGGTCCGCTGCGCGACAGCAGCACCTTCAGCCAGACCTCGGTGTCACCGTCCTCCTCGCGCGGCTCGATGGCGATGACGGTGTCGGAGTCCTGCCCGAAGCTCGAGCTGTAGCCGATGCTGCTGGCCTTGATGCTCTGCCCGCGCATCTTGCTGTAGAGCGTCTGCGTCGAGATGACGACCGGGATGCCGAACAGCTGCGCGACGCGCTTGAGCGACCGCGTGATGTTCGTGATGGCGGCGGCGCTGCCCTTCGGCTCGCCGTTCTCGTCGTCCATCAGGTAGACGCCGTCGATGAACAGCACCTTGGGCTTGTGCTGCTGCACCTTCGCGATGATGCCCGACACCGTCGTGGTTGAGCTGACGTCCTCGCTCAGGATGAACGGGGCCGCGCCCTTCTGCAGCTTCGTCAGCGTCCGGTCGAGCCGCTTCACGTCGGTCTCGTTCATCTTGCCCTTGAGCAGGCGGCGGTAGTTCGTGCCGGCGCGCAGCCCGACCCACCGGGCCTGCTGCTCGGCGTGGCTCATCTCGAAGCTGATCAGCAGCACCTCGACGCCGAGCGAGTCCTTCTCCTCGATGAGCTGGTTGATGTAGTCGGCGACGGCCAGCATGACGGTGCTCTTGCCGGCCTTCGGCGGCCCTACGAAGGTCACGAGCTGACCGGGCTGCAGTCCCATCGTCGCGAGGTCCAGCGTCGGCCAGCCGGTGCCGTAGCCGCGGAGCTTGCCGGGGTTCTCGCGGAGCATCTCGAAGTACTCGTACGCCCGCTCGAACGCCGCGGGGTCGGTGAGGTTGTGGTCCTTCAGCGGCGACAGGACCGTGTTGACGTCGGCCAGTGCGGCCTGCAGCACCTGCACCGCCGCGGCGGTCTGACGGTTCTCGAGGAGCTGTGCGGCCTCCTGCACGGCCTGCCCGGTGACGTCGTACTTGTAGGCGTCGCGGGCCTTGTCGACGTAGTACGCCAGCGGCTCGAGGGTCTCGCTGAGCTTCCAGGTCGGCTTCTCGGCGCGGAGGGCCTTCACGGTCGGCGCGGTGCCGTAGAGACGCCAGTGCTCCTGCATCCACGTCAGCACCTGTCGGTGCTCCTCGTCGACGAAGAAGTCCAGGCCGATCTTCGCCTCAGCGAGGTCGGCCATCGCGCCCTCGCGCAGCACCTTGCTCAGCAGGTCGCGCTCGACGTCGGCCATCAGACGACCCCCGCGTAGCGGCTCTCGACCGGTCCACGCTGGTTCTGGTACCTGCCGGCGTACGGCGTCTGGACGGGGGAGACCCTGGTGAAGCAGAGCTGCGCGATGGTCATGCCGGCGTGGAGCTTGATGTCCCACGGGCTGTGGTTGACCAGCTCGAGGGTGATGTGCCCCTCGAAGCCGCTGTCGATGACGCCGGCGGTGACGTGCACCAGCAGTCCCAGGCGGCCGAGGCTGCTCTTGCCCTCCACCTGCCCGACGATGTCGCGGGGCAGCCGGACGACCTCACGGGTGCTGCAGAGCGCGAAGCCACCCCGAGCCAGGGTGAACGAGCTGGACTCGATGGCCCGCATGTGCGGGTGCGGGACGTCCGCGGTGTCGAGGATCAGCTCGGCGTTCAGGGGGACCAGGAAGTGCCGGTCCAGGGTGACGTCGTAGCTGTTCGGCTGCAGAAGGTCTCGGTCGTACGGCTCGATGCCGAGCTGACCGATGCTCACAGCACGGCCTAGCTCGTGGTCGCTCATCACAGGTGCAGTGCTCCAGGGTCTGTGACCAGAAGGCCACGGGGTCCGTAAGTCAGGTGTCGAGCAGGGTCGGCGTGGATCACGTACTGGACGTCGAGCATGTACGCGAGCCGGTGAGACAGCGTGCGCTCATCGACGGCCCAGACGTTGGAGAAGGGCAGCGACTCGCGGTCGAGCTTCTGCTGGATCGGGTCGACGTAGTCCTCACCGAGGAAGGTGACGACGTCGAAGCGGTAGTCCCGACGCCAGAACAGGTCGTTGAGCACCTTCGCGACGTGCGGCTCGGTCTCGTACTGCGCCACTGCCCGCTTCCAGCGGTGCGCCGCGGAGTAGAGCTTGAACCGTGCGACGTTAGCCGGCGGCAGCGACGCGACGACGCCCTCGAAGACGAACAGCCACCGCGGCGGCAGCTGCCCGCTGATGTCACCCCGCAGCACGGCGTCGGCGCTGTCCCGAGGTCAGGGCCTTGCGGTGGTCACGGCCCTCGGTCAGCTCGATGACCTCGCCGACCGCGTACAGGAAGCTGGCCATCGAGCTGTTGTACTTGTTCCAGTCGAGGAAGCTCAGGTTCGAGCTGATGAACGTCGGCCTGCCCAGCTCGCTGCGCTTGCGCAGCAGACGGTCGAGTCCATCGTCGCTCCAGCCGGACGCCGCGCGGTACTCCTTGCCGACGTCGTCGAGGAACAGCGCGTCGCACTCGGTCTCGACGAACGACAGCCGGTAGCGGGCCTTGTTCGCCTCCTCCCAGTCGTCGGTGCGCTGCGCCTCCTGCTCCAGGCCGATGAGCTGCTTGCGGCGCTCGACCAGCTCGGCGTAGGGCACGTACTTCGTCCACGCCCCCTTGCTGTCGAGCGTCTGCTGCAGGATCGCCAGCCCCGCGGTCTTGCCCCAGCCAGCCGGCCCCAGCAGCACCAGTCCATCTCGCTGCTCGGGAGTCCAGTGGTCGCCGTAGTCGACGAGCACGTCGTAGAGCCGCTCGCTGCTCTTGATCTTGACGTCTGCCTCGTAGTCGCCCCACGTCATGCCGTGGAACTCGAGCGGGATCCCAGCCTGCTTCAGGCGCTTGCCGAGGTCGGCCTCGTTGCGCTGCTTGTCCAGCGCCCACTGCGCGATGGTGCGGGCCTTGTGCATCAGGTCAGTCCCTCGTACGGGTCGAGGCCGCCGTAGACCTCGGCGGCCGGTGCTGTGGCCCGACGCATCGACTCGGCGTCGGCCTCGAGCTTCGGCAGGGCGGCCAGGAACTGCGTCCACCCCTTCAGGTCACCAGACCGGTAGCGGTCCGGGCTACCGACGAAGACCTCGACGCAGGACGCCAGCTGCTCGTAGCTGTGCGTCCCGGCCCTGACCTTCGCCGTGAGCTGCTTCGCCAGGATGCCCTTGTCGACGGCCGCCGCGCTGCCGGACACGCCGGCGCGCTTCAACCCGTTCTCCAGACGCATGGCCAAGCCGTACCCCGACGCCCCGCGCTTCGCCGCGACATCGTTCCGTTCGTCGCGCGTCGGCCGCCGGCTGCCTCCGAGCACCGGCCCCTCGTCTCCACCACCGGTGTCGTCGTCGGGCTGGACCAGCCGTCGGCTCTTCGGCCGGCTGACCGTCGTCACGCGGCGGCGCGCAGCGCCCCGCGAGTACTCCTTGGTACTCAGTCCTTCTTCCTCAGTCCTTGTAAGAGGGCCTGGTTCTCCGCGTTGGCTCAGCCGCGTTGGATAACCAGCGCTGGTTTCCCGCGCCGGTGACGTAATGCCGTGGTTTTTGGGACTGTCGTAGACGACCGCCTCGCTGGCGAACGTGCCGTCCGCGGTGCGCCAGCTCTGCCGCACGAGGTAGCCGGCGGCCTCCAGCTCGTCCAGGGACGTGCGCACGGCGTCGCGGCCCTCGACGTGGGTCTTCGCGAGCTGCTCGGCCCGCACGGTCCAGTCGTCGGGCTTGCTCAGGATGTAGACCAGCACGCCGAGCGACCGGAACGACAGCTTGTCGTCGGTCAGCAGCTCGTTGCTGAAGGTCGTCCAGCCCGTGCTGGGCCGTGGCGAGCGGCGGATCACAGTTCGCCCTGCTGTCGAGACTTGACCTCAGACATGGACGTGCGCAACGCTCTCTCCGCTCTGCTAGAGCACGAGGCCGGCGTTCACTCCCCAGTGGGCCGGCCTTCGTGCTGTTCTGCACCATGTCCCCGCGCGTCTCGCGGGGCGGGTGGGAAGGCGACCCTAGACGTAGGTCACACCCCGTCGTCAAGCACCCACTCTTCGTAGTAACTACGCGAGGTAGGACAAAAGCAAGCCGGGCACAAGATGTGGAGGTCTCGTGCCCGGCTCGTCTGCCTAGCGATCTTGCCTACTCCAGATGCGCTGCCAGCTCGAGAGCTTCGTCCGAAGCGGTGCGCATCAGCTGCGTGCGCACCTCCTCGGGGATGGCCTCCCACGCGCCGGCAGGGTCCAGAGCCGCCACGCGCTTGCTGCCACCGACCGAGCCGTCAGACTTCAGCCCGAAGCCCCGCAGAACGGCTGCAGGAGCCTGCTGGCCGGCCTGGAGCGTCACCTCGGCCCTGGTGACCGCCATGGAGCCCCCGTCGCCGCTCTGAAGACCTCTCAGCGGAGGCTCGAACGCGAACTCGAGCTGGACGACCGCGGTCACGAGGACGACGAGCGGCGACGGGTCTTGGGAGCCTCTTCGACCTTCTCGACCTTCGGCTGCGCCTCGGTGCCGTCCTTGCGCGGGCGACCCGGCGACTTCGGCTTGCGGATCTCCGAGACGATGAAGTCCGCGAAGATCATCAGGGCGCTGGCGAGCACCGCGGCCGCGGTCTCGAACTCCTCGCCCTCGGCGGCGTCGTCGACCAGCTCCTTGCTGATGCGCGAGACCTGCGCGGAGATGCGCTCCGCGGTCTCCCGCTGGCCGCGCAGGCGCGCGAAGACGGCGGCGCGGGTCTCGGCCTCGGGGTCGTCACCCTCGCCCTCGTCGGCGACCTCAGGAGCCGCCTTGGGGGCCTCGCGCACTCGGCCCGTGCTCAGAGCCGCCTGAGCCTCGTCGGGGGCCTCGTCAGGGGCCTCGTCGCCGGTGAGCAGAGGGATGATGTCTCCCTTGCTCTTGCCACGCAGCGTCTCGGTGGTGTGCACCTTCGGGTCGAGCGCCTTCGCGCGCTTCTTCAGCTCGACGAGGCTGAGCTTGAGCAGCTCCTCGCGGGACTCGCCGGCGGCCGGCTCCTCGTCCTCGTCGTCGTCGTCGGCAACGACCTCCTCCTGCTTCACGGCGGCCTTGCGGCGGCCGCGGGCGACCGGGGCCGGCTCCGGGGCCTCCTCCTCGGCCGGCTCGTCCTCCGCGGGGGCGTCGTCCTCGTCGTCACCGAACTGGATCGGCTTGAGGCCGTTGCAGAGGTCGAACGCGGGCACCTCGAGCTGGTCGGCCTCCTCGAAGACCGAGACGTCCTCGTCCTCGCTGCCGTTCATGAACAGCAGCAGACGGCCGTCCGCGACCGGCTCGTTCTCGTCGCCGGCGAGCAGCTCGACGATGCTCTTGCCAGCCGACTCGCCGGCCTCGAAGTCGTCCTCGGCGTCGTCGATGACGCCCTTCAGCTCGGGCTTCTTGAGCGCGTCCTCGTCGCTGATGGTGGTGTAGGGGATGTCGTTCTTCTTCGCCCACTCGACGACCGCGGCCATCTCGTCGGTCCAGTCGGCGTCCGTCACCGGCACGTACAGCGCCTCGATGGTGCGGCCCTCGACGTAGTCGTCCAGGAGCGGGATGATGCTCTTCGGGTCCAGCTCGCCGCTGCCGGCGAACCCCAGGGTCAACGGCTTGGCAGCCGCGCGACGTCCTCTTGCCATGTGGTGATGCTCCTTGTGGTGTTCCGGGTGAGAAGCCGACCGTAGTGCCGGCTTCTGACAACCTGCGTGAAACTTAGATCGGCTGAACGCGCCGCCCTGGTGCTGACGCCGACATGGAGCTGGTCGCCGCGCGCGCACTGCGCTCGACGACCATGACCTTGTTCTTGTCGGCTGCCGTGGACAGTACGGCCTGCGCCTCGTGCAGGAGCGCTGCGACACCGGCGATTCCAGCGGCCATTTCAAGCCGCGCGCGCCATCCCTGCTCATAGGTGCACCCCGCGGCCCCGGCGAGCGCGGTGGCGAGCACGCTCTTCAGGTAGGGCCGCGGGGTGAGTCCCGTCGTGCGTTCGAAGACCTCGCGGGCGAGGTCAGTGGCCTTCGTGACGCCGAAGGCGAGGGCGAGGGTTCGCATCATGCTGCGAATGTTAGAGGTTGAACGTCTCCACGTCCGGCTCGCCGGGGTCAGCGGGCGGCAGCGGCGTCGGGATGCTCGAGGCGTCCAGGAAGCGCCGCATGGTGAAGCTGGCGATGGACTGCACCACGGTCTTGGCGAGGGTGAACGACAGCAGCGACCACTGCAGGTCGCCCCAGCCGTTCGCGTCTCCGAACTGGGTGCTGACGACCAGCACGACCGCGACGAGGACGTCGATGGCCAGGCCCTGCAGCAGCGAGCGCAGCGCCCGGTTCCTGGCGTCGGTGTGCAGCCTCTGGGTCGCCGTCAGGTCGATCACGGACGAGCCGGCTTCGGATCAGGTGCCGGCGGTGCCGGCGGTGCCGGGTCCGGGGTCCGCTCAGGCGGCGGCTTCTGGTTCGCCGGCACCTCCGGGCGGGCCTTGCCGCTGTCCGGGCGCGGCGGGTTCGTCTCGTTGGTGCGGTCGTTGACCGTCGACTCGACCTGCGCTCCGGGCGGCAGGAAGATGCCGTTGCTGTCCCGCCGGCCGCCGACCTCAGGCCGAGGCACTTCGCCGTTCAGCTCGTCGAAGCCCTCCAGCGGCACGTACTCGAGACCGGCCGGCAGCGAGCCGGTGTTCACCGCGGGGTCAGCGATGAGTCCCTCGAGCTGGTCGATGAACTCCTGCTCAGCCTCGATGAGGTTCACGACGTTGCCGTCGCGGTCGATCAGTGCGTACCTGCCCATGTCCTAGAACTCCGTCCACTCGATGAAGACAGCCCCGGAGCCCCCGTTGCCGCCCTTGCCCGCCGTGATAGGTCCGCTCGTGGAGCAGTTCGCTCCACCACCGCCACCACCGCAGCTCGTTCCACCGCCATCTGTGCCCGCCGTGCCGGCACCCGCAGAACGGCTACCCGAGCCGCCCGCGCCACCCTGGAACGTCGAGCCACCGTTGCCGCCGTTGCCGCCAACCGTGTAGTTGCTGCCCTGGCCGCCGCCGCCGGCACCCGGCGACCAACCTGCCTGCGACACCGTCTGCCCCGTACCTCCTGGACCCCCGGAGTACGACGAAGCCACTCCAACGGAGCCGTTCAACGCACCGGACCCGAGCGCACCTACCGGCGCGCCTGAGCCACCCGCTGCAGGTGTTATGGGCGAGCCGGTGCTGTTGAGGCCACCGCCGCCGCCTCCACCGCCAGCGCCACCCGAACCGCCTGTGCCACCCGTGCCACCCTGCGCGCCGGCACCAGTGCCGGCACCGCCGCCCACAACCTGCAGCTGACCGAACGCGGTCGTTCCACCGCCCTGACCGACGAGGCCGTTGACGTTGGTGTTCTGAGCAGCGGTGTAGCTCGCGCCACCGAGGCCACCAGCTCCGAGCGTGACTGCGAGGCTCTCACCCGGCGTCACGGGGATGTTGCGGGCGAAGATCAACGCTCCAGTGCCGCCGCCACCGCCGCCGGCCGACGCGCCCTGTCCGCTGAACGCGGTGCCGCCGGTCGATCCCCCACCGCCACCGCCGGTCAGGAAGCAGTCGACGAAGAAGACGCCAGGCGGGACGACGAACGTTCCCGACGTCGTGAAGCGCTGAGACCGCCGGCGGGAGCCGGCACCTGCTGCAGTGCTCGAGGCACCCATCTAGCTCTCCGTCCACTCGATGACGACCAGGCCCACGCCGCCGGTGCCGCCGTTCGCGCCACGCGTGACGCCGAAGAATCCGACGTGGCTTGCGCCACCGCCGCCGCCTCCACCGCCTTCAGAGGCGTTGGTGCCGTCCTGACCCTGGTTGCTCGAGCCGTTGCCACCCGAGCCGGCCGCGCCGCCGATGGTGAGGTTGGCACCCTTGCCGCCACCACCGCCGCCAAACGGCGTCGCTGAGACGTTCTGGCCGTAGCTGCCTCCCTGACCACCACCACCGCCGCCGACGGAGAAACCGGTCATGAGCACCGCTGAGTTTGTCGGCGACACACCAGCAGCGCCGGGTCCGTAGCTCGACGAGACGCCGGCCGCGGCAACAGGCACAACGTTCGTTGTAGACCCGATGTTGCCACCGGCACCACCGGCACCACCGACGCTGGATGCTGAAGCGGCGTTGTTGCCACCACCACCACCACCACCGGGAGCACCCCCGGATCCTCCAGCACCACCGACGCCGCCGACCGCCGTTGCACTGCTGCCGATAGCTCCTCCTGCGCCGCCGGTGGCCACGATGCTGAACACAATCGAGTTGCCACCGGTGCCGCCAATCGACACACCACCGGCGTTGGCGTCGACACCACCTGCTGCAGCACCCAGTCCAGACGTTCCGGCTGCTCCGACGATGACGGCGTAGCTGGCTCCGGGAGTAACCGGCACGCCGCGAGCCACGACAGCACCACCACCTCCACCGCCGCCTGCACCAGCTGACGAACCAGAGACGTCGTTGCCGTAACCAGCGCCCCCGCCGCCGCCGCCGCCGGCAACCACCGTGACAGCGTCGAGCATGGTGACACCGGCGGGCACGACGAAGGTGCTGGTCGTGGTGATCCTGACCGAGCGCCGCGTTGAGCCGCCCGTCTTCGTAGTCGACAGACCCATGTTCTTCTCCTAGTCCAGCGTGCGGGTGTAGCCGAACGCGCTGGCCGAGATGTTCGCGGCCGCACCACCGGGCAGCGGCACGAGGTTGCGCACCGTCAGGTTCTCGTTCGGCGCGAGGCGGAACGGGCCGTTCAGCACGGTGATGCTGCTCGCCGGCACGCGCATCGAGCGGCACAGGTTCTCGGTGCCGAGCAGCACACTGACGTACGCCGGCGACGTGTCTCGGTTGGCGACCATGACCTGCGCGACGATGCGGTCGCGAGCAGACGCCCCACCCACGACGGTCGATGCACCGTCTGCAGGGATGGATCCGACGCGTCCGATGCGCTCGACCTGCGTGGCGGCAGGGTCGATGTCGACGTAGGCGATCTGCAAGCCGAGGTTCGCCTGCACAGCCGCGGTGGCCGCGGAGTACCTGCAGCGCAGCTCCTCACCCTCAAGCAGCACGAGAGAGCTGTCGAGGCTCTGCACCTCGTATCCCTGGATGATCGTGCCACCGTTGAAGTCGCTGGCGAGACTGCTGTCGGTGGCCGTTGTCAGCGCGTAGCCGATAGGTGAGTCGCCGGCGTTGTGCGCCGTGATGCTCTTGATGACGCGACGGCGGCCGACCGGCACCGCCGGCAGCAGCAGCACCGGCGTACCGGGGTAGCCGGTTTCAAGGCCCAAGACGCTGCGTCGCTCGACGCCGGACGTCATGACGCCGGGAGTCATGACGTCGTAGAGGAAGCGAGCCGAGAGGTTCGCCGGCTCGTCAACGTCGACGTCGTCGAAGGTCTGCGCAGCCGAGCCGGACGGGGTGACGACGACCCGGACGCGCTGCGGCTTGTCGAGGTAGAAGTCGATCTGCCCCTGCGCGAAGGTGAAGGGGTTGGGCAGAGTCGCAGTGCCGGTGTCGCTGGTGTAGAGCAGCTGCGCGATGGGTGTCAGCGTGCCGTTCTCGTGGACCGCGACGCTGCCGTCTGCGGGCGCACCGGACACACGCCGGATGACGGCCTTGGTGAAGTGCGCGCGAGGCATGCAGTGCTCCTAGTTGCCGGGTCGTGAGGAGTCTCCCAGGTTGGGAGACCGTCAGAGGTAGAGCGGTGGCGTGTAGTTGCCGAGGTGGAAGGGTCGTGCATCGAACGCGCCGATTCCGGCGTTGCCGTTCTGCGTGCTCTCCCAGTAGCCGAAGCCGTGCTTCGTCTCCTTCGCCAGGTACGAGTCGGTGACGCTGATGAACAACGTGCTTGTCGCGGAAGCTAGCGTGGCAGCGCCACCACCTCGGCATTCGATCAGGTCGCCTCGCATCGTGATGTTCATCGACCCGACGCCACCACTGACTCGGCCAACCTGTGTGTAAGAACCTGCAGTGCACTTCTGCAAGATCATGTCGACGTAGCCGTACGTCTCACAGGTCGTCACGCCGGCCGCATCGGTGCTGCAGAACGTCTGCGTGTAGTAGTGGTGAAAGAAGCGCCAGTGGTTCTGCACGTCCTTGACGCGGAAGTAGATGGCCTGTCCATGACCGCCGGCGGGGAATGCGATGCTGACCGACGCGTCATGCCCGGCGAAGAGCAGGTCCATCACGGCGAACGGTCCAGGGCTGGTGTTCTGGGCCAACCCCTTGTTGCCGCTGATGGTGACGCTGCCCCGCACGACCTCCCAAGGGAAGCCACTGGAGCTGACGCCGAGCGGACCGTTGGCCCGGACGAAGTTGTCGGCGACAGCGATGCCCATGCGTCAGACCGAGTACTCGAGGAAGAGCGTGAAGCTCATGCTCTTCGGGGTGTTGGGTGCAGCGCTGACAGCGCTGACGACGATCTGCAGACGATCGAGGTCAGCCAGCGCGAGCTTCTCGTTCAGCATCGTGCTGGTGTTCGTCGTCGTCACGTTGACGTTGCCGAGGCCGGCGACGGTCTGGCCGTTTCGCTGCACGTTGACGGTGACGCTTGTGCCGCTGCGGATGCCGTGCCGAACGCCGACCAGCGTGACCGTCTGGCCTGGAGGCGCTGCGACGAAGAACGGCGGGATGAAGCCGGTGTCGTCGATAGCTACGAGCACGTCGGGCGCGGCGACGAAGGTGTGCGGGATGCGCACGACCTTCGGTGGGTTGACCGACACCCAGTCCGTGCCGGTGCTCCAGCTGAACAGTCCGGTCTGCGGGTTGCGGTACAGCGTGCCGCGGTTGTCAACAGACGCCGCGAGTCGATCACCGAGCTGCACGTCGGAGAACAACGTGTTGACCTCTGCACTGCGGTCTGCCAGCCGTCGTAGGTCCACGGGGACGTCGTCGGGGTCGGTTGTGGTCGGGAAGGGGTAGCCGCCTCGTGCGGTGCTGCCGGGCATGTTGCTCTCCTACTTCCTCGTGCTGACGATGAACGTGTCCCAGCGGGGCTGCGTCCGGGCCTCGCTGGTGCGTACCCGCATGCCTGCGTACAGGCTGCCCGTCAGTGGCGCTGTGTCCGTGAGAGTCAGCACCTCGGCCGCGCTGTTGCGGCTCGCGCCGACGCGCGTGACACCCAGCTCGGTCTCGACTCGAAGCGTCCAGCTGTCTCCAGCGACAGCGACCCCTGCGGCAGTGCTGGCCATCACGGAGCGCACGTTGGCGACGCGGCGGGTCAGTCTCACCGTGCCGTTCGGCTCGACCTCGAGCGCGTAGTGGCTGGTGCCGTCAGCGGAGCTGCGCGCGACGATCTGCCACGTCGCGACCAGAGGCAGCCGGCGGAAGCTCGAGGTGACGTGCATGCTCGGGCTGTTGACGAGCTGCAGTGCGAGGTCAGCGTCGCCAGCGGTGTCGCTGTACGCCTGGGCGTTGCTGATGCCCCAGACACCGCGAACGATAAGCCACTCGCTGCCGAGACTCGCGCGGCCGAGGGACGTCAAGCTGTTCGCTCGGTCGAAGTCGTCGCGAACACGCATGATCGCAGTGCCGAGAGGCTGGTCGTCGCGCGTTGTGTCGATGTAGGTCGGGTAGAGCGCCTGGCGCGCGGCGTAGGTGTCTGGTGTCGTCTCGCTCTGCACCACCGAGTAGGTCTCGAGGTCGGACTCGACGGTGACGGCGTCGACGAGCGACAAGTTCTCGTTGCTGACCCAGTAGACGTTCAGCTCTCGTCCGACCGCGTAGTCGTTGATCAGCAGGTTGTACCTCAAGCCGACCATCTTGTTGAGCTTGTCGACGTTGAATCGCAACGTGAGGTCGTTGTTGACCGCGTTGGAGAAGGCGTTCCACCTCGACGCAAGACTGCGGTTGACGGGCACCGTGGCAGTCCACCGTGTGCGCATGCGCGCGCCGACTGTGATCAGGGGAGAGTCGTCGGGGTCGAGGTCAGTGCCGTGCGAAGCGCGAGGGCTGTCGACGACAGCTTGCGCGAACAGCAGCTTGTACTGCGCCGGGTGAGGGATGAAGTCCTGGACCAACTCGTTGAGTCGTGAGACGCGAGAGCTGCGGCGCTCGTAGTAGTGCGTCGGGCTGCGGTGCGGCACGCCTTGCCACACGTACTCGCTCTGCAGTGACGGCGTTGCGCCGTCGAACTGGCGGGCCACGATCATGAGGCACTGCAGCATCGTTGCGTTGCGCCAGAGAAGGTTTGTGGTGCTCGAGCGGATGACGAGCTGGATGCGGTCGTAGTTCGCCTGGTCCGGCACGGTGTGCTCGTAGCGCACGGTCTGCAGGCCGCTGCCAATCTGCTTCGGCTCACCGAACTCGTAGCCGATGAAAGCGTTGCCGTCGAACTTCGCGACGCCGACTTCGACGGTCTGGAAGCCCATCGTGTTGACGGTGGCCATGTCGACGAGCAACGACCACGGCTGCCGTGGCTCAACGAGACGAGTTTCTGCCTCGTACGTCGCGATGTAGGGCGGCAACACCGGCTTGGCGTTGTCGCTTCCTGCGACGTCGCCGGCGTAGGTGACAGTGAGAGCGTCGATGAGAGCGACCGCGGTCTGCGACGACTGCACGACTGACTCGAAGGTCAGCCCACCGAAGCCGAGAGGGGCAGCGACGTTCTTGCTCCATCCTTCGGCCGAGCTGCCGAAGCCTGACGTGTTGCCGACGTAGTTGACGAGGTTCGCGGCGAGAAACAGCCGGACTTCGCGCGCCGGTGCCCACGGGCGAAGGACGTAGTCCTCCTGGATCTGCAGCGCGCAAGCTCGCACAGTCGCGCCCGCGGTGAGCCCGTTCAGCACTAGGTGGTACTCGAGGTAGCGGGCTGTCGGAGGAGCCAGTGCGGTGTGAGCTGGGCGTGCTGTCCAGCTGTCGACGACGTTGGTCGGGTCACCGACGTTGACCGCACCGACGACGTTGCCTTCGACGTTGAGCCAACGCAGCCCTACTGCAGCCGTGACACCAGGCGCGGTCGTGCGCACGTACTGGCTGACCATGTAGGGCAAGTTCGGGATGACCGGCGACGCGTACTGCAGGCGTTCACGGCTGTTGGGAGTTACCGGCGCAGGGCGCACCTCACAGACCCCTGCAGCTGTCGCGGTGATGACGACTGCGCCTTCCCCACCGGGGCCTCGGTTCGCCGGCACGAAGCCCTCGTACGAAGTGGTGCAGTTGGTGCGACCTGTCCATCGCCCGACGCCGCCATCCGGTCCGGCGTCGAGGCGGTCGAGCGCGAGGTTGTGCCCGAGTCGTACGGCACTGTCCCAGCCGGTGAAGACGGTAGCCAGCTCGCGGACGCCAGCGAGAGTGCCGCGTACGCCCCACAGGCGCAGGGCGCTCGCTGTCATGCGCCTCATGAGCCGGTCGCCCAGCTCAGGCTCGTAGTCGACACCGAGCTGCTGCGCCAGCGCCGGCAGCAGGGTGCTCGACAGCTCGCGGGGGTTGTTCACCCGACGAAGGCTTTCCAGCTCGGTGCGCGCGTGGTCGAGCTGGAAGCCGAACGCTGACAGGAAGCGGTAGAGGAAGGTCTGCTCTTCATCGTCCCGAAGGTCGCCGACTGCGTTGTACTCCGGGGCCTTGAAGACGTCAGGCAGCCGCCGGTACATCCGCTGCGTCATGCCGTGGTCGCTCGTGGCCAGCACCTCGGCTACGCCAGTGCGTCGCCACAGCGCCGTCGCGACGTCTCGCACGAACAGGCCGTAGTAGTAGTGCGTCCCGCCGACAGGAGGGCTGACGGGGTCCTCAGAGCCGTACCGCCCAGTGCCGAATACCGAGAGGTCGTACAGCGCTGTCTGGCTGCCCGCGGCGAGCACGACCTTGTCGCTGTCGGTGTAGCTCGTCGCTGCGAGGGCGGTCGGTTGATCGAGCAGCGCTTCGCCGTCGTTCTCGTCGATAGGGTTGCCGACAAGGTTGCGGACGAGCCGCTGCGCAGTCCAGACCCCACCAGGCCGAGTCCACGTCACGCTGATGCGGCCGTAGTCCGTGGCGCGAGCTTGGAACTCGGACGCGACGAACTCGGACTCAAGGTTGCCGCTGTAGAGCGCGGTGCCGTAGAGCCGCTGGCCGTACCGGGTTGACGCCATGCGCTAGCCGGGGAGGTGCGTGTAGTCGGCGCGGAGCGGCGTGCTCGCGGTGTCCCCACGCAAGCTCACCGCGGTGCCCTGGCTCTGCTTGACCGCGAGCGTCACGTAGCTCGTCGGGTCGACCGGCAGGCGGCCGAGCCAGCTCAAGCTGATGGTCTGGTCTTCGCCGCCGAACGCGAGTCGCTCGTCCATCGCGAGGACGCTGCCGGCAGCTGTGAAGAACGCCAGCCCTCGCAAGCCGACTGCGGTAGCGACTGACTCGAAGGTGACCGTTGCGGTCAAGCTCCAGATGCCAGGAGAGGGCGCGACGCTGTAGAACCGACCCAAGCCGCCGTCGTACATCGACAACGCAGTGCCGTAGTCGTTCAAGCTGACGACGGTGTCGGGCAAGGTCAGAGCCTGGAAGTTCGCCGAGCTGCTGTAGAGCACCGAGCTGGTGCGGTTGACAGTGACGGCTGCCCGCTTGAGCCGGTTCTCCAGCGTCGCGACACGCGGGATGACGTTGGCCTCGAACAGCGCCAGTCGGCTACCGACATCGGTTGCGGGGAAGGTCTCTGACGTCGCTGGGTTGCGGCCGAGAGCCTGCTGGATGGCAACGACCTCCTCCTGCAGGTCGTTGATGTCCTGCGCGGCGTTGATGTCGACGCGGTCGACGCGCGCGACGAAGGCTCTCGTCGAGTTGGGGTAGCTGGCGACCATGAGGCTCTCCTACTCGCAGACGTACGGGGTCGTGGCGAAGGCGCTGGCCACCGGGCCGGTGTTGCCGTTGAAGGCCAGCGTGCGGAACGCCAGCACCTGCGCGACGCCGCCTCCGATGCGAGGAAGGTCGAAGGACGCCTCGCCGAAGCTGAAGGGGCCGAGCACAGTCTTGCGCGAGACCACTCCTGCGGTGGTTCGGTACTCGACCTCCACGTCCCAGTAGGTGGTGTTCGCTCCAGGCGACCACGTCAGCTCGACGTGAGTGCTGTTCGGGTCGCAGCGCAGCAGACGGAGCTGTGGCTGCGTGCTCGCGGTCGGGGTAGCTGCAGCACCGGCTGCCCCGGCGCTGTTCACGACGCCGCCCTCGGCAGTCAGCGCGAAGGTGCCGATGATCGGCAGCTCGTTGTCGGCAAGCGAGACGTCAGCCGCACCAACAGCACCGCTGGTACGGGCCATGCGGCTGATGCTGACGTTGATCACACCCTGCACGCGGATGGCGGTGGCGTAGACCGTCGACAGCGCAACACGCTCGCCGAAGCCGACGTTGTCGAAGGCAAGGACACCCTGCAGCGCGCTGTTGACAGCCTGCCGCACCGTCTCCTGGCTGAAGCGGCTGTCGACGATGACGTTCAGCGAGATGTCGATGGGGACGTACGTCGGAGTCGCGGCGACCACAGTCACACCGGCCATCTTGCGTGGCAGCAGGTAGTCGATGACGGCGTTCAGCGTCTGCTGTGAGGGCTGGTCGCCGCCGGGCGGCGCGAGGTAGAGCGTGACGTTGGTGTAGACGCGCGCCACTGCCTTGGCCTTCGCGATCTGCACGCCAGGCACGGTCACGGCGAGCACCTCGTAGTCGCGCAGCGACACGGCGCGGCCGTTCGTGCGCCGGGCGCGGGGGGCGTTCGCTCGGATGCTCTCAAGCGACTCGCTGTCCGTGCCACCGCGGGCAGGCTGCAGGTTGACGGCGACCAGCTCAGTCGGCGCGAGCTGGTCGCTCTCGCCGAGAGGCGTGCCGGTCGGGCTGGTGTACCTGATGTCCTCAGGGTCGACAACCTCGGTGAGGGTGCCGTCCGGCACGTTGCCCTCGGAGCCGCCGCCGACGCGGTAGCGGGCGTGCAGCACGGATCCGCGAGGGGCGATGCGTCCGTTGACGCCGTCGCCCATGGTGATGGTGACGGCGTCCTCGGCGTCGATGGTGAGCTGGTAGGCGTTGTCGAGCGGGCCGGCGTCGAGCAGGTTGCCGACGCGGAACCAGACCTGGCCGGCGTCGCCGGGTCGCTCGACGACGCGGATGACGACGCTGCCCGAGATGACCGGAGCCTGCGCCAGCGTGTAGCTCGCGTTCGGGTCGGCACAGAGCGTCGCGATGACCTCGTCGAGGACAGTCTCGCCCTGCTGCGCGATGACGGTGATGCTCGTGCGGGCCGGCAGGACGCCGCCGTTCGCGTCACGCGCGGTGCTTGCTGCGAACGTGATCGGGACGGTGGTCTCGAAGACGACCGGTGCGTTGTCGCGAGAGAGGTTCGGGGCGCTGCCGCTGCCGGGCTCAGAAGCGCTGCTCTCCTGCGGAGCGGTTGACAGCTTGAAGCCAGCCGGGATGGTGACGTTGAGGTTCGACGTCGTGACCGACATCGTGACGGGCACCACCGAGCCGGTGGCGCTCTGCGGCGTGTAGTCGAGCACCGCGGCGTGGTTCAGCACCGACTGCCGCTGCGTCGCGGTCTGCAGGAACGCCTCGTTGGCGACGCGGTCGGTGTAGTAGCTGAGGACGTCGCCCTCGTAGGCGAACATCTCGGCCAGCACGACGCCGAGGTCGTTCGGGTCACCTGTCGCCGCGCTGCGCCACTCCGGGGCGCGCTCAGCTGCGAAGGTGAGCAGGCTCTCGCGGAAGCCTGCGAAGTCCCTGGAGGTGTAGTCGATGGCCGGCAGTCCGGTCGTCGTCACTCGCCACCACCCAGTGTGATCGTCGTGGAGCGCGTGACTCCTTCTCCTGCCCCTACAGCCAGCGCGAACTCTACGGTCAGGCGCAGCGCCGACTGCTCAGAGTCGACGTCGGCTCCCAGACTCACCAGGCGCGCAGTGCGGACGTAGGTCTCGACGCGCTCCTGAACTCGCGTGACGAGCAGCGCGGCCGTCACTTCGTCGAGCGGCTCGAAGACCGTCTCTCGGATGGGGCTGCCGAAGTCGGGGCGCATGACCCGCTCTCCAGGCTGCGTCAGCAGGAAGCTCGTGAGGTGCTGGCGGCCAACCACCTCGGGCACCGACGTCGTGGCGATGCGTCCGAAGTTGTCGACGCCGAAGGGCAGCTTGAGGTCCATCAGGTCACATCCCGATCTTCTGCAGAGTCCGACGCTGCCGCATGGCGTCCCGGTTGCACGCCCGGCAGTGCCGCGCGCCTGACTTCTTGACGTGCGTGTTCGTCTCGTCGTACTCGTGGCCGGCAGGGCAGTGCGTCACCGCGGCCGCGCGCCTGCGCTGGTTCTCGAGGTGGGTCACAGGTTCGCAGTGTTCAGGGCGTACGCAGCTCGTTCGTCGACAGAGGTGATCTAGCTCAAGACCCTCGGGCACCGGACCGTGCACGGCTTCCCAGAAGTGGACGTGCGCCCCCTTCTTCACGCCGTCGACCATGAACTGTCCGTAGCCCTTGACGAGGGTGCGCTGCCAGACCCAGCACCCAGTCGTCTCGTCGACGATGTACTGCTGCTCGCTCTTCGGCTTCACGTCACATCCCGATCCAGGTTCCGAGCCAAACCGGCTTGGTGGGGCTGCCGTTCTCGAACATGACCCAGACGGGGTCTCCGCGCTTCGGGATCCGCAGGGTGATCTTCTCGGTCTTGCCCGTGACAGGGAGGTTGTGCGAGTCCCCCCGGCTGTCAGCACCGTTCGCGGTCGTCTGCACGAGCTTCGGCTGCTGCGTCAGGTACGGGAAGCAGGGCAGCGCCCAGTCGAAGGCAGCCCCGCCGTTCACCGTCGGCACCGTGATCTGCAGTCGGCCGCGCTTCTCAGGGTCCGCGGTGCCGTGCACCTTGCCGCGGTACAGACCGAAGAGCTGCACCTCGTCTTCGCCGGTCACCGACGCGCCTTCGACACCTGGGCGGTCCAGCGGTCAAGCCGCGGAGCCTCGAGCCGGCGCTTGTTCATGACGCGCTCGGGACGGCCGGGTGGCTGCTCGATGGGTGAGCAGTCGTCGTCAGGGTTGAAGATCGTGGGCACCTCAGGATCGTTGCTCGTGTCGTCCCGGTCCGGGTCCAGAGCTGGCTCTTCCGCCACCGGCTCTCCGGTCACGGGGTCGACAGAGACGACAGGCACCTGCAGCACGCTGTCTCGGCCCAGCTCGAGGTGACAGCGGTACGTCGTCGGCCGGCCGGGCCGCTGTCCTTCGAGATGGTGCTCGACAGAACCGGTCCACCAGCGACCGGTGGCTTCGTCGACGGCTTCGGTGAAGGCGACAGTCTGCCCGCAGCGCAGCCGCGAGAAGCCGGACACCACAGCGCTCGCTGTCACGAAGAAGCGGTTCATGCCGTTGAGACCAGAGATGGTCTCGTTGGCGTCGGCGATGCTTGTCGCAACTTCCTTCGTGATGAACTCGGTGAAGACGGGCGCGTCGCCCTTGTCGCGGGGGTTCTCTCGGAACGTCGACTTGAAGGGACGTCCGTTGTCGTCTACCCCACGCACTAGGCGCTTCATGTTGCTGGCGAGCGGTGATGCGCCGGTGCGCTGCATGAACTCGAACAGCGTGCCTCGCGTCGGTCCGTAGCCCTGCGCGAAGCGGAACGTCGGCACGGGCACGCCGGGACGCACCTCGAGCAGTCGGCGCTTGAACTGCAGCTCGGTGCGTCGTGCGCTGAAGGTGAAGCCGATGTCCTTGGCCAACCGCACGCAGACGTTCCAGTCGGTGCGTCCGAGCTGCGGGATGTGACGGTGGAAGCGGGTGCTGGGGTCGTTGCGCATCGTGAAGCGGTGCTCGCTGCCGATGCGCCTGATGAGGGGCACGACGTTCAGCCTCAGGAAGCTGCGCATGCGCGGCTTGTTCAGCCGGTAGCTCGCACCGACGAGGTACACCTCGAGCCGCGCGGCTTGGCCCTTGCGCTTCTGGATGAGCTTCGAGCTGTGCACGTATCCGTAGAACGTCTCGATGTCACGCGGCAACCACCCCCACCGCACGACGACAGGCTGACCGCGTCGGTAGCGCCGGCGGCCGATGCCCGAGTCGCGGTAGGTGAGCAGCACGGTGTCGTGCTGGTACTCCTTCTGCCGCACGAGCGCAGCCGTCGGCTGCTGGTAGGTCAGCTTCTGCGCGCGCTGGAAGTCGACCATCAAGTAGGGCCGGTCGAGAGTGCGCACCATCAGAGATCGACCGCCAGCACAGGGATGCGCAGAAGCTGGCCAGGCACCAGATCGTCTGGGTAGCCGAGGAGCACGTCAAGGTTGGCGTCCGCGATGCGCCACCAGAACTCGCTGTCGCCGTACGCCCGGTCAGCCAGGCGGTCAAGCGAGTCTCCCTCGACGACTAGGTGCATCGTGAAGTCGTCGATGATCGGATCGCCGAGCGCAGGCTGAATGGTGACGCGGAAGACCCCGTCGCTGGCAGCGACAGGAGCTAGCCGGCTTCCGGCGTAACGGCTTTCGTCGTAGACGGGCATCAGGAGAACTCTTCCGGTTGGCGTCCGCGGGGCCTAGCTGGTGGTTTACGCGGCGCAGCTGCTGCAGCCGGGGGCAGGTTCTGCCCGTTCTTCACGACACGACCGCGTTCCTGTGCACGCTGTAGCAGCGTGCCTCCCTTCGTGCCGAAGTCGTTGAAGCTGCGCCCGAGGTGCTGCGTGACCTGGAGCGTCACCGCTGCGCGCATCGGCACCATGCGGTCGCTGAAGGTGGAGTAGTCGACGGTCATCGACGTGATGGCTCCGATGAAGGTCAAGCCGACCTTGCCAGCACCACCGCCGAAGACGAAGTAGCAGGGAACGAGAGTCATCGGAGTGATGACGGCGTCGGCCGCGGGAGCGAAGTTGTCGCGCGCCTTGACCACGCTCTCGAGTGCAGCGATGTCGCGGTACACGCCGATGTCACGCAGGTCGGTCGGCCGCGTCTTGCCGGGGCCGTAGGCGACCTCGTACGTCCGGTCGAAAAGCAGGTTGAAAGCGAGCGTCGTCTGTCCGACGCCGATTGCCACCGCTGCCTGCTGCGCGGCAGTCTGCTCGCTCGGGTCGATGCCGCTCTCGATGGCCTGGTAGCCGACGCTCAGCGTCGTCGGGTTGAACATGAAGCGGCATGCGAACGGGTACTTCTGCGGACCCTGCACGTTGTCGTCAGTCTGCTGGATGATGCCCTGCTTCAGGGGGCTGTTCATCTTCGTCAAGATGCTGTTCAGACGAGGGTCGGCGGCTGGGTTGACGTACTGGTTGAGGTCGTTCGCGCTGAACTTCCCCTGCAGGCCGATCCCTCCCCTCTTCGTGACGGCGACCGTCCCTGGGTTGCCATCGAGGCCCTCGATGATCATGCGCCCGCTCCGATCATGTCGAGCGTGCTGCCACGCTCGGCTTCTGCCTTGACCATCTCGAGGAAACCGCGAGCGTCTTGCTGCGTAGCCTTGCCGACAACCGTGACGGGCGCGGTGATGGACAGCGTGACGCTGCGCGAGACGCCGCCGCTGCTGGCCATCGGAGCGTCCATGGAGCCCGCTGCGGTGCGCGACTGCGCGATCATCGAGCGGAGCTTGCCGGCAGCCTTCTTCGGCACGACCATCTCGCCGGCGTGCAGTTGGGCCGTCTCGTCCTGGACGACGTCCCACGCGCCCTTCTGGTACCAGTTCTTGCGCTGGCTGTGCGCCCACGCCTTCGACGGGGTGCCGTACCGGCCGGCGATGTACTTCAGACCGACGTCGATCTGGGTGCCTGCGTCGCCGAGGTACGTCTTCGCTTCGGGGCTGGTCTTCCAGCCCTTGCCGTAGTGGGCAGACATCATCATCTGCGGGATGCCGCGGGCGCTTGACGTCGGGTTGACGGCGTCGGCCTTCCAGCCGCTCTCCTTCATCCAGAGCTTGTAGAGGCTGTCCCACTCGTTGTCGGTCCAGCCTCGAGCCGCGGCCTTCGCCTGGCCAAGAGCAGCTGCACCTCCGGGGTTCGCCGGGGCTGCCGCCGCGGTGTCACTGCCGGCCGACACAGGGGCTGCGGGAGCCGCAGCGCCCCGCTCCGAGCTGATGCCTGCCACGGCTGCGCCGAGCTTCGCAGCCGCGCCCTGCAGCACTGCGCCGAGAGCTTCAGACTCGCTGGCGAAGCTGCCGCCGTTGTTCGCAGCTGCGATGGCCACAGGAGCCATCTGCGGTGATGCCCCAACGCCGTTGGCAGGATCCGTTGTCGACGCGCCGGCGAGGTCCATCGGGTTGACTGCCCCGCTGCGCATGCTCTTCGCACCGACCGGCTCGACGTGCCACGGCTCGAAGCTCATCGGGTAGACGAGCCCGAACGCGCCGGGGTTCTTCCCACCCCAGTGCGGACCGTCGCTGGCCAGCCCGAAGTTGTGGTTGGAGCTGCCTGGCTTCGCAGCCTTGGCCTGACCCGGCACGCGCCGGATCCAGCGGTCGTACAGCCGCTCCTGCTCCTTGATGTTGCGGTAGCCCGAGCCAACGTTGTACGACGTGCCGACCGACGCCGACCACGCCTTGAGCCGGCGCATGAACTCGGGGTGCATGCCTTCGGTGTCACCGGTGACCTCGCCGCCCTTGGCGAAGCGCGAGCCGTCACCCTGACCGCCGAGCACCGTGCCGCTGAAGCCGAGCTTCTTCATGAGCGCCTGCGCGCCGCCGAATCGGCTGACGACCTCGAGCGGCACGACAACCTCCCCAGGCGTGGCGAGGATCGGCACGCTGTCCTGGGTGTGGTTGCCAGCGACGCGGCCGCCCTTGCGCATGCGGGGGACGCCACCGCTGGTGTCCTCGGCGCTGAAGAACGGCGCGGGCGGCGGTGCTCCGGGCGTCGAGGTGCTCGAGTTGGAGAGGGACTTCTGGCCGTTCGGGATGCCCTTCTCGCACAGCGGGCAGTCCCGCTTCGGCTCCCCGTGCTTGCTCTGGATGTGGTCGGCCGCGAGGCGGTCGTACTTGTAGCCGGTGCCGCGGTCGATGGCGTCACCCAGTCCTGGGATCTTGCCGAACATCTGGTGCGCCGTCAGCGACTTCCAGGTGTCGAAGCCGCGACCGCCGTCGCCGGCCTGCTCGGACCCGCGGGCCTTCATGCCGTCGTTCAGCTCGTCTTGCTCGCCCTCACGGAGACCAGCGACGATGGCAGACCCGCCGGCGGCCGCGCCGAGAGCGATGGCTCCAGCTGCCAGGCCGGCACCGCTGGCGGCGAAGCGTCCAGCTGCAGCTGCGCCGCGACCCAGTCCACGCCCTGCTCGCCCGAGTCGTCCACCACGACCGCGGCCAGGGCGAGGACGACCCCCGCGCCGGCGGCCGACGTCAGGGTCATCGTCGTCCCCGCCGCCACTGCCCCCGTCGCAGATGCAGTCTGGCCAGTTCGTCACGAAGACGCGCTGCTCACCGCCACCGAGGCCGCCACCGCCTCCGTCTCCGTCTCCGTCGCCACCGCCGCCTGCGCCGTTGCGCCGACGACGACGGCCAGCGAGCAGATCCTTGATCTGGGATCCCGCGAAGAGCGCACCTCCGACACCACCAGCTGCAGCGAGTCCGTTCATGATCGGGCTGCCGGCGGCGGCCGCGAAGCCCGCGCCGTTCAGCGGCAGACCCCCGAGCTTGTCGTTCAGGTCGATGAAGGACTGCGTCAGGTTCTCGGTCGTGTCGGCCAGCGTCTCGAAGCCGGCCATGATGCCGCCGCGAGCGGCCTCCCCTAGCTCGGTGGCGTTCTCGACGCTCTGCGCCGAGCTGCGGTTCTGCGAGCTGCGGATGTTGTCACGCAGGCCGGCCTGCTTCACCAGCGCGCGGTCCTCGGAGCTGACGTTCTGCCCGGCGTTCAGCTTCGCAGCTGCGCTGATGGCCCTCGTAGCTTGCGCCGCGTTGCCGCCGGCCGCCGTCGTGCCGCCCTTCGGCGTGACGTTGGCACGCGTGATGGCGTACTGCCGGAACTGCTCCTGCGCGTTCTGGTCTGGCAGCAGGTAGTCGAGCGACCGCTGCAGCGGTGAGCCAGGGACCATGCCCTCGGTGATCATCTGCGCTGTGAAGGGCTGTCCGCGGAAGACGGTCTGCAGCACCCGGTCGTAGACCTGCGTCGGGTTCTGCATCGCGCCGCCGCGCCCGAGCGACCCCTGCCCGGTCGCGCCGCGCAGGCGGTTGCTCGAGGTGCCGGTGTAGAGGCTCGCTGCCGCCTGCGCGCTGCCACCGAGACCAAGGTCTGGGTTCAGCGCTGTCAGCTCTCCTGCCTGCCGCTGCACGCCCCCGCCGCGACCTGTGGTCAGGGTGCCGCCGGTGGCCCGCGTGAGTGTCTGGATGCCAGCCTGGCGATCCTCCAGAGACTGAGCACCACCGATGCCGGTGGCAGCCATCTGCTCGCGCAGGCGCTCGGCCCCGGAGTACCCACCACCAGTCGCCCGGCCGAGGTAGTTGGACTGCAGGTCGTTGTCGCTGAGGCCACCCATGCGGGGGCTGAAGTAGGCCGAGCTGGCCCCGACGACGGCTGCCGCTGCACCGCCGCCGTACTTCACCACCGACCGCCAGCTCATGCCGCCGCCTCCACCGCCGGCAGAGCCGCCTCCAGCAGGCGTGGGGGTGCCGTTGCCGTTGCCCCCGCCGTTGCCGGCCCCAGACGGCACCGAGGCCGGCGGGGCCGGCGGCATGTCGGGGTTGCGACCGCTGCCTGTCCCCGTGCCGCCGCCGCCGCCGGGGCTGCCGACGCTGCCCGTGAGCGCACCGAGCCGGCGCAGGTCGCCCTCGCGCCGCTTCAGGTCTTGAATGGCCTTGTCAAAGTTCTTGACGTCCTGCGTCAGACCCTGCCAGGTGCGCCGCAGCTCGCGCAGCGACGCGTCGTTGACGATGAAGGTCGCCGCGGTGGCCGAGCTGGTTCCGCTCCCGCCGCCGCCGGGTGCACCGGGTGTCGGCTCAGCCACCGCAGGTCTCCTTCGTGAGGTATCGTTACAGGTGCAGCGTTGGTGTACTAACTAGGAGCTAAGACCCATGATCGTGTTCGCCTTCATCGCCTGCTGGTTCGCTACTCGGTACGTCTGCGAGGGCAACATCATCGAGGGCTTCTTCGTCGGCATCGGCCTGCTGTTCCTCGCGTGGCTCGCGCTGGGCGCGGTCCTCGCTGTCCTGCCGGGCTAGCGCCTGGTGCCCAGCTTCTGGGCGACGCGCCACCAGTAGTCACGCTCTCGGCGGGGTAGCTCGCGGACCTCGGTGAGCGTCCACGGGAAGGCCCTGCTGATGGCCTCGTACTCGACCATGAGCGTCTGGTAGCTGGCGCGTCGCCCGTCCTCATCAGTCGCCCCGAAACATGTCCCGCAGCGTCATGACGAGCGGGAACTCACGCGCGCAGTCCGCGCACTCCTGCTTCACGTCCCCGTACTGGGGACCAGGCTGCCGCTCGACGAGGAAGCGCAGCAGGTGCAGGCGGTCACGCATGGGCATGTCGAGCACGGGGCCAGGACCCCGCACAGGCTTGCCGTCGAGCGAGACGAGCAGCTCGGTGAGCAGGAGCGTGTTCAGCTCGCTCTCGGTCTTCTTGACGTTCTCGCTGGTGTACACGAGCTTCTGCGCCCGGCCGTCGACCAGACGCACCTCGCACACCGCCCCGCTGGGCAGGTCGACGTCGAAGAGCCGCTGGTTGCGGTCGTCGACGTCGTACTGCTTGAGCGGCACGTCGTTGCTGTAGGAGTAGTCGACCTCGAAGGCCGTCTCGCAGAACGGGCAGCGCACGTTGAGTCGCTGCGTGTCGCCGTACGCCATGCGCCTGATCTGCAGCACGAGCAGATCGCGGTCGCCGATGAGCAGGGTGTCGAGAGCCTTGGTCAGCTCCTTCACGTCCTCGACCGGGCCGATGCTGACGACGCCGGCCTTCACGATGGCGTCGATGTAGCGGCCCATGTCGCCGGTGGCGAAGGCCCGCTCGAGCTGCTCCTCGTCACGGCCGCGCAGCTCACGCACCGTGCACTCGGTCCAGCGGTTGCTGTCGGCGTCGACGAAGCCGGCAAGCAGGCGAGCAGAGCCGTCAGGCGGCCCCTCGATGAGGATGTCGTCCTCGTCGTCGCCGAGCACGGAGGCAGTGATGGCGTTGAACCCGTCCGGGTTCGTCTCCGGGTCGGGTAGCTGCTGCTGCTCCCGGCCAGGCACCGGAAGCGAATCCAGTGCCGGGTCCAGGGGCACCTCCGCGCCACCGTTGTCGAAGTCCAACGCCATCCCTGCCGTCATTCCGTGCTCCCTGTTGTGAGGTCGTGCCCGAGTGGTGAAGTGCGCCTAGTAGTTCTTGCTGCCCGCGACGTCGCTGTTGCCGTTGTCGTTGGCGTACACGAGGCCGAAGCCCTCGTGCTGCAGCACCATGGACTCCATGATGAGACCGTTGCCGCCAGCGTCGAGGTCGCTGTACGCCAGGCTCTGCGGCCAGGCGTTGTAGATGTGGTACTTCGCCTTGACCGGCACCGACGTGCTGCGGGTCCACGGGTGGGCCAGCACGTAGATGTCGATGTCCGCGCGGAAGTCGGTCGGCGCAGCACCACGGGTCGGGCCTCGACCAGAGATGACGCTGAAGATCGACTTGTACCACTCGTACTGGTCGCCGAAGCCGACCATCATCCCGCGGCTCAGGGTGAGCGGCGGGAAGTTGCTCTGGCCGGGCATCTTCTGGGTGGTGGTGTTGAAGCCACCCTGGCGGTAGGCGATCAGGTCGGTCTCGACCGACAGACCTCCGACCGTCATGAACCCGAGCCGGGCGGCCATGTTGCCCTTGCTCGTCTGGTAGTTGATGTTGACCTGGAAGCGGAAGTTGCGCAGCGGGTCGGTCTTCACCGACGACCGGCTGTCCTTCACGATGGCGGGCATGCTGACTCTCTCTTCTCGTGGAGTGGTTGGTAGCCGGTCGACTACGCGGCGTTCTCGGCCACGTTGGCCGAGCCGCCCTCGAACTGGGCGATGGTGAGGACGACGAACTCGGCAGGACGCTGAAGCGACAGACCGACCTCGATGTTGACCTGGCCGGCCTGCACCTGCGCCAGGGTGTTGTTGTCGCCGTCGCACTTGACGTAGTACGCCTGGTCCGGCGTTGCGCCCTTGAGGCCGCCAGCGACGAACAGCTCGCGCAGCACCTTGTCGGCTGCGTCCTCCATCGCGCCCCAGAGGAACTGGTCGTTGTTCTCGAACGGCACGAAGGCCAGCACGTTCAGCAGGTCCGCGCGGACGCTGATGATGGTGCGTCGAGCCGACACGTACCGGGTGACGAAGTCACGCCGCAGCGTGCGCGCGCCGAAGATGGTCGCACCGCGGTTCGGGATGATCTTCACAGCGTTGACGTTCGCCAGGTTGAGGCGGTCGAGCTGCGGGTTCTTCAGCGTCGCCTTCGGGTCGAGTGCGAGCACGCCGGCGAGCTGACCGTCGACGATGCCGGCAGGCGACTTGAAGGAACCGCGCGTCGAGTCGGTCGCGATGAACCTTCCGACGACGGACGGACCGACCGGCACCAGCTTCGTGCTGCCGGGCACCGCGTTCGCCGGGTCAGAGACGACGATGGGCGGGTAGTAGACCGCCAGGTGGTCGCTCTTCGGGTAGGTGCTGGAGAGCGAGATGGCCGCGTCAGCGTCGTCACCGAACTTCGTGTCAACGACGACGAAGACGTCACCACGACCCGGCTCGGGGATGTCCTGCCGCGTCCTCGCAGCGTCCGCGTAGTCGGCGAACGCGGTGATCAGGACAGCCTTCGTGACACCGGGGACGTTGAGCACGAAGGGCTGCGTGATGATGTCGCAGGAGTAGACGGCGTTGAGGATCGACGTGTCGCTGATGGCCGCGCCGTCGTCGCCGCCGATCAGCTTGCTGCCTCCGACGACCGTGCTTGCGGCCAGCGTGTGTCCGGCGGTGTAGACGTAGCCAGCGAACAGCGTCGCGTCGACGAAGGCCGAACCGGTCTCGACGTTGTTGAGCAGTCCGAGCGCGTTGCGCGCGTCCTGCGGGTTCAACGACAGGTCGGTCCAGCGCTCGACGATGTGCGACGCCCCAGGCGTCTGGCCGACCGGCACGAGCCGGACGACGAGGCTGAAGCGACCGGCCTCGCTGCCGTTGAGCACCTCGATGAAGAGGGTGTTACCCCAGGTGCCGACGTTGTCCGCGGTGAGCGTCAGCGCGTTGGCACCAGGCGTCACGCCGGCATCAGGGCTGACGAGCCGGAAGGTGAGGCTCGCTGCGACCGCACCGGTGCCGACCGGACGAGCCGCGAAGACGGTGCGGCCGCCGTTGATGAACTGGTCGTACAGGGCCTGCAGCAGCTGGTCCTCGGCAATAATGCCGGTGAAGTTGCCGAACGCCTTCGTGACCTCGGACCAGCTGGTGAAGCGCCGGGGGATGGTCGGACCCCGCCGCGCCGGCGCGATGATGGCCGCGACCGCGACAGTCGAGTTGACGGGCGTCTGCTCGCGCAGCAGCACCTCGTTGACGTACGTGCCGGGGCGGGCGTACGGGGTGGTCATCGTGTTGTTCTCCTTCAGAGTCGAGCTACGGGGTGGGTCCGAGTACGAGCTACCGAGTGGTGTCCAACTCGATGACCGCCAGGTCGAAGCGGTTCACCGCTGCCAGCGCTGCCATGTCGGACTCGAAGAGTTCCGACTGGACGCCGACCGTGTACATCTTGCGGAACACGCGCTTTCCTTCTTCATCGCGCGTGTCCCCCGGTGTGGGACCGGAGAGCAAGTCCATTCGGCGCAGCGACAGGTCATCCGGGGCGTCCACCGTCGCGACCATCTCGAGGTAGCCGAAGCGCGGCGAGAGCCGGTTCGACATGAGGGTCGTCATGATCTGGCGGTCGTGCCGGTTGTACCTGGCAAACTGCGTGATCTGGTACTCGAGACGGAACGGGATCGGTAGCTCGACGCGGCCGCCGGCGGCCGGCATGCCAGGGGGCGTGTAGGCGTTGGAGGTGTCCGCGCCGCCGTACGTCGCGAAGCCGCGGTGCTCGCGCTCGCGGTCGCGGACGGCTCCGAGGAAGTCGATGGTGATGTACGGGTAGGTGCGTCGGCGCACCTCGTTCTCGGGCAGCCGGAAGTAGACCGGGACTGCTCGCTTCTTCGCGTTGGGTCCGACCGCCGGCGGGCCGTCGTTGTGGTCGGCGTCCTGGCCGCCGTCCGGGTCCGGCCCGCGGTCGTCGACCGCGACGAACACCTGCACGCCTGAGAGCTTGCGCTTCAGCGCCGCGTCCTCACGGGTGATCCAGCCGTCGTTCAACTCCTCGGAGCTGATGAGGGCCTGTCCTGGTACACCGACGCCGATGGGCACTACCGGCACCTCCGGTTCAGCTCGCGCGTCAGCCCTGCGGACCAGTGCTGGATGACTTCAGGGCCGCGCTGGGAGACGGTGCTGCGGACCCAGGCGCGCGGCGAGGTGTCCAGGCCGCCCCACTCCAGCTCCTCGGCAAGGTCGGCCTGCTCCGAGTCTCCGCTGACGCCGACGATGACGTCTCCGCGGCCGGCCCGCTCGCGCATGACGAGGCCGTTCAGGTGTCCGTCGTGCACGCGCACCTCTCGGGCGACCTGCGCGCCGCCGGGAGCTGACCGAACCGCAGCGCGTAGCGGAGTGACCAGCGTGCCAGCCGTCTTCACCGCGGTGCGCCGCGCGACGTCACCGATGTCGCAGGCTTCCATGCGACTCGCGAGACGCGTCATCCGAGGTGAGCTGATGATGGACATGCGCGCGCTCACCTCTCTGCGACGACGTGCTGCGGGTCCTTGCTGCGTGGGTCTTGCTGCACGCGCAAGGTACGACCGCCGCGCGGGTCGTTCGCGGAGAGCTACAGGAAGTCTCTGCTCCTGCTGCCGATCACCTGAGTGCCCAGCGAGCGTCGACTGCGAGTGCGTGCGATGCCCGCCCCGCCCGTGCTGCAGAAGAGCACGCGGCTATGCCCGTGGCCGGACGACGTCAGCTCAGACATGCCGTCCGGTGGAACCTGTAGCGCGCCGGGGAAGACGCGACGCTGCAAGGTCTGCAACGCGGTGTTCGAGCCACTCGTCGAGCGCAGCGGCTCGAAGCCAGGTCCAGAGCCGGTGCCAGGGCTGCCCGAGTGGTCGATGTTCATGGCGATCTGGATGCCTTCGGCTCCAGGTAGGCCAGCTGCACCGCCCGGCACCTGCCTGACACCGGTGACCGTGTCGGACTCGGTGACGCTGATGCTGCCGACTTCACGAAGAGCGATGACGTGCACGTTGAGGCTGTTCGTGCTCAGCGAAGGTGAGGTGGCCGTGGTGCCGGACAGCGGCCGCACGTAGATCGAGCGGCCCTCTTCATCTGCCGGCGACGACACCGTCTTGCGGAAGACGTGGCCCCAGGAGGTTGGGCTACTGGACTGCGGTCGGGCAGCTGAGACCTCGGTGTACTCGTCGCTGTGCGGGCCACCGTCGACCAACGACACGACCGCACGCGAGTTCGACGGGACGTGGTGGTCCCACGAGATGAAGACGAGCAGTGTGTCTCCAGCGCGTAGCCCGTCGACGAGGTTGCCGGAACCTGGCCCTTGCGCTGGCTGCCGCGCCGGAAGCTGGTTGACGCTGCTCGCGCTGACTGAGGTGTGTCCGAGGACGGACGCGCTCACACGGCCTCCAGCACGCCCGAGAGGTAGGCGTTGACGTTGCCGGTGCCGGTGCCTCGGGCCGTGATCGTCTCGCCACCGAACAGCAGCATGTCAAGGCCGATGACAGCCGGCTCGCGGGTCGAGACCTTCGCGAGGTACCCGACCGTCCCGCCGGCGCTGATGCGCACCTGCACGTCAGTCGTTGCTCCTGCCGTCGACAGCACCAGCTCTCGAACGCGGAAGCGACGGTCTGCTGGGATGAAGGCACTGCGCTCAGCAGTCGCGATGTCGCGAAGGTCGATGCGGTGCAGCGTCAAGCCTTCCACGATGGCGTCCAGCTCGACCAACTCGACCATCGTCTGCGAGACGCCCTGCAGATGCGTCACGCGTAGCTCTTCCCCCTCGAGCAGCACGGTCGACAGCGGCCAGAGCCGTGACGAGCTGGGCTGCACGAAGACCTCAGACAGCAGCGCGCTGCTTCCGAGGAGCAGGACCATGCTGGTACCGGTCGTGCTGACGGCGTCGGTGGACTGGGAGACGGTACGCACGATGGCCTTGCGCCCCGCGGGCACGGTGTAGAGCAGCGTCGACGTGCCTGCGGCCGGGTTGGACGCGGTGAAGCGCCGGTGCTGGACAGCCATGCGTGGGTGCTCCTAGCTCAGAAGGGAGTCGAGGAGAAGATCGACTCCCGAGGACGGGGACATGTCAGCGCCGGCGCGCACACCTGCAGCGAAGCGCTGCGCGCCGAGCGCCGACGTTGAAGACATCGTGTTGCCCTCGCTGTCGGTCATCTCGGAGAGCGGCGCAGTCTGGGTGTAGCTCGACGAGGTACCCGACGCCGTTGCGGTGCCTGGGACGTTGTTCGCCGCACGGTCGTAGGTGAAGCTCGTCGGTGACGTGATGCCCGAGATGCGGTAGCTGCCGTTGAAGGTTGCGTCGATACCGGCGACCGTCACCGTCCTGCCCAGGAGGAAGTCGTGGGGGCTGTTCGTCGTCAGCGTTGCGACGTTCCCTGTGAGGGCGCGGTTGATGACCGCTCGGGTAGTTCGAGCGCCGCGACTGGTGATCGGAACGACCGTCGACCCGCTGGTCAGCACGACGCTGCCGCCGGCGGTGCGAACCGCGCCGACTAGCAACGCACGGTCGGCCTTCGCCTGCGCTCCGTCCGGTGTCTCCGCGGCGCGGGCCAGCGCGAGCGCGTTCTCCGTCGCCAGCTCGAGAGCGTTGAGCACCGCAGCGATGTTGTTGATGTCCGCGGCTGTGACGATCTGGCCTTCGACGCGTCCGGTGGGGACGGGCATGGTGCGCTCCTTCTACTTGCGGCGGTGCTCGGGGTGCGTGCTGGTCAGCACGTACCGCTGCATGTCGGGGCTGTCGTACAGCTCGTCGAAGCGGAGCTGACGACCGCTGATGCGCAGCGTGGTGTCGCGGTTGGACGCGTCGAAGTGCCCGCTGCTCTGGATCGTCTCGACGTCGAAGACACGTCCGCGGAAGGCGAAGCGGTTGTGCAGGTGCTTCTCACGGTTCTCGACGAGGTCGATGTCCAGCCCGGCGCGGCGGGCCTGGTCGTAGCTCAGGCGCAGCACGATGTTGTCCATGACCGCGAAGCCACCGTCACCGCCCTGCTCTTGGCCCTGCTGCACGACGGCCGACAGGACCGGGATGCGCCGAGGTCCGTCGAAGCGCTTGCCGCCCTCGATGTGCCCCTCGTCGTAGATGTCGTCGGTGGTCGTGCCGACGCCGTCGGCGAAGTTCTCGTCGAGGAACCACCAGTCGACCTCGGTGCCGTACACCTGCTGGTGCAGCTCGAGGCCGCGGTCGATGCGCTCCAGCTCGTCCTTGGTCGAGAAGAAGCGACCCCGCGGGCGGCCGAAGAAGCGTGAGGTGCCGGCCATCAGCCGTGCTTCGCAGCCCAGGCAGCGCCCTCGGGCGAGAGCGCCTGCGGTCCGCTGTGCTGCAGGCCGGGGCGCAGGTCACGCGCGTGGTCAAGCATGGCCTTGCCGAAGCCCTTGCGCTGCATGTTCTTGCTGACCTGGGCCTTGTAGATGGCCGAGCGCGTTGCGTCTGGGCTGCCCTGAGGGTGGGGGGTACCTGTGTACTCGCCGTTGCGGTTGGTGCTCGGGTCGAACCAGTCGACGTAGCCGATGCGACGACCGCTGTTGGTGTGAACGGCCTCGACGCCCTTGGCGTACTTCGGGTTGGTGCCGGTCTCGGGCTTGCCGAACAGGCCGATAGGTCGGGTCGTGTACTTGCCGCCGAGTCCGAAGGTGCGTGGCGCGAGGTGCTGGCTGCTGCCGAGGTGGCTCACGCCGGCGTCGAAGCTCTCGTTGCGGCTCACGGCCCGTCGTCCCCGTAGTTGGCGCGTCCGTCGCGCTGCACGAAGCCGCTGCCGGTGATGCCCAGGTTCCGAGGCGCGAAGACGCGTAGCGGGGCGGTGGGTGAGCGGTCGTCGTACTCGCGCGCGACGTAGACCGGCACGAGCCGGCCGGTGGTGAGCGACACGCGGCGCACGGTGAAGACCTCGATCTTGGACAGCCCGACGCCGAGCTGACGGCAGAGGTCGTCGTAGATGGTGCGCTTCTCAGCGATCAGCTCGCCGAGGTTGCGGAAGCGTTCGCTGCGCGGGAGCGACGTGCCGTCCGCGGTCGTGACGTCGATGTCGTAGGCCGCGTCGGTGCGCACGACCTCCAGCGCCTCAGTGGCGGCCAGCAGTGCGACAGCGTGGTGTTCGACTGGACCGATGCTGTCGACCGTCGCGTTGCTGTAGAGGAAGCGCTTGAAGCCGCGCGCGTCCCGGTAGACCTGCAGGTCTTCGCTGCTGTGCGCGTGCTTCAGAGCCGCGCTGCGCACGAAGGTGTTCAGCTCCAGGTCGGTGAAGAACTGGTAGTGCTGGCCGGTCACCGTGACGATGGCGTCGTTGACCGGCGGGGTGCCCATGAGCAGCACGCCGGCGCGCGCGTCAAGCGTGTAGGCGGTCGTCGGGACCGGCGCGCTGTACCCGCCGCCAGGCAGCTCGGTCGCGACGACGACGGACAGCGACTCGGGTCGGACGACCTCAGCCGGCAGGTCGAAGCGTCGCGTGAAGCCGTCACCCTGCACCGCGGCCTGGAAGGTCTCCTCGAAGTCACCCAGCTCGAGGCGCAGCCGGTCACGGATGGCGCGGAGCGCGGGGCTGTCGGGATCCGGCACAGGGTCGTGCGCCGGCGGCCGCGGAGGCGGGGAGGCGGGGAGGCCGTTGATGACGAAGGGGCCAGCGAGGTTCTGGCTGCTGATGTTGTCGAGCGTTCCGAGCACCGGCAGGTAGGTGCCGTCCGGCAGGAGGTTCGGGATCGTGATGGTGACGCTGCCACCGTGGTCGACGATGAAGTCGACGCTGAACAGCTTTCCCAAGCTGTCGACGAGGAACGCGGAGCTGACGCGGCCGAAGCCGCTACCGATGAGCTGCAGCGTGCCGGCCCGGACTGCCGGCCCGCCGTACCCGGTGATGACGGGTGTGAGGGCCATGGTCAGCCTCCTCTGGTCGCCAGCATCGTACGAGCGGGTCGGCTGCTTGCTGGTGAGTCCGTCAGCGCGGTGCGCAGCGGCTGCATCGCGCGGGCCGGCGCGGGGCGCATGCTCGACGCCCCGTCACGAGCCGCGCGAGTGCTAGCGGGGGTCAGCAGCAGGCCGGACGTGCGGCGCGCTGCACGGGCCGACGAGGTCAGCGCCCCGAAGGTGCCCGGCGACAGGACGTACGGCAGCATCTCCCACAGCAGGCTGACCGCGTCGATGGCGAGGGCGTAGTCCAGCCACCGCAGTGGCCGCTCGGAGAAGACGTTGCCGAGCAGGGACCACAGCACGCGCTGCTCTTGAGCAGCCAGTGCGTAGATGGTCCAGGGCGCTGTCCGGCTCTGCTGCGCTAGGACGAGGAGCGCCCAGTCCGAGGTGCGCTGAGAGCTGCGGGTGACGGTGTCGTTCCACAGGAGCGGCAGGTGCTTCGACGTGCCGGCGATGTAGTCCGCACGGTCAAGCAGAGACGGAAGCAGCGCGCTCGGCACGCGCACGTAGGCGACTCGCAAGGTCGTTGTAGACGTCAGCGAGGCCAACTCGGTGCTTGCGGTGCGACGGCTCTCGTACCGAGGTGAGCCGGCGTCGACGGGCACGCTGATGACCGCGCTGACCGTCCTCTCGTACCGCCTGCTGATCGGGCCGCGAACGGTCAGGTAGGGGTCGTATTGCGACGGGATTTGCACCAGAGGTGCGCGGAGCCAGAGGTCGTAGTCACCCATCAGAGCACCGTGAGGTTGCGCTCCGAAACCGCCTCGAGAGGCGACAGCGAGTCCTGCTCAGCGAAGGCCGCGACGTAGTACTTGCGCAGGTCGTAGCTGTTGCGCGGGAACGAGTACCCGCCGGTGACTGTCGAGCTGGTTGTACTGGACACCGGGGTGTCGTTGTCGGCGCGGTAGAGAACGATGAAGGCACCGCCCAAGTAGGGCGTGCCGTTGACGTCGCGGATGACTCCGCTGATGGACTTCACCGGGTCGAGCAGCGGCTCGTCGCCTGGCTGGAACTGGTAGTCCACACGTCGGCCAGCTGTGAACAGCCTCGCGGCCGCCTCCTGCAGCACGCGCAGCTCGTCGGAGCTGACGCGGCTGACGGTGACCGTTCGCTGCGCGATGTCGGCCGGTCGGGGCAGCGCGTCGCTGGACCCTCGGGGGAACAGGACGATGCGCACCGCGGTGTCCGCGGGGCCGCCCAGCGCGTCCGCGCCGCGCCGCGGGAAGAGCGCGGTCCGTGACGCCGAGTCCGTGGGCGTAGGAATCTGGTCAGTCGGCAGTCGGGCAACAGCGATGGCGCGTGTCGTGCTGTCGAGTAACGACGAGAGGATGTCGGCTGCCCGGCGCGCCACCGTGACGACGCGAGCGGAGGTATCGACCGGAGGCGGAACAGTGTCGAGAGGCAGCCGGGCCGTCACAGTCTGCCGCGCCGATGCGTCCAGCAGTTTGGGCACGATGTCGCTAGAGACGCGAGCCGCCTGAGTCTCGCGGCGCGAGGTGTCCAAGGGGCGGGGCAGTGCTTCGGCCGACAGCCGGAAGTACGCAGCAGCTCGAACCGCGGTGTCGACGGGCCGAGAAATGACGTCGGTGGACGTGCGGCTGGCTCGTACGGAGAAGGAAGTGAGGTCCGCGAGTCGTGAGTCCACACCTCCGGTCTGAAGGCTGATGTTGACTCCGTTGAGGTTGACGCCGCCCACCGTGACCAACGCGTACGCCTCGACGAACAGCTTCGGGTTCGGTCCGGTGGTGAAGGCAGCGACGGTCACCGGGACCGACATGACCGTCAGGGCCGTCGGGAGCGTGCCCAACGCCGTCATGGCGTTGCCTGCTAACACGGAAGTGCCGTTGCTGCTGCGCACGTAGACGTAGACCGCGAGCTGCCCGGTGACAGCAGCGGTGTCACACAGGACGTTGAGGTGCACCGTCCAGGTGCCCCCCGCGAACGCGACGGGATCCGGGCTGACAGCCGCTAGCTGCTCCCACCCGATGGGTGCAGCCCCTGGAACCGCCGCGTCGGCGCTGCTCGACACCTCAGGCACGAAGCGCCGGTTGCCGGTGCCGGCGCTGGCGTAGCTCGCCTTGGTTGCGACGCTGGCTGCGGTGCCACTCGCGCCAAGCTCGTGGACGTCGCCGGCGACGACCGTGCTGCGCAGGAACTGGGTGGGAGGGATGCCGCTCATCAAGCCTCCCTTAGAGCAGCGTCTCGAGGTAGTCGTAGCAGGCGACCTGACTCACCATCAGCGCGGCAAGTGCCGCGGCCGGGTCTCCCGTCGTACGGTGCCCGATGTCGCTGCGTCCGACGCTGTTGCACGCGCTGACGTTCGTCGTCGTGGTCGGGTCGTGATGCAAGATCAGCGCGTTCACCAAACCACCGCCCGCCAGTGGCGCTTCGTACCGGAGGGACACCGCCTTCGGCGCAACGAGCACCGTGAGCTTCGTCCGCACGGTGACACCGTCTGCGAGGTAGTCGACGCCGCATGACCGATCAGCCACGGCTCTACGTGCCCAGGTCGATGCTCACGGTCTGGTCGAGCGAGTCGGTGCCGGTCAGCGTCGGCGGGTTCGGCTGCGGCATCGCGAAGACCAAGATGCCTGTGTCAGCCGCTCCTGGCGCGGCCGCTACGGCCGGCGCGATGACACCCACGATCCGAGGGGTGCGCGCCGTGCCCGTGCCAGCCGGGGAGGTGTGCGTGAACTTCTTGAACAGCGTGCCAGTCTGCGCGCCGGCGTTCTTGGTCACCGTAGTGGCCAGCGCGCGAGCGAAGCCGTCTGCGGTCATCTCGTTGCCCGCCACGCCGCCCAGCACCGTCCAGGTGTTCGGAGACGGGATGGCCGTAGCTGACTCCGACAGCGCGATGACCGTCGAGGCGGTCGGCCGGGTCGTGTTGAAGTGGGCGTCCCAGGTGTAGTCGCGTCCGACAGTGGTACGGCTCACGTCTGCTCCTCGATGACCTCGGTGTCGAGCAGCGCCGCGATGCGGCGCACAAGCCTGGGGTCGTCGCCGGACACGCCGGTCAGAGCGTGTACCGGCACGTTGCGCTCGGTCACCGACCGCAGGAAGGCGGCCAGCTCGGTCGGGTCGGGTGCCCAGCCGTCCTCGTACGAGGTCACGGCGTTGCCGACGTCGACGCTCTCGATGCGGTGACGCATTTCGGTCTCGCCCGTCGCCATGGCCGCGACCGGGAAGACGCCGGTGGACTCGTAGACCTTGCCGTCGCTGTGCAGAACGTTGCTGTCCTTCGCCGCCTGACGGCGCTCGTTGGCGTTGAGGTTGAAGCGCTCGACAGCCTTCTCGTCAGCCGAGAGGTCGTTGACGAGGTCGTAGCCCTTGCTGAGGTGAAAGACGATCTGCTTGCTCATGCCGCCGTGTCTCCTTCAACGCGAAGCGTCACGCCGTCGTTGTTCTGGGCCGGCGTGTTCTTGGCCGTGCGGCGCACCCAGATGGCGATGACGCTGCCGGGCGCGATGTCGCCGATGGCCAGCCCGGTGGCCTTGGTCGTCGGGCTCCCGAACGCCGTCGTGCCAGTCGGGGCGGTGTTCTTGTTCGCGATCTGCGCGGCCTGCGCGCCAGGTCCCTGACCGACAGGCACGACGCCGATGTTGTCGAGCGCGATGGCGGTGTCAGCGCCGCCGGCGACCTCGGTCGCGAGCCAGATGACAGTGCGCTGCAGCACCAGCGTCGGGTGCGCGTTGTGCACGAAGATGCACTTGTAGTCCAGGTTCTGCGCCGCGTTCTCGTCGCCCGTGACGTCGGGGAAGAGGTTGTTGAGCACGGCGTCGGTGAGCTGCGTCGTCGAGATGAAACGGCCGTTCGAGCCAGCTGCCGTGCCCACCGTCGTGTTGCCGGTGGTGCCGGTCGTCACGCTGTACTTGTACTGGATGTCCGAAGACTGGATGGGCATGGCAGCTGGCTCCTTGGGGTCGCTGGTGGTGAGGCTAGAGCGACGTCAGGCGGGGCTGAGGGAGAGCACGAGCGCGAGGTTCTTCTCCTCCAGGTGCTGCGCGACCCAGCGCGGCACGCGGTACCGGTAGCCCTCGCGGAACGTGAAGGTGTTCCCGTAGCCGATGGTGATGTCCTCGAGGTCGTAGAGCGCCCGCACGAGCGTCGGGCTGTTCAGCAGGTCTGGGGTGAGCACCTCGCCGGCCTGCGCGAGAGCCTTCGGCTTCTCGTCGGGCATCTCCATGACGTCGTACGTCGAGGTGCCCGAACCGATGCGGGTGCCCTCCTCGGGCACTTCCTCCTGCTCGACGACGCCAGGCTGACGGGCAGCCGTGTCGATGAGCTTGTCCGTTCCCTCAAGCACCGGCTGGCCGGACGTGAGGTCGATGACGCCCTCGTCCTTGATGGCCTGCTGACCGGCGGTGACGAGTCCCAGCTCGTCTCGGCGCTCGTTCACCGCGTCCTCGTGCTGTCGCTGCAGCACCTCCTTCTGGTTGCCCGTGAAGTCGCCTCGCTGAGAGGGGTTCCGTGCGCCACGCTGCTGACCTGCCATGTCGTTCTCCTTGTTCGGTGTCCGAGTGCGCTGACGCGCTGTCCCGCCAAGGAGTGTGACGTGTGCGTGCGAGCTAGGTGAGGAGACCAGCAGCGCGTAGTGCGGACTCGAGCTGGTTCACACGCGTGCGGAGGTTCGAGATGACGCCAGACTCCTCCGCGCCGTACGTGGCGTCGACCACCGCGGCGTCGGCAGCTGTCAGCGCGGCCGCGCGCTGCGCCGCCCTCACACGCGCGCCTGCGGCGTCCCAGACGAGCACGATGCCGTTCGCGGGGGCCGGCGACGGAGACGTCAGCAGCTGCCCCTGCACGGCCACCGGCACCTGCAGCGTGGCGCGGTTGGTGCCTTCGCCGCTCTCGACGAGGACGATGCTGCCCTCCTCAACCGAGAAGAAGACCCAGCCGTTGCCACGGACCTTGACAGGGTTGGCGAGCGACGTCGTGCCGGCGTTGCTAGTGAACAACAGAGCGAGCGAGTTGTCGCTAGCGCGACGCACGGTGACGTCGGAACCTGCGGTACCGAACTCCTGCTCTACGCGGACGATAGCCATGGCGAGCAGTCTGCATGCAGAAGGCCCGCCTCCAAGGGAGACGGGCCTGGTGCAGGTGGAGAGCTACGCGGCCTTGCGCCCTCCGCGAGCACGCATCGTCGCGCCGCCCTCTGTCGCCAAGGTGCGCACGGTCGTCGGGCTCAGGTCGTACACCTGAGCCAGCTCGTTGAGCGACGCGCCGGCCTTGTACTCCTTGGCGATCTTCTTCGAGAGCTTCGGGCGCTCGGGGTCAGCCTTGCGGTTCGCACCGCCGCGGGTCCTGATCTTCACGCCCATCTCGAGCAGCAGCAGCCGAACGCGACCGGCGCTCGTGCCGTGCTTGTCAGCCAACCTGCCCAGCGACCACTTCCCGGTGATGTAGTCCTTCTCCAGCTTCGCGCCGAGCTTGTCGCGCTCGTCGTCCGTCATTCTCTTGTGCTTCGTGATCGTCATGTTGGGGAACGTAGCAGAATCTGATCTAGGTGCAGTGCAACGCCGAAAGGCGCTGTCATCTTGAAGAGCGTGGCTTTCGCAACGTGCCGATCTTCGCTCTGCCGGTGTACCGGTCCGGTCGGTCCCCCTCATGGACTAGAGCCGACACGGGCCTCTTGAGCAGTTCCGCTGCAGTCAGGCGGTGATGCCCGTCTGCCGTGAGCGTCTCTCCACCGCGCCGAGCCAGGAGAACAGGGGGCACGTCCGCGCCGTCGCGGTAGCCCTGCATGGCTGACTGCACGCGCGCATCAGACTCTGGGTACCGCTGGAACCGCACCCTCGAGGGGTGGATGTCCTCCTTGCTGACCCGCATGGGAGCACCAGGCTCTCCATCGTTCACCAGCTCGTTGACAGCGTGGTGGAGGTAGACGTCGCCTCCGAACTGCTCGCCCAGCACGCGAAGGCTCATGTTCGGGATGCTCCCACGCCGAAGGGCCGACCCCGTGAGGAGCCGGCCCTTCGGTGAGGTGCGGGTTCAGCTAGTTGGTCTCGGCCACCACGACGGCGTTGTCCGTGATGAGACCGAAGCCCCAGATGGCGTACCAGGCGAGGGCGTGCTCACGACCGAAGTCGAGGATGCCGCCGTCGCGCAGCTCCACCGGGAGGCTGATGGCGTGGCCGAAGGCGTTGTCGCCCATGAAGATGGCCTGGTAGACGTCCGGGCCGGTCGTGACCTTGCGGACCTGAGTCGTCTCGATGAAGACGACGTCGTTGATCCGGCCGATCTCGCCGAGCATGAAGTTGCCGGGAGCGGCGTACTTCGAGACCTCGAAGAACTCGGGGTCGTCCCGCAGACGACGGGACTGGTGCGGGTGCACGAAGCAGACGTAGGTCTCGCCGAGGCGCGGGACGTTCTTGGTGGCGAGCGTCTCGACGGCGTCCTTGATGACGGCCATGGTCATGTGGAACTGGCCGGTCAGGCCCGCCCGGTTGGCCGCCGGCGTGCCGTCGGCGTACGGGTTGTAGCTGGCGTTCGTCGACAGCTGCGGGTTGGAGTACCCGAAGATGATGGACGACGCCGTGAGGATGGTGTCGCGGGCGCTGCCGTCGAGGTACAGCGCCATGTTGCGGCCGAGCAGACGCGAGGCGCTGGCCATGACGTCGTCGAACGACGCGTTGAGCAGCAGCTCGGAGACGGCGACGGCGTAGCCCTGCTCCGCGACGGTGATCTGGTACTGCGAGGCGCTCAGCGCGTTCGTCTGCATGCGCACGCCCTCGACGAGCTGCGAGGCGCTGCCGAGGTTGTTGTAGCGCATGAAGTTGATCGTGAGACCGGGCTGGACGCCCAGCTCGGTCTTCTTCACCGCGAACTGCTCGAAGCGCAGGATCGGCATCGACTGGAAGAGGATCTCCTTCGACCAGATGGACTGGATCGCCGGACCGAGCTGCGAGTTGGCACCCGCGTAGGCCGTGGGGGACGCCGAGAGGTACGGCGTACCGGTGATGGCATTCGCCATGTGGGACTTCTCCTTCTGCTTGTCGTGGGTGCCCGGCTGGGTCTAGCCGAACATCCCGCGGTCACGCTGCTGCTGCGAAGCAGCGCCCAGCAGCCGGCCCCGGTTCTGTGCGTACGTCGTCATGTCCATGCCGCGAATGTCATCGGCGCTGACCGTTTCGTATCCCGAGTTGTTGTCCATTGGCCCCACTGGCGGTGCAGTGACACCGACACCCCGAGCGCCCTGGCGGGCGCTCTGGGTAGCCGAGGCCACCTGCTGGAGGATAGAGGCGCTGCGCGAGACCATCGCGGAGACCGCGGAGTCCAGCTCGGCCTCGTTGTTGCCGGCGACGAGGTCGCGCAGCTCAGGCAGGATGTCGTTGCCGTGCTGCTCCAGGAGCTGGCCGCGGTAGGCCATCAGCTCGTTGAACTGCCGCTCCTTGGCCAGGATGGCGTCGCGCTCGGCGAGCTGCTGCTGCAGCGTCTGCACCTGGCTGAGGGTCTGCTGCTGGTACTCCTCGAGCTTCTGCCCGAAGCTCAGCTCGGCGAGGCGCTTCTCCTCCGAGGCGTTCGCCGCGGCCAGCTCGGCGGCAGCCTGTGACTCCTGGCGGGCGGTGAGGTCGGTGGTGAACGCACCCATCTGGTCCTCGAGCTTCCTGCGCGCGGTCGCCTCGGCCTCGATCCGCTCGTAGAGCTTGTCCTTCTCCTGCTGACGCGCCGCCTCGACCTGCTCGGCCGTGAACATCTGGACGGTCGGGGCTGCCACGACGGGCGGCGCGGTCGGGATGACGATGCTCGTCGGGTCGCCGACGGGGGTCGACATGGTCGCGTCCCCGACGATGCTGCGGTGCAGAGCCAGCAGGCCCTTGATGTCGCCGCGCTGCAGGAGCGCGATGGCGAGCTTGTCCACGGTGTTGCCTCCGGTGTCGTTGTCCTAGTGCCGCGCGAGTGCGCAGCTGTCCCGTTGGACATCCTGGAGTCACCGAGGTCGGACCTCGCGGAGAGCTAGCGGACGGTGCTGAACTCGACGTCGAGCTTGTGCGCCGGCATGAGCGCGCGACGTGCCGACGTCGTCGGGTCACGGTGGAAGTCCGCGATGTCGTGGCCCTCGAACTGGCTGCTCTGCATGAGCGTGTAGCCGGGCTGCCGGACGTAGTGGTCAGTCTCCGAGACCGACTTGCCGGTGAAGAGGTTCAGCTGGTCCGGGTCACGGTGGTCCGGCGCGTTGTAGCGGTTGTCGTGCGCGTCCTTGGTCTCGTTGAACGGACGAGGTACGTGCGGCGGCTTCACGACGCCGCTCTGGTCCTGCATGTAGCTGTGGTTGAAGTCCTGGTTGGACGCCGTGTGCCGCGGTGACGTCGAGGACGGAGCCTTGAAGGCGTTCCAGTTGATCTTGGGGAACGTGCCTGTCTCGCCGACGCGGGCATGGATGGCGCGCTTGATGCCGTAGCCGGTTTCGCTCTGGATCTCTCCGTACTTGCCGCCTTCCTGGTACTGGTCGTGCGCAGGCTCGACTTCGTACACCCGGCTGCGGTAGCGCGGGTCGGGGTCGTGGTTCTCGGGGTGCGCCATGGACCGTGACCCGGTGTTGATGGCGTAGCTCCACGCCTCTTCCTCGCCGTGCGTGGCGAAGGCCATGTCAGTGTGCGCCGGCTTGCCGGCTCCCGAGCTGAAGCCTCGCGACGACAGCGCGTCCGCGCCGGTGTGCGACGACGGTCGGATGTGCGTGTCGTCGATCTGCCGCGGGGTGCCGTGGAACTGCTTGCGCTGAAGGTTTCTCACGTCGTGTTGTCCACGTCCGTCGCAGGCCGGCGGCGGCCGGCGACAGTGGTTCCGTACGCGCGGGTGTTCAGGCGGGTCATCAGCGCCTGCGTGTCGCCGCTCATCGCCATGACCGCCGAGGCGGTTCCTGCGGTGCTGCCGGCCGTGACGTCCGGGCCGCCGGCGCTGACCTGCTCCGGGCCGCCGCCGCCGGCCATGCCTGCGACCGGGGGAGCGAAGGGCTGCGGCGCGCCGGGTACGAACTGGCCGGTCTCTGCCTGCACGAGCGCGCTGATCTGGCTCTTGAGCATGTCAAGCGCGCCCTGGTTGATGGCGTCCTCGACCAGCTCCAGGAACGTCTCGCGCAGCTTCTCGTCGGGGAACACCTCGCCCAGCTCCTCCAGTGCGTCCTTCTTTGACACCAAGCCCATCTGCATCTTGAGCATAACCTCGTTGAGGATGACGGTCTTGTCCACAGGCAGCGGCGGTGGCCAGTGGATGACCGACACGAAGCTGACAGGGTCGTCGACGTCGAGCAGCGGCTGCTGGTACGCCTTCAGCTCCTCGTTCGCCTCAGGGGACCACTGCAGTGCGAGCGGCTCCTTCATCGCCAGCGTCATGAGAGCGATCTCGTTGATCTTCTCGAGCATGCGGCCGTACGTCATCTTCTTGTGGTTGTAGCGCTGCATCATCGGCTGGTACTGGATGGCCAGCGCGACGCCGCTGGTGTTGCTGATCGGCTGCACGTCACCGAGCGCGCCCTCGGGCACACCGGTCAGCTCGTGCATGGCCTTCTTCAGCAGCTCGAGGTACTGGATGCCGGCCTGGACGCCGCCACCGCCCAGCTCGAGGTTGAAGACGTTGGCGTCCTTCGGCAGGCCGCCCCACATCTTCTTCGCGCCGCGCTCGAGCTGGCTGCTCTTCGCGCCCGTCATCACGGTCACCGGCGCGGCGTGGTAGTTGACGATGTCGGAGACGTCAGTCGCCTTCTCGTTGTACTCCCGGTTCAGCGTGGTGATGTCGTTGATGTCGGACAGGCCCCACGGACTGCCGGACACCATGATGTTCGGAGCGAAGGCGATGGGGATGATGCCGAGCGGGTTCGGGCGCGCGTCGATGAGCTGGTCGTTGATGTACTCCTCGATGTACCCGTCCGTAAGCAGCTCGGTGTAGGTGAACACCTGCCGGGTGCCCTCAGGCGTCGTTCCCCAGAAGCGGTACTTCAGCTTGAACCGGAGGAGTCGCTGCTTGTCGTGCGGGTGGAACTCGGGGAAGCAGTAGCTGCTGTTGAGCGGGATGATGCGCAGCTTGCCAGGCATGAAGCGCTGCAGCACGCCGGGGATCGGCGCGCCGGCCTGGTCGACGCCGGTGTAGTACGGCTCCTCGTAGGCGACCTTCGCGAAGACGTCTCCGCTCACCGACCCTTGGTTGCCCAGCTCCCAGAGCAGCGAGTCCTTGTGGTTGTCCAGCTCCCACACGCGCTCGAGCAGCGACGGAACGATGTGCTCGGTCTCCTTCGGCGAGCGGAAGTTGACCCCGCGGCCGAACGTGAAGTTCGTGATGAAGTCGGAGAACGCCTTGCAGTAGTTGAAGGTGAGCTGCGGCTCGCCCGGCTCCCGGCGGTAGCTCCAGTGGTGGCCGAGGTAGAAGGCCCAGTTGTGCGCGTACCTGTTCAGCCGAGGACCGTGCACCTCGAACTCCTCGTCGGCAAGCTCGACCAACCCCATGGGTGAGATGGCGATGGTCAGGTCGCTGCCGGACGCGCGGTGCGAAGGGCTGTCGAAGCTGATGGTCACGCGGGTGCTCCTAGTCCTGGGCCGTCGTGCTGCTCAGGGGGAGTCTCCCCGGATCAGTCCAGGGGTACGGCGAGAGCGAGCTGCATCCCGGTCTCGGTCTCCTCGTACTGGAGCGCAAAGCTGCCCTCAGCCGGAAGGTCTGCCGTGCCACCGGCAGTCATGAAGGTCAGGCACTGGACGCCCTCGACGGTGGTCCAGGAAACCAGTGCGTCCAAGAGCTGCACGCCCTCTGGCAGGTCGAGCGCGTACTCCAGCAGCTCGCGCGTCACGCGGATGGTGGCCATGCTGTTACCCCGAGTAGTTGGTCTGAAAAGTTGAGCGTAGCTCAGACTCCGTGGAGGTCCCGCGCCTTCATGCCGAAGCCGACCTCGGCGTCCATGTCGACGTGGTCGACCTTGATGGGCTTGCCGGCGGCGCGGGCGGCCGCGACGCGGTGGTGACCGTCGACGAGGACGTCCTTGCCGCGGATGCGCATGACCCGCGGGCGCGTGGGGCCGGACCCCGGCAGCCGGGAGCTGGCACGCGCCGTCTCGCGCTCGGTCTGCAGGGTGTGCAGTGGGTGGTTGGGCTGCAGCTCGCGGACCTCCGCGCCTGCCCAGTGCTCCTCGCCGCGGAGCTTGTACGCCTGCTTCGTCGTCGCCGTGTTGTCTCGGATGAAGCCGTGCGCCTCAACGTGCGCGCTTGGCTCGTCGTTGAAGTGGACGTTGCGGGGGTCGACCTCGCGGCCGCGGAAGCGCTGAGGCTCGTCGTAGGTCAGCACGCCCTGGCCAGGTGCGTGCTGCTGCACCGCGCCGTGGAAGTGCTCCGCGCGGCCGCCGGCGGCCTGCTTGCGCGCCGACGAGTGCAGCAGGCTCTCCATGCCGGGGAGCGGCAGCTGCCTCACCGGAACTGCTCCCTGTACATCCGCGTCGCCTCGTCGAAGACGTGATGCCGGCCGGGGTGAGCCGCCTGCAGGCGCGGCAGCATGCGCTGGGCGTCGTGGGACATGCCGTCGACCGTGTGCGTCATCGGCAGGTCGGGGTGCTCCTTCAACGCAGCTCCGTGCAGCGCCGTCGCGACGCCCTTGCCGCGGTGGTCCTCGTCGACGGTCAGGCTGTCGGGGTAGAGCGTGCGCTCGGGGAAGTAGCTCTCGTTGACGTGGTAGGTCAGGTCGCCCACTGCACGACCGCGGTGGAACGCCTGCACGCGGCCCTCGATGCGTCCGTCGTCCCCCACCTCGTGCTCGGTCTTGACGCGCAGGTTGCTGACGGGGTCACGGCGCTGACGCATCTTCACGGCCGGCGGCCAAGCGTGCGGTTCAGCGCCTTGCCGGCGTCGCTCGCGTGCGCGGAGTGCTGGATGGTCACGCTCGGCCAGCGACGAGACACCTCGGCGTACATGGCGGTCGCCACTCCTCTGCGCTGGTGCTCCTCCTTGACCCACACGTTGGGGTGCGCACGAGGCGCGGCGTCCCCGTCGTGCAGTCGCTGGTAGACCGACAGCCCCCCGATGGTCTTCCCCTCGTGCTGGGCCTTGACGTGCATCGCCGGGAGGCCCCAGTGCGTCTGCGGCTCGTGCTGCACCTCGATGGTGTAGTCGTCGAACTGCCGGCCGAGCGCGCTCACGGCGTGAGGAACTGGCGTCCCAGCGCCCGGTGCAAGCTGCGACGGCCGATGGCCTGAGCGCTGCTGCCGAGCGTCACGATCTTCTGCTCAGCGAACTCGCCCGGCGCGAGCCCGCCGAAGTTGTTGACGCTGTTCTGCCCGCGGGTCTCGGTGGTCATCGCCGGCCGCGCCTGGCGGCTGAACATCTGGCTGTGCGAGCGCCAGGCCGCCTCCTCGCCGTCCGCGCTGAAGTTCCGTCCGGTGCCGCCGTGGCCGAAGGTGTCGTGCACCGCTCGGAACATGTCGTTCTCGTCGTTGGTGAAGAACGGGTGCGCACCGGTGACCGCGGTAGGGAGCACCTTGATGCGGTTGTTCTCGTGCAGGTCGCGCATCATCGCCTTGCTGTTCGGCGCGCCTGTGCTGGTGACGTACGGGTCGCTGCTGGCCTTCTCGACGCTGATGCCCATGCCGCCCTGGTGCTGGGGCTTGGTCATGAAGTCGTACTGCCGGCCGACCTCCTCGCGCATCGCCTTGAAGTGGGGCAGCGCCGCGTCGTCGTGCATCGGGGCGGCCGCGTAGGCGCGCGCGACGTGATGCGCGACGACGGGGTCGACGGCGACGCGGGAGAAGTCGCGGTTGCTGCTCGGCCCCATGCCGGTCAGCGCGCGGTACCGGGCGATGCCCTGCGCCACGGCGGGCACCGGGCCACTGCCTACGACGAAGTGCTCCATGCGGCTCATCAGCGTGCCCTCTCGTTCCAGAGCAGCACGTTGACGTGCTTCTCGCCGTTGATCAACGCGTTCGCGATGCGGTGGTGGCCGTCCACGATGCGGTAGCGGCCCTTCGTGTCCTTGATGACGCCGGGTGCTTGCTGGTCGTGGTTTGGGGCGTGAAGCGTGCCTTGGTCCACGATCCCCTGCGTCGGTCGCAGCGCAGACGTCTTCACGCGGGCGGTCTTCGGGTTGTACTGCGAGACCAACCGGTACTCGTGGTTGCTCTTCTCGATCTGCGGGTGCGGGAAGACGTCACCCACCGGCACAGTCTCGTGGCCCTTCGCCGGGAAGGCGGGAGCCTCCATGCCGGGGAACGGGGGCTGGTAGACGCCCCTGCCGAAGTGCGCCGTGCGGCTCACAGCTTGCGCACTTGGCCGATGTCGTTGTGGTTCCAGCGGACCGGGTCTGAGCTGACGAGCGGCTTGCCGTCCCACGTCATCGTGTCACCGTGCAGATGCACGCCGGCCTTGTCTACGCGGAACACGCGGCCAGTGGCCACGCCGGAAGCGCCCTTGCCGGCCATCAGCCGGTCGTGGACCGTCTCGCCCTCCTTGCCGATGGCCAGCCGAACGTGGTCACCTGCCTGCAGCTCGTGGCTCTCGATGTGGCCAGAGTGCCGCGGCAGCTGTCCAGCTTCGGCTGCGAAGTGCTCGCTGCGCGTGGTTGGCTCAGCGGCCTGTCGCATGCGCGCCTTGCGGGGGAGGTTGCTCATCGGACGACGACCGCGCCTTCGCCACCCTGGTGCAGCAGCCAGTCGAGGTCGTCGAGCAGCACGTAGACCATGCCGCCGGGCCGGCCGAGGTCGGCGACGCCGTAGTCCTCGCCCCAGCTCTGCTGGATGACGGCGACCTCCTTGGTGCCGGTCCACTCGCCGGGCATCCGCATCTTCAGCCGCACCGCAGGGCTGTAGACGCAGTGGCCACCGGACTGCGCGCTCGCGCGGTCGACCTCCACCAGACCGCTGGGGTGGGGGCTGAACATGCTCTCGAGCCACGGCAAGCCGTAGACGACCCCGCCGACTGCCCTGTTGCCCCGCACGACGTCGCCGATGGCGTCGCCGCTGCCGGCCCCGACCCACCAGAAGCTGCTCCACCAGCCGTGGTCGCGGCCGTAGACCATCCCGCTGTGCACCGAGGTGCCGCCGTAGTCCGGGCCGGCCTCACGAGGGCACTGGCTGCCCCAGTCGCAGCCGGGCCAGGGGTCGAGGTGCTGCACGTCGTGGTAGGCCAGCGCCATCGCCTGCTGGTCGGTGTGCGCCGGCTTCAGGCGCTTCGGGGCGCTGTTCCGGCGGTGCGTCATGCCGTAGAGCACGCACTGGCCCTCGAGGCCCTGGTCCATGCCAGGTCCCGGCTTCCAGCTGCGAGTGGCCCGCGGCGCGTTCTGGGGCACCTCCGTCATCAGGCGCTCGACGGTGTACGCCCGGTTCGACTCCGGGAAGTAGGGGACTCGGTCGAGCCGCGGGTCCAACGCGACGAGGCCGTTCTTCAGCTGGCGCGGCTCGGTCATGCAGTCCTCCTGTGAAAGGCCAGCCGCCCCCGTCCCTGCGCCCGATCAGGGGCCACCCGAAAGCGGGAGCAGAGACGAGGGCCGCCGGCCCGTGGTAGCGAGCTAGGAGTCGCTGAAGGCGACGGTGACGTTCAGGTCCGAGCCGGCGGTGGTCGTACCGACCGAGGTGACGCTCAGGTCGAACGTCGTGCCCTCGCCGAAGCGGATGAGGGCGCTCTCGGTCGGACCCGTGATCGGGTTCGGCTGAGGGTTCGGGTTGGCCAGCGTCGCCACCGGGTTGTTGATGTTCGCGATGAGGTCGACGTTCACCTCCGTGGTGCCGGCAGCGATGGTGCAGGTGGCGAGGACGACGCCCTCCTTGCGAACATCGAAGACGAGGTTGCCGCCGACCGGGGCCGTACCGACGACGGCCGAGATGTTCGTGACGCTGCCAGAGAAGGCGGCGTTGAAGCGGTCACGCACGCCCGCGGCGATGACGCCGGGGGCCTCGAGGACGAACGTGCTGCGGTTGTCAGCCATGGTGCTGTGTCTCCTTGAGAGGTAGGGGTGGTGCAGGGCCATGCGGGACGTGCGACTAGCGAAGAGGCTTGAGCTTGCCCTTGGCGCGGAGCTTGTCCCCACGCTTCGTGACGACGTCCTGGCCGGACATCTTGCTGGCCGCGCGCTCGGCGACCGTCTTGCTGGGCTTCTGCGCGTCGACGATCTTGTCGAAGCGCTCGCGGGCGGTCGGCACCGGAGCAGCGGCGCTCCACGACTTCGGCGCAGGAGGCGTCGAGCCCATGCCGGACTGAGACATGCCGGTGCGGCTGTCCGTGTACACGCCGGGCGGCGTGCGCTTGTCGTTCCAGAGCGACACGACGTCAGTCCGTGACGACAGCGGCGTTGAGCGTCTCGTAACGCCCGCCGGCGCGCTGCTCCTGGACGTACTCGATGACGTTGCCCTCGCCCGCGCCGCCGGCGAACGAGCCGAGGTACATCGGGCTGTCGACCCAGGCGGCCGAGCCGACGTGCGCCCGCTCGCGGTAGACCTCGTCGGCGTGCTTGTACGTGGTGTCGCTGTTCACGGCGTTGGGGTGACCGGGGGCGCTGATGCCGCCCTCGGCCATGCCGCGCTGGAAGTCGTTCGGCACGTCGGTGTCGGTCGCGAGGCCCTCCTCGAAGCGGAGAGGGCCGCGCAGGCCGGGCGCGCCGGGAGCCATCTTGCGCTCGTAGACGGCCCCGACGTGCTCGGGGAACTGGGGTGCGGGGGCGATGCCCATGTGGGTGCTCCTCGGTCGGGGCGATCTGATGTCCCGGCGAGCGTAGGTCTGCACGAGGGCTACCGGCCGTAGAAGGGGTTCACGCTCTCCTGCGCGGTCGGCATCGTCACTGCCTTGGTCATGTACACGGCGAGGGCCAGACTGTCCGCGTAGTCGTCGTGGGCCTCGGCAGCGTTCGGGGCGGCCGCGAGCAGGTACTTGCCCTGGTAGGTCTTCTCGAGGTCGGTCATCTGCTGGATGAAGCGCTGGTAGCTCTTCTTCCTGCGCACCCGCGCGCCGGCCGGCCAGCCGAGCAGGCCCTGGTTCATGACCTCCATGAGGTGCTTCCACCGCGCGCTCTGGTCGACGCTGTTGCTGGCGAGAGCTTCAACCTGCGCGCCGGGCATCAGGCGCTGCAGACGATCCGCGACGACGTCGCCGACGCCCTGCCCGTCGACGGCGACCGCCATCACGCTGTAGTGCTGCGCGAAGTCGATGATCCGCGCGTACTGCTCCTCCCACCGGTCGCCGTGCATCTCCATCCAGTTCAAGACGCGGTGGTCGTAGTAGCCGAACTCGTTCGGGTTGGCCCAGTCCACCCACAGCGCCGTCACGACGGTGCTGTCCTGCTTCCTCGCAGGGTCGATGCCGAGGATGATGGGCGAGTCGTACCAGCGGTCGACGAGGGCCTGCATGCTGGTGTCACCCAGCTCCTCCAGCCTCTCGGCGGTGGTGAACATGCCTCGCTCGAGCAGCCACTTCAGCGCGTAGCTGAGCTGGAACTCGTCACTGTCCTCGCCGATGCGCTGCATGGTCTTGCGGACGTGCTTGAGGTAGCGCGGGTTCGCCTTCGCGCACGAGCGCCAGTCGTGCTGGAAGTGGTTCTGCCGTGCGCCCCGCTTCGTCGACATCCGCTTGTTCAGCTGGATCGTGTTGTAGAAGACGCCCTTGTGCGTGAACGGCGTGCCGGTCATGACCATGGTGGCGTTGTAGAACGCGCCCATCGGGGTGATGCTCTGGTTGACGACCTTGTCCTCGGCGCGCTGCGCCTCGTCGATGACGATGAGGTGGTAGGACTTCGACTCGATCTGCGCCTTCGGGTTCGCAGTCTGCATGCGGCAGATGGAGCCACTGACCTTCAACCGCAGCAGCTTCCCGCCACCCTCGAGCTTGTCGTCGATCTCGGGGTCCGCGAGCAGCTCCTTGGCCGCCTCGGACGACAGCACGAGGTTGATGCGCTGGAACAGCGTCTCAGCCTGGGACTCGACCGGAGCGAAAGTACCTACCCAGAAGCCGTTCTTGAAGACGCCGAACCAGTCAGGCCACATGCTCGCGAGCTTCGGTAGCAGGATCATGCAGCTCGCGACGACGTACGCGATGGTCTGCGTCTTGCCGCTCTGCCGGCTGAACAGCGCTGTGATGGCGTCGCCGTCGTTCAGCACGATGCTCTCGACGACGCGATAGGCGAACTCGCGCTGGTAGCTGAAGAGCGGATCGCCAGCAAGCTCGTCGGCGAACTGCAGGATGCGCTCGCAGATGTTGTGCACGAAGTCGGCGTCGTCTGACGACAGAACGCGCTGCTCATCTTCCTGCATCGCACCGGTCAGTGCGTCAAGTTCGTCGTCCAGGTCCGAGTCGAGCCCCAGGTCTTTCACCGTTGTCGTCACTTGCTGAAGGTACGGCGAAGGCCCGCCCCCACTGTGGGAGACGGGCCTTCGTGCCTTGGCTGCAGCTAGCGCCGGCGGTCGTTGAAGACGTTGGCAGTGCGTGCGGTCTGCATGATGGAGGACACGGCCTGCTCGACGCCGTACGTCTTCGCGTTCGGGTTCGCGCCCCGCTTGGCCGCTCCCTCGGTGTTCGCGTGCGGCCCGTGCTCGTGCGTGGTGTACCGGCCGCCGGGGTGCTCGACCGAGTAGTGGCCGACCGTGGCCCCCGACACCAGCTTGCCGTTGTCACCGCGAGAAGGCTCGCTGCTGTAGCTCACCTTGAACTCGTGGCCATTGGCCTGGACGACGGCGCTCTGGCCGCCCTTCAACTTGTGCAGCGCGGCGTGAAGACTCATGTCGCTCATCTTCACAGGCCCTGACGCTCGTGGTCGTAGACCTCAGTCGTCTTGCCGTACAGGCGCTCGGTGCGAAGCAGCATCGCGTCGTTCTCGCGCATCGTGCGCTTGGCCTTCCGCACGCTGGCGTTGGGCTGTCGGAGGCGGTACACCGGGCTGCTCGCGCGCTCGATGCGCCACGCGGTCCAGCCGGCGGTCGCGATCACTACCAGCACGACGTCGATTCCGTTGATGGTATCGAGCATCAGACGACCGCCGGCGCGATAGCCACGAGCTGGTAGCGCCAGTTGATGCATCCGCCGATGTCGGGCAGCAGCTTCGGAAGTACGTCGTCGCCGTACACGAACTTTCCGATGCTGGCCGCCTTGGCGGGAAGGCTCGCCAGGGTCCTCGCGGCGACGTGCCGGGTCTCGAGCTGCGCCTTCTCGCCGCCGAAGGTCACGTACTTCCGCTCGCCCAGCTCGGGGTGGCCGAGGTCGTGGTTCTCGTAGACAGCCACGCCGTCTCCGCGGGAGTGCGCACGCGCGGCCAACGTGAGGACGCTCGTGACGTACTGCACCACGAGGTCTGAGTCAGCGCCGTCGATGTTGCGCTGCGCGTCAGCGGTCAAGTCGTCGGCCGTGTAGACCCGCACCTGCGCGGTGGTCATGTGCTCGAGCGCGCGATCCGCTCCCTGCACGGTGCTGGCGATTTCCAGCGCCTTCTCGATAGGGGTCACTGCATGCTCCTGTCGTAGTGCTCCGGGTGGTGACCCCGGTGACGGTACAGCAACAGGGCTGTACATGCACGCGTCTCAACGGGGTACGCTGTAGAAGTCAGTCGGAACATCTACCTGGAGCAGAAGGAGCACGTCATGGGCGCACTCGGAGCACTTGGCATGGCAGAGCAGGTCAGCGAGGGCAACCTCCAGCTCAACAGTGCAATCCGCTGGCACCTCGGCAGCAACCACTACCCGCCCGTCCCCGTCTTCATGGACGCCGTCGCGCTCGCCGCCATTGAAGCCGGCCAGGACGAGGACTGGGACAAGCTCATCAAGCTGCCGAAGGGCTGCACCACGCACCAGCTCGTGCACGACAACGGCGCGGAGCAGGACAGCACCTGCGCGCTCGAGCCGGCAGTCACCTGGAGCAACGGCAGCACGTCGGTGCGCGCCGGCGACGTCATCGAGTCGTTTCGACTCGACAGCTTCATCTTCTCCTTCAACGACCCCACGGTGGTCTGCTGCGGTCGCGACGCTGCCGACTGTGACTGCTAGGTGTACACCCCCGACGACAGTGACGGCCCTGCCATCAAGTGCCCTGGCCACGGCCCTGACACCGCGTGCGAGGACTACCCGGACGGCGCGTGCACGGCATGCAACGAGAAGGCCGACGAGCTGAGCCCGCGGCCCAGCAACCACCGGAGAAACTCGGCACGAGACATCAACGCCGCCCTCATCCTCGGGGCCGGTCCGCGTGCCCGCCCGGTCCCGAAGTTCAACCCCTACCCGAACGGACCACGATGAGCGAGACGAACGACGACGACCTCAAGCAGAAGCAGGTGTTGGTTCTGCGCAAAGTGCTCGGCAAGACGGTCAAGGGCGACGACCTCGAGGTCCACATCTGCATGGCGACGCTGGACGGCGTCACCGTGCTCGACATCCGCGAGTACGTGCCGTCCCTGGGCGTCTACGGTCGCGGGACCACGCAGCTCTGGAACACCGAGACGCTGCGCGTGATGCGCACAGCGTTCCGCAACGTGGACCCCCGCTGAAGCGCCGGGTCGTCATCGCGGTGCGTGTCGTGCTGACCGTCGGCGCGCCACTGCTCTACCTCGCGGGCGCTGCCGTTGACCACGCAGCCAACCTCGTGCCGGTGCGTCGTGGGTAGCGCGGCGAAGCTGACGGTCGCAGCTGTGCCCGAGGGCACCCGCCAGGGACCGGTCGTGCTGCGCGAGCTGCGCTGCAAGGGCTGCCGGCGGCTGGTGGGCTACACGAGCCGGCCGCAGCCCGTACCGGTCCAGTGCACGGATCCGTTCTGCGCCCTCGAGCCGCCGTCTTCGTCGACGAACGAGGAGCGCGACAGCTTCATGTGGCACCTGTTCGTGGCTGAGATGCGCTCGCCGGCTGATCTGGGGGAGCTGTTCGGCCTGAGCCGTCAGGGTGTGGCGCGCGTTCTCGCGTCACGCTGACACTGCACGACCCGGACGCCGTCGCCGGCGGCTACCGCGTTCGGGCGTGCAGCTCCTCGAGCACCTGCAGGAGCGCCGCAGCGCCCATTCTGGCCTCGTCAAGGCTCTCGGACTGCCCAGAGCGCGTCCAGTCCCCCAGCGCCCGCCCGATAGCCGGCACGGTGGCATCAGCCCAGTCGACGAGGCGGTCCGTGGACATCTTGGTGACCCGCTGCTCGAGCCGCTGTTCTGCCAGCTGGCCGGCGATCCGCCGGACGACGTCGAGAGCCTTCACAGGTGCGTGCTCCGGGCGTCCTCGAAGTCGATGACGAGGTCGCTGTCCGGCCCGCCGTCCCACGGCACCAGCGACCAGCCCTGATCGGCCATCCAGCTCTCCTCCTGCGCTGCCACTGCCTTCTCGGGGGCGTCTGCGGCCGCCCAGGAGCGCATCCAGGCGACCAGGCGGTCCCACCAGGCGACGACGTCAACAGCGCGCGCCCAGTCGGCGATCTCGGTCGCCGTGATGCCGGGGATGTGCGCTCCCTCGACAGCCTCGAGCAGCTTCGCGGACTCGTCGTCGGCGAGCACGATGTCGCTGGCCGGCTCCCAGTAGCCCAGGACGAGCGCCCGGCGGGTCAGCGGCAGCCGGAAGACCCGGCCGTGCCCGCGGCGGTAGGGCTGCTCCAGCTCACGCGGCCGCGCGGTCTCGCTCAGCGGTGGCCGGCCGGACACCCGGCGGCCGGGGTAGCGCTGCAGGTGCCAGAACAGGCTCTCGCAGCTGACGATGAGCGGCCCCTTGGTGAAGACGAAGGGCTGGCTGTCGTGGGTCGTGGGAATGGGGTGCTCCAGGTAGTGGTCCGGGGTGTGCCCGACGCCCCCAGCAGCAGAGCCAGGGGCGTCGGCGTGCGAGATGACGGTCTAGCAGGCCAGCACGTAGACGACGAGCAGGATGACCGCCACGACGAGGGTGCCGAAGCGGCCGTTGCCCGTGACGTTGCCGCGGATGGAGTAGAAGCCCAGCACCTCAGCCAAGCCCAGGATGAAGGCGATGACCGTCGCGATGAGCAGGATGGTGCAGATGATCGGCGGGATGCCGGCGTTGGTGCTGGCCTGAGACAGGGTGTGCGCGAGCAACATGGTCTAGCCCTTCTTCTTGGAGGAAGTGGACTTCATGGGCTTGCCGGCGGCCTTCAGGTTGTCGTACGCGCCGACCTTCTTGCCGCGAGCTGCAGCGTTCTTCTTCGCAGCAGCCTTCTGCGCGGGGGTCAGAGACGCCATGGCTACTTCGCCCTCGGAGCAGGCTTGCCGCTGGCCTTCGAGCCCTTGAGGTTGCTCTTGTCCTTCTTCACCTGCATCGCCTTCTCCTGCATCTTCGGGGGGAGCTTGCTGATCTTCTTGGGCGGCATGGCTAGTAGCTCACTCTCGAGAAGGGGTACTGGTTGATGACGAGTCGGTCAAGTGTCTGGCCGAAGCTCTTGTTGCGCTTGAGAGCGCGCCAGTCCGCTGCCGGAACGCCTTCGTAGGCGTAGGTTCCGCCGTTGCGGAAGCGGACCGTCAGCAGCTTGCGGTCCGGGTCGTACCTCGCCTCACGCGCCCGCGGCCGCTCGGTCGCGATGCTGTTCGGCGGCGACAGCACCTCGGTGCGGTCAACGACCTCCTGCACGGGATCCAGAAGACCCAGCTCAGCCTGGTCGAACAGTGAGAGCTGGGTGCCGCCCGGCACCGGCTGCGCGCCGGGTGTGCGCCGGTTCTCACCAGGAGCCGCGTCGGTGTTGGTGCGGCGCAGCTCCTCGTTGATCCCGACCCTGGCCGGGTTGTTCGAGCGGGTGCGCCGAAGACCGGTCGGCCGCCGGCCAGATGCCCGCATCCCGGCGGCAAGCGCCTCTCCGAGGTCACCGTTGAAGCCACTGCGTGCCACTGCTTACCTCCTGATGCGCGCGGCCCCGCCCCCGCGGGTGCAGGAACGGGGCCACGAGCTGAGCCAGTCTGAGCTAGCGGGCCTTGGGGGCCTTGCCGCCGGCGTTGGTGTCGTCGTCGTCCTTGACGTCGGACTCCTTGGCGGGGGAGTCCGCGACGGCGGCCTTCTGCTTCTCCTTCACGACGCCGGCGTTGGTGCCGGTGCGCTCGCCGAGGTTCTTGAGCGAGTCCTCGGCCGACGCGATCTGGTTGTCGTACGTCAGGACGGGGTCGCCCAGATCACGACGGAGCTGCGCGTTCGCGATGTCCTCGGCCGTCTTGCCCTGGACGTCGCGCTCGGCGTCCTCGGGGGTGTCGAGGATGAGGTACGCCGGGATCGTCACCGGCGGCAGGCCGTAGGCGATGGCGACGGCCGGGTCGGGCAGCTGGTCGACGCTGAAGACCTGGCCGGGGAGGCCGGCGTTGGAGTCGGCGACGCCGCCGGCCCCCTGCACAGTGGTGCCGACCTGCGGGTCCGCGAAGTCGACGGTCGCGCCGTAGCCGGTCGCGAGACCACGGCTTGCCTTGAGGTACTCGTCCTTGCTGGGGAGCGACATGTGCTCGCCTTCCGTGTTGGTGACGGGTGTCGAACGCGAGCGTAGAACCGCGCTACTGCTCGATCTGCGAGAGCACGTCGGGCATGAACGTGTCGATGACGACAGCACCGCCGCGGGGACCGCCCTTCTGCAGCCACACGCGCAGGTCGTGCAGCGCGACGTCAAGCTGCTCGAGCGGGTACTCGGTCGCCTCGCTGTCGTTCTCGTCGCGGTCGAACAGCGTGAGGAAGACGCGCAGCGAAGTTTCGACGTCGTTCTTGCCGACGCCGCCACTGCCCTCCTCGAACGCGTGCAGCAGGTCGGGAGCAGTCACCGTCGCGGCCGTGCGGGGATCCATCAGCTCACCAGCTCCTTCATGACGAGGCAGTCTCGCGCGTGGTCGCGCAGGTAGTCCGGGTCGAGCAGCTTGGCGCACAGCACGCAGCGGTGCATGACCAGGCAGTCGACGTGCACGAACGGCTGCTGCGCCGTCCACCCGCGCATCGACGTCTCAGGCGTCAGCACGGTGCCCGACCACGAGTCGAGCGGCTGTGCGTGCTCTCGCGCGGCCGGCAGCGCGTTGACGTAGATGCCCTGCCGCGCCTCCAGCTCGAGCATGTCGGCCTCGGAGTGGTACGGCAGCCGGCGTCGCTTGGACGTCGGGCCGGGGTAGGTCACGCGCGCAGGTTGCCCGGAAGGTGGGTGGCGCAGTAGCGCACCGGCTCAGCATCCATGCCGGACGTCGTCAGCACGAGGGTCTTGCCGGCGGCCAGCTCGCAGCACTGCCGCGCGTCCGGTTCTGTCAC
>Ga0326733_1000037_pt1 | contig 63823 bp, 56 predicted proteins | sample 14_GP2_308_FD_207946 | JGI IMG/M metagenome (GOLD analysis project Ga0326733, IMG submission 207946) | Glacier ice microbial communities from Ngari, Tibet, China - 14_GP2_30.8 | ecosystem: Environmental > Aquatic > Freshwater > Ice > Glacier | place: China: Ngari, Tibet | collected 2018-07-17
GGCGTCATTGCCTATGAGGGGAACTGGCTCGGGGGAGAGACCTTCATTTCGTTCGACAAAAAAGCGGTTGCACTTCTCAAGGCACAAGGGCAGTCGGCGCGGCTTTTGTAACCAGCTTGAGTTTTTATTTAATTTAATATCAGATTTCCACCGTATTGAAATGCTTGTTGCACTTGGCCACTTCGACGAAGAACACGCTCTGTTAGCGAATGCGCGCATCAAGTCCTTGGCCAGTGCAGCAAGGTTCGAATGATTTTGCTTGATACGAATTATTGAGAGAAAATTCTACCTTCGTGGAACATATTTTATTATTCAATTGCAACTAAATTATTCTTTTGCATAGACTTTTCTCAACAATAAATTGCCTTTTTGAAAATGACTAATTCCAATAGCGGCATTACCGCGCTTTTGTCATACAAAATCGCTTGCGTCAATTTGAGAATTCAAGCAATCTTGTAAGCAATATTTGTTGAACAGGCAGAAATACTCAACAAAGTTGATGGCGTTCTGTTTGTTGTAACCGATTTTTCCGACACCGATTTTTTAGGAGACACCATGATTCGACCTGACTCGCTTTTCGGCAAACGTGACAATACGACAAACACACCTGGCACACCTTCTGCGCCAAACACGCCATTGGGTGGCAACGGGCCTTTGATGCAGACCGCTCCGGGAAGTGGGCCACGTGTGGGCGCACCGCTGGATCGTGCAACCTCTTCAACTGGTTCGTCGTCAAGTGACAACTCCCACGCCAGCACCAATGAAGTGGGTAGCAAGTTGATCGTCGGCCCAAATATAAAGCTCAAGGGCGTTGAAATCAGCGATTGCGACACGTTGGTTGTTGAGGGGCGTGTCGAGGCAACGATGAATTCGCGTGTTATTCAAATTGCAGAGATGGGCGCCTTTACTGGCTCGGCTGAAGTTGATTTGGCAGAGATTCGTGGCGACTTTGATGGTGAATTGACCGTACGCCAGAAGCTGGTAATTTTTGGTACCGGCAAGGTTTCGGGCAAGATTCGTTATGGCAAGCTCGTGGTGGAAGAAGGCGGGCAGTTGTCGGGTGACGTGCAATCTGGTGGCGTTGCAGCCACGCCACGTTCATTGTCTGTTGCCAAGGCAGCGCAATGAATAGCTAGTAATCGCTAGTTGGTTGGTTGTTAGGCACTACGCAAAACGCCGGTGTTCGATTTTTTCGGACACCGGCGTTTTGCTTTGGGGCGATTTTCTGTATTGAAAGATTATGTCGGCATGCGACAATCCGGCCATGATTTCACCTGAATATATTCTTACGCTCTCTTGCCTCGACCAGCGCGGTATTGTGCACCGAGTGTCGGGCTTTCTCGTTGAGCATGGTTGCAACATTATCGATTCGGCGCAGTTTGGCGATGGAGAATCTGCACTGTTTTTTATGCGGGTGCATTTTTCGGTGCAAGAGCCAGAAACAACCGAAGCGATTTTGAATGCCAGCTTTGCGGTGCTTGCCGCCACGATGCACATGACCTGGCAACTTAATGATGCGGCCAGAAAGCCGCGGGTGCTGTTGATGGTGTCGAAGATTGGGCATTGCTTGAACGATTTGCTGTTTCGGTATCGCAGTGGGTTACTCGCCGTTGAGATTCCAGCCATTGTTTCAAACCATGCCGATTTCTACCAACTGGCAGCCAGTTACAACATCCCCTTTCACCATTTGCCGCTGGCAACCGGTGCCACGACACAAGTGAGGTTGGCGCAAGAACAGCGGGTAATGGAAATTGTGGCTTCGGCAGGGATTGACCTGGTAGTGCTTGCCCGCTACATGCAAATTCTTTCGCCTACGTTATGCAGCGCATTGGCTGGCCGGGCAATTAATATTCATCATTCTTTTTTGCCCAGCTTTAAGGGCGCCAAGCCGTATTATCAGGCGCATGAGCGCGGCGTGAAGCTGATCGGTGCAACAGCGCATTTTGTAACCGGTGATCTGGATGAGGGGCCAATTATTGAGCAAGACGTCGAGCGGGTTGATCATGCCATGGGGCCGGAGTTGCTCACCGCTATAGGGCGCGATGTGGAGTGCGTGGTGTTGGCACGGGCAGTAAAATGGTTTGTGGAACACCGCATCTTAATCAATGGCCACAAAACTGTAGTGTTTAAATAGGCGGACAAGCAGCGCCCGCTTATTTTTTGCCCGTCTCGTTGTTTAGCCCAGCACCTGATTCATCCATAACCCGATGTCGACAATTTCTTCCGGGTAGACAGAATGTGGCATCGGATATTCATGCCATTGCACGTTGTAGCCCAGGCCCTGTAACACATCGCGTGACTCACTGGCGCGGCGTATTGGCACGACCGGATCGCCGGTGCCATGTGCCATAAAGATGGGGGTTGACTGGTTGGCCTGGCTGCGCTCTGCTGCCAATGCATTGGCCAATGGAAGATAGCCGGAAAGGCAGAGTAGGCCAGCGAGCTTTTCTGGATAACGCAAGCCGGTTTGCAGCGCCATGGCGCAGCCTTGAGAAAACCCTGCCAGCACAATGCGTTCGCAGGCGATGCCGGCATTATTTTGCGCAACAATCAGTTCTTCAATCGCGGCTTGCGATTTGCGCAGCCCGGCTTCGTCTTCCCGCCGCGTTAGGTCAGCACCGAAAATGTCGTACCACGCGCGCATGACATAGCCGTTGTTGACCGTGACCGGCATTGTTTCTGCATGGGGAAAGATAAAACGGATTGGCGGGCAGCCGTCAAGGGCTAGCTCGCGTACGGCTGGCACGAAGTCGTTGCCGTCTGCACCCAGGCCGTGTAGCCAGATGACGGCCACGGTGGGGTTGGGCGCGGTTTCTACTTCAATATATTCAAGCATGGCGATGAAAGATTAAGTGGTTTCAAGTCGGGAGGGCGATGGGCGCATTGCAGACTTTGGCCGAAAAGCCTTACAAATCGCCTCATCAGTTTCGATGTAAGGGCCACCGATCAAGTCGATGCAGTAAGGCACTGCAGCAAATATTCCATCGAGCGTTTCCTTGATTGCTTTCGGCTGGCCAGGCAGGTTCATGATCAGGGCAGCATGGTCGTGCGTTTCCCGCAGGACGGCTACTTGCCGTGAAAGGATGGCAGTGGGAACATATGCCAGGCTAATTTGCCGCATCTGCTCGCCAAAGCCGGGCATTTCCCTGGTGCCTATTGCCAGTGTGGCCTCCGGCGTCACATCGCGCCGGGCCGGGCCCGTGCCGCCGGTGGTCAATACAAGATGGCATTTGTCATCATCGACAAGTGAGATCAGGGTGGCTTCGATGGTTTGGCGCTCATCCGGTATCAAGCGGGTGATTGCTTCGAACGGGCTTGTGAGTGCCGACTTGAGCCAGGTTTGCAAAGCGGGTATGCCTTGGTCTTCGTAGGTGCCTGTGGCTGCACGGTCGGATATCGAGACAAGGCCGATGCGCAGCGTTGCTGGGTTAACAAGTGCAAGATCAGCGGCTGGCTTGGTCATCTGCGTGATCGTCGTCTGCCGAATTGCCGTCGATGGAGTCGTCATCTGTATAACCGTCTTCACCGGCGTTTTCCAACTGGTCGGCCTCGGCCTGGGCTTGCGCAGCGTCTTTTGCTGAAGCACCTGCCTGCAACTGCTTCAGTATCTGGAAAATCTCACGATACGCTTTGGGCGGCTTGTTCTCTGCCTGCTCCTTGCGGGCATTGCGAATCAGAGTGCGCAGCTGTTGCCCATCAAGTTCCGGGTGTGCTGCCAGCAAATCTGTCAGAACTTGATCATCTACAAGCAGTTTGTCGCGTTTGCGCTCCAATGCATGCATGGCTGCCGTGTCGGCTTTAGACAAGCCGCGCCAGCTGTCGATCGTTTTTTGGATGATGGCAATTTCGGCTTCATCAAGCGTGCGCATTTTCTTGCCCACATATTGCAGCTGGCGGCGGCGGCCTTCATGATCTTTGATCAACTGGCACTCCAGGATGGCCTCGCGCACATCTTCGGGCATCGGCACGCGTTTGACGCGATCGCGAGGCTCGGCGATCAGGTCTTCTCCGAGCTTTTGCAGGGCGGTACTTTCCCGTTTTAATTGGGATTTGGAAGGGCGTTCGTATTCCTGTTCAAACTCACTGGACTGGAACCCGCAGGCACCCCGATTTGGGTTTGGCATGATCGTATTTTCGGAGGATGGGCTGCTATGATAACCCCTTTACGACCCCTGAAAAATCCTCCCCATGCGTGATACGACGTTCATCCATTCCCCTGATCAAATGAAGGAACTAGCGCAGGATGTGCTGCGCTTTGCCAAAGAGCTCGGCGCATCCGAGGCTGCAGTACATATTAGCGAGGGTGGGGGGCTTTCGATTAGTGTGCGCAAGGGGCAGATCGAGACGATTGAGCAAAACCGTGACAAAGGCTTGGGCGTGACGGTGTATCTAGGCCCGGAGCGGCATACCCGGCGCGGGAACGCCAGCACTTCTGATTTTTCTCAACAATCCTTGAAAGACACGGTTGAGGCGGCTTACAACATCGCGCGCTTTACCGCCGAAGACGATTGTGCAGGCTTGCCGGATGCAGACGCACTGGAAATGGCGCCGCGTGACTTGAGGTTGTGCTACCCCTGGGGCGTTTCAGTCGATGAGGCAGTAGCCTTGGCCAAGCGTGCCGAGGGGGCTGCATTTGCCGTTGATAAACGTGTTACCAATAGCGAGGGCGCAGGCGTACATGCGCAGCAGTCACACTTTATGTCGGCAAACAGTCGCGGGTTCATGGCAGGTTATGCCTATTCACGGCATACCTTGTCGGTGTCACCCATTGCCGGGCGTGGCGCAAACATGCAGCGCGACGGCTGGTATTCATCGACACGTGATGCAAAACACTTGGTTGCACCAGAAGCGTTGGGCATTTATGCGGCACAACGGGCGCTGTCCAGGCTCAATGCGCGCAAGCTTGATACCCGCAAATGCCCGGTTTTATTTGAAGCGCCGCTGGCAGCCGGCTTGCTCGGTGCATTCGTGCAAGCCATTTCCGGTGGGGCGCTCTATCGCAAATCAAGCTTCTTGCTTGATTCGATGGGTACGCGGGTGTTTCCTGCCCATGTGCAAGTGGTGGAGGATCCGCATATTGTCGGTGGTGTCGCCTCGGCTGCCTTTGATGATGAAGGCGTACGCACCGTGCAGCGTGAGGTGGTAAAAGACGGCATCGTACAGGGATATTTTTTATCGACCTACACAGCCCGCAAGCTAGGCCTGCCTTCCACAGGCAACGCCGGCGGCGCACATAACCTACGCATGCATTCGACGCATAGCGCACCGAAAGATAATTTCGAAGCCATGCTTAAAAAGCTTGGAACTGGTTTGCTGGTGACCGAATTGATGGGGCAGGGAGTGAATTATGTTACTGGGGACTATTCGCGCGGCGCTTCCGGCTTTTGGGTGGAGAACGGCACGATTCAATATCCTGTCGAGGAAATTACCATTGCCGGCAATATGAAACAAATGCTCGACCAGATTGTGGCAATCGGTACTGACACGATCGTGCGCGGCGGTAAAGAAACCGGCTCGATCCTGATCGAGAGCATGACGGTTGCCGGCAGCTAGGCGAGCAAGCCACGCACCCGCGCAATGGCTGCACGCACTTGCCGGGGTGCAGTACCGCCAACATGGTCCCGGGCATTGACCGAGCCTTGCAACGTTAGTACGCTATAAATATCGTTTTCGATCAACCCTGAAAACGTCTGCAATTCGGTCAACGGCAAGTCGGAAAGATCACAGCTTCGGTCTACACAGGTACGCACGGCATGGGCAACGGCTTCATGTGCATCACGAAACGGCAAGCCTTTTTTTACCAGGTAATCTGCCAGGTCGGTTGCCGTTGCATACCCTTGTAGGGCTGCTGCCTGCATTGCCTCTGGCTTGACGGTGATGCCGCCGGCCATGTCAGCAAAGATGCGCAGCGTGTCGATTACGGTGTCGACCGTATCAAACAAGGGTTCCTTATCCTCCTGATTGTCTTTGTTGTAAGCCAAAGGCTGGCCTTTCATCAAGGTCAGTAGTGCGATCAAATGGCCATTAACGCGCCCGGTTTTGCCCCGCGCCAGCTCCGGCACATCGGGGTTTTTCTTTTGCGGCATGATGGAGGAGCCGGTGCAAAAACGGTCGGCAATATCGATGAATCCGATGCGCGGGCTCATCCATAGCACCAGTTCTTCAGACATGCGCGAAATGTGCGTCATGATCAATGCTGCTACGGCGCAGAATTCAATAGCAAAATCACGGTCTGAGACAGCGTCTAGCGAGTTATGGCATACATCGTCAAACCCTAGTGCTGCAGCAACCTGGTAACGGTCGATCGGGAATGTCGTGCCTGCCAGGGCAGCCGCGCCCAAGGGCAAGCGATTAACGCGTTTGCGGCAATCCTGCATGCGCTCTGCATCACGACCAAACATTTCTACATAAGCCATGATGTGGTGGCCAAAGGTGATCGGTTGCGCAACTTGCAGATGGGTGAAGCCGGGCATGATGGTATGGGCATGTTGCTCGGCCAGATCGAGCAAGGCCAGGCGCAGGGCGTGCAGGAGAACATTGATATCGTCAATTGCAGTGCGTACATAGAGCCTGATATCGGTAGCGACCTGATCGTTACGGGAGCGGCCGGTATGAAGCCGCTTGCCGGCGTCGCCTGCCAGCTCAGTCAACCGTTTCTCAATATTGAGATGGACATCTTCCAGGTCAAGCTGCCAGGTAAAGGCACCGCTGTCGATCTCAGCACGGATCTGAGCCATGCCATTGACGATGGCCGTATGGTCCTGGTTGCTGATGATGCCTTGCTGGGCGAGCATTGCGGCATGTGCCAGCGAACCATCGATGTCGTGTGGAGCCAGGCGTTTATCGAAAAAAACCGAGGCAGTGTAACGTTTAACCAAATCTGAAACCGGCTCGGAAAATCGTGCTGACCAGGCTTCATTTTTTTTTGCAAATTGCGATGTCATGATGGGGCTCCGAGGTATGGCTGTGTTGTCGTCAGCCGGTATTGCGCAAACCGGCGGCAATGCCGTTGATAGAAAGTTGAATGCCGCGCTGCACGCGCTCATTGCGCCCGCTGTCGGCGGCGTCCCCTGCACGGTGCCGCTTTAGTAGCTCCACCTGCAAATGATTGAGCGGATCAAGATAAGCAAAACGGTTTTTGATTGAACGCGCTAGTAAAGGATTGTTTTCCAGGCGTTCGCGGCAACCCGTGATTGCTTCGAGTGATTCAATGGTGCGCTCGTGTTCGGCGGCGATGCGGCTGAAGATTGCCTTGCGTAGCTTGCGATCTGTGACCAACGTTGCGTAGCGGGACGCTAGGGCCAGGTCGGTCTTGGCTAGCACCATGTCCATGTTTGATAAAAGCGTGGCAAAAAACGGCCATTGGCGAAACATCGCACGTAAGAGATCTAGGCGCTGCTTGCGGGTAGCAAGATTAGTTTTGTCTTCCGACTTGGCGGGCGCTGCATTGCCATCTGCAGCACAGCTATTGCCGTTTTCCAGCCAGGCGCTGACTGCGCTGCCAAAACCGTACCAGCCTGGCAGCAAGAGCCGGCATTGGCCCCATGAAAACCCCCATGGAATAGCACGCAAATCTTCAATCCGGCGGCTGGCGGTGCGCGAGGCAGGGCGGCTACCGAGATTGAGCTGGGCAATTTCGGCAATCGGCGTCGATTGAAAAAAATAATCTGTAAAGCCTGGGGTGCCATATACCAGATTGCGGTATTGCTGATAAGCCTGCTCCGACAGAGTGCTCATCACACGCTCGAATTGGGCTAGTTGCTTGCGGTGTTTTGCGCCGGAGGCTTCGGTTGCAGGCGGCAGCAAACTTGCTTCCAGAGTCGCCGCGACTAATAATTCCAGGTTGCGACGTCCAATCTCGGGATTGGAAAATTTCGAAGCTATGGTTTCGCCTTGCTCTGTCAAACGAATTTGCCCGGCTACCGTGCCTTGTGGCTGTGCAAGGATCGCTTCGTAGCTCGGCCCGCCGCCTCGCCCTACTGTGCCGCCGCGACCATGAAACAAGCGCAGCCGTACGCCAACACTGGCAAATACATCAACCAAGGCCAGCTCTGCCTTGTAAAGCTCCCAGTTCGACGTCAGAAAACCACCATCTTTATTTGAGTCGGAGTAACCCAGCATGACTTCTTGTAAATCCCCTTGCCTTGCAATCAAACGTCGCACCGGCGTGAGCGCCATGAAGCCGGCCATAATATCGGCAGCACAGCGCAAATCAGGAATTGTCTCAAACAGTGGAATGACCATCAGCTCGAAGCCATATTGCTTGCCCGGCGCCGGGGCTTTGGCAGAAAAATGCGTTAGCAACCCGGTTTCGCGCTGCAGCAGCAACACTTCCAGCAGGTCGGAGACGGTTTCGGTATGGGAAATAATATAGTTGCGGATTGACCTGGCGCCGTAGCGCTGTCGTATAGCCAGGGCTGTGCGCAGTACATCGAGCTCGGACGTTGTTTCCGGTGAATATTGTTGGTAAGGCGAATAAAGCAAGCGTGGTTTTGCCAGTTCCGACAATAACAGGGCAATCTTTCTGGGTTCAGCCAGGTCGGCGTAGCGTGGTTCCACTTGCGCTGTTGCGAATAGCTCTGCTAGCACGCGCTGGTGCACGTCCGAGCTTTGCCGCACGTCCAATGTGGCAAGATGAAATCCATATATTTGCACCGCCCGTTTCAATATTGCCAGGCGTGGCTTAACCAGTGCGGCGCCGTGGTTGGCGGTTAAGGAATGACTTAATACCAGCAAATCATCCAAAAATTCCTGGGCATTGGCATAAGCAGGTGCAGGCGCAAATTCCTTGCGCGGCAAGACGGCAGCACCCAGCTCGCGTGCGCTGGCCGCGAGCCTTGCATACATGCCGATCAAGGCGCGACGATAAGGCTCGTCACTACGGTGCGCCGAGGTATCGGGCGAACGCTCTGCCAAGGCCAGCAATGCCGGGCTCACCGTTACCAGCAGGCTAGAAACCGAGAGCTCCGCACCCAGGGCATGCACTTCATCGAGATAAAATTCGATGATCGTGGCGGCCTGCCGCGCCACTGCATGCGTCATGGTGCTGCCATTGACGTTGGGGTTGCCATCCCGATCGCCACCGATCCAGCTTCCCATCTGCACGAACGGTGGCAGCATCGGTTCCGGCGTATGCCGTACCTTGGGCGCGTGATGCATGCCAAGTTCGGTTTCAATATGCTGGTAAAGAGCGGGCAATTCACGCAGGAATGTGATGCGGTAATAAGAGAGAGCGTTTTCGATCTCATCGGCAACCATAAGCTTTGAATAACGCAACATCCGGGTTTGCCATAGGGTAGCGATCTGGGCATGCAGGAGGGCTGTGTTGTCGGCACGCTCACGCGTGGTTTGGGGTAGATCGCGTGCGGCAAGCAATTGGGCAATCTTGAATTCGGCATCCAAAATACTTTTGCGCTGCACCTCAGTCGGGTGCGCCGTCAAAACAGGCGAAATCAAAGCAGTACGGAAAAACTCGCGCACCGCCGGCTGGCCTACACCTGCCGTATCAAGTGTGGCCAATGCATGGGCAATGCTGCCCGATTGCGCCGGCGACTCTGCCAGCAGGTGCGCACGCCGGCGGCGATTATGATGCTGGTCTTCGGCGATATTGGCCAGATGCGAAAAATAAGAGAATGCCCGTACTACGGAAATTGTCTGCTCCTGGCTGAGCTTGCGCAGTAATTTGTCGAGATTAGTACCCGCCTGGTTGTCGGCATCGCGCCGGAAACGCACCGCCGTCTGGCGAATCGTCTCGACAACAGCAAACACTTTCGCACCTTCTTGCTCGCGCAGCACATCACCCAATAGCCGGCCCAGCATGCGGATATCGTCTTTTAAAGGCGCATCTTTTGAAGGGGCGGTTGCAGCTTGGGGAAGAAGGGTCGTGTCGATCTTGTTCATAGTCAGATACAGGGGTCAATGGCAGTGCTGGCTGGTTATTGCGCGGATGCTACATGCTAGTATGGCGCCTACCTGCTGCGCGTTGTGCGCGGCTCTTGCAAGCTTTTTTTAGTGATGTTTTTTTTGAAGAGTTTTCGTTGAATTCAATTGTTCCGGCACGTCTTGTTATCGCTTCGCGCGAAAGCCGCCTGGCAATGTGGCAGGCAGAGCACGTTCGTGACCAGCTCATCGCATTATATCCGCAGTGCGACGTACAAATTCTTGGCATGACCACGCGTGGCGATCAAATACTGGACCGTACTCTCTCAAAGGTGGGTGGCAAGGGTCTGTTTGTGAAGGAGCTGGAAGTTGCCATTGCCGAAGGCCGCGCCGACCTGGCGGTGCATTCCTTAAAAGATGTGCCGATGGAGCTTCCCGCCGGGTTCATGCTGGCAGCAGTGTTGGAACGGGAAGATGCGCGGGATGCGTTCGTCTCAAATGTTTATCCGACGCTTGCCAGTCTGCCGGCCGGCACGATCGTAGGCACAAGCAGTTTGCGGCGGCAGTCGTTGATTGCGGCGCGTTTTCCGGAACTGGTAATTCGCCCTTTACGCGGCAATCTTGATACGCGGCTAGCCAAGCTTGATGCGGGCGAGTATGGGGCGATTATTCTTGCCGCTGCAGGTTTGAAGCGTCTCGGGCTTGCTGGGCGTATTGCGGAGTTGCTTGATCCGGAAGATAGCTTGCCGGCACCGGGGCAGGGCGCGATGACGATTGAAATCGCCAGCGCCCGCGCCGATTTGGCCGCATGGCTTGCGCCGCTTAATGATTACACCACTTGCCAGGCTGTCATGGCCGAACGCACGCTGTCCAAATCTTTTGGCGGCAGTTGCCAGATACCGTTGGCAGCGTTTGCGACCATCGACGGGCCACGCATGCGATTGCGAGCAATGGTAGCGACGCCCGATGGCACGCGTGTTGCAAAGGCGGAGGCGACCGGAGAGGCGCATGCGCCACATGCGCTGGGTATGCAGATTGCGCAAGCGCTTCGCATGCAGGATGCTGCCGGAATTCTGGCGGCTTGCTTAGTTGATGCTGCAGCCAGTGATGATGCCGCTGGATAAACACGCGCCGGCACCACCGCTGGTTGTGATCACACGGCCTCTTGTGCAAGCACTTGTTCTGCAGGAAAAAGTGCTTGCACTCGGTCGGCAAAGCGTTATTTTTCCATTGCTTGAAATTAGCGCGCTTATTGATAACACTGCACTTGATGCAGTGTTGAGCCAATTGCAGCGCTTTGCGCTTGTTGCCTTTGTCAGCCCCAATGCGATTGATGCCGCTTTTGCCCGGTGCCCGGCGTGGCCAGCAACCGTGCCACTGGCAGTCATGGGTGAAGGTAGCCGGCACGCGCTTGCAGCGCATGGTGTCACCGCATCAACCACGCAGATTTATAGCCCAATTGATGTGGAGCGCACCGATTCACAAACGCTGCTTGCAGCCCTGGACCCAGCAAGCTTTGCCGGCCAACAGGTGCTGATACTGCGCGGCGATGGCGGGCGCGAATTATTGGCTGATGCGTTGCGGGCTGCAGGCGCTGATGTGGTGCAAGTTACTGCCTATCAGCGTAAAGCGCCTACCGTTAACTCTGCAATGATGGCGCAGCTTCGGCAATTGCTTGATGAACCTTGTGAATGGATTATCACGAGCTCCGAAGCCTTGCGAGTGCTGGTGCAATGGGCAAGCCAGCTGTCTTTGTCAGGGGAGTATGTTGCAATTTTACAACAAAAAATGTTAATCGTGCCGCATGCGCGTATTGCAGAAACTGCGCAAACGCTCGGTTTTAACCACATTACACGCACTGCCTCAGGGGACACTGGCCTGCTTGCCGCGTTACAATCCCGCCATGAATGAATTGCCTTCCCTGCCGGACCCAAACATCAATGCAACCGCTGGCATCGCATTGATCGATGCATCGCACGTGCGCGCAGCGATGCGCCCTGTTATACGTCGCATGTACGCTGGGCTGGCTTTGTTGTTATTGTTACTGCTTGGCTTGTGGATTTTTGCCAGTATGGCGACATCAAACTTGCGTGAAAAAACTGCGCGGCACCTAAAAACATTCGAGGTAAATGCTACAGAAGATCGGTTGCAAGTAAAGGCATCAACCGAAACAGCGCGTCAGCTTCAAGCCAAGGTTACGGTTATCGAAAGCAAGCAGATCGAGGCACAAAGCCAGCAGCTGGCACTTGAACAGCTTTATCAAGACCTCTCCAAAAATCGTGACGACTGGGCACTTGCCGAAATCGAGCAAGTACTCTCGATTGCCAGCCAACAGCTTCAACTAGCGGGCAATGTGCAAGGCGCCTTAATTGCTTTGCAAAACGCCGATAGTCGGCTCTCACGTGCAGACCGACCCCAGTTCATTGCCATTCGCCGGGCATTGGCACGCGATATCGAGCGCTTGAAAGCTCTGCCAAGCCTGGATCTCACAGGTATTGCGCTACGCTTGGATAGCATCATCGGACAAATTGATGCCATGCCCTTGCTGGCAGGCGCAACGCCGATGGTGCCAATGGGCGAGCCCAAGTCGGTTATCGTCGATGCATTGCCGTCGTCAAACAGTGTGGACTTGTTGCGTAGAATTGAAAACAACTGGCAACGCTGGCGCAGCGAAATGTGGGTAGAGGTACGACAATTAATCCGTGTGCGTTCGGTTGAAATACCTGATGCGCTGCTTCTTTCGCCGACCCAAGCCTACTACGCCAAAGAAAATTTGAAGCTACGTTTGCTTAATGCCCGACTGGCTTTACTGTCGCGTAACGAATCGGCTTTTCGCAGTGACATGATTGCTGCCCAAGAAGCAATCAGTAAGTATTTTGATACGCGCGCGCAGCAGACCCAGACGGCGCAAACGCTTCTGCGCCAAGTGCAGGGCAGCAATTTGGCCATCGAGTTGCCCACGTTAAGTGAAAGCTTGAATGCGGTTCGCAACTACAAGGTCAAGCCGTAACATGCGTTTTTTTCTTCGGTTAATTGCGCTACTGGCCATTGCAATCGGGCTTGCAGTTACTGCCCGTTTTAATCCAGGCAACGTTGTCCTGTTTTACCCGCCTTACCGCATCGACCTGTCGCTCAATCTCTTTATTTTGCTGACTGCACTCGCGTTTTACCTTCTTTATTGTCTGATCGATGCACTACGTTCAACCCGAGATATGCCGCGTAAAGTGGCCTTGTATCGGCGTGAAAAACGTATTCGGGAAAGCAACCAGGCTTTTCGGGAAGCATTAAAAGCGCTGTTCGAGGGGCGTTTTGGCCATGCTGAAAAAGCGGCGCGGCGCGCTTGCCAAACACCAGAGAACGCTGGCCTGGCAGCCTTGATTGGCGCACGCGCAGCACACTGGATGCGCCAATTTGAGCGGCGTGACGCATGGCTGGCGCAAGTAGCCGACAACACTGTATTAAAACCAGCCCGGCTGATGACGGCACTTGAACTATTCGTCGATGAACATCAGCCTGGCAGAGCACTTGCAGCAGTCGAAGAGCTAAATGCCGGAGGTACCAGGCATATTCAGGTACAGCGCCTGGCACTGAAGGCAAATCAATATGCGCAAAACTGGCCAGAGGTATTGCGCCTGACGCGTTCACTGGAAAAAAACAATGCCTTGCATCCCGCGCTATCGAGCAGATTGCGCGAGTTGGCTTATGCCGACATGCTAACGACGAAACCGCATGATCCCGAATCACTACGCAATGTATGGCGCACCATACCTGCCAATGACCGCACCCGCGCGTTCGTTGCCGTACGTGCGGCAAATGCCTTTAATGCGCAAGGATTGCATGATGAAGCCAGAATGCTGGTTGAAGTCGCAATAACGGCCCATTGGGACAACCGGCTTATCCGGGCCTATCGTGATTGCGTTGCACCCGAAGCCTCTGCCACACTGCTATCCCAAATCGAGCAATGTGAAATATGGACGACCCAAAGGCCATTTGATGCGCAACTTGCCCTGACACTCGGCGCACTGTGTTTAAAACAAAAACTTTGGGGCAAGGCGCAGCGACACTTGGAACACGCGCTTTCGCAAGCAAGCGATTCGGCAACCCGGCGCGAAATCCACTTGGCTTTGGGCCAGTTGCACGAAGCATTGGATCATGCAGAGCCGACCGCTTTTCATTACCGTGAATCTGCTCACTTGCTTTGACATGCGGTTTCCTACGTAACGCAAGACGGTATAATCTGCTACCCGTTTATTTCCAATTTTGCAACGTTATCAATCCACCGTCGAGAGTTTTCTATGAGCCTCAATAAAGTATCTGCGGGCCGCGACCTGCCAAACGACTTCAACGTCATCATTGAAATTCCGATGAATGCCGATCCAATCAAGTACGAAGTCGACAAAGAATCTGGCGCTATTTTCGTCGATCGCTTCATGAGCACGGCGATGCATTACCCCTGCAACTATGGCTATATTCCACAAACTCTGGCAGACGATGGCGACCCGGTCGATGTGTTGGTGATTACGCCATTTCCCTTGTTTCCAGGTGTTGTTGTGCGCTGCCGTACCATCGGCGTACTGAAAATGTCCGACGAAGCCGGTGAGGATGCAAAATTGTTGGCTGTACCGGTCGATAAAATTCTGCCAATTTATAAGCATTGGCAGAAACCGGAAGACATCAACGATTTGCGTTTGCAGCAGATTCAGCATTTCTTCGAGCATTACAAAGACCTGGAGCCGAATAAATGGGTAAAAATTGAAGGCTGGTTTGGGCCTGATGATGCGAAAGCTGAAATTATTTCCGGCGCTGCGGCCTATCAAAAAACGGCAAACCTCTCCAAGGCCTGATTTGTCTTAGACATTAGGTAAGCAGGGCACACGACGGTGTGCCTTTTTTATTTCTACAGAGTAATCGACATCCTGCATAGAATCGGCGATGATTAAAGCATCGTTTATCGATCGGATCGTTCATGCCAGCAGCAAGTTCATTCACCGGTTTGGCATCATCTTCATTGCCGTCTTCGTCTTCGTCTTTGCGCATGCAGATCAGCGACGATGCACGCATCGCTCGAGACCAGCTTCTACACAAAATTGCCGAAGAGACTGATCTCCCTGCATTGGGAAGTTCAGTTGTTCGTGTTGTGCAACTGGCATCCTCTGATGATGACTCCGTCCGTGAACTGGCGCATTTTGTATTGTCTGATGTGGGCTTGACGCAAAAGGTGCTGCGGCTGGCAAATACAGTGGTATATCGCACGGCTTCAGGTGTGCCGGTTACGACGATATCGCGGGCGATTTTTTTGCTTGGTTTCGATACCGTAAAAACCAGCGCTTTAGCAATCCTGTTGGTCGACAGCATGAAAGGCCGGCACGCACAGTGCGTGCGCACAGAACTGGGATTTGCCCTAAGTGCCAGCGTGATTGGGCGCGAGATGGCGCGGCGTAGCCATCACAAGGATGCCGAGGAAGCGGCGGTTGCAGCACTATTTAAGAATATGGGCCGGCTGCTGGTCGCCGCGCACGATCATCGCTTATATACTGAAATTGCTACGCTGAGCGAAAGCGGTACGCATTCGCCGGCCCAGGCCTCGATGCAGGTGCTTGGCTGCACATTTGACATGTTGGCAGACTCAGTGTTGCAAGAATGGCTGATACCCGACACCATTATCAATGCCCTGAGCCCCTTGCCTCAGGGTGTGCTCAGACCTTCGAGGCATCGTCAGGAATGGTTGCAGCATGTGGCCGCTTTTAGCACGGCGGCAGCGGCGCTGATGCCGAAAATGACCCAGCCGGGTGGCGACCCTGCCAGCCGGGCGCTGCTGACGCGCTTCGGTGCAGCGCTTAATCTCGACAGTGTGCGCTTGACCGAGATTCTGGCGACCGTCGCCCGTGAAATTCAGGCGTTGACGGAAAATGCTGATCAAATGTTTGCTAGCGCTGATGCAGAAACAGATTCATTGGAATCAGACGCCGACGATGCTGCGGATGCAAAAGCTTTAAACCTACCCGTGGAAATGCTGCTCGTAACAGGCGAATGCGAAGGGGAGGCGGGTGCCTGTTATCCAAGCGGCAAGCCAATGCGGGCCCGCGATCTTTTGATGGCCGGCGTGCAAGACGTAACAGAGATGATGGCCTCTGGCCGGTGCAAAGTGAATGACCTGATCCTCCTGGCGCTGGAGACTTTATATCGGGGCATGGGCTTTCGTTTTGCCACAGTCTGCCTGCGCGACGCCAAAACTAATCAATATCGCGCCCGCGTGGCCTTGGGTGAAAACAGTACACGATTGCAGGAGGGGTTTGTTTTTCCTGCAACCGGCAAACGCGATCTTTTTAATCTGGCAATGGAAAATAATGCCGATCTGATGATTGCCGATGCTTCCAGCCCAAATATTGCTGCCCTGGTGCCTGCCTGGCATCACAAGCTCATGCCAGACGCACGCAGTTTTATTTTATTACCCTTGGTGGTACATGGTGTTGCCTTCGGTTTTTTCTACGCCGACCGGACATGTCTGGCTACCGAGGGTGTTCCTGCGGATGAAGCAGCTATGATTAAAACCCTAAAAGGGCAGGTGCTCGCTGCGCTTAGCACACGCTAGGTTTTTTCGGTTCCGCCCGAAAAGGATTGCGCTCGTTGAGCTCATCGATATACGCCTCCACACCACCACTCTCACGCACTAAAAACTGTTCAACAGCATCGGCAAACGCAGGGTGCGCTAGCCAGTGTGCCGACCAGGTTTTTTGCGGCAGAAACCCTCTTGCCATTTTGTGCTCGCCTTGAGCCCCACCTTCAAAGCATCCAATATTGTGTGCAATGCAGTGTTCAAGCGGTTGATAGTATGCCGTCTCAAAATGCAGGCAGGCAATATCTTCGATTGCGCCCCAATAACGCCCGTACATGGTGGTTGCCGAGTGAATCAGCAGGGACGAAGCAACGGGCTGGCCCTCTCGTTCAGCAATGATCAGCAGGATGTTGTCCGGCATCGCGGCGCCAATCTGCTGGAAAAATTCCAGGTTCAAATACGGCGAGGAGTGGTGGTCGCGGTAAGTGCGGTCGTAACAGCGCTTGAAAAAACACCAGTCTGCGGCAGTCACCTCTGCGCCGCATATACGGCGAAACGTGACGCCAGCGTCAGCAACCTTGCGTCGCTCGGCCCGGATGTTTTTGCGTTTCTTGCGCTCGAGCGTATCAAGAAACGCATCGAAATCGGCAAAGCCTTGGTTAAGCCAATGAAATTGTATGCCCGAGCGCAACATAAAACCGGCGGCTTGCAATGCCTCGGCCTGGTCTTGTGGCGGATACAAAATATGGGTCGACGACAGGCCACTGTTTTCTTGTATCGATTGCAACGCGGCAATTAATGCTTGTCGTGCGGCGGAGTCGATTGCGAGCAGGCGGGCGCCGCTGACAGGTGTAAAAGGAATTGCCGAAAGTAGTTTGGGGTAATACTCCAGTCCATTACGCCGGTAAGCATCTGCCCAAGCCCAGTCAAAGACGTATTCGCCGTAAGAATGGCTTTTTGCATACATGGGCAGTGCTGCCACCAATACCTCGTCGAGCCATATCGTCAAGAACTGCGGTTGCCAACCGGATTCGGCCGAAGCCGAGCCCGAAGCGTGCAACGCTTCCAAAAACGCATAGGAGAGAAATGGATTGCCATCCGGCTGTGCCTTGACCAGCGCATCCCAGCCGGGTGCCCCGATCTCGGAAAGGCAAGAAATGATGCGCGTGCGATAATTCAGATTCGGCCTCATTGATGCATCGAACACTTATTTTGCAACCCACCATGACAGTGCACGTCGCCCTTGCGCAAATCAACAGTACCGTCGGCGACCTTGCCGGCAATGCCAAAAAAATTCTGGAAGCATGCAAGGCAGCGCATGCTGCCGGTGCCGACATCGTTGTCACACCTGAGCTGTCTCTGGTCGGTTACCCGCCGGAAGACCTGTTGCTGCGAACGTCATTCTACGCAAAAAGTGCGACGGCGTTTGATGCTCTCACCACTGCCATCGGCGCCTGTGCAGGGTTGACGGTGGTGCTATGCCATCCGTTGATGCGCGATGGTTTTTGCTATAACGCGGCTTCGGTGGTTCAAGATGGGAAAGTGCTAGGCACCTATTGCAAAGGTACCTTGCCAAACGATGCAGTGTTCGATGAAAAGCGTTACTTTGCCGCTGCGAGTGAGCCGTTCGTCTTCACCGTCCAAGACATTGTATTTGGCATCAATATTTGTGAGGACACTTGGAATGCCGATGCACCGATGCGTGCCAAGGCTGCCGGGGCGCAAGTGCTGCTGGTGCCGAATGGCTCGCCTTTTCATGTACGCAAACAGCATTTGCGGCAGGAAGTGATGTTGAAAAACGTCACCAGCCATGAACTGGCGCTGGTATACGTGAATTTGGTAGGCGGGCAGGATGAACTGGTTTTTGACGGCAATTCGTTTGTGCTCGATGCCGAGGGCATGGAGTGTGCCCGTTTGGCCCACTGTGCCGAAGATTTGCAAATCGTAGGATTTTCAAGAGCAGGGCAGGGGATCACGGTTGCCGCTGTCGCTCCTGGTGCACACGCCAATTCTGCCGCTTTTCCTCCAGCGCCATCGATAGAAGCCCAGGTCTACCAGGTGCTCGTGCTAGGCGTACGTGACTATGTTCGCAAGAATGGATTTCCCGGTGTGCTCATCGGTCTGTCGGGCGGTGTTGATTCCGCATTAACACTAGCCATTGCAGTAGATGCATTAGGCGCGGCGCAAGTTCGGGCAGTGATGATGGCGTCGCCCTACACCGCCGAGATTTCATGGGTTGATTCACGCGACATGGTTAAGCGAATCGGCGTTCGCTATGATGAAATTCCCATCCATGATTGCTTCAAGTCGTTCAAGTCCACGCTTTCCAGTCAATTTGCCGGCTTGCCCGAAGACATCACAGAAGAAAACATCCAGGCGCGTATTCGCGGCACGATTTTGATGGCGTTGTCCAACAAGCTGGGCTCAATGGTGCTTACCACAGGCAACAAGAGTGAACTGGCTGTGGGCTATTGCACTCTATATGGCGACATGGCTGGCGGCTTTGCCGTCATCAAAGACGTTGCCAAAACCCTTGTCTATCGCTTGTGCGCCTATCGCAATACGCTTTCCGATATTATCCCGGAGCGTATTCTGACGCGTGCGCCATCTGCAGAGTTGCGGCCCGACCAGACCGACCAGGATTCATTGCCGCCTTATGAAACGCTGGACGCCATCATGCAAATGGTGGTGGAAGAAAACATGAGCCGGGACGATATTCTTGACGCTGGTTATGCGGCGCAGGATGTGGACCGTATCACCCGCCTGATTAAGCTTAATGAATACAAGCGGCGCCAGGCACCTGTTGGTATCCGGATTACCCATCGTGCATTCGGGCGGGACTGGCGCTATCCCATCACATCAAAATTTCAGGAGGTGCAATGAAGCAGATCACCGCAATTATCAAGCCATTCAAACTCGACGAAGTACGCGAGGCATTGGCCGACGTTGGCGTAAGCGGCTTGACCGTGACAGAAGTAAAAGGTTTTGGCCGGCAAAAAGGGCACACAGAGCTTTATCGCGGGGCCGAGTATGTGGTCGACTTTTTGCCGAAAGTAAAAATCGAAGTAGTGGTCGATACCGGTGTGGTGGAACAGGCAATTGAGTCAATTATCAAGGCTGCCCGCACAGGCAAGATTGGCGATGGCAAGATCTTCGTGCGTGAAGTCGAACAAGTGATTCGTATTCGTACCGGAGAAACAGGCGCCGAGGCGGTCTGACCGGGCGGCAATCGTTTTGACTAGAGATGCACCTTTGCCTGCGCTTTTAACAACACTACAAGCGCACCGCTGCCACCGTCGGATGGTTTGGCCTGGCAAAAGGCGATCACCTCCTCTTTTTGCACCAACCAGTTACGTACCTTGTTTTTCAAAACGGGCTCCCGGTTGATTGAGCCTAATCCTTTACCGTGAATGATGCGCACACATCGCAGGCCACGACGACGCACATTACGCAGGTATTCAGCCAACGCTGTACGGGCTTCGTCGGTGCGCAAGCCGTGCAAATCAAGCTGACTTTGAATTACCCAATGACCCCGGCGCAGTTTTTTCAGGGTATCGGCGCCGATACCGGAGCGCCCAAAGCTTAGGGCAGCATCCGTATCCATCAACGTCTCGATACTAAAATCATCCGAGAGCGATTCGACCAAGGCTGCCTGTTCGTCGGCAATATGATGACGGGCAATTGGTTCGGGCAATTGCCGGAAGGGCTCGCGACGGTCAGACGGGGTAAGCATTGTTACTTCGCCCACGCTGTGCTGAAAAAGCCGCGCTTCCAACACTGCAGCGGCCGCTGCTCTAACCCGGTCGACACGCGCGCGTTCCAGGGCTTGCTCGCGCGCCTTTAAAGCACCAAGTAGACCATTAAGATCAGCAAAATCCTTGAGCGAGGCAGCCATGGTTGTTTCACTTCGCTCAGGATTCCAGGCTTTCCAGATAGCGCTGGGCGTCCAGCGCCGCCATGCACCCGGTACCTGAACTAGTGATGGCCTGGCGATAAACGTGATCTTGCACGTCGCCTGCCGCAAACACACCTTCTATGCTGGTTGCCGTAGCCATGCCTTCGAGCCCGGTTCTTGTACGGATATACCCATCTTTCATATCCAGTTGACCAGCAAAAATGCCGGTGTTGGGCTTATGGCCAATCGCAATGAACACGCCATGCAGGGTAACCGGCGTGACTGTGCCATCGGTTGTGGATTTAATACGCATGCCGGTAACCCCACTATTATCGCCAACCACTTCTTCCAACGTATGGTTCCATTTGACGTCGATCTTGCCCTCGGCAACCTTTGCCATCAAGCGGTCGACCAAGATTGGCTCTGCACGAAACTTTTCACGACGGTGTACGACCGTGACCTTGGTTGCGATGTTGGACAAATACAATGCTTCTTCCACCGCCGTGTTGCCACCGCCAATGACAGCAACTTCTTGGCCGCGATAAAAAAAGCCGTCACACGTTGCGCAAGCCGACACACCCTTGCCGGCAAACGCCTGCTCCGAAGGTAACCCAAGATACTGCGCCGAGGCGCCGGTGGCAATAATTAAAGCGTTACACGTATATTCGCCAGAGTCACCCACCAGGCGGATCGGTTTCTCCAGCAAATGCGCTGTATGGATGTGATCAAAAATGATCGTGGTATCAAAGCGTTCGGCATGTTGGAGCAAGCGCTGCATCAACTCCGGGCCTTGAACGCCCATCGGGTCACCAGGCCAGTTTTCAACATCGGTTGTTGTCATCAACTGGCCGCCCTGTTCAACACCAGTGATTAGCACTGGTTTTAGGTTGGCACGGGCGGCGTATACCGCAGCAGAGTAGCCTGCGGGCCCTGAACCAAGGATGAGAACCTGCGCGTGTTTTGAGTTGGCCATCAACGAATCCTTTTAGCAGTTGTTGCATCACTATCGATACTGATAGTAATTGCAACGATGCTTTGAATAAATCAGTATTTACAGTAAAAACTGTTTAAGATTATAGACGAAGGAGCCTCTTTGCCGGGCTCGAACCATAACCGCTGTCGCCACCGTTGCCATCACTGCCACATGACCAGAACCGCACAAGCCTATACACGTAGCAGCACTGCCGGGACGCCACCGTTGCCCAATCGCGTCGTGCGCCTACTGTCTGAAGCACGCTGGCTGCTTGTGGCCTCGCTGGTGCTCTATCTGATAATTATCCTGTTTAGCTACACCCGCACCGATCCCGGTTTTTCATTTTCGACCGGTGTGATGAAGGTACAAAACTGGGGCGGGCGCACGGGCGCTTATGTGGCAGACCTGTTGTTATTTGTTTTTGGCTTTTCTGCCTGGTGGTGGTGTGTGCTGGTGTTGCGTGCGGTGTATCAGGGCTACCGCCGATTAGATCACCATGCCCAAGGCATGCCGCAGCAGAGCGAAGAGGGCGTTGTATCGGTAGAGAAGGAGGCCGCGCCCCATCATTACGAGCCTTTTATTCGCGGCTGCGGGTTCCTGCTCATGCTGGCGGGAAGCGTTGGTATCGAATATCTGCGAATGTACACGGCAAGTGTGCAATTGCCCCGCGCGCCCGGAGGCGTGCTTGGTGAATTGATTGGTAGCGCCGTTCAGAATGCAGTGGGCTTCACTAGCGCCACACTGTTCTTATTGTTGATGTTCGGCGTCGGGTTTAGTTGGTTTTTTCATGTTTCATGGTTAAGCCTGGCCGAGCGGATTGGAGGCTGGATCGAACTGGTGGTTGTAAGGATGCGCAATTTTTATCGTACCCGCCAGGACCGCCGGCTCGGCGTGGTTGCAGCGGTCAGGCGAGAAGAGGTGGTCGTGCATGAACGTGCGCGTATCGTTGAATCAACGCCAAGGCGGATTGAGCCGCAGGTGGTTGTCGTACCAAAATCAGAGCGCCATGAAAAAGAGCGCCAAGTCGTCTTATTTAACGATCTGCCAGACAGCAATCTGCCGCCGCTTTCGTTGCTTGATGCACCGCCGCCCGCGCAAGAAACCGTCAGCGTCGAAACGCTGGAATTCACCAGTCGCCTGATTGAAAAAAAATTATCCGATTTCGGTATCGAAGTGCGTGTTGTCGCTGCCTATCCCGGGCCTGTGATTACACGCTATGAGATCGAGCCAGCAACCGGTGTGAAAGGTAGTCAGATTGTCAGTCTGGCACGCGACCTGGCCCGCTCGCTATCACTAACGTCAATCCGGGTGGTGGAGACAATTCCAGGCAAAAATTACATGGGCCTGGAGCTGCCGAACCCGAAGCGGCAAATCGTCCGCCTGACGGAAATTCTGAGCTCGAAGGTTTATAACGACGGCGTATCAAGCCTGACGATTGCATTAGGCAAGGATATTGCCGGCAACCCGATGGTGGCCGATCTGGCAAAAATGCCGCATCTGCTGGTGGCAGGCACGACTGGCTCAGGCAAATCGGTGGGCATTAATGCCACCATACTTTCACTGCTGTATAAATCCGACCCAAACCAGGTACGGTTAATCCTTATTGACCCCAAGATGCTGGAGTTGTCGATTTACGAAGGCATTCCACACCTGCTGGCACCAGTGGTAACCGATATGCGGCAGGCCGGCCACGCCTTGAATTGGGGCGTTAATGAAATGGAGCGGCGCTACAAGCTTATGAGCAAGCTCGGTGTGCGTAACCTGGCTGGCTATAATCAAAAGCTGGCAGATGCTGCCAAACGCGAAGAAAAAATTCCCAATCCTTTCAGCCTCACGCCCGATGCGCCTGAGCCACTGGAGAAACTTCCAACCATCGTCATCATCATCGATGAGTTAGCCGACCTGATGATGGTTGTTGGTAAAAAAGTTGAAGAATTGATTGCCCGTATTGCACAAAAAGCCAGAGCTGCCGGCATCCACCTGATTCTTGCAACCCAGCGGCCATCCGTCGACGTGATTACCGGCCTAATCAAGGCCAATATTCCAACCCGCATTGCCTTCCAGGTCAGCAGCAAGATCGATTCCCGCACCATTCTCGATCAGATGGGTGCGGAAGCTCTATTAGGCATGGGCGACATGCTCTACATGCCACCCGGAACCGGCTTGCCAGTGCGGGTACACGGCGCATTCGTTTCTGATGAAGAGGTGCACCGTGTGGTCGATCATTTGAAAGCCCAGGGCGAGCCAAATTACATCGAAGGCATTCTTGATGGCGGCACCATTGACGACGGTGCGGATGGCATGCCGTCAGGTGAGACGTCATCGGGCGGCGAAGCCGATGCGTTATACGACCAGGCTGTTGCAGTCGTGCTAAAAAACCGGCGCGCTTCTATTTCTTTGGTGCAGCGCCATTTGCGCATCGGGTATAACCGCGCCGCACGGCTGTTGGAGCAGATGGAGCAAAGCGGGTTGGTGTCGAGCATGCAGACAAACGGCAACCGGGAGATACTGGTGCCGGCCGGTGCTTCGAGCGACTAACGGGGCTGTTATAGTTGTTATGGTTGTTCCAGCAAGAAGCCGTTGGGAACCAAGCATGATCATTGCCGCCCGACTTAAGAGGCGCGTGGCGTGAATTATATTATTTTCGGAGGGTGATTTGAAACAATTGAAACGATTGCCTGTTGTGGTGTGCACTGTGCTGGCGGCGCTGGCTTGCGTATTGCCATCGATGCCGGCAACGGCTGCCGCATTAGAGCAATTCCAATCGTTCGTGGCAAGCACCCGTTCTGCACGCGGTGATTTTACGCAAAACATTGTCAAGTCCGAAGTTGATAGTGTTGCCGGTAAAGCCACCACCCCGTCCACTGGTACCTTCATGTTCGCACGGCCCGGCCAATTTATCTGGGCATATGAAAAACCTTACGAGCAAGTATTGCAAGCCGACGGCGAGAAGCTTTATATCCACGACAAAGATTTGAATCAGGTCACCGTGCGTACGTTGGGCGATGCACTGGGTTCCTCGCCGGCAGCGATCTTGTTCGGCAGCAATGACCTGAAAAAGAATTTTACGCTGCGCGAAATCGGGATGAAGGACGGCCTGGAATGGCTGGAGGCAACACCGAAAGCCAAGGATACGACGTTCGAGAAAATCGGTATCGGTCTACGTAATGGCTTACCCGAAGCGATGGAATTACGGGATTCATTCGGCCAGGTGTCGCTGCTGCGTTTTACCCGTTTCGAGAAAAACCCAGCCCTGCGTAGCGGGCAATTTAAATTCGTGGCGCCAAAAGGCGCAGATGTGTTTGGCAATTGACCCATACCGCACCGCTTGCCGAACGTCTGCGCCCAACAATACTGGACGAGGTGATTGGCCAACAGCACTTGCTTGGCCCAGGAAAGCCATTGCGCATTGCCTTCGAATCAGGCGAGCCGCATTCAATGATTCTTTGGGGTCCGCCTGGCGTCGGAAAAACTACGCTGGCGCGTCTCATGGCGGAAGGTTTTAATGCGCAATTCGTGGCAATTTCGGCGGTGCTATCCGGTGTCAAGGATATTCGGGAAGCGGTGGAACGGGCGCAGTTGCTGCAAGCCAGCCATCAACGGCGCACCATTCTCTTTGTCGATGAGGTTCACCGGTTTAATAAAAACCAACAAGACGCCTTCTTGCCGCACGTAGAAAGTGGGTTGCTCACTTTTATCGGCGCGACGACTGAAAATCCGTCGTTCGAAGTCAATGGTGCATTGCTGTCACGCGCTGCAGTGCATGTATTGAAAAGCCTCACCGAAGACGACTTGGCTATTTTGCTGGAGCGGGCATGCCGCATTGAGCTGGGCAATCTCTCTTTTGCCGACGATGCTCGTACAACGCTGATCGCCAGTGCAGATGGCGATGGCCGGAAGTTGCTGAACAATTTGGAAATCGTTGCACGGGCAGTGCAGGCAAAACAAGTAGCACATGTTGATGCGCAATTGCTGGCAATGTGTCTGGGCGATGCCTTGCGCCATTTTGATAAGAGTGGCGATGCGTTCTACGACCAAATTTCAGCATTGCACAAGTCCGTGCGGGGCTCCAATCCCGATGCAGCGCTGTATTGGCTGGTGCGCATGCTCGATGGCGGTGCCGACCCCCGCTATCTGGCCCGGCGCCTTATACGCATGGCTAGTGAAGATATCGGTTTGGCCGACCCGCGCGCTTTGCAACTCTCGCTTGATGCTGCACAAACCTACGAGCGACTTGGTTCACCAGAAGGCGAGTTAGCGCTGGCCCAGGCGGTGATATACCTTGCCTGCGCCGCCAAATCAAATGCCATCTACAACGCCTACAACGCGGCACGCGCACATATTGCCAAAGATAAATCACGCCCGGTACCGGAACACCTGCGCAACGCGCCAACAAAACTTATGAAAACACTGGGTTACGGCAAGTTATACCGCTACGCCCACGATGAACCGGATGCCTATGCAGCCAACGAACAATATCTGCCCGAGGGCATGGCGTCACCGGGTTGGTACCGACCGACCCCGCGTGGTCTGGAACAAAAGATTGCAGACAAGCTTACTCATCTGCGGCAGCTAGACGAGCAGGCATGCAGCGAGCGAGGTAACGAGTAAGGTAACAAGTAGCTTAGCCAATAAACCCTTTGCTGGATGCGCGCATAACTGACTCGCCTTGGTACAATCAATCCCTTCCCGACTATTTGCTGCTCTCATGATCGATATTCAATTGCTGCGCAAAGACATTGACTCAGTCGCGCAACGGCTGGCAACCCGCAAGTTTGATCTCGACGTCAATCGCTTCAATACTCTGGAGGCGACCCGCAAGGAACTCCAGACGCAAAGCGAAGCCCTGCAGGCGCAACGCAATGGCTTGTCTAAAAAAATCGGTATGTGCAAAGGCAAGGGCGAAGATACGAGCGCCTTGATGGCCGAAGCCAACGGCATCGCCGAAGCGCTGGAATTGGCAAAAGTACGCCTGGAAGAAGTGCAAGGCGCATTAGCCGACTTCATGCTGGCCATACCAAACCTAGCGCAAGAATCTGTGCCAATCGGACTCAGCGAATCCGACAATGTCGAGTTACGGCGAGTAGGCACACCCCGCGCATTCGACTTTGCTGTACGCGATCATGTCGACTTAGGTGCCGGGCTGGGCCTGGATTTTGATGTTGCCGCAAAACTTGCCGGCTCGCGATTTTCAGTGATGAAAGGCGGCATCGCTAGGCTTCACAGGGCGCTGGCGCAATTCATGCTCGATACCCATACTGAAAAACATGGCTACCTAGAGTGCTATACGCCGTATATGGTCAATGCCGCCAGCATGCGTGGCACCGGCCAGTTACCGAAATTCGAAGCCGATCTCTTTGCAGTAAAAAAAGGGGGGCAAGACAGCACAGAAGAGGCGCTCTATCTCATTCCAACGTCTGAGGTATCGCTGACCAATCTCGTGCGCGATGAAATCCTGCCTGGTAGCACATTGCCGATCCTGATGACGGCACACACGCCTTGTTTCAGATCAGAAGCCGGCAGTTATGGCCGCGATACACGCGGCATGATCCGCCAACACCAGTTCGACAAAGTGGAAATGGTGCAGATTGTCCGCCCCGAGCAGTCTGCTGCCGCCCTCGAAGAGATGGTCGGTCACGCCGAATTCATTCTTGCGCAGCTTGATTTGCCGTATCGCGTATTGTCGCTATGCACCGGCGACATGGGGTTTGGTGCAGCCAAAACCTATGACCTGGAGGTTTGGCTTCCAGCGCAGCAAACTTATCGTGAAATTTCATCGCTATCCAACATGGAAGCGTTTCAGGCGCGCCGCATGCAAGCCCGGTTCCGGGATCATCAAGGTAAGCCAGAACTGGTGCACACCTTGAATGGCTCCGGCCTGGCAGTAGGGCGTACCTTAGTGGCAGTGCTGGAAAACGGCCAGCAAGCCGATGGCAGCATCGACATTCCCGCAGTGCTGCATTCCTACATGGGCGGACTCACCCGGCTTGTGCCTCACAGCTGATAGCTCTGTTATAATCATCAGCTTCGCGAATTTTGAATTGGCGAAAAAGACCGAGCAGGAAAGGTGGCAGAGTGGTCGAATGCGCTGGACTCGAAATCCAGTGTACGTCTTTGGCGTACCGTCGGTTCGAATCCGACCCTTTCCGCCATGTATCTATTTAAGCTGTAAATAAACAAAAAACCCGCAGTTCTCATATTGAGGCTGCGGGTTTTTTGTTGAAATAGGTAGCTTAACGAATTAAGAAAAATTACCTGTGTTAGTTAAGATAGTAGCAAGTTCGTTAAAAATTGGGTTGTCTTTCGTTACCTGCGTATTATCTTGCTGTGTCAATTCAGCTTCGTGAATGCTGTCGAACATAAACTTCACTGAATTGATATGTTCTCTCGAGACGCCACTTGTGCGGCTCAAGTACTCAGCATCGTCTCGGCCACTTGGGCCGCCGCCGCCAAAGCTGAAAACGCCATCTCCTGCGTTTGCCATCAGCCAATTACTGGCTTGTTGCATGGCGACATACGGATCATTTGACGTGACGATACCCTTATCCCGAAGCGCTTTCATTGCTTTGCCAATTCGTGGAACAAAGCTTTCATAACCATTTGGAAAGCCGTGATCGCGGCCGTCTGACAATATTCTCGAACATGTGCGCGCAGCGTCCATCGTTGCCGCCTGAAGCGCCGTGAGAAGCCGCTTGGAGGCCTGCAATATTGCCACCACCATCGTGTATTAAATTAAGCGCTTTCTTGCCGCTGTCATTGATCCATTGTGGAAGGCAGCACAATTTGCGTGCGAGTTACCGTTTGATTCGGCACTATTGTTTTGCGCCCAATTACAATTTTGTACTGGTGGAGCGCCGCAGATTGAGTGATTGCCCATGATGTTCTTTCCCGGCTACACCGCGGTAGCCAAACAATAAATAAGAAACGATAACCTATCAGGTTAAAAACTGAAAATTAGCGCCAGAAGAAACAGCGGGGCAACTTCCGGCGTCTGTAACCAAAGGTTATTTACGATCCTACAATGCGTTTTGCAATGGACGAAGTTATGAGCGGATTTACGCAGTTCGTAGCCGTCGGCCCTCAACGTTTTTTTAGCGCACCTGGCTTGTGTGCTGCTTCGGCACCGGTGCTATCGCTTGTTACGAGATATTCCGGGTTTTCTGGTGAAGCAGCAACTTCGTGGCCCTTGATTTTGTAAGGCGCTGTAAGTTTCTTTTTAACTGTGCCTTGAATCGTGCCTTGCGACGAATGCCATTCGACTTTATCGCCCTTACTAAAGGTTGTTGTCATGCTTTTCTCCTTTAAAGAAATTCGACGATTGCGAGCGAAGTTTAGTTCCCAAAAACTTGTCGATACGTAAATGTTTGCAGCATTCGAGCGCCGATGTATCTAAGCAGGAGTTGTAAGCAGGAGTTTGTTGAGTTTTTGGCAGAGCCAACGCGCAGCCATGGCGGGCCATGGCTGCGCTGTAATAAACCTATTTAAGGTGTTAGCCGTGGGCGAAACGCGCTAACGCTGGCTGCCGTTTCATTAAGTACCCTAGCGTTGTTACTGACGGTCGGTGTTCCCATCGCCAAGCCATTGTAATTTAAGTTCGGGTTAGAGAAATAAGGTACTCGTGCGCAGTTGACTGTGCAGTTATACGCCATAACAGTGCGCCAGCTGGGGGAGGAATTTGTGCTTTGGAATCCGTGCCCGTAAGCAAATGGAAGTGTTGTAGGCGCACTGACTGGATCATGGTTAAGCCCTTGAATATGCCCAACTTCATGGGCAAAGCTGTAATTTGATACACAGTTGTGGGTAACTACTCCAACCGCCATGGACGCTTGCGGTAGAAGGTAGGCGTATCCACAATAACTTTGATTATTGGTCAACATGATGACGATATCAGCACCAAGACTGTCGCGTTTTAACTTGACATCCGGCATGGCAGCAAGATCGCTTAACAAGGTGGTGTAAGCAACGCCCGTTTCATTGTATGGAATTGGGACAGTGCCAACCAAATTCAATGCGATGTTGACGCCACTATTAACATAGACTTGGTTCGCTTGCGCAACAGCAAGTGTGGCTAACCCGGTGACGTCGGCAACTGCGTTTGCCACTGTCTGTGGATAGACAACCATGATATCAACGATAGTTTTACCGTCGACAGTTGTCGTGGGAGGGACGGGAGTAGGTGTGGGTGTTGGTGTGGTCGAAATAGGCTCACTTTTAACTGGTTTGCCCGTACGTCTGACTTCAGCTGCCGCTACTGAAGGATGGTCATCTGGAAATGCGGCGGTGTTTATTTCAATAAACGCATGCCCACCTTCGCCGACAAATTCAATTTTAAATGATTTGTTATTACTGTTGGCTGTACCCGTTACAACCCCATTGCGTACAACGAGAATCGCATCGCCTTGTCCTGTGGGAAGGCTACCAAACCAGGTAAAATTATTCGGGCCACGCGTTTCAACGTGGGTTTTTACGTAAGTCAGCACCTCTGTAGGGCTTACTGGAATCTTTACACCATCACCTGTGAGCGCTGTCAGGTCAATATGCACTAATTGCATCGCAGCTGTTGTCCGCTCTTTTTTAAGATGCTCAAGTCGTTTCGCCTGTCCGACACTAGCTGCAGGGGGAGCGTTTCGGCTGTTGCCAAACAATTCCTTGCCTGCTGCTGCAGCATTTGCCGTCGGCAATGCCGATGCAATTACCAACGTTACCAGTGCAGAATTAAAACAACGTAAAAACGGGTGTTGACCAAAGCTGGTAATGTCGGCGTGCTTGCGCTGGGTAAATAGTGGCTTATTCATCGAGGTTCCCAAAAAAAAGTTATTTCTAAGACAGATTCGAGCGGGGAAGGACCACAGCCGCTGTCTATCGACTGCACTTCGACAAGGCATGGCATTTCAATGAAAGTGCATGACCTGTTCCGTACAGTGTATTTCTTTGATGCAATAATTTGTCTCACTTAGTTACATTTCTTAGATGGAAAAACGAAGGCGAAGCAGAAATAACGGTATTTCTAAATAAGGATTAAAAATTTTGTCATTTCTTTATCATTGTTTAACAATTCATGCCTTAGACTGATCATCAGCCTCTTCTAAATAAGACTATTGAGATATCAATGACTACTTTCTACTCGTTGCTTGCCGGTGTTTTAATGATGACGATTAGTGCAGCAATACCTGGATATGGGCAGAGCACCTCGTCTGCAACGGCAGGCTATCCTGGCAGCTATGGTTTCCCTCAGCCGTCGGCAGGTTATTCCAATAACAATGGTGTCGCACAGCCACCCCGGGCGACGCCAAACCGTGTATACGTGCAGCCGATTCCGGGTCCATTCCCCAACTATCAGCATCGCGACACCCAACGAGAATGGCAAGGGCGGGATGATCGGGCTACTTATCAGCGGGAGAATTACCAGAGGGATCGTCGTAACGATTTAAATCACCGCGACGAAAGGGAAAACCGCTCACGCGACGACCGTCATCGCAATTGGCATAACGATAATGACAATCGGTCTTTATATAACCAAGGCCGTTCCCATGACCAAGGCTACCTTATTGATCAACGCGGCCGCTACGATACCTGGGGTCGTTGATTTAGTCCGATTACACCGGCAGCTTGCCAGTGCGTCCACACAAAGTTGCTGAAGAAAAGCAATATTTATAACGCCTCGTTGATGAAGGGATGGCATGTTTGCAGCAGTTGATTTAGGTTCTAACAGTTTTCGTCTTCACATTGCACATCATGATGGTGAAACGATCAAAGTCATCAAAAGCGCGCGCGATCCGATTCGTTTAGGTGCTGGTTTAGATGAAAACGGGAATCTAACTGAAGCTGCCATACAGACTGCGCTTGACTCCCTATCGCGATTTAAAACCGTTCTGGCGAGCTACCCGCTTAATGCTGTACGCGTTGTTGCGACCAATACCATTCGGATTGCAAAAAATGCCCCTGCATTCTTGCCCGCAGCCGAAATGGCCATTGGCTACCCGATCGAAATTATCTCCGGTGAAGAAGAGGGCAGGCTCATCTACATGGGCGTGGCCTGCACGCTTGCCCCATCAAACGAACGCCGGTTGGTACTCGATATCGGTGGCGGCTCAACCGAACTGATCATCGGCGCTGGTCAAGACATTGAACACGTCGAATCCTTTAGTACTGGAACCGTCCGCGTCAGCACCGATTTTTTCAAGGGTGGGCACATCGATGCAGCCTCGTTTAATGCTGCCATCCTGTCTACCCGCTCATTGTTTGAAGATGCAGCACCGTTGTACCAGCCGGCGCTATGGAGCGTTGCCTATGGTTCTTCCGGTACGTTGCGCGCGCTTGGCGATGCAATCGAAAAAAATGGTATCGGCAACGGCACATTGACGAGTGCCAGTCTCGATCTGTTACGACGGCGTCTGATTCAATTTGGCAATACCCGCGAAATCGAATTAATCGGTATGAAACCAGACCGGGCAGCAGTCATGGTCGGTGGGTTATCAATTTTGATTGGCGTGATGCAGGAGCTTGGCATTGAAAGCATGCAGCCGGTCGAAGCTGGCCTGCGCATGGGCGTGTTGTGGGACTTGCACCTGCGCGCTACCAAGCGGGATCGACGTGAACAATCCGTACGTGATTTTTTACATCGGTTTCACGCTGATGAAATGCGTGCTAACAGAGTCGCTGATTATGCCGGGTCGCTATTGGCATTGACGAAGCCTGTCGACGAGTCCTTTGCTCGGCACCTCTATTGGAGTGGTTTGCTACACGAGGTTGGCCTGGTTGTCTCGCACAGTGGATATCACAAGCACACTGCGTATTTGATCGAAAATGCCGACTTGCCGGGTTTTACAACCCGCGAGCAACGCACAATGGCAACGTTGATCGTGGCCCAAAAGGGCAATCTTCGGAAAATTGCTGAAGCGCTAGCCGACGCGGAATTTGCCAAGGCGGTTTTAGCTTTGCGCCTTGCTGTGCTGTTTTCTCACGCGCGTTTGATGCTGGACGACGCGGGTTTGCGTTTGAAAATGAAGAACCGAATCGAATTAGAAATGCGCAGCGCATGGGCAGCCCAGCATCCCACCGTACATTACTGGATGCAAAAAGAAAAAACCGCCTGGCAAGAAATCGGCATCGAGTTTGTGATCGAGGTTTATTAACTTTTTCATTACAAAATCTGATCGCAAAACCTTTAACAGGTTTATGGTTTACCATACGCTAATTGTTGCTAGTAATGCAATAAAGTAACATTTTTTCAAGGCAATTATTTTAAAGAATCGATAGCAATTTACCGCCGTCTTCAGCCTGGATTTGTTACTGGCGTCTCGTGTTTTTCAACATTCTTGATTCAAGTTTCTTTAGGGAGCTTTCATGTACGCGTCGGATCAATCTTCCGCTCTTCAATTGCCCGTGCCTTTATCGGTACCTTCGCTTTATGTCGACGCAAAAGATCGCTCGCGCCATCAGCACAATATTGAACAGCTGGCTCAGGAAAATGACTATCCCGCTCAATTGATTGAGCCCATCTATGAGCAGCTTCTGGCTCGCCTTCGATCGAACGCAACCGTTCAGGATTACCTGCCGATTTTGGTGGCCAAGGGCGTACGCAACGCTTTGAAGGAAATTGCAAGATAGTTGATCAATGCGGCTTTGACTGCGTTGGGGCAGCTCCTTTCATGCTCATGCGTCGATGACCGACCCTTTTTTCAGGCAACAACAGCAAGAAAAGCAGCTTACCCGCATGCGCCGGATCGCCACGGGCTTGCTCGTGGCGATGGCCTGCGTATTCGTCATATCGCGACTTCTTCAACCACGGTTTTCTTGGTTGTCGTTTATTGCCGCATTTGCCGAGGCGGCAATGGTGGGTGCGCTGGCTGACTGGTTCGCTGTCACTGCACTGTTTCGCTCGCCGTTCGGCTTGCCAATTCCTCATACAGGAATTATCCCGCGTAATAAAGACCGCATTGGCGGCAGCGTCGCAGATTTCTTGGAAAATAACTTTCTTACGACTGAGGTCATCACTGCTGAACTGCGCTCCATCAACTTTGCTGCCATCGCCGGCAAATGGTTGGATAGTGAAAAGAATCGACAGTCTGTATCTGAGCAAATTCTGCACCTCTCGCCAGCGGTTTTACATGCGATCGACGCAAAAAGTGTGATTTCGTTCTTACAGCAACGCGCTGCAAGCATGCTTTCAACCTCGCAACTGGGGCCGCTTGCTGCTGATCTGATCCAGACCATCGTTGCGCAAAACAAGCATCACTATTTATTCGATTTGATGCTAAGCCTCGGCATAGAAACGCTGGCACACAACAGGCCTTTAATTCGCCAGAAAATCCACGAACGCAGTCCACGATGGATTCCACAATCAGTCGACGAACGATTTTTTATCGGTTTGCTCGAGGAGCTGGATGCATTTCTTGAGAAAATGCGCGCGCCCGACAGCGAGTGGCGCAAGCGCTTTGATGCGTTGATTGACGAGTTATTGCATAAACTGCGCTCTTCGCCGGTATGGGAGGCAAACATTGCGGCGATGGTTCACCAGGCAATCAATCATCCACACTTCACTGAATACAGCTTAGATCTTTGGCGCGACACCACGGCACGGCTGGTTGAGGATATGCAGTTGGAGAGTTCAAATTGTGGTCGTCAACTCGACCGCGGCTTGCAAGCGGTAGCGCAATTGCTTGGCGGCCCTGACGAAACCAGCCAAAAGCTTAATGGCTGGCTCCTAAACAGTGCGACAGCATTCATCGTTGCGCGACGGCAGCTGATTGCCAGCCTGGTGAGGCGCGTGATTCAAACATGGGACGGTGAAACGGTATCACGCAAGTTTGAACTCTATATCGGGCGTGATTTGCAATATATTCGTATCAACGGCACGATCGTGGGTGGCTTCGCCGGGCTGGCGCTGCATCTCGTGTCATTAGCTCTTTAAGATTAATCCGACGTTGCACCGCCTACGGTCGTCATCAAAAACTGTTGGGCACTAAAAGGCGACTGACCACGGCGCAATTTCTTTTGCGCATAAACGCCGGAGGGGCCTAACTGCCAGGCGTCTTGATTATCTTTTAAATAGGGCATCAACCCTTCGTTCATGATGCGATTCTTCAATGTTTTGTCTAAAATCGGAAACGCCACCTCAATTCGCCGGAACAAGTTACGGTTCATCCAGTCTGCGCTGGATAAATAAATGTCGTGGGCAAGGTCGTTCCTAAAGTAATAAATCCGGCTGTGCTCCAGGAAACGCCCCACAATCGAGCGCACCCGGATGTTTTCTGACAAGCCGTGTACGCCAGGGCGCAATGCGCAGGCACCGCGTATGATCAGATCGATTTTGACCCCCTGTGCTGCAGCCGAATATAAGGCAGCGATCACCGATTCATCCAGCAATGCATTCATTTTGGCGATGATCCGGGCCGGGCGTCCTTCGCGTGCAATTTGTGCTTCATTGCGAATGGCGCGAATGAATTCCTTTTGCATGGTGAAAGGGGCAAGCCACAAGTGTTGCAGTTTTTTCGGTTTTGTAAGGCTAGTGAGATGCATGAAGATTTCATTGACCTCCATGGCCAGCGCCAGGTTGGCGGTAAGCAGCCCAAAATCTGTGTAAAACTTGGTCGTGGTGGGGTGGTAATTCCCTGTTCCTAAATGGCAGTAATACCGTAGCACGCCCTCTTCACGCCGAATGACCAATGCCAGTTTGGCATGGGTTTTCATGCCAACCACGCCATAGACCACTTGTGCACCCACACGCTCAAGCCGATCAGCCCAATTGATATTGGCTTCTTCGTCAAAGCGTGCCATCAATTCCACAATTACTGTGACTTCCTTGCCGCGTTGCGCTGCAGTGATGAGAGATTCCATCAAGTCGGAATTCATGCCGGTGCGGTAAATGGTTTGTTTTACAGCCACCACATCCGGGTCGTTAGCAGCATTGCGGATGAAATCAACGACCGGCATGAAGGATTGAAATGGATGATGCAGCAGAATGTCACGCTTGCGCAATGCTGAAAAAAGATCTCCGTTTGCCAGCTGTGATGGAAATTTTGGCGTGAATACCGGGAAGCGCAGAGCCGCCTGGTTCGCATGCTCGATAATTTCGAGAAGTCGTACCATATTGACCGGCCCGTCAACCGCATATAAACGGTTTTTATTGATCGAAAATTGATCCAGCAAAAACTGAGAAAGATGGGGTGGGCAATTCATCGCCACTTCAAGCCGCACTGCCACGCCAAACTGGCGGCTCTGCAATTCACCCTGCAATGCTTGCCGTAGATTTTTCACATCCTCGTCATCTACCCACAAGTCACTGTTGCGCGTAATGCGAAACTGCGAATAGGACACCACATCGCGACCAGTAAACAGATCTGAAATGTGCGCATGAATCACGGACGACAGCAGGCACAGCTCAATACCCTGATTATCCGATAAAGAATCAGGCAGGCGAATAACTCTAGGAAGAACTCGCGGCGCTTTTAAAATCGCAATTGCGGTGCCACGCCCAAACGCATCCTTACCCGACAGCTCGACAATGAAATTCAAGCTTTTATTGACCACCTGTGGAAAGGGGTGTGCCGGGTCCAGGCCAATGGGCGTCAATAAAGGTCGCACCTCACGCTCAAAATAGCTTTTTACCCAAGCCCGTTGCGCTTCATTGCGTTCATGATGGCGTAGCAAGTGAATGCCGGCGTTAGCCAGTTCTGGTAGAACCTGCTGATTAAGCAAAGCATATTGGTGCTCAATAATGCGATGGCACTCAACACTGGCGTGATCAAGCAGTTTTTTTAGGGCAGGCGGCTCTTCGATTGCCCCATCCAGGCGGCTTTTCGCCAACAGGCTGGCAATGCGCACTTCAAAAAATTCGTCCAGGTTACTGCTGGCGATACATAGATAACGCAATCGCTCCAATAATGGAATCGTGGCATTCTCTGCCTGAGCAAGCACGCGCCGATTAAACGCCAATTGTGACAACTCGCGGTTCAGATAAATGTTGTCAACATCATTATTGGGGTTGGAAATTTTCACTGGCGCTTCTTCCCGGTAGTTGCTTGTAATTTTGTCATGTGTTATGGGTCGGCCGAAGTCTATTGCTCGATCATGACAAGTTGATGACCAGTTTTCTTTGTCGTCATGCAGATGTCATAATTTCTGGCTACAGTGCGATCTGGTGTGATTTACTTAACAAGGGGTTACCATGCGTTTGAATTATCTCATTCGATCCGTTGCAGCTGTAGCAGTGACTGCGATGACATGTGTTGGCGTGCAAGCGGCCGATCTTACCGGCGCCGGTGCAACGTTTCCTTATCCGATTTATGCGAAATGGGCAGAAGCGTACAAAAACGCAACCGGCAATGGATTGAATTATCAATCGATCGGCTCCGGCGGTGGCATCAAGCAAATTAAAGCAAAAACAGTGGATTTTGGCGCTTCAGATATGCCACTAAAAGCGCAAGATCTCCAGGAAGATGGGCTGGTGCAATTTCCCGTCATTATGGGTGGCGTCGTGCCGGTTTTTAATCTGGAAGGCGTAGCGCCTGGTCAAATGAAGCTGACAGGCGAAGCGCTGGCCAACATCTACCTGGGCAAGATTACAAAGTGGAACGCGCCTGAATTGGTAGCACTCAATCCTGGCGTTGCACTTCCTGCAGCTGACATTACGGTTGTTCACCGTGCTGATGGTTCCGGTACATCATTTTTGTTTACTGATTATCTCTCCAAAGTAAGCCCGGATTTCAAAACCACTGTTGGCTCGGGCACGGCGGTTAAGTGGCCTGTGGGTGTTGGCGGCAAGGGTAATGAAGGTGTCGCCGCGAACGTGCAGCGTATCAAGGGTTCGATTGGCTACGTGGAATACGCTTATGCCAAAAAGAACAAAATGGGTTACGCACAGTTGAAAAACAGCGAAGGCCAGTTTGTGTCGCCAGATGATGAAACCTTCAAATCGGCGGCTGCTGGTGCCGAGTGGGCAAAGACACCAGGGTTTGCTGTGGTCTTGACCAATCAGCCAGGCAAGAATAGCTGGCCCATCACCGGCGCATCATTTATTTTGATGCAGAAAACGCAGGCAGATGCTGTCAAGGGTAAAGAAGTGTTGAAGTTTTTCGACTGGGCTTATAAAAACGGCGGCGCAATGGCAGCCGAACTGGATTATGTTGCAATGCCAGTAGCCGTAACGAAGATGGTTGAAGATTCATGGAAATCGCAGTTGAAAGATACCGCTGGTAAGTCGGTTTGGTAGAAAGCTCTTAGCGCAGGCATCCAGACGAACCTGCGTTTAGCCGTTTTTCAGCACAAGGCCACTTGGTTGCAAACCGGTGGCCTTATGTACAATCTGGCAGCAGATTTTTTATTGCATGAATTTAGATTACTTACCTGGCCTTAAAATGATATGAGTGCAAATCCTTTCATTGCGACCACAGGTCAGAAGTCATCTGACCAACGTAATGCATTTTTAGGGCGGCAACAGGCGGCGCAAGCGGTGATTGCTTCCGAAAAAATGATCGAAATCATGCGCAACCAGCGTTGGCAGGATTTCATTTTTCATAAAGTGACGCTTGGTTTTGCCTTTAGCGTACTTTTAGTGTTGGTAGGAATTATTATCTCGTTGATGATCGGTGCCTGGCCCGCATTCAGCGAATTCGGGCCAGGGTTTATTACCGACGTTGAATGGGATCCGGTCAACGATAAATACGGTGCAATGATCGCCATTGTCGGCACCCTTTCAACCTCCCTGATTGCATTGTTGTTCGCATTTCCCATTAGTTTTGGTATTGCCTTATTTTTAACTGAAATTTGCCCGGCATGGCTGCGTCGGCCGTTAGGCACCTCTGTAGAGCTTTTAGCTGGCGTACCCAGCATCATTTATGGCATGTGGGGTTTGTTTGTATTTGCCCCGTTTTTTGCCGACTACATACAACCTGCATTAGCAAGCACATTGGGCCAGGTGCCGTTGATCGGCGCCTTGTTTTCAGGGCCGATGATGGGAATCGGTATTTTGACCGCCGGTATGATCTTAGCGATCATGATCATTCCATTTATCGCCTCAGTAATGCGAGACGTGTTCGAGGTAGTGCCTGCAGTGCTAAAAGAATCGGCTTATGCACTGGGTTGTACCAAATGGGAAGTTGTACGAAAAGTGGTCTTGCCTTACACCAAGACCGGTGTGGTTGGTGGGGTGATGTTGGGCCTTGGGCGAGCGTTAGGCGAAACCATGGCTATTACTTTTGTCATTGGAAATGCTCATAAACTTTCCTGGTCACTTTTTTCCGCTGGTAACAGTATTGCTTCAACATTGGCAAATGAATTTGCTGAAGCGGACTCTACATTACATGTTTCATCCCTTTTTGCGTTGGGGTTGATCTTGTTTGTCATCACGTTCGTAGTGTTATCGGCAGCGAAACTGATGTTACGTGGATTGAAAAAGAAGGAAGGCTTGAAATGAAGACGGTTGTGGTAAATCCTATCTACCGCCGTCGCCTTTGGGTGCACCGGCTTGGCATTGCCTTGTCATTCGTTGCCATGGCAGTCGGCATTTTCTTCCTGCTTTGGATTCTCGGCACCCTGCTAATCAAAGGTTTTGGCGCGATCACCGTCGGTATGTTTACGCAAACGACGCCGCCTCCTGGAGATGACGGCGGCGGACTACTTAATGCGATTGTCGGTAGCCTGATGATGGTTGGCGTTGCAACAGCCCTAAGTACACCAATCGGCATTCTGGCTGGTATTTATTTGGCAGAGTATGGGGAGGAAAGCTGGTTTGCGCAGCTGACACGCTTCGTTACTGACATCATGCTCTCGGCACCGTCGATCGTGATTGGTTTGTTTGTTTACGCTGTTTATGTGGCGCATGCCAAACACTTCTCTGGTTGGGCAGGCAGTTTCGCTATCGCCCTTATTGCAATTCCTGTGGTGGTGCGCACTACCGACAATATGCTCAACCTGGTGCCTACAAGTTTGCGCGAAGCTGCATTTGCATTGGGTGCCCCGCGTTGGAAAGTGGCGACATTCGTCCGGTTGCGGGCAGTGCGCGCCGGCGTTATGACTGGTTTGCTGCTGGCGTTAGCACGTATTTCCGGTGAAACGGCACCGTTGCTTTTCACCGCCTTAAACAACCAGTTCTTTAGCGCCAACATGAACGCGCCGATGGCAAACTTGCCGGTTGTGATTTATCAGTTTGCAATGAGCCCTTACGATAATTGGCGCTCGCTCGCTTGGGGTGGGGCGCTATTAGTGACGTTTAGTGTGCTGGGCCTAAATATACTGTCCCGCACATTATTCAATCAAAAAATCCAGAGTTAGCCCTTTGAGGCTGATTCCTTCATGAGCGTTTGCATACCGTGATAAATCCCAGCATGAATTCCAGCTTCGACACCGTCAACGCTAGTACTGACAGTGTCGAAAACAACCTGAACACAAGCAAGCCGATTGTGCCGACAACCATCAAAATTTCGGGGTTGAATTTTTTTTACGGTGCGTTTCAAGGGTTAAAAAACGTCAATCTCGCCATCCACGAGAAAAAAGTGACAGCATTTATCGGCCCTTCAGGTTGCGGTAAATCGACACTACTGCGCACTCTCAACCGTATGTACGATCTCTACCCAGGCCAACGGGCCGAGGGAGAAATTTTATATGGTGGCAGAAATATTCTTCAGCCAGGGCAGGACGTCAATATGCTGCGTGCCAAAATCGGCATGGTGTTCCAAAAGCCGACGCCGTTCCCAATGTCGGTCTATGAAAACATTGCCTTTGGTGTTCGCCTGTATGAAAATTTGCCCAAGGGCGAGATGGATGAGCGTGTGGAGTGGGCGCTCAACAAGGCTGCGCTCTGGAACGAGGTAAAAGATAAACTTAACAAAAGTGGTTTGAGCCTTTCTGGCGGCCAGCAGCAACGTTTGTGTATTGCCCGTGGTGTTGCTGTCAAACCCGATGTGTTGCTGCTTGATGAGCCGACCTCTGCACTGGACCCGATCTCGACTGCAAAGATTGAAGAATTGATTAGCGAGCTCAAGGAGGATTACACCATCACCATCGTTACTCATAACATGCAACAAGCCGCACGATGCTCTGATTACACCGCCTACATGTATTTGGGTGAGCTGGTGGAATTTGGTGAAACCGACCATATTTTTATGAATCCCGGCAAAAAAGAAACGCAGGATTACATCACAGGTCGTTTCGGCTGACCACGTCTGATAAAAAATTAGGAGCTTTTTAATGCCCGGTGTGCACTCATCCAAACAGTATGATCTGGATCTGGAAGCAATTCGCTCTAAGGTACTATTAATGGGAGGTTTGGTAGAGAGTCAGTTTCACGATGCGATCACCTGTTTTCGTACCGGCGATACTGTCCGCGCCGATCAAGTAATTAAGGGTGATGAAGCGGTCAACAAACTCGAGGTGTCGCTGGACGATACTTGCAGCCATTTGATTGTACGACGTCAGCCTACAGCCAATGATTTACGTACTGTCATGGCTACTGTCAAGGTCATTACGGATCTAGAGCGTATAGGCGATGAAGCGACCAAAATTGCCAGGGCAGCTAAAAGCATTCAGGAACGTGGCGCCAGCAGTATCAACCATTACGAAACAGTACGCGTGATCGCAAGCAGCGCCAGCGAGATGCTCCACGATGCACTGGATGCCTTTGCCCGTCTTGACGAAAAGCATGCAACGCTTTTGATTGCACAAGATCAGCTGATCGATCACGAATTTCGCTCGATCATGCGCAATCTAATCACTTTTATGATGGAAGATCCTCGTACTATTTCTGCTGCACTCGACACGCTTTGGGTCGCCAAAGCGATCGAGCGCATTGGTGACCACGCTAAAAATATCGCCGAATATGTAATCTTCGTGGTGGAAGGTAAGGATATTCGCCATACCGATTACGCCGCCGCCAAACTCGATAACCCTGCCTGATCGATGGCATCCGACAAGACCACGATCCTCATTGTTGAGGATGAACCCTCGATCGTCGAATTAGTCAGTTTCACCTTGCGCGACGGTGGTTGGCTTCCGATTGCCGTACACAATGCTAACGACGCTTGGGATTTCATTCATCGTCGAATGCCACAAATGATTTTGCTGGATTGGATGTTGCCGGATCAGACTGGCCTGCGCCTGCTGTCACGCATTCGGGCAGACCGGCAGTTCAATGATCTGCCGATCATCATGCTCACCGCCAAAAGCATGGAAGAAGATAAGATTGCCGGCTTGGATCATGGCGCCGACGACTACGTCACCAAACCATTTTCACCGCGTGAACTTAAAGCCCGTGTCAACGCGCTGTTGCGAAGAAAAATGCCGGAGCATTCACAAAGTTTGATGACGGTCGGTAGCGTGCAACTTGATCCGGTAAGCTGTAGTGTCAGCTTGGACAACAAAAAAATTGATATCGGTCACGCAGAGTTTAAGCTGCTGAAATTTTTTCTGGCTCACCCAGAAAGGGTATTTTCTCGGAGCCAGCTCCTCGACAAGGTTTGGGGAGACCACGTTGTTATTGAAGAGCGCACAGTTGATGTTCACGTACTACGTTTGCGCAAGGCTTTAAAAGAGGCGGAGCACTTGATAAAAACAGTACGTAGCGTTGGCTACATGCTCTCGGAAAAATAGGCAACGCGTGAGCCCTCGTTTATTATTTTGGGTACCGGTGGGTTTGCGATTGCTGGGCGCGATGCTTATTTGCGCAGTGATTGGCTATTTTTTCGGCGCTCTGGTTGGGCTTGGTGCTGCATTGGTAACGGTAATTGTTGCCATCATCATGCAACTTAACTACTTGTATTTGCTTTCTGGTTGGCTTGATAACCCGGGCAACGCCAGCTTGCCGGATGGTTGGGGTGCCTGGACCGACATTTTTTCCCGGCTCTATCGCCTGCGTCGCCATGATGAAAAAAACCGGACTGAGTTAATTGAATGGCTGGCACGATTTCGACAGGCAATGAGTTTATTGCCGGATGGCGTGGTCATTATGGACGATGTGTTATTCATGGAATGGTGCAACCCTGCAGCTGAGCGGCACCTCGGTTTAAAAGATGGGCGCGACACCGGCATGCGGGTGACCAACGTTATCCGTAATCCTGATTTCATGGATTACATTATTCTCGGACGCTACGATCAACCTCTCACATTATCGTTTCGGGAACGAAAGCTGATCGTACAAATTATTCCTTTTGAAAATCGCCGTCAGATCCTGGTAACGCATGATGCGACGGAAACCGAACGTATCGAGATGATGCGCCGTGATTTCATTGCCAATGCGTCGCATGAATTACGAACGCCACTCACCGTCATTAACGGTTTTTTGGAAATTGCATCAAACCAGCCCGATCTAGCGCCTGAAACTCGCGCCGCGCATTTAAAGATGATGAGCGAACAAGGCCAGCGGATGCAAAATTTAGTGGACGACATGCTGGTATTAACACGACTCGAATCGATTGATTATCCGTTGCGCATGGAGCCAATCGATATGCCGAAATTGCTCGATCAAATTCTTCGAGAAGGCCGAGCGCTTTCAGCCGGCCGACACATGATCGATTTGGTCAATGAGGCGCCTAATATTAAAGGCAGTTCAGATGAGTTGATCAGTGCCTTCGGTAATCTGGTGTCAAACGCCGTACGCTATACGCCCGATCAAGGCACCATCACCTTGTTATGGCAGATGGGGCGGGGAGGGCCACAGTTTTTAGTGCGTGATACTGGCATCGGTATTCGTGCGGAGCATATAAATCGGCTAACTGAGCGGTTTTATCGCGTTGATAAAAGTCGTTCCCGGGAAACGCAGGGCACCGGGTTAGGTCTTGCAATCGTAAAACACGTATTGTTGCGTCACAATGCTGTGCTAGCGATCGACTCACAACCAGACGAAGGAAGTACCTTCATTGTCCGTTTTCCACCATCAGCCTTAATTGCGCCATTAACGTCGCAAGAGGCTACTTAAAAATTATCTAATTTCTGGGTGATCGATTCGGCGAGCGCCGTCAAAGCGGGTTTTCCAATAACCGATGTCCATGCTTTCGATGCGCACTTTGCCCCCGGTAGAGGGTGAGTGGATAAATTTGTTGTCTCCCAGGTAAATGCCGACATGTGAAAACCCGCGTTTGAGCGTGTTATAAAATACCAGATCGCCTGGCTGCATGTCGTTGTGATCAACCTGCTTGCCAACGTTACTTATTTCAACCGACGTACGCGGCAGTTGGGTTCCCCAAACTTCTTTGAACACGTGTCGTACGAGGCCGCTACAATCCAGACCCTGATCCGGTGAATTGCCACCAAACTTATAGTCAATCCCCAGCAATCCCATAGCGTGCATTGCCAGCTCGGAAGCACGGCTTGTGAAATTTTGCAGGGTAGCCATAGGCCACTCAGGATATTGCTGGGCAGATGCAGGCTCCGCACTGTTGGCAGGAAGAGCGTTGATTAAAGTAGTTATAAATGCAAGACTGAGTAGGGCGGCACGGGGATTGAATCGGTAGTGGTGGTACGTTTTTCTGGTTACCAACATGCTGTATTCCGTGAGTTCGACCAATACAATGTAAGACAATTGGACGAACCTGTCAAAATTAGTTGCCACAAGGTATTACTTAACAACAATAATTGACTTTTAATATTTGCCATGCCTGTTGCAACAAGCGAAACAATTCAAAAACCGCGGGTGCTTATCGTCGACGACTCCCGTATTGTGCGGGCAACGTTGGTCAAGCATCTGGAAAACAGCTTTGACGCTCGGGAAGCTAACGATGGCATGGAGGCTTGGGAAACCTTGCTTATCGATCCGAATATACGTGTCGTCATGACCGATTTGACAATGCCGCGTCTAGACGGCTATGGTTTATTAAAACGAATCAGAGAATCAAAAATTGCCCGAATCCGGTCCATCCCGGTAGTCGTTATCACCGGTGCTCAAGAGGACGACGAATATGCCCGCGCAGCAGCTGCCGGCGCGACCGATTTAGTTAGCAAGGGCATGACGACAAGCGAGCTGTTGGCGCGCATGCACATTCTGGTAGGTTTAGAAGCGATGCACCATGCTTTTGACAGGCATTTTGCGACGCATATCAAGTCTGCATATGGCAGCAATCGCGCCCAATTGCATCAGCCAGAGGCGCTGCAATTACAAGGGCAATCAATGCTGGCTGCCGTATCTGAGCAAGCCGACAAATTCATGCTGTTGGTCATACGGGTGGGCTTGCAACATCAGGCATTAGCTGCCTACCGTGCCTTGCCATCAGAAAGTGTGCTCGATTCCGTGGGCCAGCAGCTCGGGTGGAGCGTGCGCCTAAGCGACTGCGTGGCGCAGACAGGCGCGGATGAATTTACCCTTATCACTGCAAGCGTGCCGGTGCCCGGCATGCACGGATTTGCAGGGCGGGTGTGTCGTGCACTGGTGAAAAAGCTTCCCCTCGAAATGAGCCAGATGACATTTATCGCCAGCGGCGGCTTGGCATCGCTAGTAGAGCTTCCAAGACGTCGCGAACTGGAGCCAGAACAGGCATTCGAGCAGTTGCGCAAGCTGGCTACACGGCGCGCCACGTCAGGATTTTTTAAATCATTGAACAGCATCATCGGTGTCGATGAAGACCCCCAGGTTTGAGTCGGTTACGACGTACAATCCGGGATTGTTTATATTGGAGATTTTATGAAAACAAAACAGATGCTGACTTTGGAAGATGCCAAGAAAATTGCCGAGGCAGCGCTGGTTGAGGCATCGGCAAACAATTGGCCGGTGACGATCTCCGTGGTCGATGATGGTGGGCATTTGCTTTTCATGCAACGCCTCGACGGTGCGCCGCCGATGTCGGCAACAATGTCACCGGCGAAAGCGACCACGGCTGCCTTAGGAAAACGCGATACGAAACTTTTTGAAGATATGATCAACAACGGCCGTTTTGCATTTTTGTCTGCACCTGTGCTGGAAGGCATGCTCGAAGGCGGCGTGGCAATCATGGTCGATGGCCAGTGCGTGGGCGCGGTGGGCGTCTCAGGTGTGAAATCTAATGAGGATGTGCAAATTGCGAAAGCCGGAATCGCTGCATTGATAGCGTAATTTGCATCACCTGTCTTACCTAAGCGAACTCGACTGCGCTATAATTATAAGGTTTAACAAATCCATAAACCGTCGCAGCGCACACCTACCTTCCTATCGTCGGAATTGATTTGCATCCTTGCCCTGCACGCATATTATTGCTTGTAGAGCAAGACATTGCAGCGGTTGCAATGACGCAGCGCAGCGACGGTAACTATTCTAGGAGTTGCCCTTGCAGCCATTCTTTTCTGGCCCGATAGTTCCGGCCGTCCTAGCGCTTGCAGACGGGTCGATTTTCGAAGGTTCGTCCATCGGTGCACAGGGCCAAACGACCGGCGAGGTGGTTTTTAATACCGCCATGACTGGTTATCAGGAAATCCTTACCGATGCGAGTTACAGCCGCCAGATTGTGACGCTGACGTATCCGCATATTGGCAACACCGGCGTCAACATTGAGGACGTCGAGTCAAGCCAGGTGCATGTCGCCGGTTTGATCATCCGTGACTTGCCGATCGCGACATCGAATTTCCGGTTGACGCAATGTCTTTCCGATTACCTGAAAGCGCAAAACATCGTAGCGATTTCCGGCATCGATACGCGTAAGCTTACTCGGATATTGCGCGACAAAGGCGCGCAATCGGGGGCCATCATCGCTGGTGTCAAGGCGGATGCCAAGGAAGCATTGTCGTTGGCGCTGGCGTTCCCGGGCCTGATCGGCATGGATCTGGCAAAAGTCGTATCTACAGAAAAAGCCTACGAATGGACCGAAACAGAATGGCACCTGACGAGCGGTTATGGCTGTCAAGCCGCGCCTAGGTTTCATGTTGTCGCATTTGATTACGGGGTGAAATCCAATATCCTGCGTATGCTGGCGCAACGTGGGTGCCGTATCACAGTATTGCCGGCGCAGGCGACTGCAGAAGAAGCGCTGGCACTACAGCCTGATGGAATTTTTCTTTCCAACGGCCCTGGCGACCCCGAGCCGTGTGACTACGCAATTGCGGCCACCCGCACTTTGATCGAACGTGGGTTGCCGACTTTCGGTATTTGCCTGGGCCACCAAATCATGGCATTGGCCTGTGGTGCAACGACTTCCAAAATGAAGTTTGGCCATCATGGAGCCAACCATCCTGTCCAGGATCTGGATAGCAAACAAGTGCTCATCACTTCGCAAAACCACGGTTTTTCTGTAAATGTCGATACTTTGCCGGCAAATTGCAGGGTGACGCATGTTTCGCTTTTTGACGGTTCACTGCAAGGTTTTGCCCGGACGGACCGGCCTGCCTTTTGTTTCCAGGGCCACCCCGAAGCCTCACCCGGCCCCCACGATATTGCCCCGCTGTTCGACCGCTTTGTGGCACTGATGGAGAATTATAAAAATGCCTAAGCGCACCGATATCCAAAGTATTCTGATTATAGGCGCCGGCCCGATCGTTATTGGCCAGGCTTGCGAGTTCGATTATTCCGGCGTCCAGGCTTGTAAAGCACTGCGAGAAGAAGGCTACCGGGTGGTGCTGGTTAACAGCAACCCTGCAACCATCATGACCGACCCTGAAATGGCTGACGTGACTTATGTTGAGCCGATTACCTGGCAGGTTGTGGAGAGCATCATCGCCAAGGAGCGCCCGGACGCCATCCTGCCGACCATGGGCGGCCAGACTGCATTGAACTGCGCACTCGACTTGCATCGCCACGGCGTCCTTGCAAAATATGCCTGTGAATTGATCGGCGCATCTCCTGAGGCGATCGACATGGCGGAGGATCGCTCAAAATTCAAGGATGCCATGACCCGCATCGGGCTTGGCTCAGCCCGCTCCGGCGTTGCACACACGCTGGAAGAGTCCTGGAGCGTTCAGAAAGACTTGGGTTTTCCTTGCATCATCCGGCCGTCGTTCACCATGGGTGGCTCCGGTGGTGGCATTGCCTACAACGCGGAAGAATTTGAATCGATCTGTAAGCGTGGTTTGGAAGCATCACCAACCTCCGAATTGTTGATTGAGGAATCCTTGATCGGCTGGAAAGAGTTTGAGATGGAAGTGGTGCGTGATAAGGCAGACAATTGCATCATCGTTTGCTCCATCGAAAACCTAGATCCGATGGGCGTCCATACAGGCGATTCGATCACCGTTGCACCGGCTCAGACGCTGACCGACAAGGAATACCAGATCATGCGCAATGCCTCGTTGGCGGTGCTGCGCGAGATCGGTGTCGATACGGGTGGCTCCAACGTGCAGTTCGCTATCAATCCGGCAGATGGCCGCATGATTGTTATTGAGATGAATCCGCGGGTTTCTCGCTCTTCGGCGTTGGCATCGAAAGCGACCGGCTTTCCGATCGCAAAAATTGCCGCAAAGCTAGCAGTCGGTTTTACGCTCGACGAGTTGCGCAACGAGATTACCGGTGGCGCAACGCCGGCATCGTTTGAGCCATCGATCGACTATGTTGTTACAAAAATCCCCCGTTTTGCCTTCGAAAAGTTTCCTACCGCCGATAGCCACCTAACCACCCAGATGAAATCGGTGGGCGAGGTCATGGCAATCGGCCGCACCTTCCAAGAATCCTTTCAAAAAGCATTACGTGGCCTGGAAGTGGGCGTCGATGGCATGAATGAAAAGACCACTGATCGCGAAACCATCGAGGAAGAACTCGGCGAGCCTGGGCCAGAGAGGATCTGGTATGTGGGCGACGCGTTTGCTCACGGTTTCACGCTTGAGGAAGTGCACCAGCTTACCCACATCGACCCATGGTTCCTGGCGCAGATCAAGGAAATCGTCGACATTGAATTGTGGTTGGAGACACAGAAGCTTGAAACGATCGATAAGTCGACCTTACGCAAGCTTAAACAAAAGGGCTTTGCCGACCGCAGGCTGGCCAAGCTTTTGCAGACGACTGACACCGCAGTACGCAACCAGCGTCGCGCCATGAATGTGCGGCCTGTGTACAAACGGGTCGATACCTGTGGTGGCGAGTTTTCAACCAACACTGCTTATATGTATTCGACCTATGAGGAAGAGTGCGAAGCTTTGCCGACTGACCGCAAGAAAATCATGGTGCTAGGTGGTGGGCCGAACCGTATCGGCCAGGGCATTGAGTTTGATTATTGCTGCGTTCATGCTGCACTGGCAATGCGCGAAGATGGCTATGAAACCATCATGGTGAACTGCAATCCCGAGACTGTTTCAACGGATTACGATACCTCAGATCGGCTCTATTTTGAGCCGGTGACTCTGGAAGATGTGTTGGAAATCGTCGATAAGGAAAAACCGCTTGGCGTAATTGTTCAATACGGTGGGCAGACGCCGCTGAAGCTGGCGCTGGATCTAGAAGCAAATGGCGTGCCGATCATTGGTACGACACCAGACATGATCGACGCTGCCGAAGACCGGGAACGTTTTCAGAAACTGCTGCATGAATTGAAGCTGCGCCAGCCACCAAACCGCACGGCACGCACTGAAGCCGATGCGTTGATGCTGGCCCAGGAAATTGGTTATCCGCTCGTAGTACGTCCTTCCTACGTGCTGGGCGGCAGGGCGATGGAAATCGTACATGAGCAGCGCGATCTTGAGCGCTACATGCGGGAAGCGGTCAAGGTGTCGCACGATTCGCCGGTTTTGCTTGACCGTTTTCTTAATGATGCGATTGAGGTCGACGTCGACTGCATCGCCGATGGTGAGCATACGTTTATCGGCGGTGTGATGGAGCATATTGAGCAAGCAGGTGTGCATTCGGGTGATTCCGCCTGTTCGTTACCGCCTTATTCGCTGGCGCAGTCGACGATCGATGAAATCAAGCGGCAAACGGCAGCCATGGCCAAAGGTTTACAGGTCGTCGGGCTAATGAATGTGCAGTTTGCCATTCAGCAGCAGGAAATTAAAGACGACAACGGCGAAGTTCGCCTGCAGGACGTGGTGTTCGTGCTGGAGGTCAATCCCCGCGCTTCGCGCACGGTGCCGTTTGTTTCCAAGGCAACCGGTTTGCAGCTGGCAAAAATTGCAGCGCGTTGCATGGTAGGGCAGTCGCTTGCTTCGCAAGGTGTTGTCGATGAAGTCGTGCCCCATTATTTCAGCGTCAAGGAAGCCGTATTTCCATTCGTAAAATTTCCGGGCGTTGACACGATACTTGGACCGGAAATGAAATCAACCGGTGAAGTCATGGGTGTGGGCAAGACCTTTGGCGAGGCATTCGTGAAATCGCAGCTCGGTGCAGGCGTACGGTTACCTTCTACCGGAAAGGTTTTTCTCAGTGTGAAGGGAAGCGATAAGCCACGGGCGGTGCGGGTCGCACGTGATCTGGTGGGTATGGGGTTCTCGGTGGTGGCGACCAAAGGCACGGCAGCTGCAATCAGCGCTGCCGGGATTGCAGTGACGATGGTGAACAAGGTTGCAGAGGGCCGCCCGCATGTGGTGGACATGATCAAAAATCAGGAAATTGCCCTGGTGATCAATACGGTTGAAGAAAAGCGTAGTGCTATCGCCGATTCACGTGCCATTCGCACATCTGCGCTTGCTGCCCGCGTCACGACCTACACCACGATTGCCGGCGCGGAGGCAGCAATCGAGGGCATTGCCCATCTGGACACATTGCACGTCTACGATTTACAAGGGCTGCATAAGACCTTACACTGACCCGACAGCAGCAAATTTTTCCGCCACAGGGTTTCGTATCGATCTTCCATTTTCGGAAGCTCCTACGGCCCCTGTGGTTTTCATTTCACTTGGTTCCGTTTTATTTACCAACATCTATTACCTGGTCCTATGAATTCAGTTCCTTTAACTAAACACGGTGCGCAATTGCTTAAAGATGAGCTGCATCGTCTTAAAACCAAAGAGCGTCCAGCGGTCATCAACGCAATTGCCGAAGCTAGAGCACATGGCGATTTATCTGAAAATGCTGATTATGATGCTGCAAAAGAACGTCAAAGCTTTGTTGAGGGTCGTATTGCAGACCTGGAAGGCAAACTCGGGGCGGCACAAATTATCGACCCGACTGCGCTCGACGCCGAAGGGCGCATCACATTCGCCTCGACGGTGCATTTGGAGGATCTGGAATCCGGCGAACGCGTGACGTATCAAATCGTCGGTGTGGATGAGGCAGATTTGAAAGAGAGCAAAGTTTCAATTACCTCACCTATTGCACGGGCACTAATCGGAAAATTTGCCGGGGATGTGGTTGCCGTCGAGGCCCCGGCCGGCGTTCATGAATATGAGGTGCTCGACGTGCACTACATCTGATTGCCGGTGTTACAGCCGCAGCCGCAGTTGCAGTCAATGAGGCAATCAATAGTGCCGCGCCTGCTGCTGCTCGTTGCAACGCTATGGGTCGGCAGCCTCTGGACGGTTGGCTACATCGTCGCGCCGACGCTGTTTGCCACACTTGCCGACCGTAAGCTTGCCGGCACCATCGCCGGCGCATTGTTCCGCGTCGAGGCCTGGCTGTCACTGGCTTGCGCATTAGTTATATTGACAGCGATATTTTGTTGTAAAGAAATGGCTGCGGCACAGCGCAAGGCATTGCTACGTTTGATTTTTGCCATGCTTGTGTGCACGCTGATCATGCAATTTGGATTGCAGCCTGCAATGGCATCGCTGCGTACTGCTGCGGCAGCTGGTGGGATGACGTTAGATGTAAAAACCTATTTTGGTGTGCTGCATGGTGTGGCAGCGTTGGTATTTTTTATTCAGAGCATGCTAGGTATTAGCTTGATGCTAAAGCTGAAATAGGAAAGCAATCAGCTGCCAAGCGACGATTTTTTTGCGCTGGTCTGGCGAGGTTTGGCACGTTTTACATTGCCGCCCTGTGTGACACGTTCATTGCCTTTTACCATTACTTTTGTCACGGATGGGCGCTTGGTGCCACTTGGGCTTGGCTTTACAATCGTTACCTCGCGCATGCCTTTGCCGGATTTGCCACTGCGCTGGCTGACTTCTTCCGCCTTCGTGCGGTAGATGACCAAAAGCTTGCCAATATGTTGCACCGGCGCCGCGCCTAACTGCTCGCAGATGGTCTGGTAAATACCAACGCGTGCTTCGCGGTCGTCGCCAAAAACGCGGATTTTGATCAAGCCATGAAAATTCAAGCTGGAATCAATTTCCTTTAAAACGCCTGGAGTTAATCCAGCCTCCCCAATAATTACCACTGGGTTCAATACATGGGCATCGGCGCGCAATGCAGCGCGTTCAACCGGACTCAATTTGGTCATAAAAATCCTTAAAAACAGTATTCTACGCGATGGCAAAAAACAAACTTAACAAAAACTGGTTACACGACCATATCAACGATCCCTATGTAAAACTGGCACAGAAAGAAGGGTACCGGGCGCGAGCGGTGTATAAACTCAAGGAAATTGACGAAAGCGAAAAGCTGATCAAACCTGGCCAGATCATCGTCGATCTGGGCTCGACACCGGGAAGCTGGTCACAATACGTCCGTAACCGTTTAGCCGGCAAGCCCGGGGGCGGTATCGACGGGCTGATTATTGGGCTCGATATGCTACCGATGGAACCTATTTCCGATGTCCATTTCATCGAAGGCGATTTCCGGGAGCCCCGTATTTTGCGCAAATTGGAAACGCTTTTGGAGGGGCGTAAGGTTGATTTAGTGCTCTCGGATATGGCACCTAACCTTTCCGGCATTGCCTCAGCTGACGCGGCCCGGATGGAGCATATGATCGATCTGGCAGTCGAATTTGCTCAATTGCATATGAAGCCTTCCGGTACGCTATTGGTGAAATGTTTTAACGGACAAGGCTACAGCCAGATTGTAGAAAAATTTAAGCACGAATTTAAAACTGTCCAATCAAAGAAACCCAAGGCTAGCCGGGATAAATCGTCTGAGGTGTTTTTACTTGGAAAATCACTAAGAAATCCCACAAAACCTGATATCCAAGAAGCAACATCTCTCTGATTTGCAACGCAATGATGTTTGTACCCGAGAGAGCAGGGGTAAAATAGAACAGTTAGAATCATCCGCTAATACGCCGGTTTTACCTGGTGTCTAAGGAGCTTTAGTGAACAATATGTTTTCCAAGGCGGCCATCTGGGTCGTCATTGCGCTGGTTCTGTTTACAGTCTTCAAGCAGTTTGACGGGCGTGGGCCGGCTGGCAGTGCAGAATCGGTGGCGTATTCTGATTTTCTCGATGAAGTGAAAGCCAGGCGAATAAAAGATGCCACCATCGAAGATCGTACAATTATTGCTACCACCCAAGATGGCAAAAAAATCAAGACGGCAATCACTTATCTCGACCGCGGCTTGATCGGTGACCTGGTTGCCAACGGTGTGAAGTTCGATGTCCGGCAGCCTGAAGAGCAATCGTTTCTCACGCAGGTATTTATCTCGTGGTTCCCGATGTTGTTGTTGATCGGTGTGTGGGTATTCTTTATGCGCCAGATGCAGGGAGGCGGAAAAGGGGGGGCGTTTTCTTTCGGCCGCTCGAAGGCACGCATGCTTGATGAAGCTAGCAACACCGTAACATTTGCCGATGTAGCAGGATGCGATGAGGCCAAGGAAGAAGTGCAGGAAATCGTCGAGTTCCTGCGCGACCCGACAAAATTTCAAAAGCTCGGTGGCCGTATTCCACGCGGAGTGTTGATGGTTGGTCCTCCAGGCACTGGTAAAACGCTGCTTGCGCGCGCCATTGCAGGCGAAGCGAAGGTACCGTTTTTTACAATTTCCGGCTCGGATTTTGTGGAAATGTTTGTTGGCGTGGGCGCTTCGCGTGTGCGCGATATGTTTGAAAACGCCAAGAAGCAGTCGCCATGCATTATTTTTATCGATGAAATTGATGCAGTAGGTCGCCACCGCGGTGCCGGCATGGGTGGTGGTAATGATGAACGCGAACAAACCCTGAATCAGTTGCTGGTTGAGATGGACGGCTTCGAGGCAAATTCCGGCGTGATTGTCATCGCAGCGACCAACCGTGCCGACGTGCTGGACAAGGCTCTTTTGCGCCCAGGTCGTTTCGACCGTCAAGTGATGGTCGGCCTACCCGACATTCGCGGCCGCGAGCAGATCCTGTATGTACACATGCGTAAAGTGCCAATCAGCGGTGACGTTAAAGCCGATTTGCTGGCCCGTGGTACACCCGGATTTTCAGGTGCGGATTTGGCAAATTTGGTCAATGAGGCAGCACTGTTTGCTGCCCGTCGCAGCAAACGCGTGGTTGAAATGCAGGATTTTGAAGATGCTAAAGACAAGATCGTGATGGGCCCGGAGCGCAAATCAGCCGTCATGCGCGAAGAGGAGCGTCGCAATACGGCGTATCACGAGGCAGGGCATGCGGTGGTGGCCAAGCTGCTTCCTAAAGCCGACCCAGTGCATAAAGTCACGATCATGCCCCGCGGCTTTGCGCTGGGGTTGACCTGGCAATTGCCGGAGCATGATCGCATCAATATGTACAAGGATAAGATGTTGGAAGAAATTGCCATCCTGTTCGGTGGCCGAATTTCAGAAGAAATTTTCATGCACCAGATGTCCACAGGTGCATCCAATGACTTCGAACGTGCAACGAAGCTCGCACGGGCCATGGTGACCCGATACGGTATGTCCGAAAGCCTGGGCACGATGGTATATGAAGACACCGAGCAAGACGCTTACTTTGGACGCATGTCCTCGAAAACCGTGTCGGAAGCAACCCAGCAAAAAGTGGATACGGAAATCCGCCGTATTCTAGATGGACAATATGCCTTGTCGCGAAAGCTGCTCGATGACAATCGAGACAAGGTCGAGATGATGGTGAAGACCTTACTCGATTGGGAAACCATTGATGCCGACCAGATCAACGACATCATGGAAGGTCGGGAGCCACGGTTGCCAAAAGCCGGCATTCCGGTCAAGCGGCCATCCGCAGACAACAGCTCGGGAGGTGTAACGCCTAACGCAACTGCGCCGGCCTGATCTTATGCTGGCTTGTATCGCATGACTCTGTAAAGCTGTATATTTTATTTAGAAGGCGGGGAGCGATCTTCGCCTTTTTCATTTTCCTGCCTATGCCTACCTTTTTTAAATGCGGTCGTTTCGACTTCAACCTTGAACCAGGCTCCCGGCCATTGATTATGGGCGTGCTAAACGTCACACCAGATTCGTTTTCCGATGGCGGAAAATTCATTCACCTGGAGGCGGCAATCTCGCATGCCGAGCAAATGATTGCCAGTGGTGTGGACATCATCGACATTGGGGGTGAATCAAGCCGGCCCAGCGCAACACCTTTGTCAATTCAAGAAGAGTTAGACCGCGTCATGCCGGTTATCTTTGCTTTGCGAGATTGTGGCAAGCCGTTATCTATTGATACCTACAAGGCCGTTGTTATGCGCGAGGCATTGGCGGCAGGCGCGGACATGATCAATGATATCCGCGCTTTTCAGGAGCCGGATGCCGTCAAAGTAATTGCCGAAAGCGACTGTGGTTTGTGCATGATGCACATGCAGAATTTGCCACAAACGATGCAAGCTGCACCGCATTACGAAGATCCAGTCTTGGAAGTCACCGCCTTCTTGCATCAACGCCTGCTTACACTGGCCGATGCAGGTGTCGATAAAAATCGATTGTGTATCGATCCTGGATTTGGCTTCGGTAAAACACTGGTTCACAACCTGATGCTGTGGCAAAATCTTGAGCGCATCCGTGAAACCATTAACCTGCCAGTGCTGGTTGGTGTGTCGCGCAAGGCAATGATTGGCACAATCACCGGGCGCGCATCAAGCGATCGATTGGCCGGCAGCGTTACTGCTGCATTGGCAGCCGCTGAGCAGGGCGCTCAGCTCGTGCGTGTGCATGATGTTGCTGAAACCATTGATGCCTTTGCAGTGTGGCAAGCCCTCCGACCCCCCTGTTTCTAAAAAAAACCATCAAGGACTCTCATCATGACGCGCAAATATTTTGGTACTGACGGCATTCGCGGGCGGGTCGGCGAAAGCCCGATTACTCCGGAATTCATGATGCGTCTCGGCTACGCTGCGGGCAAGGTACTGGCAAAAGGCGATTCCCCCGGCGCAAAGTCGACCGTCTTGATCGGGAAAGACACACGCATTTCCGGCTATATGCTTGAAGCAGCGCTTGAAGCTGGTTTTGCGGCTGCCGGCGTGGATGTGATGCTGGCTGGCCCCATTCCAACCCCTGCCGTGGCGTACCTTACCCGGGCGCTCAGGCTTTCTGCCGGCGTGGTGATTTCAGCCTCGCACAATCCTTATCAGGATAATGGCGTCAAGTTTTTCTCTGGGCTGGGAAACAAATTGCCCGACCATGTGGAAGCGTCTATTGAAGCAGCGTTAGATGCACCGGTGAAATGTGTCGCTTCTGAAAAACTTGGTAAAGCCCGACGCCTGGACGATGCCCGCGGCCGATACATTGAGTTTTGTAAAAGCACGTTCCCCAATGAGTTGGATTTGCGTGGCATGCGTATTGTGCTCGATTGTGCCCATGGGGCGGCTTACCACATTGCGCCGGAAGTCTTTCATGAACTTGGGGCCGAGGTTATTTCCATCGGCATCCATCCGAATGGACTCAACATCAACGATGGTTTTGGCGCTACCGCACCCGCGGCATTAGCCGCCGCAGTGCTTGCCAATCGTGCCGATATCGGTATTGCATTGGATGGTGATGCAGACCGTTTGCTCATGGTGGACGCCACCGGCCGCATTTATAATGGCGACGAATTACTCTACATAATGGTCAAGGACAGGCTGGCGTCCGGTGCAATCGACGGGGTAGTGGGTACGTTGATGACCAACATGGCGCTTGAGGTGGAATTCAAACGACTTAACATCGGCTTCGCACGTGCCGACGTTGGTGACCGTTATGTGTTGGAAGTACTGCAGGAAAAAGGGTGGCAGGTGGGCGGAGAAGGGTCAGGGCATATGCTCTTTCTTGATAAGCACACCACAGGCGATGGTATCGTATCAGCGCTACAAGTACTGTCTGCACTGAAACGAACCCACAAGACCCTGGCGGGTTGTACGGAAGAATTGCATCTGTATCCCCAGACGCTGATTAATGTTCGCGTTGGCTCTGATTTTGTCTGGAAAAAAGACCCGGCAATACTTGCTGAGATGCAGGCAGTTGAAGCGGAGTTGGGCGAAACAGGTCGCGTGTTGATCCGCGCTTCTGGCACAGAGCCGCTCATTCGCGTCATGGTCGAGGCGAAGGAAGCCGATGTTGCAGAAAAAATGGCACGCCGCATCGCTGCCACCGTGCCTACCTGAAAATTGAAGTCTGGCACTGTAAAATTCTCAAGCTTTGCAGTGGTTCAAGATTGACCTGCCATGTCGGTTCGGTTATAGTTATGTCCTTCGGAGTGTAGCGCAGCCCGGTAGCGCACCTGGTTTGGGACCAGGGGGTCCAAGGTTCGAATCCTTGTACTCCGACCAGTTACAAGACCCGTCAGTGAACTATTCACTGACGGGTTTTTTGCTTTAGGAGCAGCCATGAACCTCAGCGTCGACGCCGTAAAAGCCGCACTTGGCACCGTGATCGATCCAAATACCGGCAAAGATTTGCATGCTGGTAAAAGCATCCGGAATCTCCAGGTCATTGATGCCGATGTGCAGTTTGATATCGAACTAGGTTATCCGGCAAAAAGCCAGATCGACGCCTTGCGTGATGCAGCAGTCGCGGCGGTACGCGGCATTGCCGGTGTAGGTAAAGTCACTGTAAATGCCTATGTGAAAATCGCTGCGCACGCAGTGCAGCGCGGCATCAGGCCAATGTCGAATGTCAAAAATATTATTGCCGTGGCTTCAGGCAAGGGCGGCGTCGGTAAGTCGACGACAGCGGTCAACATTGCCTTGGCGCTGGCGGCTGAAGGGGCGCAGGTCGGCATTCTGGATGCCGATATATACGGCCCCTCGCAGCCAATGATGATGGGCATCACGGGGCGCCCGGAAACTCTCGACGGCAAGACCATGGAGCCCATGGAAAATTATGGCGTACAGGTGTCCAGCATTGGTTTCATGATTGACCCCGGCGAGCCGATGGTGTGGCGCGGCCCGATGGTAACGCAGGCGCTTCAACAATTGCTTGATCAAACCAATTGGCGTGATTTGGATTATCTGATTGTTGACATGCCGCCCGGCACCGGCGATATCCAGCTCACCTTGTCACAAAAGGTGCCAGTCACGGGCGCCGTGATCGTCACGACGCCACAAGATATCGCCTTGCTTGATGCCCGCAAGGGCTTGAAAATGTTTGACAAGGTCGGGATTCCAATCCTGGGCATTGTTGAAAACATGAGTACGCATATTTGCACGCAATGCGGGCATGCAGAAGCGATATTCGGCACCGGTGGTGGAGAATCGATGTGCGCTGAATATGGCGTAGATTTTTTAGGCGCGCTGCCTTTGGCCATGGCGATTCGTGAACAGGCAGACACTGGTTGCCCAACTGTGGTTGCTGATCCGAAAGGCGCTGCAGCAATTGTCTATCGCCAGATCGCTCGACGCATCGCAGTGCGCGTTGCCGAAAAAGCCAAGGATATGTCTGGAAAATTTCCTGCGATTGTCGTTCAAAACGATTGAATCGCAACCAGTTGCGACAAGCCCTCATGCTAAAATCCGGCAAGCGCTGCCGGTCGTTCAACGGATAGGACACCGCTCTTCTAAAGCGGTCATGGGGGTTCGATTCCCTCCCGGCGGACCATCTGTTACTCTTCAGAACGATGCAGTCTTGCATTGCTTAGCTGAAGAATGTCGCATGTGGCTAATTCTTCGCTCATAGGAGACAAGCAATTGGCCGTCATCACCACTATTGAAGATCTACGCGTGTTAGCGCAGCGCCGTGTACCGCGTATGTTTTACGATTATGCCGACTCGGGCTCCTGGACGGAATCAACATATCGCGCCAACACTGCTGATTTTGCCGGCATGAAATTCAGGCAACGGGTTGCCGTCAATATGGAAAACCGCACCTTGCGCACCACTATGGTGGGGCAACAGGTTGCCATGCCAGTAGCCATCGCGCCAACCGGCTTGACCGGGATGCAGCATGCCGATGGCGAAATTTTAGCGGCCAAAGCCGCAGAAAAATTTGGCATACCATTTACTTTATCGACGATGAGTATTTGCTCGATTGAAGATATTGCAGCCCACACCAGTGTGCCGTTCTGGTTTCAACTTTATGTCATGAAAGACCGGCCATTTATCGAGCGCCTGATTGACCGTGCAAAAGCTGCAGGCTGTTCGGCGCTGGTATTAACGCTTGATTTGCAAATCCTCGGCCAGCGTCATAAGGATTTAAAAAACGGCTTGTCTGCGCCCCCAAAACTAACGCTTTCCAACATCATCAATATGATGACCAAGCCTCGCTGGTGCCTCGGCATGTTGGGCACAAAACGCCGTGGTTTTGGCAACATTGTCGGGCATGCCAGCGATGTAACGGATATGTCGTCGCTCTCATCCTGGGCAGCGCAGCAATTTGACCCGGCGTTATCTTGGGATGATGTGGTGTGGATCAAGCAGCGCTGGGGCGGCAAGCTCATTATCAAAGGCATTATGGATGCAGACGATGCCAGGCTTGCAGTGCGCAGTGGGGCCGATGCATTAATTGTGTCTAATCATGGCGGGCGCCAGCTCGATGGTGCACTCTCCAGCATCACAGCCTTGCCATCAATTGTGGATGCCGTCGGCAGTCAGATCGAAATTCATTTTGATAGCGGCATTCGCTCAGGTCAGGATGTGATCAAAGCCATAGCGCTTGGTGCAAAAGGTACTTACATAGGGCGTGCCTTTTTGTATGGGTTGGGTGCCTTGGGTGAAGAGGGTGTGACAAAATGTCTCGATATCATTCGCAATGAGCTCGACCTCACTATGGCATTTTGCGGGTTAACCGATATCAAAAAAGTAGATCAGGAAATTTTGATCCCAGGTACATATTGAGGTCTCGCGCATCGAAAAATTGCATATAGACGTTATATTGCGGCCTGCCTATACTTATAGTATTTCTTAACTTGTTTAAGTTACAACATTAAAGCCACGCTTTCGCATACAGTGCGGCTTATCCAACTGTGCGCTCTATTTCTCTAGTCCAATCACACATTGCAACTTCGTTGCACTGCAAAGCAGGACTACACAAACCATGCCCATATTTCCACTGATTTCGTTATCACACAAAACTTTAGTCAACACTGCCAGTTATTTAGATGCGCCAACGCTTGACGGTTTGGCGACCGTCTCGAAAGCAATAACACCTGTAGTGAGCCAGGTACGGCAAAAAATTGTGGCTGAGCTAGCGCGCAAGCCTGGTCGCCTGGTCAAGGAATTACTACCGACCTACCAAGAGCTTTCGGCAATGGGTGCCACACGGCCGTGTATCAAGGCGGTTTTTCATGCGTTGCAAACCGATCTAACTGTGCCCACGCGATCCAGTCGGTTGTTGGCGAACATGAAAGCCCATGCTGATTTGCAAAAGGCAAACGACTCTGTACGGCAGTATGGTGGTTTGCCGAAGCGACCAAATCAGTTCGGCGGCTTTGATATTAGCCAGGTTAATAATGCGGGCCGTACCCATGGCTTTGGAATCAGGAATTGCCAAAGAAACAACGTTCCAGCGATACACACCAGCGAATTTATCGACGGCCAAGAGCAGGGGGCTCGGCTATTTTTTGCTTAAAACCGATGGTGCATCTTATGAGGGCATGTTTAACGCGGGTAAGCCAAGTGGCGAAGGCACTGAGATTTCGAGAGATGGCAGTCGATATGTGGGCATGCATTTCAATGGAAAACGGCATGGGCAAGGTAATCTTACTTGGCCAGATAAATGTCACTACTCGGGCGAGTTTATTGACAGCAAGGCATGCGGGCAAGGCACTTTTATTTACCCAAGCGGCAGGCGATATGTAGGAGAGTTTGTCAATAGCATACCGCATGGGCAGGGTGTTGAGATCAAGCCAAACGGCTTGCAACATTGCGGTCTTTGGGACAATGGGAAGCCCCATGGGCAATTTATCATCATTGCACCAAATGGCAAACGAGCTGAAGGCCCGTACGTCGATAGCAAACGGCACGGCCTTTTCACTGATTACCAACCCAATGGCACACGTATTGAAAGGACGTATTTAGCTGGCAAGAAGTCTGAGCTCTATGTAGAAATTGATGCGCAGGGTGTGCGCCGGAAAAAACGTTCCGCTACCAACGCCGAAGTTACAGGCACCTCACTTTAATCCGATTGTTCATAATGAATTCACTCAAATCAACTGGCCGCGCTACCCCACCAATTTTATGCGCTGACGATGCACCAGCACACATTGCTCAATCGGGCATGATCGTTGCTGCAACCCACCCTCTGGGTTCGGCGCAATCTTCTAAGCTAAAACTCAAAAAACCGACATCAAAGGCTAACTCAGCTTCCCCACGTCGCCGAAGTGATCACGAAAACCTTGAGACGGCCACACTAGAGCTTCGGGAACGTATCGCAGAATATTTCGCCTGGGGTCAGCAAGACTTTTGTAGCCTCGCTTCTACTAATAAAAATCTTGCTAAACAATGGCATGGCCAAATGCTGGCTGACAACATGGCTAAAGTTCTAGGCACGGTGCAACAAGGGCGCATGCAGTACGAGCAGATTTTAAATGTGATTGACGACGCAGAAGGTCAAGCGTTGACAGTAGCTGAACGACATGCGGTGCTTGTGCAGGTACCCAAAGCCTTGTGTGACAACCTTCAGGTGAATGCATGCGCACTTTTTAACATAGAAGATCTTTTTGTAAAATTGCTAGATAAAGCAGCCGACGGTTTTTCTAAGCCGCAGCAATATCTCATCATCGAGCAGATTGGTCAGGCGCTTGAAAGCCCTCATATTCAGTTTCCAGCCCAACATATTGGCGTGGCGTTTGGAGCTGGGCAAAATTTGGCAATGCGGCCAGATTTTTTTACCGAACAAAGTTCAACGTTATTTGATCGTTATACCGGCGCAGTCGGCGAATTGTTTAGCAATTTAAGCCCCGACGATGCAAAGGCGATTTTCGGGTGCCAATCGCAATCTGCACCATCAAGAAGCAAACAGTTGTCTGCAAAAACATTGCTCCTGTCTAAAGCCGTCTATTTGATCGAGGATGACGATGACCGATGGACTTATTTTCAAAAGCTTCGTGCGGTGCCAGATGACATCGCGCCCAAGGCAAAGGCGGAAATATTGTGTGCGTTATGTCTGCGTATTCCCTATCTTGACGCGAGAGTTCGACTAGAGGCATTTGATGGGATGTTGCAAGCGATTGAGCAATTGCCATCAGAATATCGGCCAGATGTGTTGGGCCATGCCGCAGAGAATTTCGCTTGTGTAGACGATGATCCACAATCTCAGTTAGGGCATTTTGAGCGTTTAAAAGCAATGGCCTACGCTTTGCCGCGCCAAGAGCAAGCAATCCCGCTTGAAAAATTATGTAGAGCAATTAAAATTTCAGATGCCGGACAGCAGTCGGTCATGTTTGATGAATTTGTGTCACAAGTTTCAACATTGCCGCCAGCGGGACAAAGCCATTTAATTGCGGCACTTGCTGATCTGGTCGCTGCAAAATCTGATCCGGTTCAGCGAACCAACGCCTACGATGGGTTGTTTGACGCGATCAAAGACCTGGATGCTGCATTTCAGGCAAAACCTGTAGCAGCGCTTTTTGAGCAAATCTCACGCTTACCCGCTGAGTTGGTTCAGCCTTCCAAAGTGAAAGAAGCGCTTGATTTTGTTTTTCCCGCGATAGCAACCGAGCAGATAAACGACAAGCGTTTTACATCGGAAGAGCGCGCCGAAATTCTCACGGCGCTCATACCGTCTTTTATTGCCCTGCAAGAGGGCAACGAGCGAACAGTGGCTTTAGATAAAGCAATCACCGCAATGACGGCGCTTCCACAAAGCTGCCGCGAAAAACCTTTGTTAAGCCTGATCTTTATTTACGGAAGCATTTGCGAAGATGACCGATTCTTACAATATTCGCTGCTTGATAGCGTGTTGTCCATCGCGCGCGACATGCCGGCGCAAACGCGCTCAACGCTATTCACCCATTTGATTTCGAGCGTTCTAAATACCATTCCTAAAGAAAACCAAACCGCTGCGGTCTATAAAATGTTGGAAGCAATAAAAACTTTGCCGGCGAAAAACCGTGAGAGACCGTTGAATACGGCAAAGCCTTGGGTCGTAGCGCTGTGCCGTGAATACGGTGGAACAGCGCTTTACGATTTTTTCACTCAAACTGGCGATGCACATTGATTAAAATCCGAAAATAATTTGGACGAGCGCGAAGCGTAATCATTACTTTAAAAATCCTGACACTTTTTTATCTTCATTTGAAAAAATGGCACCTATACACCAAAAAAAAATCGGTACAACCACTGATACCAAAGCGTTGCAAACACCTGACGACCATAGCGATCAATCAGCTCAATCATCTGATACAACCAGTTTATCTTGTGGAGTTCATTCCAAAGCCAGATCACGTGAAGAACTGAAAGAGCAGATTGGTGCTAACAAACGATCTAAAACCAGCGGCTCTTCCTCCGATGGAGCTGAAGTCAAATCTGAAATAGCCAGTGCGGATGTCTTTTTAGATACCATCGATCCTGATCTTTGGAATTTTTCAGAAATTAAAAATAATGTCGATGATCTTCGATCTTCCACACAGTATTCTGTCAAGCAAGAGTTGGTCGAAGATAAACCAGCAGTTCAAAGCCCATTTTTTTTTCATGCTAACCAAGCCGCGACATTGGAGCCTAGTCCAAATATTAAGCATTCTCTTTGCCTGGACGCGCGCGAAGCCATTACGCTGCAATCTCCCCAGATGGAACTGCAATTTTCTAAAATCATAAAGAAGGCGAATTTACTGCCTCATCGAGTTCGTACCGATGCATTGGCAGAAATCAAAAAAATCTTGGACGAAAACCTCGATAATGTAATTCAACGCGAATGCGCGACACTTGATAGTGAGGATAGTGAGGAAAAACAAAGGCTATTTGCGAAGTACGTGATTGAAGCAAACGTTCCTGCTGTTTTTAAAGGTTTGTTGGAAACCTCCATGCTCTTACCCGACGTAATGCGGGCGTCCTTTCTAGAAAAAATTGACAAATCGATGTATCAATATCCATATGTCATTTTTCCAAGAATTGCTTTTGCTTACACATTTGAATGCAATATGTCTCAACAAGAGATACAAAACCGCAGGGCTGCATACTAATAACACTCGACACACGCAGCTCAGCCATTGGCTATAGCAAAACCCTCTATTTACAATAACCACTTTATGTTGCCAATAAAATCTTCAATTTATCCTAACCTGCTCACTTCATTAAATCCAAAGTTGGCTGAAAGTGCGACTTACCTTTCAGTGCTGAACCTCAAAAGCATGGCTGCGGTATCAAGGTAGAGTAGCGAGGCGGTTACCAAGGTTCGTTATCAAAATTTGCTAGAGCTGGCAAATCGACCAGGTCGCTTTACAAGTGAGGTCGCGCGGTAATCCCCCCGCAAAAGAACGGTCTTCAGAGGTAGGATTTTCTCGAAATGAAATGAGGAGGTTCCGCAGTGAAGAGATCGCGATTTACCGACAGCCAGATCAT